>ERZ1048686.2838-NODE-2838-length-11654-cov-7.689542_pt1 | contig 11654 bp, 10 predicted proteins | sample MGYA00383099_ERZ1048686 | MGnify/ENA primary metagenome ERZ1048686 (study PRJEB29581, sample SAMEA5548369) | metagenome | biome: marine; feature: coastal; material: water | depth 25 m | study: Short-term variability in the microbial, nano- and picoplankton...
TTATAGACGTTCGTATTAAACGAATTGAGCTTGCTCAGGAAGTTAGAAATTCGGTTTATAGTCGAATGGAAACAGAAAGAAAAAGTATTGCTAATAAATTCCGTTCAGAAGGTGCTGAGGAGGCTGAAAAAATTCAAGCTTTTGCAGACAAGGAGAGAACAATTATCTTGGCTAATGCTTACCGTGATTCTGAAAAGATTAGGGGTGAGGGTGATGCTATTTCTGCAAGTAATTATGCAGAGGCATATAGTAAAGATGTTGACTTCTACTCTTTCTATCGTTCGTTAGAGTCTTATAAGAAATCGTTCAGCGATCAAGGAGACATTCTAGTTCTTAATCCAGAATCCGAATTTTTCCGTTACTTTAACCCCTCTAAATAACATAGGGCTATGAGTAATTGGCAGCTACCTGAGGGCATCGACGAGCTCACTGGTGATTCGGCCATTACTTTTGAAGTAACCAGAAGAAGTTTATTAGATTTATATCAGAGTTGGGGATACAACATTGTTGTACCCCCAATGATTGAATATTCTGATACCTTGGTTTTGAATTCAGATTCTATAGATGATAAGACTTTTAAATTTTTAGATTCAGCTTCAGCGCGAATGCTTGGAGTTCACTCCGATATAACGCCGCAAATTGCTAGGATTGACTCTCAAAACGCTGAGCTAAATAGTATTAGTCGTTACTGTTATATTAACGCAATCCTACAGACAAAGGCAGATGACTTCTACGCCTCCAGGTCTCCAATACAAGCTGGAGCTGAGCTATATGGCCATAAGGGTATTGATGCAGATATTGAAGTTATCGTATTAATGCTTTCGTCCCTAGAGCTATTAAACATAAGCAATATAACCTTAAGCCTTGGCAATACCGCAATTTTTAATGCGCTATGCTTATCAGCAAATCTTGAAAGTAAAGAGATAGCAGCTTTAAGAGATATTTTTAGAAGAAAATCAGTTCCTGATCTTGAAAGTTTTCTTAAAAACACAAACATCAAAGAAGCTGACAAATTTAACTCTCTCATCTCGCTTGACGGTGATGAAAAAATTCTTAAAAAAGCAAGTAGTATATTCAAGAGTATTCCTGCAATAGTTGATGCAATAAATGACTTATCTAAACTTAACGATTTCTTTAAAGAACAGAATATCGACTTAATGTTTGATTTAGGTGAGGTTAAAGCCTATGAATACCATGATGGAATCGTATTTGCAGCCTACAGTGATAAGTTTTCTAAGGCAATTGCTCAAGGTGGAAGGTACGATGGATTGAGCAAAGCATTTGACTCCGATAGAGAAGCTACCGGCTTTTCTTTTGATCTGAAGTTTTTAATTCATCAAAAAGAAAACCTAATTAAAAAAAATAAAGTGCTAAATGCGCCAAACATCGACAACCCAGAATTAATTCAATTTTTAAATGATTTAAGAGCTAAGGGCAATGTTATTCAAACAGATTTAAACGACTCAACTGAGGTTGATTTTATTCAAGAAAATGGGAAGTGGAAACTTAAGGGGTAGTATGGGAAAAAATGTAGTAATCATTGGTACTCAGTGGGGTGACGAAGGTAAAGGCAAAATTGTTGATTTGATTACTGACAAAGTTAGCTCTGTAGTTCGTTTTCAGGGCGGACATAATGCTGGCCATACTTTAGTGATTGATGGCAAGAAAACTGTATTACACCTCATTCCATCTGGCATCCTTAGAAGCAACGTTAACTGCTATATTGGACATGGCGTAGTATTATCAATGACTGCACTCTTGAAAGAGATGGCAGAGCTTGAGGACTCTGGTGTTGATGTTAAATCTCGCTTAAAAATTAGCCCTGGGTGTCCTTTGATTCTTCCATATCACATCGAACTTGATAACGCCCGAGAGCTCCATAGAGGCAAAGCAGCTATTGGCACTACTGGAAACGGCATAGGTCCAGCCTATGAAGATAAAGTTGCCAGGAGGGGGCTTCGTGTTGGAGACTTGCTTGACGAGGCGCTATTTTCAGAAAAGTTAAAAGAGGTTGTCGATTATCATAACTTTAGTCTAGAGAACTACTATAAACAGCCACCTGTCGACTATTCAAAGGTTTTGTATGAATGCCTAGATCAAGCTATGGCGGTTAGGCCAATGATTTTAGACGTTGCCGATGAACTCCATCAGCAGATGAATAATTCTGAAAATATCTTATTTGAGGGTGCTCAAGGTGCGCTCTTAGATATTGACCAAGGCACCTACCCATTTGTTACATCCTCAAATACAACTTCAGGTGGAGCAGTAACTGGATCTGGCGTTGGTGTTAGAGATATTGACTATGTCTTAGGTATTGTTAAAGCTTACACAACCAGAGTTGGCGGAGGACCATTCCCAACAGAGCTTGATTATGATGTGAATACTGATGAGGGAGACCCTGTAGGAAGAGAGCTTTGCTCAAAAGGGCATGAGTTTGGTGCTACAACCGGTCGTCAAAGGCGATGTGGCTGGCTTGATTTAGTGATATTAAATCGTTCATTTAGACTAAACGCAGTCAGCGGGATTTGTCTAACTAAGCTTGATGTAATGGATGATTTGGATACAATTAAGATTTGTGTTGCTTACGAGATCAATGGTGAAAGGACCTCTATTCCACCATTTTCTGCAGAGGGCTACAGCATTGCAAAGCCAATCTATATTGAAATGCCAGGCTGGAAAACCTCAACAATAGGAACTCATTCTTATGACGACTTGCCTTTAGAGGCTCAAAACTACATCAAAAAAATTGAAGAGCTAAGCCAACTTCCTGTTGATATTCTTTCAACAGGTCCCGATAGAGATGAAACGTTGATATTGAAAAATCCATTTGAATAATCTTCAAATACTCTATACTTAGCACATTATGTCAGACCCTCACTATCATCGTGAAGCGGAAAAATATGAGAGCCCGATTCCTTCTCGAGAACATATTTTAAGTTTTATTCAAGAAAAACCCAAAAGCAAGCGCCAGCTTTTTGAACTTCTCTCCCTTGAAGATGACCAAAAAAAAGCCTTTGAGAGGCGTTTAAGAGCAATGGTCAGAGATAAGCAGCTAAGCTGTAACAAAAGTGGTGTTTATCGTCCTTTTTCAAACAGAGGTCTTTTATCTGGCACTGTGATAGCAAACCCTAAAGGATTTGGTTTTGTATCACTAGACAAGGGCGGTAAAGATTTAAGGCTTTCAAGTCAACAAATGAAGCTAGCATTTCATGGAGATAAGGTCAAAGTTCGTCTTTTAAATCGCAAACTAGATGCGGAAATTGTTGAAGTGACTCAGACTGTTAGTACCCTTGTTGGAAGGCTTCACATGGACCATCAAGTAAGTTATGTCGTTGTTGATGATAAGCGTATCAAGCACCAAGTAGATATTGTTAAGCATCTACCAGGATGCAAGGACAATCAAGTCGTTGTCGTTGAAGTTTTAACCTCACCAACCCTCGAAAAAAATGCAACCGGAAGAATCACTTCAATCCTTGGAAATTATTTAGATGAGGGAGTCGAGGTTGACTCTGCAATTTATCGTCACCAAATTCCATCTACTTTTGGAGAAAAAGCTTTAAATGAGTCAGCAAAACTGCCAACTCAGGTATTGGCCAGTGATAAAAAGAATCGAGTTGACATTACGCACCTAGAGCTGGTTACAATTGATGGCGAAGATTCAAGAGATTTTGATGACGCTGTTTACGCTAAACCATCTGCGAAGGGATGGAAGTTAATTGTTGCTATTGCTGATGTATCACACTATGTCAAGGAAGGCTCTGAACTTGACAATGAGTCATTGGAGAGAGGAAACTCGGTTTATTTCCCCCACAGAGTAGTCCCTATGTTGCCTGAGGCAATCTCTAATGGGTTATGCTCTCTGAACCCTAAAGTTGAGAGGCTCTGTATGGCCTGTGAGATGGAGATTGATTCTTTAGGTTCTCTTTTGGAGTATAAATTTTATCCAGCTGTCATGCTATCTCATGCACGATTAACCTATACAGAGGTTAATGAAATGCTAGAAAGCAGAAAGAGTCCATTAAGAAAGAAATACAAAAATGTTATAAAAAATGTGGACTTTTTGTATGGGCTGTATCAAACACTCAGGATTTCTAGACAAAAAAGAGGTGTTATGGATTTTGATAGAATTGAAAGTCAAATTCTATTCGACGATAAAGGAAAAATTGAAAATATTATTGCCCGAAAAAGGAACGATGCCCATAAACTGATTGAAGAGTGCATGTTGATGGCTAATCAGGCAGCTGCAAAATATCTTCAAAGTGAAAACGAAGACTTTCTGTATCGCGTTCACCCTAAGCCAACTCCTGAAAAGGTCGAAATTACGAGGCAGTTTTTAACTGCAATTGATCTCAGACTGGATGGAGGGCTCGAGCCAGATTCGAGTGATTTTGCCAAATTGCTTAAAAATGCAATAGGCAGGGAAGACGAGAATATTATTAAAACAGTCGTCTTGCGAACGATGAAGCAGGCCACCTATACCCCAAAAAATGAAGGTCATTTTGGTTTAGCTTTTGAAGATTATGCTCATTTCACTTCCCCAATACGTCGCTACCCAGATCTTTTAGTTCATCGAGCTATCAAAAGATCACTATCAAACAATAAACGTGAACAGTCTCAAAGAATGGCAGAAATGGGCACTCATCTTTCTATGACTGAGAGGAGGGCTGATGATGCCTCAAGAGATGTTGAGCAATGGCTAAAGTGTGAATATATGAGAGACAAGGTTGGAGATAGCTTCAATGGAGTCATTTCTGGAGTTGCTGGATTCGGCTTATTTGTAGAGCTTACAGATATTTTTGTTGAGGGCCTAGTCAGTGTTCGCGATTTAAAGGAGGATTACTTTAACTTTGATGATGTTCATCATCAGCTTAAAGGTCAAAGAGGCGGTAAAATTTATCGTTTAGGAGATACGATTACAGTTAAGGTGGCCTCAGTAAATCTTGACGACAGAAAGATAGAATTCGTTCCAGTTAATTAATCATTTACAAAATTATTCAGTTATTGCGCCGCGAGAAGCTGATTGAGCAAGTTTTGCGTATTTAGCGAGCACACCTTTTGTGTATCTAGGTTTGGGTTGTTTCCAATTTGAAAGCCTTTGATTAATAATTGACTCGTCCACAATCAGTTCGAGGCGATTATTTTCAGCATCAATTAGAATTTCGTCACCATCCTCAATGACAGCAAGCGTACCGCCTGTATATGCTTCAGGTGTAATATGACCTACCACAAATCCGTGAGTGCCTCCTGAAAATCTTCCATCAGTAATGAGTGCCACTTTTCCGCCAAGACCCTTCCCCATGACAGCCGAAGTAGGCGCTAACATTTCTCTCATGCCCGGGCCTCCTTTGGGTCCCTCGTATCGAATGACAATAACATCACCTTCAACAATTTGATCCTTCAAGATGGCCTGAAGGGCATCTTCTTCACATGCAAATGTTTTTGCATTACCTCTAAAAGTTAACCCTTCTTTTCCAGTAATTTTGGCAACAGCGCCTTCAGTTGCAAGATTACCTCTTAGAATTCTTAAGTGAGAGTCCTTTTTAATTGGCCTATCTAAAGGCATGATAATTTCTTGCTCAGCATCATACGGCTGGACATTTTGTAAGTTTTCAGCTAAAGTTTTGCCAGTCACTGTCATGCACTCTCCATGAAGCATATCTGCGTCTAAAAGCATTTTCATTAACGGTAATGTTCCACCAATCTGGACCAGTTCACTCATCATATATTTACCCGATGGCTTCAGGTCTGCAAGAACAGGAACTTTAGCGCCAATTCGCGTAAAGTCATCGATAGTCAGGTCAACATTAATAGCGTCAGCCATAGCGATTAAATGAAGCACAGCATTCGTTGATCCTCCAAGCGTGATGATGAGAGTGATAGCATTTTCAAATGCCTTCTTAGTCATAATGTCACTCGGCTTGATGTCTTTCTCTAACAGGTTTAATACCGCTTCACCAGCCCTAGAACAATCTGTATTTTTGTCATCAGAGATTGCATCCTGAGATGACGAATTTGGAAGACTCATTCCAAGCGCTTCAATTGCAGAAGCCATAGTATTGGCTGTATACATTCCACCGCAAGAGCCAGGGCCAGGAATTGCAGTAGATTCAATTTGCTCAAGCTCTATATCACTAATGTCATTATTCGCTCTTTTACCAACGGCCTCAAAAACGCTCACTATATCAGTATGGTTGGCACCAGGCTGAATGGTTCCGCCATAAACAAAAACAGAAGGACGGTTCAGTCTTGCAAGTCCCATGACACATCCAGGCATATTTTTGTCACACCCACCAATCGCAACAACCCCATCAAATCCTTGGCAGGCTGTCACTGTTTCAATTGAATCAGCAATCACTTCTCTAGAAACAAGTGAATATTTCATACCTTCTGACCCCATTGAGATGCCATCTGAAATAGTTATTGTATTAAATACAACAGCTTTTCCTCCAGCACTATTTACGCCTTTTTCGGCTTCACTAGCCAAGTCATTAATATGCATATTGCATGGCGTCACCATCGACCATGTTGACGCAATTCCAACTTGAGGTTTTTTGAAATCTTCTTTTTTAAAGCCTACAGGGTATAGCATTGCTCTGGATGCAGCCCTCTCGTAGCCATCAATTACAACTGAGGAATATTTTCTAGTATTTGACATTAGTTTTAAATTATCAAAAAATACAAATTTTAGACTAAAATAACCCGCTTCTAATAGCAATTAAGGCGCCAAGTTGAGTAAAGTAAGGCAAATTATCGAATTAATGCAACCTTTTGTAGAAGAGGGTAGGTTGCTTGAAAGAAGCTATGAGGCTATCAATAATAGCATTAATGAATTTGTTTTTATTGAGGAAGATAACAAAATTATTGCCTGTGCTGCATTAAAAATATACAAAGAGGATAACGTTGGCGAAATATATGCGCTCGTTGTGAATAAGAATTTTCATAATACAGATATATCAACAAAATTAATGGAGCTGTTAATCAATAAAGCTTCTGAGTTAAATTTAAGTTCAATTTTTGCGCTATCTAAATATGGCGGAAGATTCTTCTTCAGGTTTGAATTTGTTGAGAGTAAATTAAGTTTCCTTCCTGATTCAAGACAAAAGAGTTATGATTATGAAAGAAAATCTATTATTTACTCTAGGAAAATCTAGATTTATTTTGATTAAATTATATTTTAGTCCAGCTTTTTGATGAAACTTAAAGATAGAATCCGTGGATACCTTCCAGTTGTCATAGATGTTGAAACATCAGGTTTTAATGAAAAAACTGACGCTCTTTTGGAGATTTGTGCAATTATTCTTGGGATAGATGAAGAAGGCTCCTTTTTTCCAAAAAAAACACTGCACTTCCATGTTGTGCCCTTCAAAGGCGCAAACATTGAAGCCTCAGCAATCAAATTTAATGGCATTGATATTGATAACCCTTTTAGGCTCGCTGTGAGTGAAAAGGAGGCATTATCAGAGATATTTAATCGCATTAATGAAGAGTTAGCTAGGGAGGGTTGCAATCGGTCTATACTTGTTGGCCACAACGCTTTTTTTGATCTTGGGTTTATCAAGGCGGCTACACTTAGAGCAGCCTTAAAGAGCCCTTTTCATCAGTTTTCGACGATAGATACCGTCAGTCTATCCGCCCTTTATTGTGGCGAAACTGTCCTCGCTAAAGCGATCTCTAAAACGGATATTGAATGGGATAACAATGAGGCACATTCGGCACTTTACGACACGCAAAAAACATCAGAGCTTTTTTGTAAAATATTTAATTCTCACAAACTAACGTTGAAGGATTAATCCTCAATTTTTCTTAAATACTTATAATCCATAGCCCACTTAATGAACTCCTCTGTATTGATAGAGTTGCTCTGGAATCTCTCTCTTAAAAGATGATTTTCTACTCTTTGAAAAAAAATAAGGTTCAATAAGCTTTTTTTCATACTAGTCACATCATTCAATTTAGTTTTAAATAAGTCGGAATCTAATCGCTTTGCATGAATAGGATTAATGCCTAATAGAATCAAAAGACACTCGTTAAAACTTAACTTGGATTTATTAATCAAAAAGTCATGCCAAATAGTTCTTGTTGCGAGTTGGTTTTTAGATGGATTTATCGCTTTAAAGTCAAGAATTTGCTCGTCTAACAGGGTTTCGATGAATTCAAGGTTTTCTCTTGCATCTGGGCGATCGTCCTTTTTAAGTGCAGATTTTTTTAATCTAAGAATTTCAAATTTGATGTTTTCAGCAGTTCTATTATGAAAAATTGTATAATTTGTTTGCAGCATATTAATTGATTGTGATTAATTATATTTGGTTTCTTGCTCTAAGGTCCATTTCCTGATTTGCTCAGTAATTTCTGATGTTTTTAAATTAGAATTTGTAATTGCTTCACCAATAACTACAGTAATCTCTCCAGGTTTTTTTAAAAAACCACCCTTAGGCCAAAGCCTTCCAGCATTATGATACACGGGAGTAATGCTATGCCCTGTTTTCTTTGCTATTGCGCTACCTCCGTTTTGGTAAGCGCCTAATACGCCATATGGCTGCCTTGTCCCTTCAGGATAAATAACAACCGAGATTCCTTGGTTGAGTCTATCTGCCCCCTGATTAATTACTTTTTTAAGAGCGTTTAGTTTGTCACCACGGTTAATAATGATTGGCTTCAACAATGCAAGACTCCATCCGAATACAGGAAGCCAAAGAAGTTCTCGTTTTAAGACCCAAGTATGAGCCGGGAAGATTGTTTGAAAAGCCAAGGTTTCCCATGTGGATTGATGATTAGAGACTATGATGGATGAGGATTTAATAATATTTTCTTGGCCTATCACCTTAGTTTTAATATTCACAGTGACTTTTAACCACCATATGCAAAATATAGCCCATTGAGATAGAAACTTTTGACGAGTTGGGTAGCTAGAAAAAATGATCAGTAAACTGGCCAAGGTGATCAAAATTAAACTAATAATTGAGCCAACAAAGTACAATAGTGATCTGAAAAGTATCATGGCTTATAGATGTCTAAGCGTTATAATTCTATATAAAATTTTACTAACTTTATAACCTACTGTTATGCCTATTTTATGATTACCATGAAACATCCTTTAATTATTGATTTAAATGTAATCTTATGAATATCATTATTGGCTTGGTCTCTTTACTCATCGGTGCAGCATTTAGCTACTATGTGCTTAATAAGAAATTATTCTCAATCTCTCAAAAGAATATTCAACTTGAAACAAAATTAGATGAAAAAGAAAAGAATTATGCTGAAAAAATCCAGCTTGTTGATCATTTAAAGAATCAAGTCAATAATGAGTTTAAGACTATCGCTTCAGACATTTTGAAGACTGACCGTGATAAGCTCAAGGTTGACAATTCTGACTTGTTGACGCCGCTTCAAACTCAGCTTAAGAGTTTTAGAGATAGGATTGAAACAATTACAAAGGAACAGGTTGAGGAAAGGACCACATTAAAAGAGCAAATCAAATCTCTCCATGATGCCAATCTTGAAACACAGCAGTCAGCAAAGAATCTAACGGATGCGCTAACTTATGACAACAAAATTCAGGGAGACTGGGGCGAGGAGATATTAAGCTCTCTATTATCAAGTTATGGGTTTCAAGAGGGGGTTGAGTTTGACCTTCAAAAGCAATATAAAAATGAAATGGGTGAAAAGTTTAAGCCTGATGTTATTCTCCATTTGCCTGAGGGAAAGGATGTTGTAATAGATTCAAAGGTGTCCCTAAAAGATTACGTTGACTATGTCGCTGATCAATCTAATGAGTTAGCTTTAAAAAAGCACATTGCCTCGATAGAAAACCAAATAAAAAATATTAGCATTAAAGAGTATGAAAATCTTGAAGGTGTGAGGAGTCTGGACTTTATTTTTGTTTTTATTCCTATTGAGGGTGCTCTTCTTCTTGCTCTTCAGCATAAACACAGTTTGTTTGATGACGCCCTCAAGAAGAATATTATGCTCGTCTCACCGTCCATGCTGAGTATGAGTCTGAAGACTGTTAACTTCATGTGGCAAACGGATAAACAAAATAAAAATGCTGACGAGATTGCGCGACAAGCTGCTGGAATGTATGACAAGCTTGCCCTTTTTATTGAGGATTTAGATAAGATTGAGAGTCAACTTGAAAAAACGAAAGAAGGATTTTCTAGTGCTAGAAATAAGTTGTCTACAGGTAAAGGTAATTTAATTAGTAGGGCAGAAAGACTTAAAGCACTTGGAGTTAAATCAAATAAGGAAATTAGTGAATGATAGTTTCTCAAAATCACAATATAAAACATGACGAGTTTAAAGGTAAAGTTGTACTAGTGACTGGTGCAAATAGAGGTTTTGGTTTAGCTATAACAATGGATCTCGCCAGAGCTGGCGCAACTGTCATTATGCTAGGAAGGGATCTAGGATCGCTTGAGTATGCTTATGACGCGGTCGTTGATGCAGGCCTAAAAGAGCCTATCCTTTACCCTTTGGATTTAGAGGGTGCAACGCCAGAAAATTATCAAGAACTCCAAGACAATTTGCTTAACCAGTTTGGGAAACTGGATGGACTAGTTCATAACGCATCAATACTGGGCACACAGATGCCGATCGAGCAGTATGATATTAAACTATGGTATTCAACAATCCAAATCAATCTGAATGCTCCATTCATGCTAACCCAGTTTCTGATTCCTGCTCTATTGAAATCAGATGATGCCAGGATTATATTTTTATCTTCAACAGTAGGCAGGAAGGCAAGGGCTTACTGGGGTGCATACAGCGTTAGTAAGTTTGGTATAGAGGGTTTTGCTAAGACACTCTCTGAGGAGCTAGAAAAAACCCAAATTAGCGTAAACACAGTTAATCCTGGGAAACTGCGGACTGAGATGAGAAGGACAGCGTACCCTGCTGAAGATTCTTCAACAGTTCCATTGCCAGAGGATAAAAGTCAGGCTATTGTTCACTTGTTGTCAAGCTCAAGTCCAAAAATAAATGGTGAGCAGTTAACAATTCCAGATTAATTTATCTCTGAAGGTCGGGAGTAAGATACGGGTGAATTTTCTTAAGTATTTCTTTGTAGACGCCTGCATTTCCGGCAACAACGTTTCCAGTCTCCATGTATTTATCTCGTCCTGAAAAATCACCAATAAAACCTCCAGCTTCTTTAACAAGAAGGGCGCCAGCTGCCATATCCCAAGAGTTAAGTCCAATCTCCCAAAATCCATCAAGTCTACCTGCAGCCACATAAGCTAAATCTAAGGCAGCAGCCCCCGCTCTTCGAATGTCAGACACGTGAGGCAGTATTGCTTTAAATGTGTCAAGATAGCAATCTAAATGTTGAGGATTTTTAAATGGAAAGCCAGTTCCAATGAGGGTGTCATCTAGCCCACTTGATACGGTCACCCTAATTCTTTCATTATTGAGATAAGCGCCTTCTCCCTTAGAGGCTGTATAGAGCTCCTCCTTGAATGGGTCATAGATGACAGCATGCGTAGCAACTCCTTTTTCAAGAAGCGCTATTGAAACGGCGTACTGAGGAAACCCATGAAGGTAATTAGTGGTACCATCTAATGGATCGATAATCCAAAGAAAATCATCATCACCAAGAGTTTTGCCACTCTCTTCAGCCAAAATAGAATGTTTTGGAAAGGCCTTTTTAATCTCGTTTA
>ERZ1048686.2839-NODE-2839-length-11653-cov-15.598638_pt1 | contig 11653 bp, 11 predicted proteins | sample MGYA00383099_ERZ1048686 | MGnify/ENA primary metagenome ERZ1048686 (study PRJEB29581, sample SAMEA5548369) | metagenome | biome: marine; feature: coastal; material: water | depth 25 m | study: Short-term variability in the microbial, nano- and picoplankton...
GGGGTCTCGGCACACATATCGTGTTGCTCCGTCATCATTTTTCGATTGGGTGGTAACAAATCTCGGCGCGGTGTTCCATACGCCTTTGCCCGACAAACTCTATTTATCAGAGCGTCGGGTGACTAATTCGAATAATGATGCCGAACTGTCGTGTCATGTGGGGGCTTATAGGGTGCAATCAATCCAAGGTCCAGCTAACGATAATGGCTTTTTGGGATCACGTAAGCGTCAGCAAGGGCAGCTTGGCTTGACCACCAACCTTCAATCGGCAAATTTGATGGCAGCACAAATTGCAGGAACCAATCATGCTTAAAAAGGGACTGCTGCTTGCCATGATCGCAGCCATAGCGGGGTTTGCGTATTGGAGCTTCTTTAGCAAAGACGAACCAATAGCCGAGGCCACCACCGGCAACGGCGCTTTAGTTCAAATCACTGTGCCAATGCTGATGGGCAATGCCGTCGTTGGAGAGCAAATTTTCAACGCCAAATGCGCCGCCTGCCACGGGGATAATGCTGCCGATCGCCAAGGATCAGGTCCACCCCTTGTTCACAAAATCTATGAGCCCAGCCACCACAGCGACATGGCCTTTATGCTGGCCCCTCGCCAAGGTGTCCGCGCGCATCACTGGCCATTCGGGGACATGCCACCGATCCAAGGGCTAACGGACGGTGATATCAAACAGGTAATATCTTACGTGCGCACCCTTCAGCAGGCGAACGGGATCAAGTAAATGGCCAGCTCCGGAATCCTGCTGAATTGATCTTCCAAATCAGTCACCTAATCTTTGTTACCCTCGCTGAAACACACCTGTAAGTGCTCGCTTCACGACATTACGGGTCTTAGGCTTTTCATGCACCACGAACGGCATCGGACGGCAGAGCGTTATCGCTGCAATCCCCACCCGTGCTGTCAGGGCACCATTGATAATGCCCTCTCCAAACCGGCGCGAGATTTTGCCCGCGATAGCCCCACCCGCGACCGAGCCGATAAGGTCGTCGCCTATCGCCACTGCACCAGTAGCGACAAGGTGCGTAAGTACAGCCCGCACAAGCCGCCAACTACCAACCGTGCCCGAACGACCTCCATAGATTTGCGCGACGGCGCGGACCATCCGCATGTTGGTTGCCAAGGCAATTCCGATGTCGGCCAAGGCAATTGGCACCAAGGCCGTCGTCATCGCAACACGGCGTGATGCAGATTCGACCTCGGCCAAGGCTGCTTTGTCCAGCGGCTCCATAACTTCGGTTTCAACAAGTGTCAGCACACTTTCAGCGTCTAGCTGATCAGGCATTTGCTCGTTAACGCGGTTTATTTTCCACGTCAGTTCTTCGCGCCCACGGTAAAGCCCCATCACATCCCGTGCGGCTTTGGTTCCGTCGTCGCGACTACCAAGTCGGGAATCCGCGATCGCAGTTTGCAGCTTCTCAAGCACGCCCAATCGCCGATAGGCTAACCCCTCTCGCAACGCGACCAACAACAGCAACACTAAAACGAATGCAGTCAACGAGGTGATCGCAAGGCCAATCGTGGGACGCGTCGCTAAAAGTCCGGTCACGAAATCCCACATTGCGATACCAACCAAAGCCGAGATCAACGCCGCTAACGAAGCAAAGAACCACCTTCCCAAACGGCTCATCCGGCCGTTTGATTTCGCGAGGTGTTGGGCAGCAACAGGCAACGCTGCATGGCCAACTTCAGGTACTGGCGGTGCGTCTGCGGGCGAAAGTTCTTCGTCTTCCAGATCAATCAGGATCGGGCCATCACTCATGTCGCTTCACGCTCCCATTGTAGAAATACGTCCGGCAATTGCTCATCGTTTTCGATGCCATCGGTCTCGCGCGCCTCGCTAAACCCTTCACGTAGATAGAACCTTCGCGCCCCTTCGTTTGCCTGAAACGTCCAAAGCTCTAACCGCTCTGCATTCCGTTTGGCACCGTCCAACAACGCCTTGCCCGCACCATTTCCTTGCGCCGCATTCGCCACATAAAGCGCGTTCACCTCTGGACCCTCTTTTGCCAGAAAACCGACCACTGCGCCGTCAAACTCGGCTACACTCACCCAGCCTCGATCAATCATCGAAGCGCAAAAGCTAATGTCCTCGGCCCGTGTGTGGATGCGCGGCATCCACGCCGTGGTATCGATAAATTCAGACATAATCGCGCCGGTCTTGCCAGCATCGGTCGAGCGCGCAGGTCGGACAATCATTTAAACACATCCCCGATTAGGAAATCCGCCGCCCGATCCAGCCGGATATGAGGCGGCCCCTGCCCCGGAAGCAACGTCAAAGGTGCCGGTTGAAAGGCTATGTCCTTGAGCCCAAATCGCCCCTCTGCCTCTAGCACCTCAGCCAGCGACTTCGGCACGGTGCCTGGATGAAACGCCACCGCGCCGGACTTGTCCGCCACACGCCCTTGCACACATTCCAACACGCCTTGCTCGCGCTTCAGCTCCGTCTCGGTCGTCACCCGCAATGAGGCCAGTGACATCGCGGCCGTTTGCGCCCCTGCAAAATCCGCACGATCCCGCGATTGACGCACTAAATTCTCCATAAAGGCCGTCAGATCAGGATGCTGTTTGTGATGCAAATGATCGACCTTTGTCGCCGCAAACAGGATCTTTTCAACCCGTCGACCGCCAATTAATCGGGCCAGAAAACGGTTCCGTCCGGGACGAAAGGCCTCCATCAAACCCGTCATCGTATCACGCAACTCGCGTACAGCAGGACGGCCCCTGTTCATCGCGCCCAGCACGTCCACCAACACCACCTGCCGGTCGAGCTTGGCGAAATGGTTCCGGAAAAACGGGCGCACGACTTTGGACTTATACGCCTCATAACGGCGTTCCATCTCACGTCGCAACGTGCCGCGTTTGGCCTCACCCGTTACGGGCGCAAAGGTCAGCACTGGCGACCCTTCAAGATCGCCGGGCAGCAAAAACCGCCCCGGCGTGCAGTCAGACCAACCCGATTCACGGGAAGCATTCAGATAGGCAGACAACGATTTCGCCATCTTCTGCGCAACAGCCTCGTCATGGGGCTGCGACCCATCGGTTTCGGCGTAAAAGGACAGAAAACCAGCAGCTTCAGCGCGATTTTCCATTTTGGCGATAGTCTCGGCGCTCCACTCGTCAAAGCTTTTGCCCAGTAACAACAGGTCGAGCAACCACTCACCCGGATAGTCTACGATATCAACATGCACCGTCCGAGGCCCCTGAAACCCTCCAAGAAACCCTGCCGGTTCCACCCGAAACGACAGACGCAACTCAGATATTGAGCGGGTGCTTTCTGGCCATTGTGGGTTCGCCCCAGTCATGGCCTCAAGATGAGCCTCGTAATCGAAACGCGGAACGGTATCGTCGGGTTGGGGCTTCAAAAACGCCGCCCGGATCAGCTTGGCGCCCTTTAATCCCGGCATCCGTCCGCGATCCAGTAAATTGGCCACAAGTGATGTGATAAAAACCGTCTTCCCCGACCGTGCAAGGCCCGTAACGCCCACGCGGATCACGGGCTCAAACAAGGCTTCGTTGACGCTATCGCCAAGGGCGCTGACCTGCCGTCCGGCATCTTTGACAATATTGGTTAAGGCCAAGGGGCACCCTTTTCATTCGTTGGGTTTAACATAGGCAGACCCCGCGTCCGTTTCCAGTCAGGGATTGCCCAGTCGCCTTGCAAGGGCTAACAGACGCCCATGCCACGCTATGCGCTGAAAGTCGAATACCACGGAGCCCCCTTTGCCGGTTGGCAAAGACAGGCCGACCAACCTTCGGTGCAAGGCGCGATTGAGGATGCCTTGGCTAAGCTGGAACCCCGTGCCCACACGATTGGCGCGGCTGGGCGCACCGACGCCGGGGTGCACGCCTTCGCGCAGGTCGCCCATTGCGACATGGAGAAAGACTGGGATCCGTTCAAACTTTGTGGGGCTTTGAACTTCCACCTCAAGCCGCTGCCCGTTGCGATCCTTAAGGCAGTTCAGGTCGAAGACGACTGGCACGCCCGTTTCTCAGCCCATGAGCGTCGCTATTTCTTCCGTCTTTTGACACGTCGCGCGCCAGCAACGCACGACAAAGGGCTGGTCTGGCAAGTCGGTCACGATCTGGATGTGGCCGCTATGCGCCAAGGCGCAGCCCATCTGATCGGTCATCATGATTTCACGACATTCCGATCATCGATCTGCCAAGCGGCCTCACCCGTAAAAACCATGGACGAAATCACCATCGAACAAGTCGAAGGTCTATCAGGTCGCGAATACCATTTCCGCCTGCGCGCCCGCAGCTTTCTCCACAACCAAGTCCGCAGCTTCGTCGGCTCACTTGAACGCGTCGGCGCTGGGTCTTGGGACCCGATCCGCATCCAAGAGGCGCTAGCCTCCCGCGACCGCGCTGCCTGCGGGCCCGTTTGCCCGCCCGAGGGGCTATACTTGGCTGGTGTCGGCTATCCTTGGGACGTTTTTGCATAAGGTGGGCATTTGCTCCTCCGACCGCACACAAAACCTAACCTTAACCGTTCCACCGGCATCTTTGCCCTCGACGTCAAATCAGTTCGACAGGTTCCACGACTAGCGAAAGCTCGGATGTACGGGGACCAGCCAAACACCCGAAGATCGGAAGGTGCAGAGGCCAAACCTCTGTCCGGCGACGAATTGCCCACGGCGGGCCCGCCACTTTTCCATTCAAACCAACCCAGTCCGTCAAAGGCTGCCAGCCACCGCTGCGCAGCCCGCATCTGCGCGCCGGCCCTGGCGCTTAGGACTGCTTGCCCATCCGCCCCAAATGGGTCTCATGGTGATCCGCACGGCTTTTAAGCCCATAACCAACAGCCCGATCAATCGCGATATGTGTTGCCCAGATTATCCCAAGTGCGAGCGGCAAATCGGCCTCCGCAAGGGTCACTCCCGCCAACATCAGCGTGGCAGGCCAAACATAAGAGTGCGCCAGATTGTAGCAAAGCGCCCCAACCCGCTTGTTGACCAAATACCCCAAAGCCGACAAATCGGGCGCAAGTATGAGCGCGGCAAATTACCCCCAACCGGCCCCAAAATGATAATAGGCCACAAGGCTCACAACGGCGACAACCGCATTCTCGGCGCGCAGCCAAGGGCTGAATTCGGATCTAAAGGTCATGGGCAATCTCCTCGCCAAGAAATTGGGTAGCCTTGTCGCGAAGTGCAAGGCTCTGACCCTTTTGGTCATTGGATTTCGCCAGCACCGCATAAACCCGCGTCGCACTTAAACGAAAAAGCCCCTAACTTTTTCTGTCCTAAAACATCCCGGGGAGCGCGAGGGGCTGGCCCCTCGCCCGCCGCCCGTCAGGGCAAACTCAGCTTCACAGTGCGCCCACCATCAATGGTCCACACTTGACCAGTCACAAACGCCGCCTCGTCCGAGGCCAACCAACAGATCAACGAAGCTACTTCTTCCGGTGATCCGGTACGTCCTACAGGATGGATGCCACCTATCTTTCCCCGAAATTCGTCGGGATCGTCGAGCGATTCAATGAAATCGACATTCAGCGGCGTATCAATCCAACCCGGCGCCACCGCGTTGCAGCGCACCCCATCTGGCCCATGATCAACCGCGACAGCGCGGGTCAAACCATGCACGCCAGCTTTTGCGGCGCAATAGGCTGGGTGGCGGGGATTAGAACCCAAACCCTCAATCGACCCAGTGTTGACGATCGCCCCACCAGTTTCGCGCAAGAACGGCATCGCCGCCTTTGTCAGCAAAAACGGCACGGTTAGATTGAGGTGCAGTGAAGCCTGCCAATCTTGGACCGAGCTTTCCTCGACTGTACCTTCGCGCATCAATCCAGCGTTGTTAACCAGCACATCCAACCGCCCCGCCTGACGGATCACTTCGGGCACCACCGTCATGCACGCGCCTTCGTCCATCAAATCCGCGGCAATATGTGTTGTGCCTGCCATCGCTCGGCGTTGCGCGGTAAACACCTGCGCGCCATCCTCGGACAATCGCTTTGCAACCGCCGCCCCAATCCCCGAAGACGCGCCAGTAACCAGCGCTACTTTGTCCTCAAATCGTTTCATCCGGCCGGTTTGCCTCCGTTCACTTCAACCAACGCACCACACATATAGCGCGCATCGTCGGATGCCAAAAACGCAACCACGTCGGCGATATCCTCAGGTTCAGCAATTCTCCCCAATGGGACCGAGGCGTTGAGCTCATCAATCGCTCTATCTGCATCGAGACCTCGGATCTCAAACCCCGAACGGATCATCGGCGTGTTCACCTCATTGGGGCAAACCGCGTTCACTCGAATGCCTTGATGCGCATGGTCCCGTCCGAGGCATTGCGTCAGTGACGCAATCGCCGCTTTCGACATTATGTAAACCGGATGATCCGGTCCCGGGTGGACGCCCCAGCAGCTGGAAGTGTTCACAATAGCACCGCCGCCAGCCGCCGCCATAATCGGGATCACCGCGCGACAGAGACGAAAAGGTGCTTCGACGTTGATCCCCATCGAGCGGCGAAGGTCTTCATCTGTGGCTTCAGTGATCTTGCCGCGCGTGATGATCCCAGCGTTGTTGATCAGGATATCAATCCCGCCCAAGCGTTCGACCGCCATCGCTGGCAACCCATCACAAAAGTCTGCATCCAGAAGATCGCCATTGATGTCAGCGCCCGCACGATCGGTTGTCACAACCGTTGCACCCTCGGCGCGCAGTCGGGCCACGATTGCCTGTCCAATGCCACCATTTGCGCCGGTGACGAGCGCTTTTTTACCTTCAAATCGCATATTATGCCTCCAACTCGAATACGGGCGCACCGAACTGGTCGAAGTTCGGGATTATCCCCAATCCCGGGCCATCCGGCAGGGTAATGCGACCATTCTCTACCTGAATGCCACCTTGCTCGTCGTAGCCTCCCGACAAATACGGACGGCAAATCCATGTGCCTCGAAACAGCTTTGGCGGCACCGTTGATCCAACGTGCGCGCAGGCCGCGGCAACGATGTCTCCACCCCAACTGTCGTCAACCGAAAGCTTCACGCCCTTTGCGACCGCCATATCTCGCACGCCGAGCAACGGGGTTATCCCCCCGACACGGGTGAGTTTCATGCCAAAACCCTCGCAGTGACCTTGCCCTAGGGCATCCAACACCACAGACGGTGAGGTCGTGCTTTCGTCCCAGTAAAGCGGATGATGCAATCGCCCCCTTAGCGACCGCATTTCCTCAGCCGTGCTACAGGGTTGTTCGATGGCAATCGGTACATTGGCCAGTTTACGCGAAAGATGCAGGGTCTCTTCAACCAACAACGCTCGGTTCGCGTCAGCTGCAATTGAAACACCACGAGGAACGCTTTCCCATACGCGACGCACAGTTTCGCAATCCTGTTCAACATCACCGCTTCCGATTTTCAACTGTAGTGCCTGATAACCCTCGGCAACGCGGTCCAAGGCTATGCGAACGACTTCATCTGGTTCCAACGGTGCGATTGCGTAATAGCTTGGCACGGGGTTGGACAAGGCTCCGCCCAATAGTCGATTGAGTGGCAAACCAGCGGATTTTCCGAGGATATCCCAAGCAGCTATATCCAAGGCCGCTTTTGCGTAGCGGTGGCCCTCAAGCGCGCCATCCATTCGAACGCCAAGTTGTCGAGGCAAAGCGCTGCCGCCAACAATCGCGCCAGCCATCTCTTTGATCGCCGTGATTGCGCCATCCGCATGGGCTGGTTGATAGGTCGGCCCAAGCGGGCAGGTTTCGCCCCAGCCTTCCAAACCGTCATCTGTCTGCATCCGGACAATCACGGAAGGGATATGGGTCAGCGTCGCCCCCGCATAGGAATAGGGTTCCCGCAGCTCAAGCTCATGCCTCCAGACAGTTAGACTGCGTACCGTCACCACTTAGAACTCCTGATTTAATGCATCCGCTGCGGGTATGTCCCGCTCACGGCGCGCGATATAGTCCAACAGAGCCTCATTCACCGCCTGATCTATTTTCGGTTCTTGGTATTCTTTTAGCATCTTTCGTGCGACGCCCAGCGCCCGCTCGTTGATTTCAACTGAGCCTTCCGCCATCCATTGCTCTATCGAGTTGTTGTCAAACAACTGAGGCATAAAGAACGCCCTTTGGAAGTTCTCTTGCGTGTGATCGTGCCCAAGGTAATGCCCGCCGGGGCCAACGTCACGAACGGCAGACAACGCTTTGTCAAAATCATCCCAGCGTGGTCCTTCGGCCATGCGATAAGCCATCGCGCATTGCTCGGCATCGACAATGAATTTGGCGACAGAACAATGCATCCCAGCTTCATTCCAACCGGCTGAATGCCAGATGTAATTCGCACCAGCATGCATGACAGAGGATAGCGTCGTCGCGCTTTCATACCCCGCCTGTGCGTCAAAGGTTTTGGCCCCGCCCAGCGTGTTCGATGTCCGCCAAGGCACGCCGTAGAACCGCGCCATCTGGCCGATCATAAAGTTCATCATACTGATCTCGGGCGTTCCAGCCATAGGCGCGCCAGACTTCATGCTGACTGTTGCCAGATAATGGCCATAGATCGCGGGCGCGCCTTTGCGGATGACTTGGGAATAAGCCAGTGCCGACAATGCCTCGGCGTTCAGTTGCGCGACCGAAGGCACCATTGAGGCTGGGGTATTTGCTCCACCCAACACGAACGGGCTGCACAGCACCGGCTGGTTGCGCTTACAAAACGCTCGCATCGCGCCCAGCATTGTTTCGTCCCACACCAGCGGAGAGTTTCCATTAATATTTCCCGTCACGACAGGGTGATCGTCGATGAAACCTTCGCCAAACAGAATGTCACACATGTCCATGACGTCTTCGGCATTCTTGGGGCTGGTCGTCATCCCCATGAAGGTCTTGTCCGAATACTTCATCGAAGAATAAGTGATCTGCAAATGCCGCTGGCTGATCGGATGGTCGTAGGGTTCAACGATATGATGCGCCGAGCTGTGTAACGCTGGGGACATATGCGCCAGCTTGTGAAACATCGCGAGATCTTCGAGCATCGGATTGCGGCGCACATCGTCTAAGTCACGAAGAAAGGGCGCGCCGGTCATCGGGATAAACATCGACCGATTGCCACCAAGCGGAATGTTATTGGCCGGATTTCGGGCGTGATAGGTAAAGTCGGACGGTATGGTCGCAATCAATTCGCGTACCAGTTCGCGGTCAAGATACACCGTTTCGCCCACGACCTTGGCGCCAGCCCGCTTCCAATCCTCAAGTGCAATGTCGTCACGAAACACCACGCCAACCTCTTCAAGGATCGACATCGAGGCATCGTCCAGCCGACGAACTTGTTCCTCGTCCATCATGTTGCAATTGGGCAGCTTGTTCTCAAGGCCAGGCAGCATTGTGTGGTTCGGTGCTGAACGTTTTGCTTGGCGGGCCGTGCGGCCTCCGGCCCGAACGCGTCGCGGGGCTGTGGTGGTGGTCATCTGACACCTCTAACTCTGTGTGTTGGTCTGAGGTTGCGTTTTAAGGCGCGTCCTTGTCACCCTAGCAGCGAAATAACTCGACATTTTCCGACCTTGTACGATTTGACAGCCCACTTGTCGGTTTTTGGCTTGGTTGTTGGTTTTTTTGCTGGCAGCATGCCGAGACTGACTCGTCTAGCGTTGATATCCAGCTCCGGCCTCGTTGATCGCTAAGCGGCAAGATTTTTGGGAGCAATCTAATGACTTTGACCCTTCGTGACCCAAACGAAGTGATGCGGCTAAAGCGACTTGGCAGCACATTTCCGACCCGTCTATCCTTTCAGAGGGTCTTACTTCGACGTCTCGCCGCAGAGGGAAGCACGGTTTCGCGTCCTGTTTGGGAAATTGACGATGAGGGGTTCGGGCGCGCTGTGTATTCCGTCGATTTGGGGGGATACACCTATTCGCTTGTTGCGTTCTCAAACCCGCTGGACCCTGAGAACCGCACCGACCGTGTGATCGCCAACGCGTGGGATACGACCTATGTTCTGTTTGACGGCACCCCAAGCACGGCAGACCTTGACCGACTACAACAAAACGCCCCCAAACAAGAGGCCGGCCGTTACGAACCCACCGAGATTGTTCTCTGCCGCGCCAACAAGTCCGTGCGTCTGTTTGCACATGTGGTGGATGCTCTGAAAGCTGGCAAACAACCGGACCCTGCGCTGATCACTTCGACCGGATATTTGATGCGAACGACTGCGGTTTACGGCAACGGAAAATTTGGCATCGCAGATCGCGCACGCATCGCGGATCGCCCCGGATTGGGCGGGCCGTTCATGGCTGAAATGCTGGCCGTTTGGCTGGTGCGTGGCTTCACGCATGATCTAGCAGAACACATGGGCGGGGCCGAGATGAGCCGCGAGCTTAAGAAGCGTCTTGGTATAGGCAACTCAACAGGTCTGGGAATGGCCCCGTTTCTGGTTTCACATCCGGTCTTGCTGCACCACTGGTTTGAGACGCGCGAGATAGCATTGGCCCGTGTCGTCGATGTTTCGCAATTGTCTGACGAGCAGGCGCAAACCTACGCCGATCTTTGCGTGCGCGCGCACGAACATCTTCAACAATGGCACGTCCCTGACCCCGTTCACCAAACCCGCAACGAAGCTGTCGCGACTGGTTGGGCCGATCTAACTCAGGATTGGACCGTCGAGGCTTGGAAAGCGCCTAACGCACCGCAACATTTCCTTGAGGCCAGCACACGCTACAACGAAGACATACAAGAATTGGCGGTCTCGTTATTGCTAGAACCAATGGGCGATCTGATCGACGATCTTGCGGCGGATCTGGCCAGTGATAATCCACTTAGCTTTGATCCAGCGATGGATGTTGCTGATCTACGCCATCTCATTGAAACTCAGGCCGCTTGGGCATTGGACACGGATTTTGACGCTGCTGCAGAAACCGCGCAGTTTTGGTATGTGTCTCAGTCAAAGCTTGAACCGCGTTTGGGCAACCGCGCCGAAGAAGACGGTGCAGAGCTTGAATCTCCGCTGGATATCGCCCGTCGCATCAAAGACCTTTACGCAGATTTACAGGATGCAGCCGGCAGCGTTGCTGGCTTTCTGATGCGCCGTCCTGAGCATCGCTTTGCCCTTCGGCGTGTGCAAACTCTTGGTGAAAAGACCTATTCGGAATTGCGCGATAACCTGATTTCGGATCGCTGTATGCCTATCGACATGTTGCGTGCAAAGCTTGCTTGTTTTGGCGCCTCAAAATTTGATCCTAAATCTGATCGCTGGACACGGATTAACCTGTGTCAGGGGGCCCCTCTGTTTGATGAATTGGACAACGCCGATGATTGGTGGCTTCCTGTATTTGAGGAGCATGTATGATGTTCTCAGTTAACGAACTCCAAGGTGCTTTGCTAAAGGCAGGACGCGGGGCCGGACTGCCGTTGGGTTTGGCCGAAGACCTAGCCTTTTGCGCGCCAGATATCGCTTTAGCAGAAACCGATGCGATTTTGACCGAAGTTGTCGCTTGTATGAACAGCCCGTTTGATCCCGCAACTGCGGACTTATCCGGTCAAGGTGTTGTAATGGGCCAAGGCAATCTGTTGCTCACGATGCCATCAGCGCTTGATCTCGTCTCAGCCGGCAACGGGCCCGTCATTCTTGATGGGGTGTCAAAGGATTTGGCGAACGCGTTGATCGCTGGTCGCGAACGAATTGAGGGCAAGGCGCTTTGGTTTGATTGGATC
>ERZ1048686.2849-NODE-2849-length-11606-cov-15.054021_pt1 | contig 11606 bp, 12 predicted proteins | sample MGYA00383099_ERZ1048686 | MGnify/ENA primary metagenome ERZ1048686 (study PRJEB29581, sample SAMEA5548369) | metagenome | biome: marine; feature: coastal; material: water | depth 25 m | study: Short-term variability in the microbial, nano- and picoplankton...
AGCAACGCGGCGGTGTCGAATGTAAGCGCAGTCAAATAGGTCAACGCGTCTTCATACGAATAGCCAAAATACCGCAGATCAAAAGGTTTCAATCCGCGGGTCGCCGGCATCACCTTGACCACGCCAACGCCGATCAATGCCGCGTAATTCACAGCCGTAACAATCGTAAGAAGGCGCAGCTTGCTCATCAGCTGTTCGACCGGACCAACTGGGCTCCAAGCGACGCCATCAGCCCCTCAAAAATGGGGAAGGACGTGGCAATCGGACCACCATCGTCAACGCTGACAGGTTTTTGTGCAGCCATGCCCATCACCATGAAACTCATCGCGATCCGGTGATCGAGGAAGCTTTCGCAGGTTGCACCACCCGGCACATTGCCGTGACCCAGCCCTTTGACCGTCCACCAGTCATCGCCCTCGTCAACCTCAACACCGTTGGCACGCAGACCACGGGCCATCGCATCGATACGGTCGCTTTCTTTAACGCGCAGCTCTTTGACACCAGTCATCACCGTGTCACCAGCAGCATATGAGGCCACCGCAGACAGCACCGGATATTCGTCAATCATCGAAGCCGCGCGTTCTGGCGGTACATTGATACCTTTAAGGTCAGGTGAAAACTTGGCGCGCAAATCAGCAACCGGCTCGCCACCTTCTTCTCGCATGTTCTCAAACGTCAGATCAGCACCCATGTCCTGCAATGTGAAGTACAATCCAGCGCGGGTCGGGTTCAGGCCGATGTTGGGCACCAACACGTCAGAACCCGGAACAATCAACGCCGCACACACAGGGAAAGCTGCAGAGCTTGGATCACGTGGCACGACAATGGTCTGTGGCTTCAGCTCTGGCTGACCCTGCAACGTGATCACGCGGCCTTCTTCGGTTTCTTCAGTCGTGATATCAGCGCCAAACCCTGCCAGCATACGCTCCGTATGATCGCGAGTGGCTTCTTTCTCAATCACCACAGTCTCACCCGGCGCATTTAGCCCCGCCAGCAGAACCGCAGACTTCACCTGTGCCGAAGGCATCGGCACCTCATAGCGCACTGGCAACGGCTCAGTCGCGCCAACCAAAGTCATCGGTAAACGACCACCCGTACGGCCCACAGTTTGCGTCCCAAACAACGCCAACGGATCAGTCACCCGCGCCATAGGACGCGAATTCAACGAAGCGTCGCCCGTAAACGTCACAGAGATAGGGGATGTTGCCATCGTGCCCATGATCAAACGAACGCCTGTGCCAGAATTCCCGCAATTGATCACTTGATCCGGTTCTGCAAACCCGCCGACGCCAACGCCGTGAACGCTCCATTCTCCGCCACCGTGATTGATTACCTCAGCTCCGAACGCTTGCATCGCCTTGCCAGTATCCAGAACGTCTTCGCCCTCCAGCAGTCCGGTAATATGCGTCTCACCAACAGCCAGCGCCCCAAGGATCAACGAGCGATGCGAAATGGACTTATCGCCGGGCACGTTGGCCTCACCCTTTAGCGGCCCACACGGGCGGGAAGTCATCGGAATAGGGGTGCCGTGGCCTGACATATGCTGTCCTTCAAAATCTTGGTCAAATCCTGATAGCGCAACCAAAAGGCAGGGTCCATCACCGCTGCTTTATCTTTGCACAAATACTCAAAATCTCAGCCAGCCAAACGGCGAAACGTCAGATAATGGGGTGTTCGCTCTTCACGAAGGGCTTTTTGCTCATACCGCGTGGATATCCAATCTCCCCAAGGCTCTCGCCAATCGGAGGGGCCTTCAGCCAGCCACTCAAACCCTGCCTTAGGAACTTCCTCCAATGTCTGACGGACATAATCGGGGATATCCGTTGCGACACGAAAGATCGCTCCCGGCTTTAACACACGCGCCAAGGGCTCAAGATGCTCTTGAGTTACAAACCGGCGACGATGATGTCGCTTCTTCGGCCAAGGATCAGGGTAGAGCAGGAATGCCTTTGAAATCGACGCCTCGGGCAACACGTCAAACAAGTGGCGTGCGTCACCCGGATGAACGCGAATGTTCTTCGCAGACGCCTCTCTTATTCTGCCCAGTAGCATCGCAACGCCGTTCATATACGGCTCAGCGCCAATAATACCGACATCAGGGTTTTGCACGGCCTGATGCACCATATGCTCACCGCCGCCAAAACCGATTTCCAGCCAGACGTCCTTGCCACCAAACATGCCGTTCAAATCCAAGGGAAAGCGTTCAGGATTTTCGTCCCAAGAAACTTTGCCGGGCGACAGTGCTGCCAGATCACTCTCAAGAAACTCTTCCTGAGACTTCCTCAGGCCTTTGCCCTTGAAGCGGCCATAAAAATTGCGCCAAGGGGCGCCAGAGGGATGCTTGGTATCAGTCATGAGCGCCTAGTAAGTCTTCACTCGCAAAGGTGCAATCTAAACAGCAAAGGCCCGGACAACGTCCGAGCCTTTGGAAATCACGCGATGCGCGTCAGCGCATCCCAATCAGATCAAACCGCCGCCTTCAGCGCTTCGATCAAATCTGTGCGCTCCCAGCTAAAGCCACCGTCGGCCTCTGGCTCACGTCCAAAGTGACCGTACGCGGCTGTTCGCGAATAGATCGGTTTATTCATGCCCAGAGCCGTGCGGATGCCGCGTGGCGTCAGGCTCATGATCTGTGGGATCGCGGCTTCAATCGCCTCTTCACCCACATGTCCGGTTCCATGCGTGTCTACGAACACCGACTGAGGTTCTGCCACGCCGATAGCGTAGGACAGTTGCAAGGTGCATTTATCTGCCAATCCAGCGGCCACGATGTTCTTGGCCAGATAGCGTGCTGCATAAGCAGCCGAGCGATCCACCTTGGTCGGGTCTTTACCCGAGAATGCGCCGCCGCCGTGCGGGGCCGCGCCTCCGTAGGTATCAACAATGATCTTACGACCTGTCAGGCCAGCGTCGCCATCAGGGCCACCAATCACGAACTTGCCCGTCGGGTTCACGTGCCAAACCGTGTCGGCGGTCAACCACCCCTCAGGCAGAACTTCTTCGATGTAGGGCGCAACAACCGCGCGCACATCTTCACTGGTCATGCTGGCATCAAGGTGTTGTGTCGACAAAACAACCGATGTCACATCCACCGGCTTGCCATCTACATAACGCACCGAAAGCTGAGACTTCGCGTCCGGCCCAAGCGTCGGCTCTGCACCGCTTTTGCGCGCCTCGGCCAAGCGACGCAAAATCGCGTGGGCGTATTGGATCGGGGCTGGCATCAAGGCGTCGGTTTCATTCGTAGCGTAACCGAACATGATACCCTGATCGCCAGCGCCTTCGTCTTTGTTGTCTGCGGCATTCACACCTTGGGCAATATGGGCCGATTGTTCGTGCAGCAGATTTGTCACTTCCACAGTCTCGTGGTGGAACTTGTCCTGCTCGTAGCCGATGTCCTTGATGCAATCGCGGGCGATCTGGTCGATCCGGCCCATGTAATCCTTAAGCTTTTCTTGGTCCGACAGACCAACCTCTCCACCGATAACCACACGGTTCGTCGTGGCAAAGGTCTCACACGCCACGCGCGCTTCTGGTTCTTCGGATAGGAAGGCATCCAGCACCGCGTCCGAAATGCGGTCACAAACTTTGTCGGGGTGGCCTTCGGAAACCGACTCCGAAGTGAATACGAAATTCTGTCTAGTCATGAGAAATGCTCCATTGGGTTCTCCCGCCACGCCAGGAAGCCGTTGTGAGGGTTAACTTTCAGTAATTCTGACGGGCTCAAGCGTCAATGGTTTTCCGCCGTTTCAGCAGCCCGGCCAACAATGTTATGAGCAATATTGCGCCGCCTATAGGTCTATCGCCCAGCTTGGCATAGAGCGTTTTGGGCATCTCTGTCGGCACGCGCGTATCTATGTATCCTGCCTGTCCCAATGGGACCGAGGCAACAATCCGCCCCCTTGCGTCAATCACCGCCGAAACGCCGGTGTTTGCAACGCGGATCATCGGCAGGCCATACTCAATAGCGCGCATTTGTGCTTGAGCTAGGTGTTGATAGGGGCCCGAGAAATCACCAAACCAAGCATCGTTTGTGATCTGCAACAGCAACCGAGGTCGGGCTTGGGTGCGCAAATCTTGCGGAAACACAACCTCGTAGCAAATTAAGGGTAAGACTGGGCCTATGCCTTCTAACGCGATGATTTGCGGGCCCGGTCCATGGGCATATCCAGCGCCATCAGTTGCCGCCAACCCACGCAATCCGTAACGAGAAAAGAGATCGCCGAGTGGAATGAATTCGCCAAATGGAACGAGGTGATGCTTGTCGTACACTTGCTCAACAGCGCCAGTTTTACCCAAAACGACAAGCGAATTGTAATTGAGAAGTCCGTCAACCCGTTGAATGCCTGTGATAATCTGAGCCTCACCAGCAATCCCAGCCATTTCCTGAAACAACTCGTCTGAATAGGGAATGGGCACGGCGATCGCCGTCTCAGGCCAGATCACGAAATCTGGATTTCCTGGTGCTGCGGTGAAACTGAGCTGGCGCTCAAAGAACACTTCGATTTTGTCGCGGGCCCATTTTTCATGTTGAGGGGCGTTAGGTTGCACCAACCTAACAACGGGCCCATGTTCGGGCATTTTCAGACGTGGAGTGGATACAAAGCTAAGGGCTATCAATGCGGAAAGTGCGCCCATGGATATCCATGAACCGCGGCCTTTGAACAACGATGCAACCCCAGCTGCCGTAAGGAACAGAATGAAGTTCAGACCATGTGGGCCAACCCACGCGCCAGCCTGCGCTGCAATTGAATTCACCCACGCATAAGACGGCATAGCCCAAGGAAATCCGGTTAGCACATAAGCGCGGGACAATTCGGCAAGCGTCATAAGGCCAGCCCAAAGCCATACGCTACCGCCGAAGCGAATAGTTAGCCAAGAAGCCACCGCCCAAAACAGTGCCAAGCCCGCCGACATGAATAGCAATGCGAATGGGGCCATCCAGCCCGTTGCGGCCAACTCAACCAAAAATGGCTCGACGATCCAATTGAGGGATACTGCGAAATAGCCAACGCCGATGAGCCAACCTGTGCGAAAGGCCGACTTAGGATTGCCGGATGTGCCAACAAGATGAAACGCCCACATCAAACCTAGCAACGCCGGAATGCCCCAATTCACCGGCGCATGGCCCAGTGCGGCGATCGCTCCGGCGGTTAGAGGCTGTAAAAATCGACCATATCGTCCATCGGAATCAAGGACTGAATTGGCCGTTCCCATTGCAGATTAGGTTCCCGATTGCGGGAGGATCACGCGCAGGCGTTTAATCCGACGAGGATCTGCATCGAGGATTTCAAACTCAGCTCCGCAAGGGTGTTCGACAACTTCACCGGGCACCGGCACCCGACCGGAAAGCATGAAAACGAGCCCCCCGAGAGAGTCGATCTCTTCAGGGTCAATATCATCATCTTCAGTGAAATCGACGCCGACTTCTTTTTGAAATTCATCAAGCGGTGCGCGCGCAAGGGCGATGTATTGCCCGGGCTTTTCACGCGCCCAGAACTTACCTTCGTCAACATCGTGCTCGTCTTCGATCTCACCGATTACTTGCTCAATCAAATCCTCAATGGTCAAAAGCCCGTCCACGCCACCGTATTCGTCGATGACCAGCGCCATGTGTCGGCGCTCGGTCTGCATCTTGGCCAATAATACACCGATGGACATCGAGGGCGGAACAAACAACAGCGGCCGCAGCAATGCCGCAAGATCAAACTCTTTCTTTGAGTCCGTAAACGCATGGCGAAGGGCAAAATCTTTAAGGTGTACCATCCCAACTGGTTGATCCAACGTGTCATGGTAGACTGGAAGTCGGGTCAGACCGCTGTCACGAAACACCTGCACAAGTTCGTCTTTTTCGATGTCTTCGGGAACCGAGACGATTTCGATCTTTGGTATCGCGACGTCCTCGACGTTTAGGCGTCGAAGATTGATCATCCCACGCGTCGAAGTCTCAGGCGCAAGGGATGCGGCTGGTTCTGGCTCGGTTGTCTGAGGGGTGCTTTTGCCGAAAATCATGCCGATCAGCCCAGATAAGCCGCCGCGTTTGTTTTCGTCATTTTGTCTCCATTGCGCGCTTTGCGCTGCGCTAGAAGAAGGTTCGATCGTTTCGCCCATTAATCCTGTCCGTGAGAGGCATCCGGTGCCCCTGTCTCACTATATGGGTCACCTATACCCATTTTGCCAAGTATATCGACCTCAATTCGTTCCATAAGCGTGGCATCTGCGTCACGGATGTGATCGTAACCCAACAGATGCAAGATGCCGTGGATCACCAAATGCGTAATGTGATCGTCAAAAGGCTTGCCGGCCTCATACGCTTCTCTTTGGCAGGTTTCATACGATATCGCGATATCGCCCAGTTCCTCGTCATATGGAAGTTCGGGCTGAAGCGGTGGATCGCCTGCGTTTGCTGCTGAGCGTTCCCTCGAAGGCCAACTAAGCACATTGGTTGCGGTTGGCTTTTCGCGAAAATCCGCGTTGAGGATCGCAATGCGGGCATCATCACACCCTAGCAGAGCGATCTCAAAGGCATCAGGATCATGACCGAGGTGACGAAGTGTTGCGATTGATGCGGTTTGAGCTAGGGCTTCCAGACCTGCGGCATCCCAGCGCGCATCTTCAGAGATAGTATCAATTGCCATCAACTGAGCGGGCGGGGGTTTTCCACCCCCGCACCCCCGGAAGGTACTTTCTGCAAGATAAAGCTAGGCAGGATTGTCGGCATCATAGGCATCAATAATCGCAGCGACCAAAGGATGGCGTACCACATCTTTGGACGTAAAGTAGTTGAAACTGATTTTCGGGATGGCGCCGAGCAGACGTTCAGCCTCGTGCAGGCCGGACGTGACACCGCGGGGCAGATCGACCTGAGAACGATCGCCAGTGATGACCATTCGCGAACCTTCGCCCAAACGGGTCAGGAACATTTTCATCTGCATCGAGGTCGCGTTTTGTGCCTCGTCAAGCACAACAAAAGCGTTGGACAATGTGCGCCCTCGCATGAAAGCCAGAGGGGCAATTTCGATGCGCTTTTCTTCGATCAGTTTAGCGACCTGTTTACCCGGTAGGAAATCATTGAGCGCATCATAAAGGGGCTGCATGAAAGGGTCGACTTTGTCCTTCATATCGCCGGGCAAGTAACCAAGCTTTTCGCCAGCTTCGACTGCAGGGCGCGATAGGATGATGCGATCGACCTCGCCGTTGATGAATTTGTTCACGCCGACAGCGACAGCGAGATAGGTTTTTCCTGTACCGGCAGGACCGATCCCGAACCCCAGTTCCTTCGTAAACAACGATTTCACATATTCTTTTTGTGCGTCGGTGCGCGGTTCCACCAGTTTTTTTCGGGTCTTGATCTCTACAGGGCCACCGCTGAACATTTCGAGTTGATCTGTTTCACGACCACCGACCTCGTCCCCGCCCATGCGAATTTCGCGGTCGATATCGGCCATTTCAACATGTTTGCCAGCTTCTAGCCGTTCATACAGGTTTGTCAGGACATCTGCGGTTTCGGTTCGGGGGGCCTCTTCGCCGAAAACGGCCAGTTGATTTCCGCGTCGGATAATCTGAACCGTGAACTGTCTTTCGAGTTCTGCGAGGTTTTTGTCGAACTCGCCGCAAAGCTCAATCAACAAACGATTGTCGGGGAATTCTAGAAGGGATTCACCTGCGTGAGCAGGCGCGGATTGCGGATCCAATGTGGTGACGCTCAATCAAAGCTCCTGATGCTGAGTCTATACCCTCATGCTGCCAAGATGTTGGACCATGCGCAAGCGCGCATACAAGATTTTCGATTATTGAGCAGAAAAAAGGCCGCCCTTGGTGCAGGACGGCCTATTGGAGAGGGCGTGATATTGGGATTACTGGCTATCGCCGATAATCGCAGTCGCGCCGCCTTTGAAATCACCTACGGTTTCGGTCGGTTGGCCAATACCCGAGCATATCGGGCGCCCGTCTGGTGCTAGACGAGCAGATAGGTAACCTTCGACGCCGTCATCGATGATCCAATGATCGCAGCCATTGGGGTCAACCCAAATACCTGCACGCATGCTGGTGAGATCACTGCTGTCCACACCGAAGTCGACGGTTTTGTCGGCTTCGGATCGGAAAATGTTCGCGACACCCACGTAAATCTCTTCGTTGTAGGCGTAGTATTCTTCGGCTCGGCGGCCGCCAGCTACACCACAGGAAACAAGGAACGTCAGAGCCGTTGCGCCCAGGGCAAATTTTGTAAATGTCATCTTCGCCCCCATCAGTTCACACACAGAATTTCTACACGGCGGTTTTGCGCCATACCAACCGTCGTTGAGTTCGTCGCTATCGGCTGTCGTTCACCCATACCACGAACTTCGACAATGCTTGCGCTTACGCTGCGACCTACCGCGGCCACTGCATTCGCACGATTTTTCGAAAGCGTGATGTTATACGCATCGCTCGCTCGGCTATCGGTGTGGCCGACGATGATAAAACGCTGGTTTGAGTTGGCGCGGAAAAATGCTGCCAAATTCGAGCGGCCTGCAGATGAAATATAATACTTGTCAGTTGCAAAATACTGGTCACCGACGCGACCGCAGATTTGCGGTTGAACGCTGCGGTTGCCTTCGCAAACAGGATGGCCGTTGCGATCAACATTCGGGGTCATGAAACCTTCGGCACCATCGTCGAGTACCCAATGCTGACACCCGTCGGGGTCAACCCAGATTGTTGGTACATAGTTTTCGCGCCGCGAGTTATCTGCAACTTGCGCAGCCACACTTCCTGCACCGACTAAAAGAGCGGTTGAGAAGACTGCCGCAATGCGGACAAATTTTGCAGCTTTGGAATTCGAAAAATTCACTGCCGTTACCCCGTACTAGAGATCACCAGATGCCAACACTCGACATCACTAACATATGACAACACTTATATATTATTAGGGAAACAAGGTTAAAATTGAAAGCTCTTTCCACTACATATTGTGTCAGCCAAGGGCACAATGGACGATGATGTGGAAAGACTATGTTCAGATCAGAGACAATGGCGAAAGTTTGTCAAAAAATTGTTGGCCCTGAGTCGGGTCAGACCAGCGTCCCAGCAAGAGAGTTCCGTCTGCTTTCGACGATGCGAATCTCTTTTATGTCACCCGATTCGATGCCTTCGGCAGTCACATGGACCGCATGAAGATGCGCAGACTTACCCACCATCTGCCCCGGCTCGCGGCCCGGTTTTTCGAACAATACTTTGACGTTTCGCCCCACCATGGCGTCTTGGAAGTCTTTTTGCTGCTGCGCAATCAACGCCTGTAGACGGTACAAACGTTCGGTCGCTTCATGGTCGTCAACAAGCGCGCGCTCGGCGGCTGGGGTGCCCGGACGGGTCGAGTATTTGAAGGAATATGCTTGGCCATATTTCACTTCTTCGATCAGAGACATTGTGTCATTGAAATCCGCCTCAGTCTCTTCAGGGAAGCCCACAATGAAGTCTCCGCTGATCAGAATGTCAGGTCGCGCGTCGCGAAAACGTTCGATTAGACGCAAGTAGCTTTCAGCCGTATGACTGCGATTCATGCGTTTCAAAATCTTGTCGCTGCCTGACTGAACCGGCAGGTGAAGGTAGGGCATCAACTTTTCACATTCGCCATGTGCGGCAATCAGATCATCCGTCATGTCGTTGGGATGCGAGGTCGTGAAACGGATGCGTTCCAACCCATCAACATCGTTCAACGCCCAGATCAACTGTGCCAACGACCAAGCGCCGCCCTCGCCTTCGCCATGGTAGGCGTTCACATTCTGGCCAAGCAGCGTGATCTCGCGAACGCCACGTTCAACCAAATCTCGGGCCTCTGTCAGAACCTGAGAAACTGAGCGCGACACCTCTGTGCCACGCGTATAGGGCACCACGCAAAACGCGCAGAACTTATCACAGCCTTCTTGCACTGTCAGAAACGCGGTGGGTCCACGCTTTGCTTTGGGGCGCGATTTCAGCTTTTCGAACTTGTCCTCTTCGGGGAAATCCGTGTCGAGGGCGCGTTTGCCCTTACGGATAATCTCCTCCATCTCGGGCAGGCGGTGATAGCTTTGCGGTCCTACCACCAGATCGACCAGCGGCTGACGGCGGATAATCTCTTGGCCTTCGGCCTGCGCCACGCAGCCCGCGACCCCAATTTTGAGATCAGGGTTTTCGGCTTTTAAATGCTTGAAGCGACCAAGTTCTGAATAAACTTTCTCGGCAGCTTTTTCACGGATGTGACAGGTATTCAGCAGAATCATGTCTGCCTGATCCGGTGTATCAACCTCGTCATAGCCCTGACCGCCCAATGCCTCGACCATGCGCTCAGAGTCATAGACGTTCATCTGACATCCATATGTCTTGATATATAGCTTTTTCTTGTCGGCCATCACGGGATTCCTGTCACGCTGTCGATTGCGGCTTCTATCCGCAGTCGCGCCCGCTTGCAATGACGGCAGAAATGTCCAATTTTGTCACCAAAGCCAACAAAGGCAATTCGAGCAACCATGCGATTTACCGATTTAGCAGATCTGAAGAAGAACGGTGAAGCGGCCCTCTCCAAGGGACCGATTGCGTTGATTATCGTTGAGGACAAGATTGAGGTCGACACAACGATCCGCCATCACATAAGTGCCGGCTTCAAATCAGTTATCGCCTTTGTCCCCGCCAGTTTCAAATTGCCTCCTGATGTTGAGGCTGCCTGCCACCGCGTCGATTTTGATGCCAAGTTGTCCAGCCTGCCGTTGGCTGAGATTGTGAACCAACTTATCCCGCTGACCCACGGCCAGTGGATGTATTATTGTTACAACGCTGAATTCTTGTTTCACCCCTTTAATGAGACCCGCAATATCGCAGAAATGCTAACCTTCCACGCTGAAGAACGCCGCGAAGCGATGCTGAGCTATGTGATCGACGTGTATGCCGGTGATCTTCAGAAGGATCGCAATGGCGTTAATATCGATGACGCCTATCTTGATCGTACAGGATATTTTGCCCTCGCTCGTAGTGACTTGGAAAACCACTCGCATCCCAAAGAACGCCAATTGGATTTCTACGGCGGCTTACATTGGCGGTTTGAAGAACACATTCCAGTGGCGCGTCGAAAAATCGACCGCGTGTCCCTGTTCCTTTCAAAACCCGGCCTAGAAATGCGACCCGGCTATGAGTTCAACGACGAGGAATACAACACCTACGCCTGCCCGTGGCACAACAACCTAAGCTCAGCGACAGTGTCATTTCGCGCGGCCAAGGCCCTAAAACGCAATCCGGGGTCCAGCTTCGATATCCACAGCTTCAAGTGGCACAACTCGGTCAAGTTCGACTGGCATTCCCGTCAATTGATGGATTTGGGCCTGATGGAACCTGGGCAGTGGTTTTGAGTGATTAACTCACCTTAACCAAAACAGCTCCGTTCCGCGCATTCGCCTCAACTGCCTCATGTGCTTTGGCGGCATCATCAAATGCAAACGCGGCGTCGACCCTTGGCTTGATGGCGTTCTCGCTTAACAAGCCAGACAGACTTGCGATGGCTTGTGATCGTTGGGCTTCTGTCAAAATGTAAACCAGCGCCATCTCAAGCGTGATCCCTTTAAACATCAGTGGCATGAACGGCATCACAGGTG
>ERZ1048686.2857-NODE-2857-length-11590-cov-27.424014_pt1 | contig 11590 bp, 11 predicted proteins | sample MGYA00383099_ERZ1048686 | MGnify/ENA primary metagenome ERZ1048686 (study PRJEB29581, sample SAMEA5548369) | metagenome | biome: marine; feature: coastal; material: water | depth 25 m | study: Short-term variability in the microbial, nano- and picoplankton...
TAGATTTTATGTTGGAAATTGGCGCACTCAAGTTTGGTGAATTTACCCTGAAATCAGGCAGAGTAAGTCCTTACTTTTTTAATGCTGGTGCTTTTAATACGGGCGAGCATTTGTCAAAGTTGGGTAAATTTTATGCCCAAGCTATTCAAGCAAGTGCGCTAGAATTTGACGTATTGTTTGGCCCAGCCTATAAAGGTATTCCACTGGCAACCGCTGCAGCTATGGCACTTAATGATTCATTCGGGATGAATGTGCCGTATAGTTTTAATCGTAAAGAAGCCAAGACTCATGGCGAAGGTGGCGATATTGTTGGTCATGCGCTTGAGGGTGATATTTTAATCATTGATGATGTGATTACTGCAGGCACTGCCATTCGTGAAGCGATGGATATTATCACTGCCAATGGCGCAACTGCCAAAGGTGTGATTGTGGCGGTTGATCGTCAGGAAAAGGGCAAGGGCGACAAATCAGCTATTCAAGAAGTAGAAGAAAACTTTGGCATTGCCGTACTTAGCATCATTAACCTTGGCCACTTGATTGATTATCTAAAACAAGGCGATGATGAAGTGTTAATTGAGCGTATTGAGGCTTATCGAAGCCAATATGGTGTTTGATATTTAAAGAAGTAGAGAGTTTTCTGTTTTAAATACAGTGCAGGCCGAGTTGTTACGTTCAGTCATCATTATGATTAGAGTGGTTTTTGGCTCTTTAAGCATAATGTAGTTTTGATCTTCCAATTCGACTTGTATATTTGGAATTAACTTTTCGTATGTTTGCTTAAGACTAGAGCAACTAGTGTTGTCAAAAGCAACGGTTTCAGTATAAGACCAATTGCACCCCTCTTTTGTCGGGCTTAGAGTTATGGCATGTGTTGTTGAGCCATCAGTATTTCTTTGCTGGCCAAAGTGGCTAGTGGAGTTTTCACTAATATTATTAGTGTTCCAAACGGTAAGAAACATTCCTTGGGGGGATAGGTGATTGGTTAACATCTTCAATTGTGGTAGGCAATAGCTGTTTATGTTTAGCTTTTCTGCTTCTTCATACATTCCAGCCGAGTGAGACTGGAATGTTATTAAAGCTGCACATATTAACAATATCAACCCATCCATGACAAACTCCTCTTTGTGCTGATTGTACTCCTCTATCTACTATTTTAGGGGTAGAATTAAGTCATAAACTCAATTGGAGTAGGGTATGAATAAGAACCAATGGATGGATGCACTGGTGTTATGGTGGAGTATTTTTTGGCGTTTTATATTAGGCATGTTTGCTTTATTGGTTGTAATATTATCGCTAGTTTGGCTGTTATCTCCAGAGTCAATAGTTGCTAGCAATGGACAGTATTCATTTAATTCAAATAGCAGTAACAATGAACTAGGGTTTCTTCCATTGCTAATTTTAGTAATTATGGGCTGGATAATGGGCGCTCCAGGGCAGCATCTTCTCAATCAGCCATATGGTAATAGAAGGATTATAATGACTGGTCGTTCGATTAGTCAGGGCAAAGCAAACTGGGCAGATGGCTTTACATTGCAATGGGCGTTATTTTGGAGAGCTTTTTTAATTAGCATCGGACTTATGTTTATTATAGTTATATCAGGTATTGGCGAGGAAAAATCCATCCTTGCAGATGGTAGTATTATTGTAAATTACGGCATTCAGAATCCAAATATCAATACTTTGATAGGTCTTATTACTTATGTTTTTGCTAGTTGGCATTTACTAAAAAAACCATTTGGCAACAGGGTTTATTTTATTGAACTGAAATCTAAGGAGGACGGTGAATAAAACCCTTTCAGAAACCGATTTGATCAAATGCATGCTAGGCAGACGGCACAATCTTGACGCTCGATGCTTGATAATCTTGATCAGAAAATCCAGCCGCACTTCCAGTGTTGGATTGAGTAAGTGCTTGATGTCTGAAATTAGTTAGCAGTGTAGTCCTTCTAGGATAAGAGGCACAACGATATTCGTGAACTTTTATCTCTTGCGGGATACCTGTAATCATGCTAGTATTGTGCTCGAACACCATTCAAATGCGCACTATATTATAGGAGTTTGGTATGATAATCAAAATCAACGCACAAGAAACGCTCGAGGGTGATGGGGTTGTCGTTAATCGCTTATTTCCTATCAGTGGGCGCATGAACTTTGACCCATTTGTATTATGGGATCACTTTAATATTGCCACTGGCCAAGGCTTTCCTGATCACCCTCATCGAGGTTTTGAAGCCGTTACTTACATGTTGGAAGGTGGTATGCGACATCAGGATAATTTGGGCAACAATTCCTTTGTCAGTACAGGCGGTGCTCAAGTCTTTTGTGCAGGAAAGGGGATAGTGCACTCAGAAATGCCTGCAGAAAAAGAGCATAGCGCGGGTATTCAATTGTGGGTTAATCTGCCTAAGCGTTTAAAAAATATTGATCCAAGTTATCAGGAGGTTTTAGCCAAAGATCTCGTTGTTACCAATTTTCAAGGCGGCAGCTATCGAACTATTATCAATGCAGAATCTAAGATTACATTACATACTACTATCAACTATCAGCATTTTAATCTATTAAAAGATCATCATTATCAAGTGTCAATTGACCAGGGTTTACAAGCAATACTTTATGTTTTATCAGGTAGCTTGTTGCTTGACGAACATACGATTGAAGCTGCCCAGGCACTATTAATTGATGCTGAAAAACAGCAAGATTTATTGATTAAAGCAACAACAGATAGTGAGTTTATGTTTTGTAGTGGGCTGCCACATAAGGAGCCTATTTACCAGCATGGGCCTTATGTTGATTAAGGCGCTTCACCCTCAATAGTTTCTTCAGTAAAGACTAAATGATTGGTCTTGGCAAAAGATACAAGACGTTCAAACGTAAAAGCACAAGCGTACTTGAGTTGATCATCAAAAACGATAGATTTAATACCGTTAATTCGTCGAATTTTTAAGTGTCCACTATAACGTTTTAATTGTTCAGGTTGGGTGCAAACTAATCGCTCAGTCCAGTCACTCGGTCTAAATTTTTGACCGCTTTGAGTCATGCCAGATATAGTGTATCGAGTGGTTGTCATCTAACTCCCCAGAAAAAGACAATGATCAGAATATAAGGGGGTGTGCCCCAGCTTTTAATGACAGTATAAGCTAAAAAATTTCTTAAGATGAAAAAACACCTAGGCATTATTTCACCACTTGAAAATCAAGAGATAGTTGGTATTTTCAGTTTAAACAGTGAAGGCGATAAGCCAGAGTTTCTGGGTTGCTGATAAAGAGATTATTGAGCGTTAATACGCTCAATGTATAAAAGCAATAATATGGTGGAGGGACAGGGATTTGAACCCTGGAAGGAGATAAATCCTTGCTGGTTTTCAAGACCAGTGCATTCAGCCGCTCTGCCATCCCTCCGAAGTGGGGTATGATACAGCCAATTAAAGCAATAGTAAATAGAATTTTTATAAAATTTAGACTGGAAAGTGAAATAATTTTAAGTATAATTCGTTTCTTTTAGATTTTTGAAAGGTGAGTCATGGCAAAGATATGTCAAGTAACTGGTAAGCGCCCAATTAGTGGTAATAATGTATCACACGCAAACAACAGAACGCGTCGTCGTTTTTATCCGAATCTTCACACACACCGTTTTTGGGTGGAAAGTGAGAATCGTTTTGTTAAACTAAAGCTAACAGCTAAAGGTTTACGAATTGTTGATAAAAAAGGCATTGAAGTCGTGCTTAAAGAAATCCGCGCACGTGGCGAAAAGGTTTAGGAGTAAGATATGAGAGAAAAAATCAAATTAGTATCATCGGCTAAGACAGGCCATTTTTACACAACAACTAAGAACAAGCGTCTTCACCCAGAAAAGGTTGAAGTTAAAAAGTTTGATCCTGTTGTAAGACAACACGTTATCTATAAAGAAGCTAAGATTAAATAATCTTTCTCTTTTTACAGACAATAAAAAAGCCGCTATTTAAGCGGCTTTTTTATTGTCCTAATGAAAACAGCCTGCCATTTAAAGCAGGCTGTTTAATTTTATGAGTTTAGAATATTTTCTACAGGAACAGTGTCTGCCTGATCTTCGTATTCGTCAATTTGATCAAAATTTAGATATTGATAAATTTGTGCTTCCATTGGCTTAATGCCTTTCATTTCAGATAAGTATTCCTCGGCAGTTGGAATATAGCCAAGTTTTGCAGAAATAGCAGCTACTTCGGCAGAGGATAAATAAACATTGGTTTCATCGCCAAGACGATTTGGGAAGTTTCGAGTTGAAGTCGACACCACGGTTGCGTTAGTTTTGACACGCGCTTGGTTACCCATGCATAGTGAACAGCCAGGCATTTCAGTATGTTCGGTAATGGCGCTAAAGGCATCATACACACCTTCTTGCTTCAATTGTTTTTCGTCCATACGGGTTGGCGGCGCAATCCAAAGTTCGGTGTTGATTTCAGACTTGCCTTTTAATAGCTGGGCTGCTGCTCTAAAGTGGCCAATATTGGTCATACATGAGCCAATAAACACTTCATCAATCTTGGTATTGGCAACGTCAGAAAGTGTTTTAACGTCATCAGGATCATTTGGACAAGCCAAAATTGGCTCTTTAATATCGCTCATGTTGATTTCAATGACTTCTGCGTAGTCTGCATCGGCATCTGCTTTCATGAGTTTAGGGTTGGCCAGCCATTTTTCCATAGCTAGAATACGACGCGCAATGGTTCTCTTATCGCCATACCCTTGTGCAATCATCCATTTGAGCATGACCACATTAGAGTTTAAATACTCAATAATTGGCGCCTCATCTAAATAAATAGAACAACCAGCAGCCGAACGCTCAGCGGCAGAGTCGGATAATTCAAAAGCTTGCTCAACTTTAAGATTAGGCAGGCCTTCAATTTCTAATACTCGACCAGAGAAGGCGTTAACTTTTCCTTCTTTGGCAACGGTTAGCAAGCCCTTTTCAATAGCTTTAAGAGGGATAGCGTTAACCATATCACGCAAGGTGATGCCTGGTTGCATTTCTCCAGAAAAACGTACTAAAACTGATTCTGGCATGTCGAGTGGCATAACGCCAGTGGCAGCAGCAAATGCCACTAGACCAGAGCCTGCTGGGAAAGAAATACCAATAGGGAAGCGTGTATGTGAATCGCCACCTGTGCCTACTGTATCTGGCAACAACATACGATTTAACCAAGAGTGAATGATGCCATCACCAGGGCGTAGGGAAATGCCGCCACGGTTCATAATAAAGTCGGGCAGCGTGTGGTGTGTTTCTACATCAACTGGTTTTGGATAAGCAGCCGTATGACAAAAAGATTGCATGGTTAAGTCTGCTGAGAATCCTAAACACGCTAGATCTTTTAATTCATCTCGTGTCATTGGCCCTGTGGTATCTTGAGAGCCTACTGTTGTCATTTTTGGCTCACAATAAGTACCTGGGCGAATACCTTCAACGCCACAGGCCTTGCCCACCATTTTTTGTGCTAATGAGTAGCCTTTACCTGTGTCTTGTATTTCTACAGGCAAGCGGAATAGAGTCGAAGGCTCAAGCTCTAGCGCTTCGCGAGCACGCGCTGTTAGACCGCGACCAATGATTAAAGGGATTCTGCCACCGGCCTGAACTTCGTCAAGAATAACATTTGACTTTAACTCGAAAGTGCTTAAAACTTTATCAGTGCCATGCTCTTTAACAACACCCTCATAAGGGTAAATGTCAATCACGTCGCCCATGTTAAATTGAGCCACATCTAGCTCAATTGGTAGGGCGCCAGAGTCTTCCATGGTGTTATAAAAGATAGGTGCAATTTTGCCGCCTAAGCAAACGCCGCCGTCTTTTTTATTAGGTACGTAGGCAATATCATCACCCATAAACCATAAAACTGAATTGGTCGCGGATTTACGCGAGGACCCTGTGCCGACAACATCACCCACATAAGCAAGTGGAAAGCCCTTTTCTTGAAGTGCTTCGATTTGACTAATTGGGCCTACTTTGCCATGCTCTTCTGGATTGATGCCGTCGCGTGTCATTTTTAACATAGCGAGAGCGTGTAATGGAATATCTGGTCTAGACCAAGCGTCAGGTGCGGGGGACAAGTCATCCGTGTTGGTTTCTCCAGTCACTTTAAAGACTGTTACTGAGATTTTTTCAGCGACTTTGTCACGACTTGTAAACCACTCGGCGTCTGCCCAAGATTGCAATACTTGTTGGGCGACTAAATTACCTGCATCCGCCTTATCCTTAACATCATAAAACGCATCAAACATGAGCAGTGTATGAGACAAGCCAGTTGCGGCAATTGGTGCTAATGCATCATTATCTAGCAAGTCAACCATTGGCTCAATGTTGTAACCACCTACCATGGTGCCTAGTAAGAATGTAGCGTGTTGTTGGTCGATTGCATCACAAGGCTGATCGCCTTTGGCAACGCTTGCTAAAAATCCTGCTTTAACATAAGCAGCCTCATCAACACCTGGTGGCACGCGATTGGTGAGCAGGTCTAAATAAAATTCATCTTCATCGCCTTTAATTAAATGCTGAACCACTGAAGCAACTTGCTCAGCATTTAATGCTAAAGGTGGTAAATTATCTTGTTGACGTTCGTTAACGTGTTGAAGGTAGGCTGATTTCATTGTGTTTTCTCGTCAGTAATAAAGCGTATAATTCTATCATTTTATTGCTACCAAGTTTTTCATATTATAGTTTTTATTTGTCATATTATGAAATACAAGGAAGTTTTTAGCTAATAGGCGCGCTTATGAACCTGACACACCTTACTGCCATTTCCCCAATTGACGGGCGATACTTCGACAAAACCAACGCACTTAGCACTATTTTTAGTGAATTTGGCCTGATTAAATACCGTGTTTTAATTGAAGTTAAATGGCTGCAGACTCTGTCTGATAATGAAAATATTAAAGAAGTGCCTGCATTTAGCCCAGAAGCAGCTCAGTTTTTAAGCGATATTGCCACAAATTTTTCATTAGCCGATGCACAAGCTGTTAAGGATATTGAGCGCACGACAAATCATGATGTTAAAGCGGTAGAGTATTTTTTAAAAGAGCAAATTAAAGATAATGCAGAGCTTAATGCGGTAAGCGAGTTTTTTCATTTTGCCTGTACATCAGAAGATATTAACAACTTATCTCATGCACTAATGCTTATTGATGGGCGCCAAGTAATGCTTGAGCAAATGCAAACTGTATTGTCATTAATTGGCAAAATGGCAAAAGATAATGCAGCCATTCCAATGTTGTCACGTACACATGGTCAGACTGCCTCGCCAACAACAGTTGGCAAGGAAATGGCTAACTTTGCGTATCGCTTAAAAAGACAAATCGAGCAGCTAGAGAATGTCAAAATTATGGGTAAGTTCAATGGTGCGGTAGGTAACTTTAATGCACACTTGTCTGCCTATCCAGCACTAGATTGGCAAAGTATTTCTCAGCAGTTTATTGAAGGGCTGGGCGTAAATTATGCCATGTACACCGCACAAATCGAAACCCACGATTATATGGCTGAATATTTTCATTCGATGAATCGTTTTAATACCATTTTGATTGATTTTTGTCGTGATATTTGGGGCTATGTGTCTTTGGGTTATTTCAAGCAAAGAACCATTGAAGGTGAAGTTGGCTCATCAACCATGCCACATAAAGTCAACCCGATTGATTTTGAAAATGGCGAAGGAAATTTAGGACTTGCCAATGCCATCAATACACATTTGGCAGATAAATTGGCCATTTCTCGTTGGCAGCGTGATTTATCAGACTCAACCGTACTAAGAAATCTCGGCGTTAGCTGTGCACACTGTTTAGTGGCTTATGCGTCAATTGCCAAAGGTATTGGTAAATTAGAAACTAATGAAGCGCGTCTACATCAAGACTTAGATTCATCATGGGAAGTGTTGGCGGAGCCTATTCAAACAGTGATGCGTCGCTATGGTATTGAGAATCCATATGAAAAGCTTAAAGCATTGACTCGTGGCAACACAATTGACGCCCAAGTGTTAGCAGAATTTGTCAAAGATTTGGATATGCCAGAGGACGCTAAGCAAGCGCTCGCCAAACTCACGCCGATGAACTACACAGGTGATGCACAAAAACTAGCAGAAGCACTTGAAAAACTGATATAATCTCGCGTCTTATACCTTTTCGGTGTAAGCTTTTAATAAACACAGGAGCAAAAAACCCATGGTTAAAATTAGACTAGCCCGCGGTGGAGCCAAGAAAAAACCTTTTTATTCAATTGTAGCAACAGACTCTAGAAAGCGTAGAGACAGTGGTTATATCGAGCGTATCGGATATTTTAATCCAGTTGCTCGTGGACAAGAGGTTAGGCTTACTATCGAAGAAGACAGATTAGATTACTGGGCATCAAAAGGTGCACAAGTGTCTGATCGTGTTAAACAACTTGTTAAAGAGTTTAAAGACCCTTCAATTCGTGAAAAGCGTGTTGCGGCTCAAGAAGCTAGAGCAGCAGCAGTTGCAGCTAAGCTAGCAGCTGAAGCTAAGGCAAAAGCTGATGAAGAAGCGAAAGCTGAGGCTGAAGCAAAAGCAGCTGAAGCTGCAGAGGCTAAAGCAGCTGCAGAAGCAGAAGCAGAAGCAGAAGCGGCAGCAGCAACAGAGGAAGAGACGGCTGCTGAGTAAGTAGTGGATCAACCTCTCGATAATAAAAGGCTATTGATCGGACAGATTAATGGCCTTTTTGGCGTTCAAGGCTGGGTGAAAATATTTTCTCACGCTCATCCTAGGAAAAACATTCTTTCTTATCAGCCTTGGCACATTAAAGTAAATGGCGCCTGGACCACCTTAGAAATTGTCAAAGGACGAGTTCAAGCCAAAACAATTGTTGCACAGCTTAAAAACGTTAATGATCGCGAGGTGGCTAGAGACTATATTGGTACTGAACTTTATATTGAAAAATCGCAATTACCCAAGCTGCCAGAAGGGGAGTATTATTGGGATGAATTAACAGGGCTAGAAGTTGTTAATTGTCAAGGGATTGTTTTGGGTAATATAGCCTATATGGTTGATACTGGCTCTAATAAAGTTATGGTTATTAACGCTGGAACAGAGTCCTCGTCAAGCAAGGATAAAAAAGAATCCCCCTCAAGAGGGGACAGTAAAGAGCATTGGGTGCCTTATATTGAGCCGTTTTTAATATCTATTGATATGGATAAACGCCAAATTTTGGTTGATTGGGATGAGAATTTCTAAAGACTAGATTCTCTAGAGACCATTTTTTCAGCGTCATCTGTGTTGTCAATAGTGACATTTAGATTGTGTAAATGCCCATCTTTAATGTCATAAATAAAACCATGAACAGACAAGGCTTGGCCATCTCTCCAGGCTTTTTTGATAACCGGAATATGGCATATATTACGCACCTGTTCAACCACATTAATTTCGCAAAGTTTGTCGACTTGCTCCTCTTTAGAAAGATTTTTTAGCTCATTTTTAGCGCGTTGATAGTACTTACGTATGGCTCTAATCCAGTTGTCGATTAAATCAGGATTACTGGTATTGATAGCTGCTTGAACACCACCGCAACCGTAATGCCCATTGACAATAATGTGTTTAACTTTAAGAATCTCAACCGCATATTGAATGACAGCCAAGATATTCATATCACTTGAGTTAACCAAGTTGGCAATATTACGATGTACAAAAATGGTTCCAGGGTCCATTTTTACCAGTTCATTGGCTGGGACACGACTATCAGAGCAGCCAATCCACAGATAATCTGGCGTTTGCTGTGTAGAAAGGTTGGAAAAGAATGATGCGTCGCGCTGATTAATTTCATCTACCCATTTACTATTATTAATAAACAGTTGGTTAATATCTTCGTTACAGTCGTGTTGATTACACATTTTTCCTTGCTTGGTTGAGTCAAATTATGTATTTGAGCAAAATTTTATCATAGTCATGCTAGTAAACATTTAAAAGTATGGATTTAAAAAAATGAATAATTTTCCATTAAAACACAAATAAGAAGTGTCTTTTTGGCTTTAATTGGGAGTTTTCAAGAATGTTAGCAATCAATAATATTATAAATACATTATAATAATAGGCTTGTTATCTGATCTCAAGTAAAAAGGAATTCATGTTAAATAAAAAAATAATTGCAGCTATCATCTTTCTAGTCTTTGGTTTGTGGCTCGCTTTTGTTGCGCCTACAGCGCCAATCGCTTGGATGTTAGGGGTTTTATTATTAACCATTTTCCTTTTTGCCTTTGAAGTGGTAGAGGTAGATGAGGCAGCCATTACGATTATGGTTGTATTGGGCTTAACATCTCTGCCATTGGTTTACACTCTAATGGGTCTTGAGAGTGGTTTGGTTGATAACGAACAATTGTTTGATGGATTCTCATCAAATGCAGTTATGTCAATTGTGGCCGTGATGATTATTGGTGCTGGTCTTGATAAAACAGGGCTTATGACTAAAGTAGCTGCCTTTATTCTGAGAGTAGGCGGACGCTCTGAAACAAGAATTATTCCGATTGTTTCTTCAACAGTGGGATTTATCTCTTCTTTTATGCAAAATGTGGGCGCAGCAGCTTTATTTATTCCAGTGGTGAGTAGGATTTCTTCTCGCTCAGGTGTGCCAATGTCTAGGCTTTTGATGCCAATGGGCTTTACGGCGATTTTAGGTGGTACGATGACTATGGTTGGCTCGAGCCCACTGATCTTGCTGAATGATTTAATTTTAACGACCAACCAGGGTTTGCCTGCTGAGAATCAGATGGAAACTTGGGGTTTGTTTTCAGTGACACCCGTTGGTATTGCTTTAGTGGCAACAGGCATTATTTATTTTGTGGTAGCAGGAAAATGGGTGTTACCAACGGTTAAAGAAGATCAGTCAGAATCTGTCTCTGCAATTGAGCATTTTCAAGAAGTTTATAAAATTAACTACGATTTATTTGAAGTCAATGTGCCGGCAACCAGTGATTTGGTGGGTATGAAACTTGACGACATTGAAACCATCTCACGCGTTAGAATTGTGGCCATTCAAGACGCTAATAATAACAGCTTGGTTGGGCACGATTCAGTTGATCGTAGTACTGCTATTGAAGCCAACATGACACTTGGACTATTAACCTCTAAAGAAGACTTAGATAGCTTTGTTGAAGGCTTTAAGCTAGATTTATCCGATAAGATTGAAAAATTTTCAGACCTTCTATCAACGCAAAATTGCGGCACTGCTGAGCTAGTTATTCCACCAAATTCAACACTGATTGGCAAAACTGCACGAGATGTATGGCTCAGAAAAACTTACGGCCTTGCTATGGTTGCACTGCATCGTGGCGGTAAAACTTTAAAAGAGGGTGAAGGAATTCGCGACCTTCCATTCCAGTCGGGTGATACTTTGGTTGCGCATGTATGTTGGGAAGACTTAGAGCGCCTACAAAATAACACCGATTTTATTGTTGTTACCTCAGAGTACCCTGTGCAAGAAGAGTCTCGTCCTGAAAAGGTTAAATGGGCCGGCATTTTCTTTGCTACCGCCCTGTTTTTAATTTTATTTACAGATATTAAACTCTCTATTGCATTAATGACTGGTGCGCTGGGCATGATTCTAACGAAGGTGCTTAAAATCGAAGAAGCTT
>ERZ1048686.2864-NODE-2864-length-11581-cov-4.356585_pt1 | contig 11581 bp, 11 predicted proteins | sample MGYA00383099_ERZ1048686 | MGnify/ENA primary metagenome ERZ1048686 (study PRJEB29581, sample SAMEA5548369) | metagenome | biome: marine; feature: coastal; material: water | depth 25 m | study: Short-term variability in the microbial, nano- and picoplankton...
ATTGATCATGGCAGGATCTGTGGTCTGTTATGCAAAAAGCAAATAGAAAGCAATCCTTCGTCAACCCATATTCTGGAGTTTGACAACGGCCGTAGTACCCTTGACTATCTATTGGAGAATAGGAACAATCCTGAAGCGTTGCCCGATCTAATCTTCTTAGATCTGATGATGCCTATTATGGATGGATGGGGGTTTTTGAATGGACTTGGTGAGTTCGTGGGCGACCTTATAAAGGTTACTAAAATCTTCATTTTGACTTCCTCTATTGATCCAGAAGACAAGCTTCGGGCTGAGCGCTTTGATTTGGTCAATAGATTCATTAATAAACCAGTGAATCTTAGAACCATTCAGCGCATCATGAATCAGGCTGAGTCATTTGGACATCAAGCGGCTTGAATTTACTGCAGACGGAGCGTCTCTCCAACAACGATCAAATCTGGATCATTAAGATTGTTTAATGATGCCAGATCCTGACTTTTAAATCCGTCACCCAGACGTGATTGAGCTATACTCCAAAGTGTTTCTCCTTCAGAGACTACATGTGTTCCACCTGAACTTGTGTTGACTGGTTTGGGCTGTTCGATGCTTGCTTGTGGCGCCTCTTCCTCCGTCACTGTTGAAGATTGTTCCTCCTCCACTTCAGGAGTCTCTTCCTCTTCTTCCATTGAAGAAATGGTCGCTTGCATATTCTCAATCTGAGTCTGCAGCTCCTCAATATGATTTGTTTTCTCATCGAGCGTATAGCCAAGGTTACGTAGCGAGTCGCCTGGGACAACAATCTCTCCTTCGCCAGCGCTAGACAATCCATCATCCGTTGTAATCATGAATAAGTAGGCAGCGCTGAGAATAGCCACGAAGACCAAGGCAAAAGTCATGGCAATCTTCTGGTTTCGCTGATCTCGATTGCTCTTTTGAAGCGCCAAGACAAGATTATCACCGGTAAGTGGTGTGTTGCATTTTGGGCACTCTTCAGAGCCTTCTTTGATGTTAGTATGATGACAAACTGGGCAAATCATAGTAAAGGCTTAGGTATGAGAAAATTATAATTTTCTGAACAATGACCAAATAGAATTTCAGAGAAATTCAAGGTGACTTCCTAAAAATCTCGTGAATTGACACTCCAATGCAATTCATTGAGGGTTATCAAACGCGTATATGAATCACTCTAAAAATGCGGCTCCGAACTTGGTCATTCTTGGTTTGATAGGCTCTGGAAGCTCATTTTCGCCCAACATTTGACGCAAGTCAATTTCTATTGTTCGACACAATGCAGTCATCGGTGTATCTGCTGCGCGTCCTTCGAACGGTTCTTCAGTAATGGTCCCTGATTTATCGAGGATTTCAAAGACAAATGAAATTGCAACGCTGAGCGGAATACTTTCCCAGCCCATTTCATCCACAAGCGCAAATGGCAAAATCACCAAGAATAGTCGTAGAAATACCCGAGTAAAGTAATTGTAGTAATAAGGGAAAACTGTGTTTTTAATTCTCTCAGCCTTTCCCTGGAGATTATAGAACTCTTCAAGCTTCCTATTCAATTCAAGGTGCTTAAACTCATTAAGGGCATCTTTTTGAAAGATTTCCTCCACATGATTTGATTGTAGGTTGAACAGTTGCGACGGGATGTTCTTAAACTCTTTCACTAGTTCGGCATCGCGTGAATTAAGAAACGGGGCTAAAGTTTCTAGTTTCATTTGCTTCCTCAGGTGCATCGCCATTGCGTAGAGCCAAGCAATGTGTCGATAAATCAGGATTCGTTTGGCTTCATTTACCTCCGGAGCGGCCAGACGATCTACGGGTTGGATAAAACTGGTAACTTCCATTCCCCACGTTCTACTGTAGTTGACAATGCCACCCCAAATTTTTCGAGCTTCCCACCAGCGATCATAGGCCGAACTATTTCTAAAGCCAAGGAATATGGCGAGACCCACACCGATTATACTCACAGGTGCAACAGGTAAACCAACTTGCTCAAAGTGTAGAATATGGTAGAAAACGTAGACCAGCGTCGCCAGAAGGGCTGAAAGCAAAACTGACTTTCGGTTGTATTAGAGGATTCCCCAGGTGCGTACCCAAGGATTTGGAGAAAAGTGAATCAGCATTCTTGAATGATTGGTTTGGCTTAATAAAAAAGTAAAGTTATCTCAAAGGGATCAAAACAGCACAGAAGCGCAAACAAGTGGGAACACTTATCGCAATCCTCTTTCGATACCAGACTTCGAGACTATGATTTGATCTCGAATTACTTTGACCTGACCTCTGTGATCTGTGTACTGTAGCGTGAAAGGATAAGTTCCTACAGGAACGATTCTACCATCACCAGACCGACCATCCCATCCTCTATCCGGCCTATTTGCTCTGAATAATTGCTGACCCCATCGGTCATGGATAATAAGATCAAAGCCGTCACTGGACATTCCTTCTCCACTGATCTTAAACTCTTCGTTGAGCCCATCGTCATTTGGGGTAAAGCTTTTCGGGTAATATAACAGAGTCTCCTCCACATAAGGCAGATTGTACTTCACGGTATCGACACAACCATCAATTGAAACCGCAACCAACATCACTTGATTCGTGTCCCAGTAATCATCAAACTCATACAAAAACACATCATCATATAGAGTGTCGTATGTGTTTATGTACCACGTAATGTGATCTGTATTGATGCTGGTATTGAAAAAGGAAAGTTGGGGCTCAATATTCGTTGGATATGCTGGTCTTCGATCAAAACGGGCGTCGGGTTGCACAAGAATCTTCACGCCGCACTTGTCTTTCTGTAAAGAATAACAACCATATTCAGTACGGACACCCACGCTGACTTCATGGCACCCTACTTCAGTCAATTTAAAGGTCACCGAATCATATTGATAATTACTCTGAATTACTTCATCATCAACATACCAAGTGTAACGACTCTTTGGATTCCAAACATTTACTGACGCCATGATCTCGCTGGCTGCACACGCCTCTGCTGGCTCAAACACTAAATCAGGATGCTCAGGATTGCCAACATATACTGTAACCTTCGCAACATCAGGCTCCGACAGACATAGATCTGAAATTGTGACTTCGTATTCAGTTGTTTTTTTAGGCTCAATAAATTGCACCGGATAGGAATCTGGTGTGTGAGACCATTTGTATCTGTACTCCACAGGTCCTTTGTGACCACCTCTAGCACTGGCTGTCAGCGTGGTTATTTCTCCATTACAAAGTGAATCGTCTTCAAGTCTAATTATCGATGATAATGGTGAATAACCCCCCACTTGTACGAACACACTATCCGTATAAACCGGAGTACCACATGCATCGCTCACCGTGACGGCATACCAAGTTGGCTCATCTGGGCTAATGGTGTTAGCCTCACCAAAAACGCCACTTGCCCATGAGTAGGTGTAGTTAGAGTCCCCGCCAAGTCCTACAGCTAGGATATCAATCGTGTCATAAGGGCAAATCGTGTCAACCTCTGGAAAGTCCAATCCTAATGGTGGTCTTACTTTTACCAAAACTTCAGAACTGTCTCCAACACAACCATTTGAGTCAGTTGAAACCACAAAATACTGTGTTGTGGTCTCTGGATAAACAGTCGGAGTCCCATTTGAAGAGACAAACGAACCATTTAGGGAAGTTTTGGTCCACACATAGCTGTACGGAGGAGTGCCTCCAATGCTTGCAACCGATATTGCTGCCGCGTTGGTAATGCAGATAAGAGTATCGCCAAAGCCGGTTGATTTAATGGAGTCAGGCCTCCAGATGTCGACATAAGCAGAATCAATACAGCCATGAGCATCAGTCACGGTAACATAGTTGGTGTCCGCACAAAGAGATGTGGCAGAATCGTTTGTTTCACCATTGCTCCATGCATAAGAGTATGGCGGCACACCTCCTGATGCGGTCCCTATAGCTCCGCCATCGCATATCTGTACTCCCGGGCAGGAAAGACCGTATGGGCTTATTATTGAAGGGATGTGATCGGTTGGTTCGATAATTTCAAGCGAATCTTCGATCTCGCATCCAGCGGAATCCGTTAGGGTCATGAAGTATTGACCGGCGCACACTCCTGTATGATTGGCTGTAGTATCTAAACTGCCGCTCCAATTAAAAGAAAATGGAGCAGTTCCCCCAACGACTTGAGTTTGAATTGTGCCAGTGCAATCTCCAAAACACAGTGCATCAGACGTGGTAAACTGAGGTTCGACAAATCCATCAAAATAGAATTGCACACTATCAATGGTATCGAGGTTCCCGCAAGCGTCCTCGATATAGCCAAACCCTGGCTCAACTTGCAGTGTATATTGACCAATCTGTGTAACTGGAGGGGTGAAATGAATGGTGATGTTTTCCGTATTATCTGCTCCACCACTACAAAATGGACTAGTGACACTTGATATTGTATGATATCCAGAAGGTCCGGAAAGTGAGAAGTCTCCTACATGAAATGAATCGCACTTCATTGGTTCGCTAAACTCCACGACAAGGCTGTCAAACGAGCTACATTCAAGAGAAGAGCTTATCGAATCGATATATGGTGGTATCGTGTCTCCTAGAATAGCGGTCGAACTAGACATGTCCAGCGTGAATCCATAACTTGAACCCGTCCAATTTGAAATATGCAAGAGGTATCTGTTGCCAGCTGGAACATTCAAATCAGCACACCACTTCGGGCCGTTTGTGGTACCCGGACCATTGCAAGTTCCAGTTCCTCCGTTTGGAGTACTCACCCCTGTAGATCCGTTAAAGCCCCACGCTCCCCAAGTATTGGACCTCACCATCGCCGACGCGGCACCAGTAGAGGTACTCAATGTTGAACATGCAACGTTTGTCATGTTGAATAGTGTCCAATCATGATCTTGATTTGTAGTTGTAGGATTCAGCTCGAACCTCAAAATTCCCGCCTGAATTACAGTGAATTCGAACCAGATACTTCGTTGTTCTGGTGCATAGCATGTAGAAACGTTGGCTATTTCGTTGCTGAAATTACCCATTCCATTATGGCTGAAATTCACTATGAAGCTGTCCGCACAAAATTGAATAGCTCCCAAACAATCTTGAAACGTTGGCGTTTGAGCCTCAACTTTAGAAAAGCTGCAGATGATAATTATACCAGCTAAAATTGCGGGTTTAAAACGCATAAACAAGATTAAACATTACTACTAAGACAGACGCAGGTCTGACAAATGGTGTGGTCGTATTTGAAACAACTGTTGATTTAGGCCGTTAGATGCTTGCCATAATACAAGTGATCAACACTAGAGCCAGCCATTACCGCGGCATTGGGCATTCTACCCCATTCCGAATACATATGTGATTTCAAAAGGTTAATGCTGGCCATATTATCGCCCAGTAAGATTGCGATAAGAGTCTCAATCTTCATTTTACGAGCTTCTTGCTCCAAATGTATCACCAGCGAATTACCGATCCCCTGTCTTTTAGATTTGGGATCAACATAAAAACTGATTTCAAGAGTGGCATCGAATGCTGGTCTTCCTCCTCGGTACTCAGTTAAGCTACCCCATCCGACAATCAACGAATCTATCTCGACTGAAATTAAGCATAATGAATTGTTGTATAATGTATTAAACCAGTTATCCGCAATAATATCTTTAAGTTGATTGACATACCCGTTTTGCCCTTCTTGAATGGCAATATTCATTATACGTGTTATCTCGGAACCATCCTTAAGAACTGCTGGGCGTAGATGATGCATGCTTCAAAAATCTTCAATTTGATGAATTCAGCAGTAATTCTATTTTCAGAGCTCAAAATTCAAGCATGCAAGAACAAACATTGTGGGGCCACCCAAAGGGACTGTATATTCTATTTTTTACTGAATTATGGGAGCGTTTCAGCTTTTATGGAATGCGAGCCATTCTCGTTCTTTATTTGACCGCAGAAACGCTTGGAGACAATCCTGGACTCGGCTGGGATAATGCTTCGGCTTTAGAGCTTTACGGTTGGTACGGCATGCTAGTTTATATGATGAGTATACCAGGCGGGTTGCTCGCAGACAGATGGCTCGGTCAAAAAAAGTCGGTATTTCTTGGCGGCATCTTAATTATCCTTGGTCAATTCACTCTAGCTATTGAAGGGATGACCGCTTTTTATTCCGGTTTAGCCTTAATCATTTGTGGAGTTGGAGCACTCAAACCCAACATTAGCACCATGGTGGGCGGCCTTTACAAAGCAGGAGACATTAAACGAGATGCTGGATTCACAATCTTCTACATTGGAATTAACATCGGCGCGTTCTCTGCTCCTCTGCTCGTCGGATATTTCGGTGAAATTGTTGACTGGCAGCTTGGTTTTAGTCTAGCAGGCTTTGGGATGATACTCGGGCAGATCGTTTATGTATTTGGTCGTAAACATTTGACTGGCATAGGTGATTCTCACCACGCCTCTCCCGAAAACACAGCGTTGATGAAGAAACCATTGACGAAGATTGAAAAGGATCGAATGATCGTCCTCTTTCTTTCATTCCTTATTATGATAGTTTTTTGGGGAGCCTATGAACAGGCGGGTGGATTCATGAATTTGTATGCTAAACAAACAGTGGATCGAATGGTCTTTGGGTTCGAAATTCCAGCTAGCTTCTTACAATCTCTTCATGCATTCTATGTGATAATATTTGGAGCGCCAATGGCTGCTTTCTGGTTGTGGTGGCGTAAGCGCGGTAAAGAATCCTCGTCCATCTTCAAGATGGCCATCGGAACCATTGTCATGGGCTTTGGGTTCATGGCATTAATGGGCGCTGCATGGGAAGTCTCTATTTCGGCACTCGGAAAAGCTAGCTTGTACTGGCTTCTTCTCTCCTACTTCCTGCATGTAATTGGCGAATTGAGTAGCTCACCGGTAGCCTTATCCTTCATCACCAAATTGGCCCCTGCGAAGTATGCTAGTTTTATGATGGGCGCCTATTTCGCAGTGACTGGGTTAGGAAACAAAGTAGCTGGTCTCATTGGTGAGGCTGCTGAGAATGCCGGCGCCATGGAAGTCTTTACTGCTGTGACGATCTTCTGCCTGGCTTTTGGTCTACTCCTTCTCGTGTTTGTGAAAAGACTGAAAGCGCTTACTCATGGTGCTGAAGAAATGCGCCCAGAAGCTCCACATGACGAAGAAGCCCAGTCAATAGCTGAATAGACCATGGAGGTCGAGATCGTTCTTGCTTTTTGTGCTGCAGCGTTCCTCCTCGCGCTCATGCCCGGACCCGATAACATCTATGTGTTAAGTCTCAGCATCTCCAATGGTTCTAGACAAGGAATAGGTTTAACAACGGGTCTTGTCAGTGGCGTTGTTGTTCACACGCTGTTGGCAGCAACAGGGTTATCCATAGTCTTATACAGCAGCGATTTGGTCTTTTCGCTGGTGAAATATGCGGGCGCCATTTACCTGATTTATCTGGCATATGGCGCAAGCCAAGACAGGGTAAACACATTGACAGCATTAGAAACTGAAAACCTCGGAATAGGCAAACTCTATCGCCAGGGCGTTTTGATGAATGTGCTGAACCCCAAGGTCTCCCTATTTTTCATTGCGCTGCTTCCGCAATTCATTTCGAGTCCTGGATGGAACCCGATGATTCAAATGAGTATTCTGGGGTTGATTTTCATGCTTATTGCCTTTCTCACCTTCTCCTCTATTGCATTGGTTGCGGGAAGGCTTTCACAGCTTGTCGAAAATGACAAGTTTTGGATAATTACTAAATGGGTTAAAGTTGGAGTTTTGGTTATTCTAGCATTAACCCTAGCGCTATCGAGTAAGTGAAGTACCTATTAATCGTCATACTTTTCATTATGAGTTTTGAATGGCTGAATGCCCAAAATCCAACGATTATTTACGTCGGTGATCCGATGTGCAGTTGGTGCTACGGATTTGCTCCAGAAATTTCCAAAGTCAAAGAAGCACTTCCCGACCATGAGTTCAAGCTCGTAATGGGTGGTTTGCGACCGCACGGAACAGAGACCAATGCAGATTTAGGAGACTTCCTGAGAGAGCATTGGGAAGAGATTCATAAACGAACGGGACAACCCTTCAAGTATGACATTCTGGAAGATAAAACGGTGGTCTACGATACCGAACCCGCGTGCCGAGCAGTTGTTGCAGCTAGAAATCTAAATCCCGAAATTGAACTTGACTTCTTTAAGGCTGTTCAAGATGCATTCTATGCAGAGAATCGAAACATGCTTGAAGTTGAAACCTACTTGAGAATTGCAGATGAATTTGATTTAGACTCAGATGAGTATCGTCAAACCTTCGAATCCGAAGAGTGTAAGTATGAGACGGCTCAGGAGTTTCAGTTGAGTTCAGAAATGGGAATCAGAGGGTTTCCGTCCGTGGTAGTTCGCCACAACGGACAGTTATTCTTGGCGTCAAACGGATTTAGGACAGCAGAAGATTTGCTTAAAACCATTCAAAACATTCAGAAAGAAGGGAACTAGCTGTCTTGAATCAATGACTTAAAAGTCGCTGTAACCTCCTCCAAAAACTCTTTGACAATCTCTTCCTTTTCGGAATTGCGAATGACAGCCCCTTTCCATGAGCCCGATCTCCACTCGCCATGCTTCAATGGCTTCAAAGCCAAGGTGTCAATTGAATCATGGCCTTTATAACCGGCGACATAGAAATAGTAATCATCTACCATGGAGTCAGGGATTGCCATACCGTAACCAATCGACCCATTATTGAAGGTAGCAAGAGAACCAGTATCAAAGTGGTGGGGCCAAACTCTTGGCAGACTAAAAGTTTCTAGCTCGGAACCCAAATTCGCGAACAATCTATCCGCGATAGACCTATCTATTGCTAATTGCTCTAAGATTTCTGTCTCGATTGAAGGAAATACAAAATCATCGGTGATAGCCGGATATGGTAGTTCATAATGAAAGTGGTAATTATACTCTCCTTTAAGCTTCATGAAGGCACATTCCCTAACCACCCAATTGACGACATCAAGGTGTCGAGCTCCACTTAGTGGATAGGAAGCGACCTCTCCTTCAGTCGGGTGTACGAAGTCAAGAGAGTAATAATTTAAGTTCAGGGCAAACATTAAGCCGTCATCACTGAGATCGTAAGTGAACAGACGCCTGCTTTCAGCACCCCATCCAAGGTTGCTGTGGCTATCATCCTCTTTGGGTGATACGAAACTGAGGTTGGCCGCCGCTAAATACTGCGAGGCTAAGTGAAGTATTTCAGTAGGGTTGGTCACGCTATTTACTCACCTCTACACCTTTCCAAAATGCAATGTGGCCTTCAATACTCTTGGCCATAGAAGATGCTTCGGAGTAGTACCACGCTGCATCCACGTTCTTTTCGCCATTAACGTCAAGCGTATAATAAGAAGCCATTCCTTTCCAATGACACCGAGTTTGGGTACTCGAAGGTTTAAAATAGTCTTGTTTAAGCGATGATGATGGGAAGTAATGATTCCCCTCAATGGTCACTGTTTCATTGCTTTCCGCAACTACTTCACCATTCCAAATTGCTTTCATTGTTCTCTAATCTTTGTCAACCTTAGAAGATTGAATTCTTTCTTCCTTTCAGTCCTTTAATTTATCACTTGAAACCTTACCGAGCCCAACCGTTCTACATCAGCTTGAACGTCCGAATCTGGCTTAAGAAACACTGCCGCCGTTGCTGCACCGGCCATGATCACATGACCTTCTTTGATTGGTTCTCCATATTGCTCAGCGAGTCTGGTAGCGGCTTGTAGTGATTTCCATGGGTCACCAAGGATGTCAGCTGAACTTCCCTCGGCAACCATTTCGCAGTTAAAAGACTGTGTCATTTTCAAATTGGTGACATCCCTACTTGGCATTTTCCACTCTCCGATGACCAAAGCACTCGAGGAGCAATTGTCAGCCACTACATCTTCCAGTGAAAACTTAAAATTTTCGAACCTTGAATCGATGATTTCGATTGCTGCAGCAATTCCATCTACATATTCATCCAAATCCTTCAACGGAATCTCACCTTTAATGTCTTTGGATATTCGAAAGCAAACTTCAGGCTCTGCTCTTGGGTGGATAAAACTTCCCAGACTTAGTTCGCCACCGTTCTCGATGAGCATTGAATCTGTTAACCTGCCCCAAATCATGTCATGCACACCCATTTGGATCATTTTGGCCTCGCTGGTGAACCCCATTTTTAAACCAACCAGACTTTCGCCCCGATCAATTCGTCGTGCTATCGCACGCTTTTGAATCTCATAGGCTTCTTCGATAGAAAATGATGTTGCAATACTCAATTGCGAGATCGCCCTCGCCTCTTTAGCCGCAATATCAACTGCAGCGGCCATTTTATCTAACTTATCCATTCGTTGTATTCTTCATATCAAGGGCAACATCGACAATCATATCTTCTTGACCACCGACCATTTTTCGTTTTCCTAATTCTTCCAAACTGTCTCGAGTATCAATGCCGTAGCGCTCTGATGCTCGTTCTGCGTGCAACAAGAAACTTGAGTAAACTCCAGCATAACCAAGAGCCAGTGTTTCTCTATCCACCCTAACTGGTCTGGTTTGCAACGGCCTGATTTTATCATCCGCAGCATCCATCAGCTTATTCAGGTCACTGTTATGTTCAGCTCCCATTCTGTTCAATACGGCAATCAGAACTTCCAATGGACAATTACCTGCCCCAGCTCCCATACCTGCAAGCGAGGCGTCAAGTCTGGTAGCGCCATGATTCATGGCTACAATCGTATTTGCGACTCCCAAGCCTAAATTATGATGACAGTGTACTCCCAATTCAGTTTTATCATCCAGCACATCTCTAAATGCCTTCATCCGATCTGCTACATCATCCATCAAAAGCGCACCCGCTGAGTCAGTCACATAGACGCAATCCGCGCCATAGCTTTCCATGAGCTTCGCTTGCTGGGCTAATTTGGATGGTTCATTCATATGTGCCATCATCAAAAAACCCGCGACATCCATTCCAAGATCTTTGGCTGCGGCAATATGTTGTGCAGAAATGTCCGCCTCAGTGCAATGTGTTGCAATTCGAACGGATTCTACGCCAAGATCTTTGGTCTTTTTCAGGTCCTCGATTGTTCCAATACCCGGAAGTAACAACGTCGTCAATTTTGCATGTTTCAACTCTTCAGCAATCCCCTCTAGCCATTCCCAGTCGGTGTGAGCACCGAATCCATAATTGAAACTTGAGCCTGCTAGGCCATCACCATGCGCTATTTCAATGGCATCGACACCGGCATTATCCAAATCTCTCGCAACATCTCTAATCTGCTCTTTCGTGTACTGATGTCGTATGGAGTGCATTCCATCTCTAAGCGTGACATCTTGTATGTATAATTTCTTCATGGTGCTGAAAGATTAAGCTGTGATTAAACTAGCGAGTCGTTCGCCAACAGACTTAGCAGCGCTCGTCATGATATCGAGATTACCCGCGTATTCCGGCAAATAATGACCTGCTCCCAACACCTTCAAGAAAACGGAAGTTTTCAGACCACTCACGTGCCCAACTCCTTCGATGAACACAGGCTTGTCTTCTGGAATGTCCTCAAATTGAACTTCTTGATGCAATTCATATCCGGGAACGTATTTCTGAACCTCGGCGACCATCTTATGAATGC
>ERZ1048686.2879-NODE-2879-length-11549-cov-115.850096_pt1 | contig 11549 bp, 8 predicted proteins | sample MGYA00383099_ERZ1048686 | MGnify/ENA primary metagenome ERZ1048686 (study PRJEB29581, sample SAMEA5548369) | metagenome | biome: marine; feature: coastal; material: water | depth 25 m | study: Short-term variability in the microbial, nano- and picoplankton...
GAAGAAATAGAGCCAATCAATAAGCCTGGTGATTCAGAGGGTTTAAAAATAGATGCCTCAGGAAAAGTCACAACTGCAACTGGCTTTAAAGAAGCCTACCAACACTTTGTTGAAGGAGGATGGGGCTCGTTGCAATTCTCCCCAAACTATGGAGGTCAGGGCGTTCCATTTGTTGTGGCTGCTAGTGTTCAAGAGATGTGGCATTCTGCAAATTTGTCGTGGGGCCTATGCCCCCTTCTTACACAAGGCGCAGTCGAAGCGATATCTCTTAATGCAAGTGAAGGGCTCAAACAGCGCTATCTTCCGAAACTAATATCAGGAGAGTGGAGCGGCACAATGAACCTTACTGAAGGTGATGCTGGCACAGATGTCGGCTCACTTAAAACCCGCGCAACTCCTAATGGTGACCACTATTTAATTCGTGGTCAAAAAATTTATATCACTTGGGGCGAGCACGACATGGCAGAGAATATCATCCACTTGGTATTGGCTCGACTGCCAGATGCCCCGGCAGGAATTAAGGGGGTTTCGTTATTTTTGGTGCCCAAAATACTAGTTAGTCATGACGGCACTCTTGGAAAGCCAAATGACTTAAAAGCACTCTCAATCGAACATAAAATTGGCATTCATGCCTGCCCAACATGTGTCATGAGCTACGGGGAAGAAAGTGGGGCAATTGGTTATTTAGTTGGCGAAGAGAATCGAGGCATTCAGTGTATGTTCACAATGATGAACAATGCGAGAATTACTGTTGGACTCCAAGGTGTATCAGTTTCTGAACGCGCATATCAGCAAGCACTTAGCTTTTGTAATGAGCGAGTTCAGGGCATTGCTCCAGGCTTCAAAGACCCTGGCCCAATTATTAGACACCCAGATGTGCTAAGAATGTTAGCCAACATGAAGTCAATAACACAAGCCTCTCGTGCGTTAACTTATGTAGCTTGCGCAGAGGTAGACTACTCCTTAAGCAACCTACCACTTAAAAACTTAGAGAAGCACAAAAGGAGGCTTAGCTTACTAACTCCAGTTGTTAAAGGCTGGTGCACAGAAACCGCCCAAGAAGTTGCCTCTGTGAGCCTGCAATGCCATGGAGGAATGGGCTATGTTGAGGAAACCGGGATTGCTCAAATCTTTCGAGATGCTCGAATTTTACCAATATATGAGGGAACAAATGGAATTCAGGCTATGGATCTTGTGGGCAGAAAAATAATCAGTGATGACGGTCTCGGAGTAAAAGAGCTAATCTCAGAGATGCAGGAGTGTTCTACAAATCCATCGATAGTAGAGATGCTTTCTGCTTCACAGTTAGGCCGATTTATAAAGTCGCTTGATGATCTGGAGACTACTGTTTCTATTATTCTTGAAAACTCTGATGACAAAGAATTCACTGGAAAAATTGCCTTTGATACGCTCATGATGATAGGCACAATTTCAGCCTCTTGGCAAATGCTCTCAAGCCTTGATAAGGCTAAAAATGCTTTTAACAAGGGCTCAGCATCGTCTGAATTTTTTGAAGATAAAACCGAAACTGTAAAACATTTTCTAGACTTTATCTTGCCACGTTATCTGTCCAACTTTGTTACAATATCTGCGAGCTCTGAATAGTTATCTTTTTATCCTAACCATTATTTCGTTTTTACGAAACATTGGTAGCACATAAGGAGCATTAAATTGGGCAACCATGAACCCGCCCTGAGTGTTAATATTGTTTAGCTTAAGAAGCTTTGCAAGTTTTTTTTGAAAATTCACACTTCGAGACTCAGTTGCCCAGCCCCCAAAAGTTAAGGCGGCGACCTCGCCTAGCGCTTCATTTTTAATTGATACTTGACTTGTGTTGGTCTTGGGAAGGTCCTTCATAGAGTGCTCTCTGGGCATCACAAAAGAAACATTGTAAGTATCTAGCCCCTCGGAAGGACAATCAGAAATCACAGGCGCGGTCATTGCTATTTTCATCTCTTTATCATTGCCACCAAAAATGTAGCTGGCGATTCTTCTAAAACCAGAAGATGTTGAGCTTTTGTAATCAGCCTTAACGGATGTTGTGGCAATTATCATTTCACTGTAGCGACGAATTTCAAAACTATCATGTTTAGAAATCAGCTCATATTCAGGGGTTTCAAGCGCCATATTTTTATCAGTTAATTATTTTTTTCCAAAGAAAGGAACCATTGCCGGTGTTTTATTTTTGTATTCAATATAGTCTTTATCGTCACCCCATTTTTTTTCAGCCTTGTCTTCTAAGAAAGGAAGGCCGCTTATTTTTGTCAACAAAAGAAACACAAAAACTGGGGAAATAAGGGTTACAAACTGCCAGCCAGATAGAAGCGGCAACGAGATAATTGCAATGCCCGTCCACAGAACAATTTCTCCAAAATAATTTGGATGGCGAGAGATCGACCAAAGGCCTTGAGTAATAAACTTATCCCTATTTTCAGGCAACTCACTAAAGGCCTTTTTTTGTCTATCCGCAACTGCCTCAAAAGCAAAGCCTAGAGCCCAGATAATAGCGCCTAACAAGAAAAACACGCCAAGCGGCTCCTGAGGATTCAATGCTATAACAGTAATCGCGTTTACCGTTGTTAAGAAAATCCATAGGGCTGAGAGGGTCCAGGTCATTAGAAACTTTGGCAATGACTTTTTGATCTCTCTAAACCTTTTATCTTCTCCGCTTTTAACTATTCTTTTATAGAGAAATATTCCAAGCCTTAGCGTCCAAATTGATACAAAAATAGCCACAATAGTCGAGCGAATTGATGCCTGGTATCCTGAACTCAAAAGCGCAAACATTGCAGCAGAGGTGACAAGAAGTGTTGCAATCATGCCTGTAAAGTCAAAATATTTTTCCGAGCTAGTAACCAAAGAAGGCACTGCAATTATCCAGTGGACAGTGAAACTCACGCCCGCACACAAAAGAATGACAGGCACTCCATAAAGAAATACTCCTTCCACTGAAGCTAAGATTGCAACAAAGCAGGCAGTTAAAATACAGGCGACAATGGTGGTCAAGTCTTTTATCATTATGGCTTCTCAAAAAGGTAGTGAGAAACGCCCCATTCAGCGCCTCGGTTAAAACCAAAAAGAACTTCACATGACATGAAAAAGATGCGCCATCTTTGCAGCCATGAGCCAGCGTCTTTCTCTCCATATGTTTTTTTAAACAATTCTAAAACTTCGGCCTTGTTTTGGTCCATCTTTTGAAGCCAAGCAAGTGAGGTTTTTTCATAGTGGATTCCACTAACCCTCCAATCCTTCTCTATTTGCATTTGTTCTGAAAAGCTCATTAATAGCCTATGAGAAGGCATTTGACCCCCGCTAAAAAATTCCCTCGCCATCCAATCTCCATCATCATTATCTTCAAATGGATAGGCAACCTTTTGATGGGAGAATATATGCACAAACAACTTGCCGTCACTTTTAAGCCAAGTATTAACCCTTCCAAGCAATTTTTCATAGTTACGCATGTGCTCAAACATTTCAATAGAGACGACTCTATTAAATATTTTATTCGTTTCAAAGTCGTTCATGTCGGCAGTAATAACCTCAACATTTTTTAAATTAAGCTTGCCACATCTTGCCTCGATAAATTGCCTCTGGTCAATTGAGTTACTCACCGCAGTAATCTTGCTTGTTGGAAAATGCTCTGCCATAAAAAGAGTTAAAGAGCCCCAGCCACAGCCAAGCTCTAAAATATCGTGGCCATCAACTAAGCCCGCCCTTTCACAGGTCAAACTAAGCATCGCATTTTCAGATTGGTCTAAAGTTGAAACACCTTCCGGCCAAAAACCTGAGCTATACTTTAACTTTTTTCCCAGCACCAGCTCAAATAGTCTTGGCGGAACTTCATAGTGTTGTTCGTTTGCTTTTTCTGGAACAAGTGCAATCGGACTCTCTTTTAAAACGTCAATCCACGTTGCATGTTCTTTTTCCATTTCATCTTCGCTAAAGCTTGTAGCTTCAGCCAAGCGCTGACTACAGAGGCGCTTAATTCCAAACCTAATTAATGTATCTGGCAATAACCCTTTTTCTGCAAGTTTTATTAATAAAGTAACCATAAACTAGTAATTAATTTGAGTATTTTTTGAGTCTGGCTTGGCAAATACAAGCTGAAAATCACCAATTAAATTTTCAAGAAACCCCGCCTCACAGTAGACCAGATAAAAGCTCCATATCCTTGTGAATGATTCTGAAAACCCAAGCTCTTTAACTTGAGGCAGAGCTTTTTGAAAATCTTCTCGCCAAATTTCAAGCGTTTTGGCATAGTGTTGTGTTATGTCTTCAGAGTCTATCATGACCATATCAGTTTTTTCTTTAATGGCATTAAGTATTTGTGGCATCGCGACAAGACATGACCCTGGAAATATATATTTTCTTATGAAGTCTACAGAGTTTTTGTAGGCGTCAAAATTAGGGTCGTTGTAGGTAATTCCTTGAAGCACCATGAGTCCGTTTTTTTTCAATAACGAGGAGGCTTTTTCAAAGAAACCAGGAACATACTCTGCGCCAACAGCCTCAATCATTTCGATAGAGACTACCTTGTCAAAAACACCTTCAAGTTCGCGATAGTCCTTACTAAGAAGTGTTATCTTGTCGTTAAGCCCCTCATTAGAAATCAGCTCAGAAGCATATTGAAACTGGTTATCAGAAATGGTTGTGGTTGTGACTTTACAGCCATAGTTTTTCGCGGCATGAACTGCGAAACTGCCCCAGCCCGTTCCAATTTCAAGAACATTGTCTTTGCTTGAAAGATTGAGCTTTCTGCAAATTCTGTCTATTTTTTCAACTGAAGCGTCTTGCATACTTGACTCTTTTCTTGAAAATATCCCACTTGAATAAGTCATTGTAGGGTCAAGCCATAGTTTATAGAAATCATTGCTCAAATCATAATGAGCCAAGATATTGTTCTTGCTTCCTTGCAGGGTGTTTTGTCTTTGCTTATGAATAAGTTTTGTAATTGGGTTGGTCAATCTTGCTAGTCCTGACTCTAAACCAAGCAAGGTATTTTTGTTTTTTATGATAAGCTGAATGAGGGTCACAAGGTTCTTTGAGCTCCAGTATCCGGCAGTGTAGGCCTCCGCTGCACCGTTCGTGCCTCCGCTTCCCAAAAACACGTAAAACTCTTGGGAGTAGACCTCAAGCTCCGCTTTAAATGCAGAGCCAGCGCTGCCAAAAGTATGTTTTTTGGCCCCATCAATAATGGTTAGCTCTCCGTTATTAATGCCTTTTAGTTTTCTAAATAAAATGCTTTTAAAAAAAGACGTCATTCGAGTACCTTTTTGCATTTTTTGAATACTGTTGGCCAAGCTGTCAACAGAAAGCTGATCTTTGGTGTGTTTTTCTTTAGTCATAATTTATCTGGGTGTGTGAAAAATGGCGCTCTTCTAATCAAAAGCATCAGAGCCTGCCAATGTATTCTATAAACCACTAACAATGTTGCAAGTGGGAACCTAAGAATGGCCTTGAGCAAGCCCTTGTTACTAAAGGTGCGCCTTGTTAGATTGAGCGCAACATTAAATACTTTTTCTCCATCTTTATAATTTTTCATTACTACATTTAGGGTTTCTTCTGGATTAGAAAAAAACCACTCATAATCGTGGTCCATCCCCCAAAAAGGGCTTACGTGGAACTGTTTTTTTGGGGTTGCAGTAAAGCTCATCTGCTTGTCCGCTTCTAATTGCTCATGTATCACGTAAGAATGTCTTTCTTTCCATGGAGTGTTTGTAACCTCGGCCATTATAGCCTCAACTTTTTTGTCTTTCTCATCGAAACAATAGTAGAAGCTGACTGGGTTAAAGCAATAACCAAAATATCTTAAATGTGTGAGCAGTCTGATTGGACCTTTAAACTGTTTTCCCGTTTTTTTAAAAAGGGTTTTTCTTACTGCGCTTTCAAGCCCTATTGAAGGATCCCCATGATAGTCCTTCCTTCTAAATGAGACAATTGCCGGCTTGTTGATATTCCACAATAAAGACGGCTTCATAGTTGAGGCCAAGGTAGATATATCAATATATGCCATGAAAATAGGGTACCTAAAAAAACGATTGAACGGGGTGTGTCGATGATGACTAATGGTGCCCCAGTATAGGTGGTGCTTTTTAGAAAGACTCATAACGACACCCCAAAGGTTTTGCACACTTCTAGGGCGCTATTAACTCCGTCTTCATGAAAACCGTTGCCCCAGTATGCGCCACAATAAAATGTATTATTAACCCCACTAATCTGCTTTTTTTTCTTCTGCGCCTGGACTCCATCAACTGTAAAAAGAGGGTGGTGGTATTCAATCTTTTTAATTATTTTAGAGGGGTCAATCTCACCACCACTATTAAGCGTTACCAAGAAGTCTGGCTTAGCGTTTAGTGACTGTAATATGTTCATATTATAGGTGAGTGTTACTGGCTTGTTCTGATCTCCACTTAACAAGTAATTCCAGCTTGACCAGGTTGTTTTAATTTTTGGCATTAGCGAGGTGTCGGTATGTAATATGGCTGTGTTTTTTTGATAAGGCAGCGAGCCTAAGATTGATGACTCATTTTCACTTGGGTCTTTCAGCAAAGCCAAAGCCTGGTCACTGTGCGTAGCAAATATAACTTTGTCGAACTGCTGAGGCTCTTGGTTATTGTCGCAATAAATCTTAATGCCAGCAGAATCTCGCAAGACTTCTTTAACGGGCGAAGAGAGTAAAATTTTTTCATTAAAGCCCTCAACCATCTTTTGGACATAGGACTTTGAACCACCCTTAATTACAAACCATTGGGGTCGCTTGAAAATTTGGAGCAGCCCATGGTTTTTAAAAAAACGAATATAAAAAACAGCGGGTATTTCTGTTGTTTTTTTGGCGGCTGTGGACCAAATTGCCGCTCCCATCGGAATAATATAGTTCTCAACAAAGTGGTTGCTAAAGTTGTGCGTCTTTAAGAAATCACTAATAGTTATTGCCTCATCAACTACTGCAAGCTCTTTAACTGCCAGTCGATTAAAGCGGAGAACGTCTCTGAGCATCATTAGAAATGAAGCCTTAAATAAATTTTGTCTTTGGGCAAAAACCGTATTCAAAGAGCCGCCTGAATACTCAAGATTTTTAGCTGGTGCTTTTACACTGAAGCCCATTGAGGTTTTTCGAACCTCAACTTTTAGTTTCTGCAAAAGCCTTATAAAGTTTGGATAGGTTTTTTCATTATAAACAATAAAACCTGAATCCACATTCCAGCTCTTGTCATTCAGTTTAATTTCATGTGTATGGGTATGCCCGCCAACGTAATCGTTTGCTTCAAAAACAGTTATATCGTGTTCCTTGTGTAACAGATAAGCCGCGGTCAAGCCGGATATTCCGCTTCCAATAATAGCAACCTTCATAGCATAAAATCAAATATGTAATATAAAGCCTCCCCTTATTTAGGCCTGCCAACTATCATAACCAATAATTAGCAATAGTGTTTTGTAAAAGACACAATTATATAGTGTGTTTTTTTTACAGTGTTCTGTTTATGGGTATAAGCTTAGGGCTTGTTTCTGACAGTCGAACATTGCCAAATAGTCTTTGCTTATTTCAAAAAAATATGGGATAATTGTCGCCTTTCAGCAATTTGGCTGGAAATGGTCTGGTTTTGTAATAACAAGACTAGTAATTTAACGTATCACACAGAGCCCCAATATCAGTCAGGGTGCCCTTTAAAAGGGGTTGGCTGATAGGCAATGTGGAAGTCTTAACCCAGGAGAAATGTATGGCGAAAGCGTCAATGAAAAAAATGTTAGAGGCCGGTGTTCACTTCGGCCATAGGTCTCGTTTTTGGCACCCAAAAATGGAGCCTTATATCTACGGAACACGAAATGGTGTTCACATAATCAATTTAGAAAAAACACTACCGCAATTTAATGATGTCCTAAACTTTGCAAGCAAAACTGCAGCACAAGGTGGGTCTATCCTCTTTGTTGGAACAAAGAGAGCGGCAAGCAATATTATCAAAGAAGAGGCAATCCGATGTGGAATGCCTTACGTTAATCATCGCTGGTTAGGCGGAATGATGACAAACTATAAAACTATTAAGGCTTCAATAAAGCGCCTTAAAGACCTAGAGTTTCTTGCAGAGGAAAACTTCGCACAATTTACAAAAAAAGAAGCCCTAGTAATGACAAGAGAAATGGAGAAGCTAGAAAGAAGCCTGGGTGGAATTAAAGATCTTGGAAGCATCCCCGATGTTGTCTTTGTTGTCGACATTGGTCATGAAAAAAATGCCGTTAGAGAAGCTCGCACTTTACGCTTACCTATCATCGGTGTTGTAGACTCTAATCATAACCCAGAAGGAATCGATTATGTCATAGCAGGAAATGATGACTCAATAAGGGCGATTGGTTATTACGCAAGGAAAATTGCAGACGCAGTCCTTGAAGCCAAAGCGTCAATTGTTGAAACTAAGTCTGCCGCTAAGAAGGCTGAGCCGACTGCTAAAAAAGAGGCTGTCGAGGCTGCCCCTGAAACAGAAACTGCTGCTGAAGAAAAGAAGCCAGCTGCTAAAAAAGAGGCTGCCAAGAAAACTACAGCAAAGAAGCCAGCTGCTAAAAAAGAGGCTGTCGAGGCTGCCCCTGAAACAGAAACTGCTGCTGAAGAAAAGAAGCCAGCTGCTAAAAAAGAGGCTGCCAAGAAAACTACAGCAAAGAAGCCAGCTGCTAAAAAAACTGAAACAGATTAACAATTAAATACAGTATACATAGGAGACGAATTATGGCGATTACAGCCGCTTTAGTTAAGGAGTTAAGAGAGAGAACAGGCGCAGGAATGATGGACTGTAAAAAAGCATTGGTTGAAACCAATGCTGACCTTGAAGCAGCAATTGATTTAATGCGTGCATCAGGCGCAGCAAAAGCTGCCAAAAAAGCAGGTCGCGTTGCATCTGAAGGCCTTGTTAACGTTACAATTAGCGACGATAACAAACAAGCTGCAATTCTTGAAGTTAACTCAGAAACAGACTTTGTCACTAAAGGCTCTGCATTTATTGATTTTGTTGAGGCACTAGGCTCCCTAGCTCTTAAGAATAAGCCTGAATCAGTGGAGAGTTTTTTAAGTCAAAAACTTGACTCTGGAGAAACAGTTGACGAGGCAAGAGAAGGTATTATTGCAAAAATAGGTGAAAATATTTCTGTGAGAAGGGTTCAAATTATTAGCACTGATACAGGCATTTTAGGTGCTTATAAGCACGGTGATCGTATTGCCGTCCTTACAGTGTTAGCGTCCCAAGATTCGGCTTTGGCAAAAGATGTAGCAATGCACATCGCTGCTTCACGACCGGAATGTGTCAGCGAAAACCAGCTTTCGGACGACACCCTTGAAAGAGAAAAAGCAATCTTTATTGAACAAGCTAGAGAAAGTGGAAAGCCCGACAACATTATTGAAAAAATGATTGTAGGCAGAATGAAAAAATTTGTTAATGAGGTTACGCTTTATGGCCAATCTTTTGTAAAGGACCCAGATATTACTGTTGGAGATCTTGTTAAATCTAACAACTCCGAAGTTGAATCGTTTGTCCGATATGAGGTTGGAGAAGGAATAGAGAAGAAAGAAGACAACTTTGTTGAAGAGGTAATGGCTCAAGCGCAAGGCTAGAGTCTGGCCTCATAAACTGAAAGGGCGCGTTGGCGCCCTTTTTTATTTCTCAAATATTAAATTGTTTATAGGCTAGCCCTGTCTTTAACGATTAGCTTCATTATTGCCGGCATTAAGAAAAAATCAGCCAAAAGTGCCACTAAAATCGCGCTTGCTGTAAGCACGCCAAAATCAAACATGTTGTTCATTTGTGAAAAGGTAAGAACAAGAAACCCAAGAGCCAGAACGATGGATGTCAAGGTTATAGCTCTACCAGTTCCCATCAAGGTTAATCGAACAGCCTTGTCTACATCATTGTATTGAAGCTCATACCTTCTAAAGTTGTGCATAAAATGCACAGTATCGTCTACAGCCAGTCCCAGCGCAATTGCACCAATCAACAAGGTGAACATGTCCAACGGCATTTTAAAAATCACCATAATAGTTGATAGAAAGACGATAGGCAACAGGTTTGGTATCATGCTAATTAGCCCAATTTTCAGGTTACCTATCAGTAGCACCATGAGGATTGTGATAAGCGAAAAGGCCAGAACATAGCTCACCGCACTACTATAAATTGCCTCTTCAAAAGTAACCGTCATCAATGTTCCAATGCCGGTAAAAGTCACTTTGGCCAATGAGCCAAATTTTTGGTCTAAATAGAGTTGAGCATTGTCAATAAAAATGTTTGCCTCAAGGGAGTCAATGAAGGGAGTTTTTAATGTTAGTCTCGCCTTAGAATAGTTTGCATCGACGAGACTTGTAAGATCGTTATTGCCGCTGCTTTCAAAAAGCAAAAACTCCTGGGCTATAAGATCCGAATCATCGGGAATAGTATAATATTCGTCCCTATTTTCATGAAGCGCCCTATTGGTTTCTTTAATGACATCAACATAGCTTATAACCTTTCCCACAAACATGTTTCCAGTGGATATAGAGTTTATATTTTGAGACACATCATCAATAACTCTTAATACTTCAGGGTTGTAAAGGCCGTTTGTTTTTTCAGTATCAATAATTACTTCAAGCGTTAATGAGCCATTTAAGTTCTCATCGACAGCCTCTGTTGCTACTCGCGCAAAATTATCCTCGGGAAGCCACTGAAGAGGAAAATGAGAAAACCTTAATTGAGCTGCAATGATAGCTGCGCATATTATTAACACGGTGCTAAATGAAATAATTAGCTTAGGCCTGCCAGTTGCAAAAACGCTAATTCCAATCATCGCTCTATCCAATAGAGACTGGCCATCTTCGTCTGATTTTTGTCTGAGAACCTTAAAGTTAGTTACTGACACCAAGGCGGGCAAAAAAACGAGAGTAAAAACTAATCCAACCATAACCCCGCTGCTTGCAAAAATCCCAAGGTCTGCGACAGGCGCAACGCCAGAGAAAGAAAAAGACCAGAGCCCAGCTGCGGTAGTAATAGAGGTCATGATAATTGCCAGCCCTGAATGTCCCATCGCGTACCTAAGAGACTTCTTTTTATCGTTTGTTGTAGCAAAGTCTTTATAGAATACAGCTAAAAGATGAATTGATGCACTAGTAACAACCGCCAACAAGAAGGTGGGCATTATTTGGGTCGCCATAGTAAAAGGTGCTGAAAAAATAGACATCAATGAAACAGTCATTATCAGTGTTAAAGAGACACATGCAAGTGGAAGAATGACTCCTGAAATTCGCCTAAATAACGCAAAAAGAACAATCATAATGACTATCATCATTAGGCTTATAAAAACAGCTGAATCATTCATTAATGCTTGTTTGAATATGCCTGCAATTGCGGCTGAGCCGGACAAGTATATTTCAAAGTTATCGTCATTAAAGCGCTGCATTATTTGTTGCGTTTGCGCAATAATTTCATCGTTTTCTGCATCCGTTAAATATAGCTTTTGCTCTGCAGTGTTGTCGTCGAACTCAAGACTGTCGTCGAACTCAAGACTGTCGTCGAACTCAAGACTGTCGTCGAACTCAAGAC
>ERZ1048686.2887-NODE-2887-length-11528-cov-4.515994_pt1 | contig 11528 bp, 10 predicted proteins | sample MGYA00383099_ERZ1048686 | MGnify/ENA primary metagenome ERZ1048686 (study PRJEB29581, sample SAMEA5548369) | metagenome | biome: marine; feature: coastal; material: water | depth 25 m | study: Short-term variability in the microbial, nano- and picoplankton...
CGATTGAAAATCTTGGCAAAAGGCCCTTGAAAGCCTTGCAATTAAAAGTATCTTTGCACCCATGTTACGAACGCATCATTGTGGTGAATTAAGAGCTGCACATATCGGTCAGAAGGTAAACTTATGTGGATGGGTATCCAAAGTTAGAGACAAGGGGTTTGTTCTTTGGATTGATTTAAGGGATCGATATGGGATTACTCAATTGGTTTTAAATGAGGAAGTTTCTGATGAGGCTTCGCTTAAGACTGCCCGATCGTTGGGTCGCGAGTTTGTCCTATCCGTTCAGGGAGAAGTTATTGAGAGAGAAAGCAAAAATGATAAAATACCCAGTGGAGAAGTTGAAATACGCGTAGAAGCCATTGAAATCTTAAATGCATCTAAACTCCCTCCATTTACGATTGAAAACGATACGGATGGGGGTGAAGATTTACGAATGCAATACCGGTATCTGGATATTAGAAGAGATTCGGTGAAGGAAAAATTAATATTAAGGCATAAAGTGGCTCAACTGGTTCGAAATTATTTGAGCAATGAAGCTTTTATAGAAGTAGAAACTCCAGTTTTAATAAAAAGCACACCAGAAGGAGCCAGAGATTTTGTTGTGCCTAGCCGTTTAAACGAAAATGAATGGTATGCATTACCTCAGAGTCCGCAAACTTTTAAACAGTTGCTGATGGTGGGCGGAATGGATAAGTATTTTCAAATAGTAAAGTGTTTTAGAGATGAAGATTTACGTGCAGATAGACAACCTGAGTTCACTCAAATAGACTGTGAAATGAGCTTTGTGGAGCGAGAAGATATTCTTGCCATCTTTGAGGGCATGGCTAAGTATATTTTGAAAGAAGCGAAGGGATTGGATATGCCTGCATTTGATCGAATGACCTATGCTGACGCAATGAATTTGTATGGCAGCGATAAGCCTGATACACGTTTTGGGATGTCCTTTAATTATATTACGGAAGAGGCTCAAGGAAAAGGTTTTGGGATATTTGATTCAGCAGAATCTGTTATAGCCATTAATGTTAAAGATGGAAACTCATACACGCGAAAAGAAATTGATAAACTTACAGACTTTGTGAAATCACAGCAAGTAGGAGCCAAAGGGTTAATTTATTGCAGATGTAACGAGGACGGAAGTTTTAAAAGTTCGGTAGATAAATTCTATGATCAGGTTGCTCTAGGCCAATGGGCTTCTGTTTGCGGAGCGGAGGCAAATGACATCATCTTTGTTCTTTCGGGAGATAAAGCCACTACTCAAAGTCAAATGTCAGAATTGCGCTTACATATTGGAGAGCAAAGAGGTTTAAGAAATCCAGATGAATATAAAGCACTTTGGGTATTAGATTTTCCTTTATTGGAGTATGACATAGACAGTCAAAGGTACCATGCTATGCATCATCCATTTACAGCTCCATTAGAACAGGATTTGGATAAAATGGAATCAGCCCCTGGTGAGGTGAGAGCAAATGCCTATGATATGGTCATTAATGGAGTAGAAGTTGGGGGCGGTAGTATTCGAATATTTGATAAGGACTTGCAATCAAAAATGTTTAGTTTATTGGGTTTGTCCGAGGAAGATGCCCAAGCTCAGTTTGGGTTTTTAATGCAGGCATTTGAGTATGGGGCTCCTCCACATGGCGGAATTGCTCTAGGTTTTGATAGGTTGTGCAGTTTGATTGGAGGAACCAGTAGTATTAGAGATTATATAGCTTTCCCTAAAAATAACTCAGGCCGTGATGTTATGATTGATGCGCCGGCTCCTTTAAATGCGGATCAATTGAAAGATTTAAATATAGGGTAGTCTCGGATGTATCCGTTTTTTTGGTGTAACTGTATATTTTTCACCCTAGTTTCTGCATATGTCGGCAGGCCCTGGGGTACATAATAGCCCAAAACCCTCGAAAGAGTACTTGTGTAAATAATTATCCTTTTTATTCTTCAATATCACCACCTTTGACTTTAAGTATTCTGTTCATTTGATGCTGCAAAATGATATAAACGGCAATGAGCATTACCGTGCCGATAAACAGAATGGCCAATTGTGAGCTTAGTTTTAGATGCTGGGGGAAAATAAAAATAATAACGATATTTATAACAGCCTGAGCCAGTAGGTAGTATACACTCACTTTTAAGTGAGATAGCTTTTTTATATGAACCAATTTTTTAAATAGAAAGTCCCGGTGAGGAATAAAAATATTTTCACCTAGTATAAGCTTGTAGCAAACGGTAAGACCGGCATCTGCGCCAAAAATGCTAAAAAGCAAGAGATAGGCGTAGTTGCCTGATTTGAGCATTAAGCTAAACATTAAATAAAGAATCAGAAAGGCAATACTTATGGCTCCAACATCCCCAATAAATGCTTTGGCATGAACTCGGACATTAAATATGGCAAAAATGGCTAAGGGTATAATAATATTAATGATAAAGTCAGAATCAGTAAAAGGCCGAGCTTTATTCTCAAAATCAACTAAACTTTCGTTGAGGAAAAGGAGAGAAAGTAAAACTAATATACTGTGCAAGGTAAGCATTCCATTTACCCCGTCCATAAAATTATAGGCATTAATTACTCCTATCCCTAAGAGTAGGCCCGCAGAGCCAATCGCTATGGCTTCTATTCCAGTACTTTGAAAGGGGAAGTGTGAAATCATTAATCCCAAGCCTATGCATTGAAAAATGAGCCGAAGCGAATGTTTTAGGAAGTAGACATCATCAATAAAACTAATGACACTTACTATCGTAAACCCAAAAACGAATCCCCAATTAAGAGACTCTGGTTGCCATAAATAGTAGACCAGAACAGCAATGGGAATCAAAACACCCATCCCTGTAACAGTTGGTATCCCATGACTACTTCTACTATTTGGATGAGCGACTAAACCCCAAACATTGGCCAATCGCATAAATGCAATTGCGGCCAACCCAATAGCTGCAGAAGAAACAGCCAAGAAATTAAAGTCCAACGCTCCCATTTAGTGGCAAAAATACTATAAATAGTCTTCACTATTTAAGGCTATAATCTTCTTCCTTTCTAATATTATACTGATTTACTTATCGAGAGGCGTACATGGAGTCAATAACATCCGTGTATTTTTCGAGAACTACCTTGCGTTTAACACTCATTTTAGGAGTCATTTCACCAGTTTCTATACTAAATGGTCTGGATCGAATAACAAAGTTCTTCATTCGCTCAAATTTGGCTAACTTTTTCCCATGTTCTTTAAGTCCTTCAGCTAACCACTTATAAATTTCATCATGGATTAGAATATCATCTGCTTTCTCAAAGAAATCAGGGCTTAAATTAAAGGTTTGCAGAGCCTCTTCGTGATTTGGGACAATAATTGCTGTGAGGTATTCACGCTTATCTCCAATAATGAAAATTTGATCGATTCTATTGCTTTTTAGTAATGTACTCTCAATTTGGGTAGGGTAAATATTCTTACCTAAACTAGTTTTTAGCATGTTTTTAAGGCGATCTGTTATTTTTAAATATCCCCTATCAAATCGTCCAATATCGCCTGAGTGAAACCAACCATTCTCATCAAAAACGTTGTCTGTTTCAGGTTTGTTTTTCCAGTAGCCTTGCATAATGTTTGGCCCTTTAATTAATATTTCACCTTCTTCACTTTCAAATTCAGGAGAAAAGCTATCGTAGGTTTGTTCCGCAATAATATCTTTGGTTTCAATGTTTTGAAGAGCCACTGTTTGGCTTGGTGCAACTCGGCCTACTGTTCCATAAAGCTGTCTTTCCCATTCATTTATTGTAACAAAGGGGGATGTTTCAGTCAACCCGTAGCCTTCTTGTACTTTAAACCCAAGGTTAGCAAAAAATTCACCTACATGGGGTGCAAGAGCTCCACCACCTGAGACAAATAGTCTCATGCGACCACCCATTTTTTCTTTGATTTTACTAAAAACAAGTTTATTTGCTATTCCATATTTAGCTGCATCTATAGGTCCTACTGTTTTGCCGGCATCTTTAATGAGCCTCACTTTTGTTCCTACTCCAAGTGCCCAAAAGAAAATCTTCTTTTTTACTCCTCCAGCATCACTTGCATTTTTAATGACTTTATCGTGTACACGTTCCAACAATCTTGGAACGCAACCCATTATAGTTGGTCTTATTTCACCAATATTTTGAGCAACTTTTTCCAAGCTTTCACTAAATGCAACCTGAGCTCCTATGTAACTGGTTAGGTAATACGTAGCCATTCGCTCGTATACATGACTTAGGGGTAGGAAGCTCAAGAAAAGATCGTTCTCATTTAGTGCAGGACACAATGTTACCGCATCGTAGCAGTTACTCATAAAGTTAAAGTGACTTAACATAGCCCCTTTTGGGACACCGGTGGTACCACTCGTATAAATTAGTGTGGCTAAGTCATCCCGTGTTACTGATGAAAAGCGCTTTTCAACTTCGGTGGTATAGTCTTTTGCTAAAGTTTTGCCTTCTTCAAGCACATGAGGCCAAAATAGAAATTTATCATCTAAATGCACCTCATTTTTTAAGTGTATTACTCTAAAAACCTCTGGGCAATCAGCCTCTATCTTTTTGAATTTTTTATAAAGAAATGGTGTTCCCACTAAAAGAACCTTTATACCAGAATCGTTAATGATAAATTTAGTTTCATCCGCTGTTAGGGTAGGGTATATGCTTACATTGACTAAACCCAGTTTTATAAGAGCCTGATCAATTACATAATAATCCGGGCAATTATCAGTAATCATCCCTACGCGGTCTCCTTTTTGGAGTCCTTGGCTAAGGAGCCAATTGGCAAAGTAGTTTACTTTGGTAAGTATATCTGCATATGTATAATGAATCCATTCTCCGTTTTTCTTTTCATGTAAATATGGAGATTCGGGCGAATGAATATTATTTGCGGAGTTCAATAAGAAATGATGAAGAGAGGCGAAGGGCATCTCGTCAAACATATTGGATTTATCAGTCATTTATTTAATTCGTATTTTGAGTAAGACAAAGATGCAGATTTACAGGTGGATATGCAACTTTTTAATGGAAGTCACTGAAAAGTAGCTTGGAAATTATAGTGCGATAGGCTTTTAAGTTGTGAGGAATTATGGAGTACAGAATTGTCTGATAAAATGCCAATAAAAATAGCCAATTCTTTGAGGAATTGGCTATTAAAATGGTATTACTTTTATTTATTGTTGATCTATTTTCTTTTGTGGCCAAGCCCCAATAATTAAACCAAGTAGGACCCAAGTAATAAAGGTGTATGATCCATCTACCATGGTTAAGCTAATGGGATTCGCCGCAAATAAGTTTCCAGTCATGATTCCTAAGAACATGACAACACCAATCATAACCCCTAGGGATAGCCCATTATTTAGGGAGCGGCCTCCTGTTTTGTTTTGAAGCCAATGCATGAAATAAGAAAAGAATAATATCGCTAAGATATTAATAATCATTGGAGCGCTGCTCATGGGAATCTCCACCCCGTTTCTTGACATCTTCTCGGCTACTTTGTCTAATTCTAACCCATTCCCAGCAGCCCAGGTGTCAAGAAATAATACTCCATACCACAGAAATCCAAGAAAGAAACATGCTACGGCGCCAGCAAAAATGGCAAGCCAATTAAATTTTTTAATTTTCCTAATTTTAAGTTTGTTTAAACCAAATCTAATAAGTAAAATGTTATTAAACAAGTAATTATGATTTAAATTAAATTACCGGAGCTCGCCCATGTAAAAAAGAACGGTATTTTTATTTTTCCTGTTAATTTGGCAGACTTAACTTTTTTGCCTGAAATTTGTACTATTCAAAGCGGTGTTAAGAAGAGATCCCTTATTAGGATATGGGATGTAGAATAGGCACCAGAGAAAGAAATAAAAGATATTATGCCTTACCCAGAAATGTTAGTAGCACCCATGCGTGCAGAGTTGACCGAAAATGGTTTTACAGAATTAAAGAGTACAGAAGATGTAGAAAATATGATGAGCAACATGCAGGGCAGTACGCTGGTTGTTGTAAATAGTGTTTGCGGTTGCGCAGCAGGTATGGCACGCCCCGGTGTTGTCCACAGTTTAACCGGCGATAAAAAACCAGACCACTTAACTACTGTTTTTGCCGGTCAGGACTTAGATGCAGTTGCCAAGTTAAGAGAATATACTGCTCCATTTCCTCCAAGTAGCCCAGCAGTGGCTCTTTTTAAGAATGGAGAATTGGTTCATATGGTAGAACGTCACATGATCGAAGGACGAACCGCAGAAATGGTAGCAGATAACCTAAGTGCTGCCTATGCAGAGCATTGCTAAATGCCAACCAAGCAAATTATTGATTTAGTTGAAGCCCGCATAAGGGAAGTAGGCCAGTATCAGATGGATGAGCAAAATTCCTTGCTCTCGCTAAAAGTAGAAAGTAAAGGGCTCAACCAATTGGTAAGTAAGGTGGATGTAACCAGTGAACAACGCTTGGTTGAAGCCTGTAAAGCAGCACTCCCAGGCGCAGCCTTTATCACTGAGGAAAACACCATTTTTCAGTCTAAAGATGCCGAATATTGCTGGATCATTGATCCTCTAGATGGAACAACTAATTTTCTGCACGGTTTGCAAGTTTTTAGCATCAGTGTAGCACTTTACAAGGATGGGAAAGCAGAATTAGCCTGGGTATATTGTCCTAAAATGGAACAAATGTTCTTTGCCCAAAAAGGAAAAGGAGCCTATTTAAACGGCGCTCAAATTGGAGTGTCAAAAATTAGCAGTTTAGATCAATCTCTCCTTGCAACAGGTTTTCCATATTACACCTTTGACGAAATGCAAAACTACCTGGAACTTTTAGCACATTTCATGAAAGGAACACACGGCCTGCGTCGAATGGGTTCAGCAGCCATTGATTTAGCCTATGTAGCATGGGGGAAATTTGAAGGTTTTTTTGAACTAAATCTGAGTCCTTGGGATGTTGCTGCGGGGTCACTTATAGTGAGCGAAGCTGGAGGCGAAATGTGTGATTTTAATGAAGGGAGTGACTTTGTGTTTGGCAATTCAATTGTTGCTAGCAATCCTTTTGTAAAAAAGGAGTTTATGGATTCTATTAGAATATACTTCTAGCAAAGGCTTCAGTAAACATGGATGAAATGAACCATTCCTGTTGCCATGGTCTTCTTATTTAAGCTTTTATGGAAATCTAAATTTTACAAAGTGAATGTAGAGTTTTAACTTGCAAAAGTTGGATTGGATTATAGCTATACTTACAGGTATGTGGCAAGGCATCGTTATTGGTCTACTTAGTTTTGGTCCCTCATTTTTTACGCTTGTAAATACGGGCATAGGATCTGGCAGAAAATCGGCCACACGCATGGCTTTAGGTATTTTCCTCAGTGAATTTACGGTAGCTATGATCGTTTTTTTCGGCCTAAGCGATTTTTTCACAAGACCATATTTTCAAATGGGATTTGCATTAGTTGCTTCCATCACGGTCTTGTTTCTTGGAATTCAGAGTTATGTAACTAAATATAATGTATTTTTAAAAGGATTGTCCAAGCCACCTTCAGGTTCTGCCTCTTTTGTAAAGGGTTTTTTAGTAAACTTGATGAATCCATTTCCAATTATGTTGTGGATTGGTATTTTAGCTGGAGTTTCCATAGGATATGAAGAAAGCGGCTCAAATGATAAGTGGCTTTTATTTGTTAACATTTGTAGTATCTTACTTACTTTGTTAAGCATTGATTTAGGTAAGGTGTATTTAAGTGAGTTTTTGGGGAAGAAAATTTCCAAGAAAATTTACTTTTTTATTCAAAAGTATTTTGGACTTATCCTTACTTGCATAGGCGTTTATTTTCTCTATCTTTTCTGGAAACTATTATGCGAGCATAATGTGGTTAACTTCTGAGTCTCTAAATATAATTCTTAACTTGACCCTGGCTGCTATTATGTTTGGCTTAGGTCTCTCATTAACAAAAAGGGATTTAAATCATTTATTTGCTTCTCCAAAAGCATTATTGATTGGACTATTGGGCCAAATGATACTGTTGCCGCTCATCGCATGGGCAGTAGTTCAATGCACCTCATTTAGCCTTGAACTTAAAATGGGGATTATGATTTTGAGTATCTGCCCGGGTGGTATAACCAGCAATTTAGTGACTTACTTTTTACGTGCCAATGTAGCTTTGGGCATAAGTTTAACGGTATTAAATGCCATTATTTCTGTCTTTAGTATTCCTTTTCTCATCCTATTATTTAGTCAAGAAATCGGCCTTACTCCTCAATCAGTGCAGTTCTCCTTTTGGCATACTTTGGTTGAAATATTTTATGTAACTGTCTTGCCCACAATTCTTGGGTTTTACTTTAGGCGTTTATTCAGTATGGCTGGTATTATTATCAATAAATACTTGAATCGAATACTGCCTCTATTACTTATTCTTATATTTGGGATGAAATTTTTTGCAGGCGCCATTTACGGGGGGTCCAATATTACGATTAGCATCATTTTATCTTTGGCACCATGGATGATTATCTTAAATATGGTCTCCATGGCAGCTGGGTTTTTCTTTGGAAGAATATCTAAGCTAAACAATAGAAATGCCTTAACCTGTACCATTGAAATTGGCCTTCACAATACAGCTTTGGCCTTAATCATAGCTGGAGAAAAAATAGGAAATAAAACCATGGAACAACCCGCGCTAGTTTATGCTCTTTTCAGTTTCCTTATAACTTTGGGTATTGGTTTTATTCTCTCCCGATGGTTCCCATTTAAATCAGAGGTAAATTGAGCCTTAGTTTAAGTAAAGCTTATTTTTAAGGATAAATTGTTCGACCTTCTGAGATATTAAGTCTTTGATTGAGGCATTGCTTCTTATCTTATGACGTATATCCGTGCTCGATATATTTATTTGGGGAGCATTGTGGTAGGTAAAATCGCCTTGAATGGGAGATTTTAGTATTTCATTGTTTCTCTGGTAAACATGCACGGGATATTGCTCAAGTATATCTGTGATGCGATACCAATTATTCAGAAATTCTAAATTATCCGCTCCCATGATAATAGAAAAGGAATGACTGGGATGCATTTCCTTTAACTTAGATAGTGTGTTAAATGTATAGGAAGGCTGTTTTAAGCTAAACTCCACATCACATGCCTTAAGGGCAGGATTCCCCTCTATGGCTAAAGAAACCATTTTTATTCTGAGCGATTCGTCAATTAGACTTTCTTTATTTTTAAATGGATTTTGTGGGGATACTACAAGCCAAACTTCATCCATTTTTGCCTTGGATTGCATATACTCCGCAACCGCTATATGACCCTTGTGAATGGGGTTAAACGATCCAAAGTACAAACCTACTTTCATGAATGTATAAAGTGATCTACTGTATCAATGCTCTTTCTATAGGTTTCTTCTAGAATATCATTGATAATAACCGTATCGTAGCTTTTTTCAAAGGTGAGTTCGTAGTTTGCTTTGGCAATTCTCTGCTGCAGCTCGTGCTCTACTTCTGTGCTGCGACCTCTTAAGCGAGTAATGAGTTCATCAATGCTTGGGGGTCTTAAAAATATCGCTAGGGCATTGTTCTCAAACTTTTCCTTTAACGAGAGACCACCTTTTACGTCTACATCGAAAATAACCGTTTTTTCACTGTCCCAAATTCGTTGAACTTCGGATTGGAGTGTTCCATAAAATATTCCTTGGTACACTTCTTCATATTCCACAAATTCCCCATCTTTAATTTTTTGCTTGAAATCGGATTCACTTAAAAAGTAATACTCTTTTCCATCTGTTTCACCAGGCCTTGGCTTACGGGTGGTAGCACTAATGGAAAAACTCAACTTTCCAGCCATGGTTTCCATTAAATGTTTAACAACTGTGGTTTTCCCAGAGCCGCTTGGAGCAGAAAAAATAATGGCCTTGCCCATCAATGCATTACAATAACCTTGTGAGTGCTGTTGGCACCTTCTCCATTCACCTCTACCGCGTAAATGCCATTTGGTAAATGGTCTATCTTGAGTATCGCATGGTCTCTATTTAAATCAATTGATTGGCTTAGTACTTGCTGGCCTTTGGAATTAAATACATTTATGGTCTTAGCCGTGCTTGGATATTCCACTAAAATTTCATCTTTTGCTGGATTTGGATACACTTTGGTTTTCAAAGTTTTAATTGATGAGGTATTTAAGGTATGACCAACCGTAAAGAAATAATTAAATTTAGTTCCAAAATCTACTGCAAAGTTCTTGTCCAAAAAGCCAGTGCTTCCTTTTCTAAACTGAATGATCCCATTTCCGTCAGTTGTATTAGCCCACCAGCCCAAGCCATCCTCATTTAATGGAAATGAAGGAAGTGCCGGTCCTCTATCGTCAAATTCAAATTGAAAACATCCGTTGTAAAATTTAAAGGTATCTCTGTAAATTGTTTGAGCCTCTGTAAATCCTTTTCTTTCGTAAACAATCCTTCCTGCAGCATCAAAAAATCGATATGAATTTTCGGTAGGCGCATTATTCGTTTTAAAGAATATGATTATTGTTTCTTCATGCATGGAAGGGAACTGACTGTTCAAAGGTGAGCTCATGGTATTATTCGTGATGTTATCATCACTAGGAATATCATTTACTTTGGTGATTTCTACATCAAAGCTAGACGTATTTGAAGGCACATTTTCAATTGGGATATCTAAAACAGCCGTTTCACCCGGAGCTATATTTTGCCAAATCCAATGCTTTTGATCTTTATTTCCGTTAAACCCAAAGTTAACGTCTACCGCTCGAACCGTATCTTTTCCCTGATTCCGTACCTCAATTTTAGCAAGCCCACAACTGGGATTATATCTTTTGTGCTTGTACCAATCACTAGGACTAATAATGTCTGTAATAGCTAAATCTCTCTGGAAATTCTTTGGTCCTTTTTCGATGTGGTAAGCAGTAAATCTATAATTACTTCCATTCTTTTCTGCGGTATAGTTCTCCATATCGAAATCAATAAATTGAATAGTATCTTTTCGGACTTTAGCGTCAAAGTTATCTTCGTAAACAATGTCTCCTGGACACCATCCAGCGCGGTCATAAATCCAAGTTCCAGCTTGAGGGAAAAGGGAATTTTCTCCGCAATCATCTCTCCATACAGTCTGAGTATTTACGGATTCTCCATTAATTTTTATAAAACGTTTTTTAGCACAAAACTCACCACAATTATTCGGTTGAACTGCCCCATGGCCTGTTTGTAAAACCTTTATGGTGCTTACATCAGAGTTAGGTAAAATCTTTAAGGTATCTCCCGCATATGCATCAGCAAAGGTCTGCTGACTCGTATAGTTCATGCTTTTTTGAACGAGATGATTTATGGAAAGAATATCTCTTTCAGGTTTTCCTTCAGTCAATTCAAAACTTAGGTTGATTTTCCATCCTCTATCATCTCTTTTCTCATACCCAGTGTGACGGTATATTATTTCAATGCTATCATGAAATAAAGGTCCAAAGTCAGTTATATCAAACTTCCACCCATGTTTCCAATTATCAGAACTGTGCCAGTAGAACCCGTAAGGGGTAATAAATCGCATGATTTCCCAACCTAAACTATCTTTTT
>ERZ1048686.2888-NODE-2888-length-11526-cov-6.068085_pt1 | contig 11526 bp, 9 predicted proteins | sample MGYA00383099_ERZ1048686 | MGnify/ENA primary metagenome ERZ1048686 (study PRJEB29581, sample SAMEA5548369) | metagenome | biome: marine; feature: coastal; material: water | depth 25 m | study: Short-term variability in the microbial, nano- and picoplankton...
TAATGATCACCTTTTCGCCAATTGCTTCGGCCACCCGAATCCCTTCCACGGTGTCCTGCAGCCACTCTTCGGCCATCGATTTCCCAAGCGCCTCGCCGGTCCTTCCATGGCCAGCAATGCGCGTGTAGAACAAGTTTGCTCCCAAAGCCGCCGCTACAGAGTCTGGAAAAGGTTTAGTTTCAAAACTACTGGCTGAAAAGCCATGCAGATACACGATGGAGAATTTTGTTTGGCTTCCCGGTTCTCCATTCCACACAATGCGTTTGGCTTTCCCAACTTCAATGTCATCAAAACGACGTTCACCCTCCAGTAACCAAGCGTCGACGTCCCCGCCCACCTGAACGTCATCCAGTTTGGCCAAGGAGCCCTCTGTTTTGACCTGGGGCCCAGCCACAAAAAGTAGCCCAAGAGCCACAACCAATAGAAGAATAGTTCGTAATCGGGACATACTTGAACACTTGAATCGATTCGGACGTACCTGTGTTCTGGCTTCGATGTTCCGATAACGACGATCCAACTAGGTAGGTACCGACATGAATGCAGGACACGTATTTCTGGAAGATGCCCGAGCTCAATTCAAGAAATATAAAAACATGGCTGAACGCGCCATGGCTCAGGTATCTGATGAGGATTTCTTTCGTGAAGCTACCGAAAGCGGTAACAGCATGGCTATTATTGCTAAACACATGGCGGGAAATATGTGTTCGCGCTGGACTGACTTTCTAACAACAGACGGCGAAAAGGAGACTCGAAATCGGGATGACGAATTTGAAATGGACCCTAATTGGAGCCGAAAAGACGTTCTAGCCTATTGGGAAACAGGCTGGGAGCGCCTTTTTGAAGCCGTCAACCCTCTAATGCCGAGCGACTTGGCTCGAACGGTTACCATTCGAGGAGAGGACCATTTGGTTTTAGTGGCCATTTCCCGTCAACTCACCCACTATGCATCTCACGTGGGACAGATTATACTTCTTGCACGGTCATTTACGGGGAAAGACTGGGAATCACTTTCCATTCCACGTGGGCAATCAGAAGAGTTTAATGCGCAGTATTGGGGTTCAAGAAAAGCGAGCCGACCGGATTTTCAAGCCTAATTTGTTATTAAAGGTCCCGTACCTTGGGCAGGTTCATTGAGACGCGTGTAGTGAGCACATCGTTCGTCCATTAGTATTTGAGTATTTACCCCTGGAATTATTAATGAGCATTCTCCAAGGCATCTGGGCAGCAACTGTCACCCCTCTGAATTCCGATCTTAACGTCGATTCGAGCAGACTTGTAGCCCATATTGAGTGGCTCTTTGATCAGGGTAGCCACGGTGTAGTGGTTTTTGGCACCACTGGAGAAGCTAATTCCTTTTCTGTGCGAGAACGCCGGAGCGTGATTGAGCAACTGCACGAACGCGGTGTAGATATGAATCGGATTATGGTGGGTACCGGCTGCACAGCCGTTCCGGATACCGTTGAATTATCACAACATGCGGTGGACGCAGGGTGTGCCGCAGTTCTGATGCTACCTCCCTTTTATTACAAGACCGTCTCAGAAGATGGCTTGTTTGATTTCATTTCTTCCTCAGTAGATCAAATCGATCGCAGTACAACTCGAGTCATTCTATATCATTTCCCTAAAATGGCCGGCATTGGATTTTCTGTGCCGTTAATTAACCGGTTAAAAGAGGCTCATGGGGAGCGTATTGCCGGTATCAAGGATTCAAGTGGAGACACGGATAACCTGACCAACTATTGTCGCGATATCGAAGATTTCGCGGTCTTTGCAGGATCCGAAGCCCTCCTTCCTTACGCCCTCTCAGAGGGCGGTGTTGGCTGCGTATCAGCTACGGCAAATGTCACGTCCCGCCTCGCCAGAGCGGTGTTTGACGGAGCAAAAGCGGAAGCTGAACGCATGATCAAAACCCGGAAAGCATTGGAAGCGCTGCCGTTTGTGCCCACGATGAAGCACCTGCTCGCAGAAAACAGCAGCCAGTCGGATTTCAACCTGGTCAGGCCTCCACTGAGACAACTCACCGCTGCTCAACTCTCGCGCCTAGATGAAATACTGGGGTCTACCGGGGTACTGCCTAATTTTATTGATGCGTGATCCGCAGGAATAACCTGCGCCCAACAGTCTCTGCCCCCGTCGCACCAGTTGCTTCTGTCGCATCAGTTGAAGAGCATGCGCTGGCTTGTTTACAGCTTGGTATGCTTTCGGCCCGCGTCAACGACGCACGTGACGACGCTCTTGACAGCGCTCTCGACAACACTCTCGACAACGCATCTTCAAATGACCGCAATTGGGGCGGGTGGCATTAGCCACCCGCCCCTCTATTTTATTTCCCCTTTGACGCGGTTCAGGGGTTCGCTTACATTGGCCTTTCGGCATTGCTTTCTGCCCAACATGCTTTCCACCCAACTTGATTGACCATGCTCAGACGTACGATTCCCGCTTTTCTAGTTATTGGCCTTCTGGCGGCCACTCCTTTCAGCGAAGAGGTCCTTATTGGGTTTTCAGAAGCTGGATCGGATGCACAGCACGCTTTGGAGGACACGTATGATTCTCATCTCAATGCTAAGGATCTAGACAACTGGATGAAATTCCTTACGAACATGCCTCAGCCGGTCGGTTCACCCAAAGCAAAGGAAAACGCTGAGTTTGTGGCTAGTCTATTCGAATCTTGGGGTTTTGAGACGGAAATAGAAGTATTTCATGTGCTTTTCCCGACGCCCGTCGAACGACAATTGGAGCTGATCGCACCTACCAAGTACACAGCCGTTCTGTCCGAACCTGCGCTGGACGAGGACAAATCATCTCAGAAAAAGGGTGCCATGCTCCCTCCGTACAATGCGTATTCAGCAGATGGCGATGTGACGGGAGAACTGATATTCGTCAATCAAGGCATCCCTCGAGACTATGAAGAACTGGAAAGACGGGGCATTTCGGTTGAAGGTAAAATCGTAATTGCCAAATACGGTGGCTCTTGGCGAGGTATCAAACCCAAAGTGGCGTTTGAGCACGGCGCAATCGCCTGCATTCTGTACTCCGATCCGCGCGATGACGGGTATTTTCAGGGAGATGTCTACCCGAAAGGAGCCTACAAAATGGAACGAGGTGTGCAACGAGGATCCGTGGCAGACATGCCGCAGTATCCGGGTGATCCGCTCACACCTTTTGTGGGTGCCAAAGAAGACACCGAGCGCATGACTCCGGAAGAATCTCCAACGGTCATGAAGATCCCGGTGCTCCCGATCTCCTACGAAGATGCCCAACCACTGCTCGAAGCACTTGAAGGACCCGTAGCACCCGCTTCTTGGCGTGGCGCGCTACCCATCACGTACCACATTGGCCCGGGACCAGCCCAGGTACACTTGAAACTGAAATTTTCATGGGACATCGTTCCAGCCTACAACGTGATCGCACGCATGGAAGGCAGCGAATTCCCAGATGAGTGGATCATGCGCGGAAATCACCGAGACGGATGGGTTTTCGGCGCAGCCGACCCCACCAGCGGTCAGGTCGCCATGTTGGCTGAAGCTCAGGCCATTGGAGAGCTCGCAAAAGCAGGTTTTCGCCCAAAAAGAACGATTATGTATGGCTCTTGGGATGCCGAAGAGCCGGGTCTTTTAGGCTCCACCGAATGGGTCGAATACCACCGCGATGAGATTGACCAGAAAATGATCGCTTATCTGAACACGGACGGAAGTGGTCGCGGATTCCTCGGCATGGGCGGATCGCACACCATGCAGGACTTCATCAACCAAGTTGCCCGGGACGTATCTGATCCGCAGACAGGGGTGACGGTACTGGAGCGTCGGCGTGCGCGTGATTTGGCGAACGGCTCAACCACCACACCTGAAAAAGGAGATATTCCCATCAATCCTCTTGGATCTGGCTCAGACTACTCCCCGTATCTGCAACACATGGGTATCGCCTCACTGAACATTGGATTTGGGGGCGAAAACGGCGGTGGTTCGTACCACACGGCCTATGACACCTACGAGCATTACAAACGATTTGGAGATCCAGACTTCTCCTACGGGGTCACGCTTGCCAAAATGATGGGTCGTTCAACACTTCGCTTGGCGAACGCAGAGGTACTTCCCTTCCGATTCGAAACGTTCGTAGGGCATGTAGAAACGTACGTGAAAGAGATCGAGGAGCTGGTAGAAACTACCCGCGCGGAAACGCTCAAGCACAACCGATTAGTTGAGTCTGGTGCATATGCCCTGGCAATGGACCCTAAAGACGGTCTTCAGCCACCCAAAGCAAAGAGCCCCGTTCCTCACATCTCTTTTGCTTCAGTCAATAACGCAGTCGTTGCATTGCGAGCCGCTGCAAAAGCAGCCGATAGTGCGGTGGCCACAGCCGAGGCCTCTGATCACCTAAACGTAGCCATTGCTCAATTAGAACGAGCCATGACGTCTGATGAAGGGCTTCCTCGCAGACCGTGGTTTCGGCATCAAGTGTATGCCCCTGGGTTCTACACGGGATACGGCGTAAAAACGCTGCCCGGAATTCGGGAAGCAGCCGAAGAGCTAAAATGGGATGAGATGAACGAACAAATGATTCGGGTTGCAGCCATGATGAACGCCGTAACCGATGCCATGAACACAATCAAAAATGCCGCTTCCATGGGACCGGTCGAAGAAACCGCTAGGTAAACTATCATGAAACGCCTCCTTCCCCTTCTCCTCGTTCTTGCTGGCTGTCAAGCTGCACCGAAACCGCCCCCAAACATCCTGCTCATCTTTACCGATGATCATGCGAGTAGCGCCATTAGCGCTTACGGCTCGACGTTTAACACGACGCCGAACATTGACCGCATTGCCGCCGAAGGGATGTTATTCGAGAATTGCCTGGTGACCAATTCGATTTGTGCACCGAGCCGGGCAACGATCTTGACGGGCAAATACAACCACTTGAACGGACAGATCATTAATGGTCCAGCCTTTGACGGCAGCCAGCAAACCTTTCCCAAACTTCTTCAGCAAGCCGGGTACACCACAGCCATGATCGGAAAGTGGCACCTTCGAAGCGCACCTACCGGCTTTGATCATTACGAGGTTCTGGTCGGCCAAGGCCCGTATTACAATCCACCGATTCGTACGGCCACAGATACCACGATTGTGGAAGGATATACGACCGATATCCTCACCGATATGGCGCTGAACTGGCTCGATGAAGGCCGAGATGGTGAGAAACCCTTCATGTTGATGTACCAGCACAAGGCGCCGCATCGAAACTGGCAACCGGGTCCTGACCATATCGACGATTTTGTGGATCAGGAATTTGAGATGCCGGCCACGTTTTATGACGATTACGCCACACGCTCTTCTGCTGCTGGACAGGCTGTTATGCGCATTGATGATCATCTGAATGCAAACGATCTAAAAATCACGCCTCCCAGAAATCTTACCGAGGCCCAGATGGAGCGCTGGATGGAATCCTACGGCCCTCGTAATGAAGAACTGCGTGAATCAGGTCTCTCGGGCGATGACCTGGATCAGTGGAAGTACAATCGTTACATGCGTGATTATCTCCGCTCGGTTCAGTCGGTTGATGATAATATTGGTCGCGTACTGGATTACTTGGATGAAACAGGACTCGCTGAAAACACCGTAGTCGTCTACTCATCCGATCAAGGATGGTATTTGGGTGAGCACGGCTGGTATGACAAGCGGTGGATGTACGAACCATCTCTTAAAACGCCGTTTATCGTGCGCTGGCCTGAAAGCGTAGATGCGGGTGTGAAGAATGAGACCATGGTATCCAATGTCGATTTTGCCCCAACATTTCTGGATATAGCAGGTGCGGCTATCCCAGCCGATATGCAGGGTAAGTCTCTTATTCCAGTCCTTGAAGGAGGAACGGATCTCACGTTCCGAGATGCATTCTATTATCAATATTATGAATACCCTGGCGCTCATTGCGTTCGCCGGCATTATGGCGTCCGAACGGATCGATACAAACTCATTTACTTCTACGGGATTGATGAGTGGGAAATGTTCGACCTACAAGAAGACCCTGACGAAGTACGATCCGTATACGGCTCGGCGGACTATGCCGATATCGAAGCTGGCCTAAAGGTTCGGCTTACTGAATTACGCGAGGAATATGAGGTCCCTGAAGACACCCGCCCTATTCCCGAGGAAGTATGCACGTATACCGTAGGATGGATGGGGTATGATGCCGGATAAACCCATCTCATCCGATGCGCCTCGCCCTGAAAGGCCTGTTTGGGTCGTTCAACTCACTATTTTTGCCGGGATCTTTGGATTTCTGCTGCTTGCTGTCCCGCCTATCATAGATATCGTCCGGGTTTTTCTCCCGGATGAAGTCGACCCTCGTGGACAACTTGATCTATATGCCGATTCTCCTTGGGCGGAGACTCATTTCGTTGAGTTTAATAACCTCGAAACAGAATACTACGACTTCATTGGATGGCGACGTAAAGCCTTCGACGGCGAAACCATTCATATTGGTGCAGATGGAATCCGTTCTACCGCGCCCTCTTCTGAACCAGCAGATTCAGCAGAAACCGTTTACTTCATGGGCGGCTCTGTCGTTTGGGGCACTGGATCAAGAGATCAGAATACGATTGCGTCCATTTATGCGCGAGAAACAGGCTCGGTTGTAACGAATTACGGCGAATCCGCCTGGATTGCTCAGCAGTCCACCAATCTGTTAATCAGATTGTACTCCCAAAAAAGGAGTGCAGATCGTGTGTATTCTATTGATGGCGTAAATGAGGTGCTGCATAAATGCCGAGCGGAAAATGCCCCCTTATCCGGTGGCCGGGAGCAGCGCTTTCGCTCCTTGATTGCATCACCCAAACCCCTGACGACGCTCTATGCCGTTCGTCCACTTCTTTTTATGCTATCCGAATTACGGCGCGCAATCGCACCATCTCCGGATCCATCTGCTTTATTTGATTGTGATACCAACCCAGAAAAAGCCGAACAGATTGCGCGGAATTTGGTGGTGAATTGGATGGCATCACGTGATCTAGTGGAGGCCAACGGTGGCCGTTTCATCCCCGTACTTCAGCCGGTCGCTTATTTGGGTTCACCGTCCGTCGAACACCTTCCAGAAATCAACGATGTGAGCCCGCTCGGACACCAGTTCCAGACGGTTTACCCGATCATTATCCAGATGCTGAACGAAACGGACCTTAGTTGGCTAGACCTTACTGATGTTTTTGATTCTACGTCAAGAGTTTACATCGACTTCTGCCATGTGGTATCTTCGGGTAACTCCGTATTGGTCGATCGTCTTCTCTCAACTAAAGAATGATATCAAAGCTCAAAGCAATTGCCGGATTTCTCAAAACTCGAAGGAAGTATTGGATGCTTCCTATTGTTCTAACGCTGTTGATTCTGAGCGTGCTGCTTGTTTTTGCTGAGGGCAGTGCTCTCGCTCCATTTATTTACGCTTTGTTTTAGACCTAGAAGCCATAATTAGGCTTCTAACCGGTTTACCTTCATTTTCGATACCAGATCTAGAATCTCTTGCCCACTTTTATCCTCGGGATCTCTGCCTATTACCACGACTCTGCAGCATGCATTGTACGCGATGGAGAAGTTGTGGCAGCAGCTCAGGAAGAACGTTTTACTCGGATTAAACATGATCACCGCTTCCCTAAAAACGCAGTTCAATATTGCCTAAAAGCGGCTGGCATTACAGCCGAAGAAGTGGATCACGTCGCGTTTTACGATAAGCCATGGCTCAAATTCGAACGACTGCTTGAAACGTATGTCGCATTTGCACCAGCTGGGCTTCCCTCTTTCATTAAGTCCATGCCATTGTGGTTGAAAGAGAAGCTTTGGATGGAAGACTCCATAAAAAAGGATATCGGCTACGAAGGTGATGTCTTTTTCCCAGAACATCATCAGTCCCATGCTGCGTCTGCCTTTTACCCTTCTCCTTACGAGCGCGCTGCCGTCCTGACACTCGATGGTGTCGGTGAGTGGGCAACTACATCTTGGGGAGTTGCTCATGGCAATACGATGACCCCGCTGGGCGAAATTCGTTTTCCCCATAGCATTGGGCTGCTCTATTCCGCATTCACGTATTACACGGGATTCAAAGTTAATTCCGGCGAATACAAGGTGATGGGCTTGGCCCCTTACGGCGAGCCCAAATACAAGGACCTGATTCTCGAGCACTTGGTGGACCTCAAAGAAGACGGGTCTTTCCGCATGGACATGCGGTATTTTAATTACTGTCAGGGCCTAACGATGACATCGCCCCGGTTCCATCGCTTGTTTGGAGCAGAACCCCGTCAGCCTGAATCCGAAATCACCCAACGTGAAATGGATCTAGCTCGGTCGGTTCAGGAAGTGGTGGAAGAAATTATCATCCGCATTGCCAGACATGTCCGTAAAGAAACAGGTGAGCGGTATCTCTGTCTTGCGGGTGGCGTAGCACTCAACTGCGTGGCAAATGGGAAGCTACTGCGCGAAGGCATTTTTGATGACATTTGGATCCAGCCTGCCGCCGGTGATGCGGGTGGAGCTCTCGGAGCGGCTTTGTTCATCTGGTATCAGCATCTCGGTAACCCACGAGAAGTCGAAGCCGGTGTAAAAGACTTGCAAAGTGGCTCTTATTTGGGCCCCTCGTACGAAGACGCTGCGATTAAGGAATGGGCTTCACTAAATGGAGCTGTAGGGACCCCGCTCGAAGACGACGAGCTCATGGGACGGTCTGCTGAATTACTCGATGATGGCAAGGTAATTGGGTGGTTTCAAGGCCGTATGGAATTTGGACCGCGCGCACTTGGTGGGCGGAGCATCTTGGGCGACGCCCGCAATACGGACATGCAGACTACGCTCAATTTGAAGATCAAATTTCGTGAGTCTTTTCGCCCTTTTGCCCCCTCCTGTCTCGAATCTGACGTCTCTGAGCTCTTCGAATTGGATCGACCATCACCGTATATGTTGATGGTGGCTCCCGTGAATAAGGAACGCTGCATACCGATGCCGGACAACGAGTTATTCGGTATCGAACAACTCAGAGTACAGCGTTCGGACGTACCGGCCATCACCCATGTAGATTATTCAGCTCGCGTTCAGACCATTGATGGCGTACACAACAAACGCTTCCACGATCTGATTGCTCGTTTTAAAGACAAAACGGGTTATGGCGTTGTAGTCAACACCTCGTTCAACGTGCGCGGCGAACCGATCGTTTGCTCGTTAGACGATGCATATATCTGCTTTATGCGCACCGAAATGGATGTACTCGTGCTGGGTAATATGCTCTTCCTTAAAGAAGACCAGCCCGAGTTTAAGGATCACGATGATTGGCGCAAGACCTACGCCCTAGACTAAAAAAACCGGCTACTTATGCCCTTACAAAACGACAAAAAAGAGCTACGGAAATTTGGCTACGTCATGGCTGGAGCATTCGCCCTGCTTGCTGCCTTACTATGGTGGAAGAATGATTTTGCGTCTTGGTCCACCTACCCCGTAATTTTTGGTAGTCTGAGCGCTCTATTTCTGACCATCGGGCTCCTCATTCCCATGCTTCTCAGCCCCATAGAATGGGCCTGGATGAAGCTGGCACATGTCATGGGATTTGTCATGACGAGGGTCATCTTGACCGTCACATATGTTCTGATCATTGTCCCAACCGGTTTAATTTTCAAATTAATGGGAAAAGATCTTCTAGACAGAAAGCTGAATAAGAACGCGGAAAGCTATTGGATCTCTGCCGAATCAGATGGTCCTTGGACGCGTCCAGACAAGCCGTACTAGATTTTTCTCATCTTATCATTCTGATATGATATAGACCCCTTTTCATGTTGGCAAGGTTCTTGATGTAGTGTCCATTCAATATCGTCACTACCCGGATACCACTCATGGGCATCAACACACATTGGGCTACAAAAAGGTTGCTTAAAACCTTTTTAGCCTGCTTTTTGATTACCTCTGTCTCTTCAATTCTACCTGTTCTTGCACAAGTCTCTCCAACTGCGGATGGGCGTATCATTTTGATAACAGTAGACGGAATGAGATCCGATGTGATACAATCCTTCGGTCCTGAGTTACTTCCCGGATTTCATCGACTGATGCAGGAGGGCTCTTCGACGCTAAATGCTCGACCAGATCCGGAGTTTTCACTTACCCTCCCTAATCATACCTCAATGTTTACCGGACGGTATGTAGGAGATCTGGAAGGACACAACTGGTATGAAAACACCGATATGCCTTCTAACGAAACGCTTCATAACAACAAAGGCGAGTACGTAGCCAGCCTTTTCGATGTAGTGCACGATCATGGCGGGCGAACGGGTCTGTTCTCAACCAAATCCAAGTTCAGTCTTTTTGATCAATCATTTAATGAGCAGAATGGAGCTCTCGACCAGACGGGAGCCGACAACGGTCGAGACAAGATTGACACATTCTATCTTAGTGCGTCCACGACCGATCTTTTGCGCGAATTCAGAACGATCTCATCGACCAACCCTTTTGAGCTCGCCGTTTTTCACATTGCGGAACCAGATGTAGCAGGACATGCGAACGGTTGGAGCAAAGACCCATCATCTGCATATGGGTTTGCCGTGCGCATGGCAGATTTGCTACTCCAAGAGTTGATGATGGAAGTCGATTCGAACCCTCTTCTTTCCGGTCAAACGCATATTATTATGACATCTGACCATGGAGGAGATGGTCGACACCATTCAAATCCGAAGAGTCCTAACACATTTACCATACCCTTTATGGTATGGGGTCCTGAGGCGCTCGCCGGGGCGGACCTCTATGCGCTGAACGCTACTCGCACGGATCCAGGAAATCGGCACCTTTCCCACCAAGCCTCGCGGCAAACGCCTCCTGTGCGAAACGCTGATATTGCCAACCTATCCTTATCAGTCTTAGGCCTTCCATCCATACCGGGTTCGATTATTAATCCCGATCAGGATATCGTCATCAATACGACGACGGTTGTCAACCCTGGCCAACCTATTGAAATTGCCTTTCAGAGCGAGTCTCTCCCAAAGCCCAACTATTCTGGTGCCGCGGATACTAAACTTCTTTCCGATGCCCCCAACACCACATTCGGTTCGGCAGAAAGCTTAGAAATGGACGGCTATCCGACCTACAAAGGACTTCTTAGCTGGGATATTAGTGAAATCCCAACAACAGCTACCCTTGTTTCCGCACAGATAACCATGGACGTTACCAATGTCTCGGGAAATGAATACGGGCTTTTCGAAATGAAACGATCTTGGTCTGAGCAGGAGGCTAATTGGCAGATGGCCAACAATAGCACGTCTTGGACCTCTCTTGGAGCATCTGCTTCGGCTGATCGCAACACCCGTTTATTGGGCTCTCTCATCCCGATCGCTTTGGGATCGGATACCATCGTCTTAAATGCAGAAGGTTTGCAGACTGTTCAGAGTTGGATTTCAAATCCCGAGTTGAACTTTGGCTTCATTATCGAAAACGCATCTGGTGGCGACGACGGTCTTGATATACATTCGCGTGAGGCGAATGACGCGTCGAAAAGACCCAAACTTTCGTTGGTCTATTCTCT
>ERZ1048686.2895-NODE-2895-length-11502-cov-5.074430_pt1 | contig 11502 bp, 9 predicted proteins | sample MGYA00383099_ERZ1048686 | MGnify/ENA primary metagenome ERZ1048686 (study PRJEB29581, sample SAMEA5548369) | metagenome | biome: marine; feature: coastal; material: water | depth 25 m | study: Short-term variability in the microbial, nano- and picoplankton...
TCCCGACGCAGTTTTTCAAGAACCAGAAAACCACTGCGCTTGGGCATCATCATATCAAGAACCACAAGGTCAGGATTTTCGCGTTCTGCAACTGCGATGCCTTGGCTGCCATCACGTGCGACTAACACCGTGTAACCTTTTGCTTCAAGAATAGTCCGCATTGATTCAATAATTTCTGCGTCGTCATCAACGAGAAGAATGCTCTTTGTCACAGCCGGTGTGACGGCCTTCACTGACTTTTTGGCACGGGTCGCTTTTTTGGCACGTTTTGCTGCTGGCATCGAATGTGCTTTTACAGAAAGGTTTCAAACAAAATCATTCATCACGTCATCAACCATAGTAGCAGATCGGTATCTTTGAGAGGTGAACGAATCAATTTGGAGCGCTTTCGAGTGAAGGTTTTGGCCGTAGGGCCAGTTGAAAACGATCAAAAGTTTTTATTTTGAGTTTTTTGGGATGTCTCGACCGAGAACAATGGTGGCACCGAGAACGCCACATGCTGCTCCAAGGAAAGCATCGCTTGGATAATGCGACATGCTGAAGATTCGCTGAATACATGCACTGACTGCAAGTACGAAAAAGAAAACCCGACCTTGTGGGTATTTCCAAATTAAAATAGTTGCGAGAGCCGCTGCAGTTGCAGAGTGTCCTGAAGGGAAGCTGTGGAGATCACTACTGCCTCGAGGGCCGGACGCGAGAGCAGCAGTTCCAAACGTATCGAGCACCGATGTCACCAGATCGAAGTTCGTTGCACGCGGGCGAGCCCTGTCAATCAATTGTTTTAGAAGAAGGACTGTGAGTGGTCCAGCCAAAAGTCCACCGAGCATGCGAGCGCCGTATCGCTTTGCCGTAGTTGGCTGGTACGTCGGCCAGCAGATTGCAGGCCATGTGATAGACGGGAACTGAATGGAACGGTCGAGGCAGAACGTTCCAATCATGATCATGGCAACACCGATGCCATGCCCAAACACCTCAGCGAAGTTAAGAAAACGCAGGAGTTCCTTTGGTGGATTACTGCTTTGAATCCATAGAACAACTGCAATATCAGTGGGGAAGGCGAGAAGGCCGAGTGCCGTGAGTGCTGTGATAGTGACCACCCGCATTTTCATAGGGGCGGAACCGGGCAAGAAAGAATGTGCAGGGGGCAAAGCGGTCATGAAGGATGTACAGGTAAATTTTCAACATACGACGCAATTGAACACGATGACTTTTTAATATGCCACGGTAGGCTGCGGTCTGTCGAGATGAGTATCAGCGTCAGGCCTTAATTCTTCTCATTAGGTCCAGAGCTTACGGTCGAGTAGCCGATACTGAATGGCCTCACTGAGATGCTGGGACTCGATTATTTCTGTTGAATCAAGGTCTGCAATCGTACGAGCAACACGAAGAACTTTGTCATGGGCACGAGCAGAGAGGCCAAGGTTTGAGACAGCCGAACGAAGTATCTCCATCGCACTACTGTCAATTTGGCAATAGTGCCGAATGTCTCTACTTGTCATTCGAGCGTTGCACATATACCCTGTCGAGCGTTTCTTTCTAAATCTCCTGTGTTGAATTTCACGTGCAGCCCGCACCTGTTGCCGCATGACAGCACTTGATGTGCCGGCCTGGCGTCGAGATAGTTCTCCAAATTGAACTGCAGGAACCTCGAGGTGGATATCTATCCGGTCGAGAAGTGGGCCAGAAATTTTGCTCATATATCGCTCGACCTGTGGAACTGTGCATTGGCAGTCACGGTTAGGATCTCCGCGGTATCCACAGGGGCATGGGTTCATTGCGGCTATAAGCATGAATGCTGATGGAAAGCACGTTGTTAAACGTGCGCGACTTATGGTTACGGTTCCGTCTTCGAGTGGCTGTCGCAGCACTTCAAGTGTGCGTCGATTAAATTCTGGCAACTCGTCAAGAAATAAAACGCCGTTATGGGCAAGGCTTATCTCGCCTGGCATTGGTATGGATCGGCCACCAATGAGTCCAGCCTCGCTAATGGTGTGATGAGGTGCCCGAAATGGACGCGTCACTAGAAGTGGCTGTCCTGATGGAAGAAGACCGAGAGCACTGTAAATTTGAGAAGTCTCAAGGCTTTCTTCTGTCCGGAGCGGTGGGAGTATTGTTGAAATACGTTTTGCTAGCATTGTCTTCCCACTGCCCGGGGGACCAAGCATGGCAACGTTGTGTGCGCCAGCAGCTGCGATACACATCGCACGTTTTGCGGCTTCTTGTCCGCGGACATCAGAAAAATCAAGATCATAGGTCTCGAATTTTTCAAAGTACTCGTTTACACACGGGGTTGTTGGGGCGATGTCAAGTTTCCCAGAAAAGAATCCGACAGCCTCCCGAAGTGTTGTGACTGGTATGACTTTTATTGTTTCTACGACAGCTGCTTCGATTGCGCTTCCGGCTGGAACAACGATACCCTTGAGGTTGTGTTCTTTTGCAGCACGGATCGCCATAGCAAGTGCACCACGTGCTGGCCGAGTTGAGCCTTCAAGCGAGAGCTCTCCCACAACAGCGTAGTCATGAAATCGTTCTGCGGAAAATTGGCAGCTGCCTGCGAGGATGCCGAGGCTTATTGGGAGGTCGAAGGTAGCGGCCTGCTTTGGGAGATCGGCGGGTGCGAGGTTGACGACAATACGATCATTCGGGCGACTAAAGCCACAGTTGACCATCGCGCGTCCAACGCGGTGAGTGCTTTCGCGAACAGCTGCGTCTGGTAGACCAACGAGAATAGTCGCCGGCAGTGCGCCGCCGGAAACATCAACCTCAACGTCGACAGGAACAGCATCAACGCCTTGTAAAGAAAAGGTTTGGAGTCGAGCAAGCATCAGAAGGGTTCCTCAGGGCGTGTGATAAAGGGAGGCAGCCATAGTTTGCGAATGAACTAAGTAGTGTACATCTGTTCATTCTTAGAATGCAAGCCGAATCCTGTCTCACCATTCGGCTGTCATTCTGCGGCTCGCAGATTAAGGAAATGGGTAGACTGATGTTTTTGAAATATGAACAAGTAAGCCATGAGGCAGAGTGAGGGAATTACCGGGTGAAGCGTATACAGTTTGATTTCGTCGCCGTGGGAATTCATTGCATTTTAATGGGGGGCATTGCTCTCGTTACAGTGGCGTGTCTATCAGCACAGGCCGATGAAGGAATGTGGCTGTTCAATGACGTGCCAGAAGAACGACTGGCTCGGGACGTGGGGTTTGTGCCATCGCGTGAATGGCTGGCTCACCTTCAGTCTGCAGCTGTTCGGTTCAACAGTGGAGGTTCTGGAGCGTTTGTGTCGCCCGACGGCCTCGTGCTGACCAATCATCATGTTGCTGCAAGTAGTCTTCAAAAGCTTTCGACACCCGAAAAAAATCTTGCTCGTGATGGCTATATAGCGAGATCGCACGATGACGAAATTCGCTGCCTTGATCTTGAGCTGAACGTGCTTCATTCCATTGAAGATGTTACAGCGCGTGTAGAAGGAGCCGTTGCGGGTGTCGGACGTACGTCGGATGCACTGGCAGCACGGCGTGCCGTACTTGCGCGTATCGAACAAGAGTCACTCACGAAGACAGGCTTCCGAAGTGATGTCGTCACTTTGTTTGGTGGTGGTCGATATCACCTCTATCGATACAAGCGGTACACGGACGTCCGTCTTGTTTTTGCGCCCGAACGACAGGTTGCTTTTTACGGTGGAGATGCCGACAATTTTGAATTTCCAAGACATTGCCTCGATATCTGTTTTTTTCGAGTCTATGAAAAAGGACGGCCTCTTGCGGTCAAATCATTTCTTGCGTGTGCTGAAAATGATGTTCAGCTTGATGATGTAGTGTTTGTTGCGGGGCATCCCGGGCATACAGACCGCGGCAAGACGATAGCCGAAATACAATCTATGCGTGACCGACGCCTACCGTTTGTACTTGAGTGGCTGAATCGACGTGAAGTGTTATTGCAGTCCTACGCTGAAGAAGGGCATGTGCAGCAGCAGAGAGCAATGCAGGATCTTTTTTCGGTTCAAAACAGCCGGAAATCGCGCAACGGTTTGATGTCGGCGGTCTTGCGTCCTGAAATTATTGAGGGCCTTGTGGATGGCGAAGATGCTCTTAGGAAAAAGTGGAAGAAGGGCGATCGGGAGAGCCCTTGGGCCAGGATTGAACGAGCCCAAAAAGCTATCGATGCAATTGCTGTTCGTTACAACCTGCTCGAAGGGGCAATGGGATTTAGGAGTCGGTTTTTTTCGAATGCGAGGACACTGTTACGAGTGGCAACAGAATCCGTAAAACCTGATGGTGAGCGGCTGCGAGAATACCGTGAGGCCGCCCGGCTTTCTCTCAAGCTTCGGCTGTTTTCTGATCAACCACTTTATGACGATTACGAAGTTCTTGGGCTTACAGACTCTTTGACGTTTCTTGTCAAGCAACTTGGTTTTGATGACCCAGTGGTACAAGCCGTCCTTGATGGGAAATCACCTGCTGACCGGGCTGTTGCCTTGGTTGCCGGCACAACACTCGGAAATCGTAGTGGCGGCGGGTCACCAAATGGGCTGGCAGATCGACGAAAAGAGCTTTATGACGCCGGTCTTTCTGCTATTGAGTCAAGTGCCGACACGATGCTTGTCCTCGCCAGACATATTGATGGCGAGTCGAGGAAGTTACGGAAGATTATTGAAGAAAATGCAGAGATAAAAAAGCAGGCACATGCGGAACTCACTCAGTTGAGACTCCGGAGTGCTTCTGGGCCGATTGCTCCTGATGCAACATTTACGCTGAGGTTGGCGTATGGAAGAGTGGATGGTGTTCACGGGAGGGCAAGTGAAGCCAGGCCGTGGACAATAGTCAGTGATCTTTTTGCCAAAGCTGTACGCGAAAAAAATAATCCGCCGTTTGATTTGCCAGCGTCGTGGGAGAATGCAGAAGCCGAATTGTCAGGCTCCAAGTTCACCGAAACACCACTCAATTTTCTGTCAACGGTAGACATCGTTGGTGGCAATTCCGGAAGTCCTGTTGTGAACGTTGCGAGTGAACTTGTGGGTGTAATTTTTGACGGCAATCAAGATTCTCTCGTTCTTGATGTTGCCTATGATAGTGCACGAGCGAGGGCGATCTCTGTTTCTGTGGGAGCAGTTCTTGAATCACTTGACCACGTCTATGACGCAACAGAATTGTTGGCAGAGCTGCAGGCGGCCAAAAAATATAGTGGGCAGAAATGGAAGTCATTGTTTGATGGCAAAGAGCTTGGCAAATGGCAGTCGAGTGAGTTTGGTACTGATGGTCCGTTGGAGGTTCTCGATGGTGAGATTTCGATAGGTATGGGTGACCCACTGAGCGGGATCACCTGGCAGGGGAGCTTTCCTCGTGATAACTATGAAATTTCCCTTGAAGCGAAACGCGTCGAGGGTTTTGACTTCTTCTGTGGACTCACGTTTCCTGTAGGCGAGGATACGTGCAGTTTTATTCTCGGCGGTTGGGGTGGTGGTCTTGTAGGGCTTTCCTCGATTGATGGCCTTGATGCATCAGAGAACGATACCAATGCATACATGGAGCTAGAAGACAAACGTTGGTATGAGATCATCGTCCGCGTGAATCCAAAGGCAATAACAGTTGTTTTAGATGGGAAAGAACTCATTGAGCAAGAGAGGGCAGGGCGGGAAATCTCTATTCGCCCCGAGATGTTCATGTGTGAGCCTCTGGGTATTGCCACGTATGCGACGGCAAGTCGATTACGGAATCTCCAATATCGTTTGCTTGATGATGAGAAGCAGCCGTAGGGCACGAGAAATGTCACACCGTGAAAAAAAACGAGGCAGGGTAGCAGGCGAGGCAGCCCGGCGGCCGGTTCGTGGTGGAGATATTCAAAGGTCTCGTATCGGTGCAGCGCGGCGGCTCTCCCGTGAATGGGTGCCAGAAGATGAACTGCCCTCTTCGACTGATGTTACGCGAGAACTGTCGCGGCAACGCCTCGTGGATGATGGCGATCGTTCCGGGGGTCTTACGACACTTATCGGTGATCGGTTCGACAAAATAGCTGCCTTGGTACGGCCGCTTGCAGCGGTTCGGCTTGATGTGACGCGTCACCATGTAGGGACACTACTCGATGTGACGCTGCTGTCGTTTTCGTATGTGGAGAAGAGACGACCATTTGATGAAGAGTTGCTGACTGCGTCATTGCTTGTAGAAGCGGGTCGGGTGATTGATCGTCGAAGAGCAGTCGCGTCAATCTTGGGTGCCGCAGACGGCCTTGTGACACCGCGGACAGTGTGGCTGATCGAAATGCGTAATGCTGCTATTGCATATTCTGATGGAACCCTTGGGCACAGGGCAAGACATCGCCTGATAGCTCATGCAGATTTTGATGATGTGATGCTGCTTGCTGAGGCAGCACGAGCTGAAGACACTGGTGAAATGAATCATCTGTCTCTTGAACAGGCCATTGAGAGACTCCGTGCTCTAGGTGGGACATGCGGTGACGGACAAAGTTATGACGCTCGGGATAGCTGATGCTGTGTCATAGGAGAACCTTGTATGTCGAGAACACTTGATCTAGCCGGCTACTCGCTTGAAGTAGTCGGACGGGAACTACGGATGAAGCCGAATGCAGATGGATATGCAGTTGCCTTTATCTGGGCATTCTTGATGGCTCTCTTGCTTGGCATCCAATGGTGGTCGTTTGGTGAGACTAAAGATCCACGGCGGGTGGCTTTTGACAAACTTTCTGCCGAGGAGCAGGCAGATTTTCTTCAGGCTGGGGCTGATGTGAAGCGACAGGCGGACTTGATCCAGCAACAGGTGAGTAAATTGCAGGCAGACTCATTAGGTGGCAGGAAAGTGTCGTCTGTGGTGATGGAAAAGATTATTAAATTGAATAATGAACTGATGAAAGCTGAGAAGAAATCGAGGGAATTTGTTGTCCCTGAACTGCCACGTTCCCGTCCAATTTCTGCGATGGTGTATCGAAGCTGTCAGATTGTGTTTGTCAGCTTAGCTCTACTTCCATTTGCTATCCTCCCATTTATTCGCCCTAAAGTTGTCTACGAGGGTCTTCCGGGCGAAGGCGTGTTTATTGTGACGCTCATCCCGTGGGTGTGGTGGTACCGGCAGGGAGTCGTTGGCTTTCATGCCATTACTCCAACAGTAAAAAGAGAAGTACGGTTCTCAGGCAGGGGATCTGAGAGGCAGTTTCATGATGCGGGCTTTGTTTGGATGATTCGACTTACATCGCAACCGGTCAAATCACTTGAAATTGGGGATAATGAATTCCGTATTCTACTCAAGTTGATGCCAGATAAGGGGATGGTGCGAGATCAGTTGCCCATGTATGTTCGAACTCCTCTGCGGTTTTTTGAGGGAGTGACTGGACTCACACACGATCGGATTTTGGTTGAAGATACTGTCGATGTAAACACTGCCCGAGGGACCATGACAACACGGACTGAGGTGATTCACGCTGGATCATCCTGATATTATCTGCAGTGGTACACGAAGGTAGTGCGGTGACCGGCCAGCATGAATCATGACGGCCAGCTCAATGATGACGGCCAGCCCAATAATGACTGGTTTACTGAATATTGACCCGAACAGGCCCTAGCCTATGGTGCTCCATGGTTCAACAGCCTACAGTGGAGAAGTGTCTCGTGAATTTTCGACTTTCTTTCCTTACAAAAAGGTATCGGTAATGAAAAAAAACCAGATTTTTTTTCTGATAGCGGCATTTGCTAGTTTTGTGTTGAGTGTTTCCCTATGGTTTCTCGGCGACACAGAGACTGCGAAGCTACAAGGAATCTTCGTTGGGCTATGGGTTCCCAGCATTCTCGCACTAGGCGGATATTTTAATGGATGATTTCACACTCTTTGTTTGCGGTGTTGTAGTCACGCTCATTGCAGGAATGGGCGTGATTACATCCCAGGTTTTTATGGGTTACACCAAGTTTGTGAAGCAGCCACGAGAAGTAACAGAAACAAAAGGTGAAACTGAGGCGAGTCGCGATCCAGATGGGAACGGGTAGGTAGCCGTCGGACGCGTTGCATAAAGAACATACTTGTTTCAATATTATGCCTGTTTTCGAGATATACGCAGACATCCACTCATGGCATGGTCAAAGACCACAAATCAACTGAGAGGCCTCGCAGGTCAGTTGATTTGTGCCGCGGATACAAGTGATGCTGCATTAGTACAAGTAGCGACGGTAAACACCAGAACAGTGTGATGAAATAACGCGATCAGTTGGAGGTGATCCGTCGATAGCCTGCCTCACCTGATTTTCTACCTCTAGCCGAGCGGTGAGTGGTGTCGCCTTGTGTTACTTTTCGAGCGAAGAAGACTTCTTTTTGTTCCGGGTCATGTCAGCCCAGCCAGCCTTCAGTTCGTCGGGTGATACTTTGTCGTCATGGTTCGTATCAAGTTTTGCAAAACGGTTATCAGCGTTTTGAAGAAACTTTTTATTTCCCCCTTGCTTGAATTCTTCAAGCGTGAGAAAGCCGTCCTTGTTTGTATCTTTCTTTTCAAACATTTTTGTTGGTGTCCATTTGCGGTCTTCATTCCCTTCATCAGACATCACTGGTGTGCTCATGAAATGCAAGCCGAATGCCATGCAGAAAAGAGTGGAATAAAAGTAAAGTCGTGGCATGACGCATCCTTGTTTCGGGTGGTTTTTTCAAAAGAGTGTTGTTAGGAATATGATCGAAGGGTCGGCACAGTCTTATTTATACCTTGTTCTAGTTTCGAGTATATGGGTGGGCAGTGGTAGAAAGTCACCCTCACGAATCATCCATGTTTCGAGTGTTTCTCGCAGCTTTTTTTCTGTGTCATTGGTCGACGGGTTCCCAGCAAGATTGTCAAGTTCCAAGGGGTCTTGCTCAAGGTCGTAGAGCTCAACAGTCGAGCGTGGCTTTTTAAAATAGAGTCGCTGATGAAGGAGTGAGAGTTGGCCTGTTGTATGGGCTTGCTGTATTGCTTTCCAAGCATCCTTGTGAGCCATGTCAACTGGCGTGTAGCTTCGGTCCGGTAATGCGTTGTAAATGAAGCGGAATCGCTTTGATGTGATTGAACGTGAGAAATCGAGGCCATCCGTTCGCGTAATAGGTCCAAAGTGCCAGCCGCGTTCTGCAAAAACGTAACGACGTCCAACTGGTTTCTTTCCGAACAATTCGCCAGCAAAACTTTGTCCCGTCATTCCTTTTGAAGCTTTCATTCCACATGCCTCAAGAATCGTTGGTCCCAGATCTGTGCCGCAGACAAGCGCGGAGGATTCGGAATGTGCTGCTACATGACCTGGCCAGCGAATTAACAATGGTACGTGTGTGCCTCGGTCGTATAGCGTGCCCTTGCCGCGAAGTAGGGCCTCTCCATTGTCGCCCATGAAAATAACGAGTGTGTTGTCTTCGATACCGCGCTCGACAAGGAGTTGTATGATCTGCCCAAATCCGCGATCTAATTCACGAACCGACGCAAGGTATCGGGCGTAATCAATCCTGACCTCAGGTAAATCAGGCCAGTCCAGTGGCAGTCTTAATTCATTTGGATCAATGCCATCGTAATCGGCTGAAAATTTTCTATGTGGCTGGTTGAATCCAAAATAAAGAAAGAAGGGCTGGCTGTTAGGAACCGAATCGAGTGCGGCACTGACTCGGCTGCTGACTTGATTAAGTTGGTCACCTTTTGTTTTTGCACCGCGAACAATGTGATCAAATCTTTTCTCGAGATTTTGCATGCCGGCATTCCGGAGGGCCGTGTCGATATGCTCAGCCTCCCGAATGCGACCATCAAGGTGATGATGGCGGCCGTCGAGACCAACCCAGTACCCACCTTCTCGGAGGACATCTGTGAAAAATGGAACACCCGCTTGAGCTGGCTGCGCAAATCGCGTGACACCTAGCCCTATAGGAGATCGACAGGCGAAAATTGAGATACGTGATGGTGCGCATTGTGGGGCAGTTGTGTAGGCCCGATCAAATCTCATTCCCTGCTCAGCGAACTTCTGAAGATTTGGAGTGATGTCGAATTTCGTTGTGTTTGGATCGTCATAGCAACTGATATGGGGCACGCTGTGGTCATCAGACAAAATCAGCAGCACATTTGGTTGAGATGGGTTGGCCATGAGAGGCAAACTTAAAGAGCACGCAACAGAAATGTATGCCATTCGACGCAGTGACTGCAGCCACACGGAACAAAGTGTTGAGAGTTCTGGTTGCATTCAATTTTTTCCTGGCCGCGTTGAGTACGTGTGTGATTGATTGCTGCACCGTATAGTATGACGGCGGCTGCTACTTTTTCTTTTTTTCAGTCCGCTTTCGCTTCGGACGGTTCGCATTCAGTCCGGTAGCAGGGTACGAGGAAATTGCTTCTTGAAGTATGTTGCGGGCGGAAACAGGAATGGCTGTAGGGTTGGTCGCCGTGATGGGTTCTTTTTCCAGCACATCGGCTTCGGTATCAAATAAGTCCCCGTTGTTGTAGAGCTTGAATCGCTCATTCCGTGCAAAGCTGACTTCGTAGTGGCTGTATTTGTCATTGTATTTTGCAGATGACGGGCGGGGAAAATAGTAGCAGTAAATCCAGTCACGGGCGCGTCCTGGTTTGTCTTTACACTGCGGCCAGAAACTCCAGCCATCTCCGTCATTAATCTGTTTTGCCGGTAGCTGCGCTGCGTCAACCATTGTTGGAAAAATATCAGAGAAACAGATGAGGTCTTTCATGACCCGTCCACCTTGAATCTGCCCTGGCCAATTGACGATGAGTGGTACGTGTGTTCCATAGTCGTGCGTATAACCTTTGCCGCCCTGGACTGGCTGACCATTGAGTTCAGAAGTTAACTGGGCGTTCGTGCCATTGTCACTTGTAAAGATGATGAGAGTTTTCTCACGCAATCCCAGTGAAGTGAGTGTGTCCTCAAGACGGCCAACGTTCTTGTCAATGTATTGCACCATGTCGATGAAGTTCTTTTTGGCATCTGCCGAATGAGGGTCTTTACTGTCTGGGGTAACATGGAACGGGTTGTGTGGAAGAATCATTGGGAAATAAACCAGAAACGGGTCAGCTTGGTTTTTCTTTATAAAATCAATCAGGAAATCAGTGGTAATGTCGGGACCGTAACTGTCTTCAGGCATATCGAGTAGTTTGTCATCCTGTACAAGTGAAGGGTTCCAGTATCGGTTTCTGCCGCCACCTGGAATATTCCACAAACAGTGTGTGTCAAAGCCCGCTTGCTCAGGAGTGATGCCACCGTTTCCTGTGAGCAACTGCCATTTGCCTGCAACGGCTGTATGATATCCGTGCTCCTGAAAGTAATTTGCGAATGTGGGCTGGCCTTCTGGATACACACCAAAGTCAAAGTAATTAAATACGTTCGACTTTCCAGACATGAGATTCACTCGGCTTGGTGTACAGAGGGGCGTCGAGTGGCAGTTTTCGAATCGAACTCCGTTTGCTGCGAGTGCATCAAGACGCGGAGCTTTGTACTCACGGCTTCCGTATGAGCCAAAGCCTTCAAAGCCGACATCGTCACAAAGAATGAGGATGACATTCGGC
>ERZ1048686.2905-NODE-2905-length-11481-cov-3.729389_pt1 | contig 11481 bp, 14 predicted proteins | sample MGYA00383099_ERZ1048686 | MGnify/ENA primary metagenome ERZ1048686 (study PRJEB29581, sample SAMEA5548369) | metagenome | biome: marine; feature: coastal; material: water | depth 25 m | study: Short-term variability in the microbial, nano- and picoplankton...
GTTTGACTGGTTCTGCGTACCAAACGTGGGTGCCGGCCGTTCTCGAGGGGAGCGTGGACAGCCGATCTGCCCTGTCGAAGCTCCGTAAAGCCCCTAGGAGCCGTTCTGATGATGTCTGACGTGAATGCGTGCCGTCGTCGTTTGAGGCTTTTAGAGGCGCTCCTGTGGCTTCTGCTGGCGTCGGCGTGTACTGCAGGCACCGCTACAACTGTCCCCTCGACACAAACACCCACAACAACCACCACGACAACGACGGAGCAGCCAATGCCACCGAACAAACAAGCCGACTTCCCTCCTGAACCTGAAACCCTGATGGCCGTGCTCGGGGAGTGGGAACCCGTCACCAACATGACAACCACAACGTCGCTCGCAAGCCACAACCGACACTGGGCCTCGGTCGAGGCGTGGCGACCCGAAGTCACTGAGGCTGTGACTCATTTCGGAGGCAACAGCAACGATGTGGATCGTTTCCTTCGCATCATGCAATGCGAGTCGGGCGGCGATCCCCTCGCTAAGAATCCGAACTCGTCCGCATCAGGACTCATGCAGCACTTGACCCAGTTCTGGCAAGAACGTGCAGAGTTTGCAGGGGTTCCTGGGGCCGATGTGTTCGACGGCAACTCAAACATTTGGGTGTCGGCGTGGCTTGCTCTTGCTGCTCCTGGCGGCGGCTGGCAGCACTGGGTATGCAAATGAGCGACGATCTTTGGAATGGGCAATGCGAAGCAACAACTCTCTCCGAAGAGCCATGCCGCAAAAAAACCAGAACACACGAACGCATGTGTTCACAACACCGCAAACGGCGGGCACGGGAATTGGAAGACGATGCGCGTGAGGCAAAACGGAAAGCCGAAACTGAACCCATCACTTACTGGGCCGTTCGTTATCCTGACGCCCATATGCGATGGCGTCAGAAAAGCGTTAGGCAACTACCCATAAGGACGCTGCCAGATGCAATCTTGGTCAAGTATTTGAACAGCATCGGCATGGCGATTGGAGTTATGGATGAGTAGTGACCCACAATGCCCAAGTTGCATAACCACCGCACAATACATCGTCCGCTGCGTCCTGTATCGAGGCCACCCAGGCAGACATTCAGACGACCAACAATGGTCGTGGGCCGACGACGATGAGTAGCATCGCGTTCCCACTCATCCTCACCATAGGGCTACTCGCCATCGTCATGGTCCTCTCAGGGTTACTGGACGAACGATGAGAGTCGGCTCACTCTGCACCGGCATCGCCGGACTTGAACTCGGATTGCAGATGGCTGGTATCAACACCGAACCGGTCTTCGTGTCCGACATCGACAAGGGGGCCAACGAATGGCTTGCTGCGAACATGGCCGACGTACCGAACCTGGGCGACTTCACCGCCCTAGACGAACTCCCCGAGGTGGACATCATCACCGCCGGGTTCCCCTGCCAACCAGTATCAACCGCCGGACGCCGCGCCGGGATCAACGACGAAAGATGGCTCTTCGATGACATCACAAGACTTACTAGCCGAATGGAATCACGACCCCTCCTGTTCGTCGAGAACGTGCCTGGGTTGCTTACTGCTAACGGTTCAGACGCTATGGCCAGAGTCGTATACGGGCTGGCCTCAATCGGCTACCACATCACCTGGGGGACTCTTCCAGCAGCCGCCGTTGGAGCACCCCATCGCCGTAACCGATGGTGGGGACTCGCCTATCCTGCCGACTCCGACAGCGAATCAACCGGGAGGCACGCCGGAACGGTTCTTAGAACGCAAGAACCGCGACGGGGGCTCTCGGACAACACCAACAGACCTACGCATGGCAGTGGAACACGAACTACTCCCGACGCCGACATCACAAGCAGCGAAGCACGGCTCGACACCGGACACTGGGGCGAACGCGTACGGGCACAACCTTTGGGACATCCCACATCTACTGCCGACGCCGACGACGCAAGACGCAGCGAACACGGGAGGACCGTCCCAGCACGAACGGAACTCTCTCCCATTGAACGCCCTTGCCCAAATCCTGAACGCTTCGGACAATGGGCACCAGCCGTCGCCCAATGGGAAACCATCCTCGGACGACGCGCACCCGACCCTACCGACGGCAACCGACTAAACCCGGCCTTCGTGGAATGGATGATGGGCTACCCCGCCGGCTGGGTCACCGACACCCTCGAGCGACGTACCCTGTCGCTCTACGCCCTCGGCAACGCCGTCGTCCCCCAATGCGCCGCCCAAGCCTTCACCCAACTCACAACGAGGCTCCCATGGACCTGAAATCATTACACGAATGGATCGACCACGGAGTTAAAGCCGGGTTCTGTGAACCGGCAGCATGTTGCAGCCACGACCTCTTAATGAACGACGAAGAGGTAGACCGGTTCGAAGACGGCTGGGATCCATGCATCTTTGTGCTGAAACTCAAAGACACCCAACCGGACACAAATGACGATGCAGTGGTCATCGAACTCTTTGCTAAACTCCCTGAATGAACCTCGATGGTAACGACGAATTTCTTGGGCTAATCCACATCGGATGGGACACACAAAAAAACATCCCCATAGCCGCCCTCACTATCGAACCATGGGACCGGTTAACCATCGAACAAGAAAGCGAAGTGTGGGAACTACTTGCTGAAGTTTGTCTTGACTACGCCCAGTTTGGAATTCCAGACACTGTTGCCCAGATGTTTGAAGAATAAGTGGAGGTGCTGGGTATCGAACCCAGGTATCCCGCACCCACAGTAGTAGGTGCAGCGAGGCCATCCTCACCCCCATGGATCAGACAACTTCATAAAGGTCGTCAATGACGTGCTTCATGTTGTTCGCTCGACGGATCGGGCCTTCCCACGTTGCCAGCCACTGAGTCACGTCATGAAGCGGTCGGGCCTTAGTGCCCGAACAAACCCATGCGTCGTTTGTCAACTTGTCGATACAGGTAATCATGTCGTCTTCTTCCTCCTCAGGAAGTGGTTGGTTCAGCCCGTCCATAGCGCCCGATGGGCACGCTGTCCAAGCAAGGTCTGAATGAGGGAATATGTCAGGGTTCGGCTTAACAGTCCCTGTCCCCTGGAGATGTTGGACTAGCCACCAGAACGCTGCCCGCTGAACGTCGGTGATCTTGTCGGTGCGGTAGTCGCCAATCATGCAAACCGAGACGGTGTTGCCGTTGCTAAGCGACCCGCCCTTCTTGTTCGTGTTCGCCCCGTTGCGCCACAAATGGCCGCGGCCCTCAAAGATCGAACCATCGGGATGAATCAGCCAACTGTAAGCAACCATCGAGAACCGAGACTTGAACCTGCGGTTGTAAATGATTCGCTCAACAACACGGGCATCAGCCGCAGCGTTGTCCGTAGGTTTCGTCACCGAATGGTGAACAATGACAGCACCCATCTCGCCCTTGAGGCGCATGGTAGGCCACCACTGACCGAGCTTTGTCCACTGATTAAACGGCACGATCCTCATGAAGTACATCATAGCTTGTACGCTGGTTGCACCATGAGCAAAGCAAAGCAAAAAGGCACCACAGGCGAGAACGAAATCCTTGCGCTGCTAACCGACGCCGGCATCACCGCACACCGGACAGAAGCCTCCAAAGAATCACACGACATTTGGATGAGCCCAGATGTAATCGTTGAGGTGAAGTTTCGGAAGGCATGGCACCTGTTCGGGTGGATACGGAAGATACGTCGAGTTGCGTCTACCGATTGTCCGTGGGTGATCTTTGCGATCCACGGCGACCGGAGAACACCCGAGGGGCGCGAGGTTGGCAGAGTCGCTGTCTTCGATGCAGACTTCGGAGCCGAACTGCTACAGACATGGGCTCAGCAAAGACTGCTATCATTAAACGGATATGGATCCGACGATAGTTCTCTTAACCCTGTTGACAGCGTTGCTGCTGCCGTGGATGGCATGGCTATCCAAGATCCTCGTGTCAATACAGATCAGGCTTGCTCGAGGCGAAGAGAACTTTGACCGCGTCAACAACATCCTGAACGACCATGAGACACGGATCAGGAACCTAGAAACGTCAGGGTTCCACTAGACGTAGGTAGGGCGCTCCGCAGCCGTAGCAACACGAGACTTCGACCAGGCCCCACAGTTACTGCAAACGAACCTGCGATACGTCATAGTCTTATTTGCACGCAGGCCGTTAGAGATCAACGTGTTTGGTGCGCCGCACTGAGGGCACGCATCGGGCCGGTTCAACCACAACCCCATGTTGGGATGGTTCGGAATCCAAGGCAACAGTTTGTCGTACAACTGTTCTGTAAGTTTCACGTCCTGAATGTTGTACTTCTTCATCAACGCCCAAGCCTTGTCGTCGCCCATCATGCAGTCACGCCACAGATCAAACCCGGTGTGTTGGAGCTTGCCGCCCAGGCCGAGAGCCTCAGACACATGCTGGAGCTTGTTCGATGGGAACTTGAACTGCCGGCGGGCAACCGACAACAAATCAATATCGATATGAGGCGCAGCGGGGCCAAGACCTGCGAGAAGAAACTCTCGTTGGAGATGCTTCACATCGAACGCTTTGCCGTTGTAATGAATCAACGCGTCAGCCTCGGACATCAACGCCCAAGCCTCTTTGACCATTACGTCGTGGCCGTCGTGATGATCCGAGTAGTACATGACTTTCTTAGAGCCATGCCACTTCGCAGCGAAACAGATAACTGAACCAACCGACTCGATCTGGTTGAGCCCCACGTTCTGGTCCCACAATCCCCACACATACGCAAGGTTGGGGGATGTCTCGATATCTATCGTGAGCTTCTTCATATGGTGTCCTTCATGGCGTGCCTACAGTTTACGGCATGGTCAACATGCGGAGGGTGATGACGCCTTCCCACCAGTCGCCGTCACGGGAAAGTTGCTCTGGTTTCATAGATATCTGGTCAATGACAACTTCTTCAGAATGAGAACCTTCTTCGTACAGTAGAGCAGCCTTAGCTATCATCTGAGCGCGTAGCGCCGAGTACACAGCGTGAGGGTTCTGTTGGTGGGTTGCGCCCTGGCCTCGAGAAGTTGCGACTCTGGAGAAGAGGAGTATGGGGACGATGATCTCATCGACTCGGGTGGGTGATGGGAATGCACGGATCTGCCATGCTTCTAGGTTTGGTCCCGCCGTTGTGCTACTAGCGTCGCGTTCCAACGTGAACTTCAACGTGTACGACTCCGAAATCGAATACGTCGGGTTCTGAGATACTTTGTTAGCCATCGTCAACTCCGGCAAAGGAATGCCGGTATCTGGCGTTATAAGCACTTTGATTGTTCCAGAAACAGGTTCGCCCAAGCCATCGAACAACAGGTCAGCGTCATCGTAGTCATACGTTGCTTCGTCGTAATCAACATCATCGCCTAAAGCGAGCGTTGGTTCCGAACGAACCTCGATACTTCGCAGCACCTTGTCAAACTGCGAGTTCCACCTGACATTACCAACAGTCAACGTGCCCGACGCAACCAGAACGCCAGTCGACTCAGGACCATAAACACCGTTCACGCTGTCAGCAAAGAACGTCTTATCGTCATCGCGTGCGATCCAATCAACGATCCCAGGCGACCCGCCAACCGACACCACATCCGAAGCCCAAGCAGGAACAAGCGTGTCAGTAAACGTAGAAAGATCAGCCCGATAAACCTGACCCGACGCTGCACCGAACCACACAAACCGTTTATCCGCAGCAAGCCCGTAAGCAGCACCCGCATTATCGACAACCGGGCCAAACGAAACGCCACCCGACTGCGAATCCATAGCAGCCAAACGCAAACCCTTAGATGTCGCCAACACCAGCAACCCGCCATAAGACAGCATCGAGTTGATCTGCTCGCCACGAGGCAACTCGGCAACCTGCTGAGGAGTTTCAAGCAACCCATCAGCTAGCCCTATTGACGTGAAGTAGACAGCGCCAGTTTCAGCGCCGTTAGCTGCCAGGTAAACACCAACCGGACCCGAGCAGGCATCTTTCCAAGTCCACCCTGAATGCTCGATCGAATAGTCAAGCGCCGATCCTGCATGTGACCCGTTCGCACTAATCTCTATGACCTTGTTTGCATCAAAGAAGATAAGTCGGCCACCTATGACTTTGATGAAGTCAGGCGTTTCAGAACCGAAAGAACCTGGGACAGTTGTAGACCCTACCGTCGCTTGCTTAGCTGAAGAAGCAGCACCGTAAGCAATAAAGACCGAAGTCCCATCAGAATCAAAATCTGTGATCGTATGAGAACCACTTATTGGGGTCACAGTTGACCAACTAGGTGTCGCGTTGGCGAAAGTGTTTGAATAGTAAAGTGCTGTTCCCTGGGCGACGTACATGTAGTCGCCAATGATCTTCATAATGGTGTCAGTAAACGTTAAAGCACCGCTCTTCTCCTCAGTCAAAGGCAACAACGAAGCCTTGCCCTTAACCCAAGGATCAATACCAGAAGAAGTATTGAACCTCAACCTGTCCGAATCGGCGTTATCCAAAAACTCCTGACCAGCACCATGCGACCAGTCAGTTTGTGACCGAAGCCACATCTCCTGATTCAGCGACTGCTCACCGGCTTCACCAGACTGATCTCGCTGCTCACGCAACAACGGGACAGTTGTCCGCGAATACCCCGACAGATCAGCCGCATACGGGACATGATCCAACGAAATAGACAACCGCTCAGAAGCATGGACATGGGCCATTAGACGCCTCGGTACATCGAAATCTGTGTGCGTCCACCAGAACGCGTCCACACCGTCGGATACTGGCCCGCCAAACGGGTCGCTTCAGCGTTCATCCGTTCCATACGCAAAGCACGAAGATCACGCATCGAAGCAGACACAGCGCCAGGGGGAACCTCATCGGCACGCCTCGAAGAACCCTGCTCGTCCAAGAACTCGCGACGGATCGGGCGTGCAGCCATCATCCGCAACGCAGCCCCAATCACCGGCAGATCGTAAGCACCCGAATGAAGCCCAGTAGTAGACAACGCGGTCGCAGCGTTAGTCACAGGGGTGAACCCTGTCTTGTACATGACCCGAACCGTTTGACCCGGCCATGCGTCGCCATGCAAAACAAGTGCGTAGCCTGACGCGAACGTGTCAGTGTCACGGTTACGGCGCAACGTATACGACGGGATCGTGGGCTCAGAGGCTTCTGAACCGGGATCAGAATACGACACCTGATAGATAGACAGAATGTCATCGGTGACACCAGTCAAGTCGTAGCCGTCCTGAGCAGCGTTAAACGTGAAGTCAACAGTTTTCATCTGGAACAAGTTGTTTTGAGGAGAAGACATGTCAGCCAACTCGTGGTTCAACGCGTCCAGAACCTGATATGCAGGGAACTTCGGGTTAACCGTTACCAACGCCCCAGCAGCATGAGTCTGTGCGGTAGATCCCTTGTAGCCGCGCATGACCGTAGCCCTGCCCGCCTCGGTCACAGAGAAGACGTACATCAACTCGGTGCCAACCTCGATAGTTGCCCCAGCAACAACGCCAGGGACAGAGAGCCCAGGTAGCTCAAAGTCGACAACAATGCCGGTGGTATCTGACAACCCGTCAGTAGACAAAGTAGCCAGTTCTTCGACGTAATCCGTTAACAACAGATCACGGGTTTCATCAATCCAAGATTGAACAGTCATTCCCCAACCACATCTTTCACAAGGCCCATAGAACGTTTACGGCCAGAAGCGGTAGCAAACGTGTGACCCGAGTTTACCTCATGTTTTTCTTCGGCTCTAGCCTCCAACTGGGCAGAACCGTTAATAGCAGGAGGCTGCACCCCGTCCTTACGTAAACGCTTATACGCGTCCATGTCCGCAACCTTCGCCGCTTCCGCCGCTCGAGTAGCCCCCATGTCTACACCATTACCGCGGGTAGGGGTAGACGACGGGGATAGCATTGGTGCTCCGATGGCGCGGCCCATCATTGTTCCGCATTCCAGACAATGCATGTCTGGTTCTTCAACGAAACCGTGGACAACTTCCTCAACAGCGCCGCACGTTTTGCAACGGTAATCATACCTCGGCATACAGCACCCTCTCAAACGAATAGCCAGCGTCAGTTAGCAATGTTCTTTCCTCTGATGATAGATCATATGGGGGGACATGTCCCCCAGGGATCATTCTGGAAACAGTTGTCATGTCGGCGGGTTGCCTGTTGGTGACGGTTCCGTTGGTCAGAATCCACACGTTCTTCTGGCGGGCACCTGGGGCCATGAACCTTGCCAGATTCCTAGACCTACTGGCGACATGGTATTTGGGGACATCGAGAGGCGATAGCGTGTTCTCTGTTGGCAAGACAAGCCTCGACACGTACCTGCTACCTATTGTTTCTACCGCACTGGCATAGGAAACAGTTGCTGTCCCAACCTTTACGGCCACACCTGTAGCGGCTACCGACCCGCCGTATGCCAGGACAACAATCCCATAGTTTCTAATACTGCCAGCAGCAACAACTGCCCCGCCATAAGAAAGAACCGAAGTTCCCTCAGCTTGAGCAGTACCAACAGAAGCAACAGCGCCGCCATAGACAGACACCACAGTGCCGTGATGAACAACAGTACCCGTCGAAGCAACTGCCCCTCCGTACAGAGTAACAGCAACACCGAGTCGCTTGGCCTCGCCAGCAGCAGCAACAACGCCACCGTAAAGAATAACTGATGTTCCTTTAGATACAGCAGTGCCAGTAGCCGTAAGAGCCGCCCCATACGCGGTAACGGCAACACCTATTGCTTTGCGCTCACCTGTCGCAGCAACCGAACCGCCATAAGAACCGACAACTGCACCTAGCGAAACGGGGGTGCCTGTGGCCGAAACCGTGCCGCCATACGAACTCGTGACCGTACCCGCAGCAGTTACTGTACCTGTAGCGGTGGCTCCACCGCCGTAGCCCAGAGAAGCAATGCCGGTAATCGGACCAACGCCGTCATACCTTAGATCGGCCTGGTAGTCATACGATGACCGATAAGCAGTCATCGGTTTACTCAGCCTCTAGCGAATCAAGTTCAGCCCTATTAGGAATCGGATCGGAAATGTTATCGAACCCGATCAAAGCCTGCGCCGTAGCCGCAGCCTCATACTTCTCCCGCTCCGTCACAGTGCTTTCAACTGTCCGTGGCACAGGAGCAACCCAGTCAGCGTTCGCAGAAGAATACAATTCCTCAACCATCGGCATCAAGCGTTGAAGCTCGGCAATAATGTCAGGAACGAACAGGTCGGGGGCATACGACATAAGTTCGCCGTCCCGATCGAAGTAGGCCAGTTCTGGAGCTACCTCCAGAACGTCTTCAGCAACCATGCCGTGAGTAAACTCGTCACGGGTCGTCTTGACGGGCAGACCGTCACGGTCAACTCGATCGTCGGCTTCGGTGTAGATCACGGGCCGCAACGAGTACAGCAGACTGCGCTCGTTCAGGTACTCCAGCAGGCCCTTCATCTCCGTGATGTTTGCCTTGCTGTCCGCTGTTGACGTGTACGGCATCAACTGACCGTCTGAGGTGCGGTACCGAACAGTGTTGTAAGAGCCGGTGCCTGTGGCGTTCGGCATCTGGAACGCACTGGTCGAGTCTGTTCGGATGAGGCCGCTGCCCGAGTAGATGTGTTTGCTGCCGTAGCTGCGAATCCATGTCGTGTCGATCATGTACCAGCCGCCAGCATATGACTGGCTATACCAACCAGCGCTACCGTAGCTGCGGAACCAGTCTCCCGACGCAAGATGAATGCCGTCGCTCGCAACGGTCGCTCTTAACGCACCGCCAGTACTAAACCCAAGATGATCGCTCGACACACGGTACATGCCTGTGTTCGTGTCACTGCTAAAAGAATAAGCTGGAGAACCCGCACTAGCACCAGCTCCACGAACGTAAGACGTGGCAGTCAATATCCCGTTGATCGACGCACCAGCCGAGTTCGCTTGTATTCTCCATGTACCAGCGTGGCGCAGGTCCGTATTACCGTTGTGCGTAGAATATAGTATCCAATGGTTGTTTACATCGTTGTAAATGCCTGTGGCAGTACCCCCGTCGTGCATGAAGACGGCACGACCACTGATGCTGTAACCCTCATAATTTCCTACACCCGAACCAACCGTTTGGACGTTGCCGAACTGACCAGTGACGGGACCAATGCCGTCGTCTCCCGACCCCCCGACAAGGAACGAGGTTGAGGTACGCACGCTGCCAACGACTTCGAGATTAGTGTCAGGAGCGTTAGTACCGATACCGACCTTGCCGTCGTTCTTGATGTAGAACGCTTCGGTGCCTCCACCCGAAGCAGTCGCACCGACACGAATCGCAAACTTATCGCCCGACGGAGAATAGATCATCGTTCGATTGGCGTTCTCGGCAAATGTGACGCCACCGCCCCAGTTACCCTCAACCTGAATCGAAGCGTCGTCGTTGGTCGAAGGACTAAATCCTGACTGCTTGACGTGGAGCACATTCTCAGGAGCCGTCTCACCGATGCCGACCTTGCCGTCAGACGCAACAGTCACACGCTCTGCCGTACCCGCCGAGTTGCTTGCATAGATCGCTAAACGGTTGACATCTGTACCGAACCCGTAGTGGGCGGTGCCGTTTTCGTACAGCCCAATCTGACGAGAGCCGTTAGCAGGCGTGCCAAACGACAGCAAGTTGTTAGGCGACGCTGTACCGATACCGACGCTGCCAGTCGTCGTCAACGAAGCCAACGCAGGACCAGTCGTCCAACCAGACGTGCCCGAACCCGTACCAGCCAACACCGAATCAGCTACAGCAGTCGAAGACCCAGTACCAACCTTCGTCTCCAACGCAATAATCGCACCAGAATGATTCGTATGAACAACATCATGCTCAAACCCAGAATCATCCATCTCCGTCGAAGCCGACGGCGACGGTTGCTGAGTGCCCGAATCAAGTGACCCTGGATAATTAGTAGCCATTAGTAGTCCTCAGTAACCTACTGCGGCTAACTAGCGACAGTAAATGAAGCCGTCATCCCGCCTGCGAGAATGCTAAACGTATCGCCAGAAGCAAGCACAGCGTTAGCCGTCAACGTGCCAGAACCACCAAAGGTGCCGCCAGACGCAGCAGTCCAGAACGACACATGAGTGTAATCCTCCCCAGTGTCCACCTCGGCATCGGACCAGTCGATATCCACATCAGTGACCTTGCTCCCGCTAGACGCAGCGGCCCAAGCAGCAGACGTATCCTTGCGCGTAGCGTTACCGGCCACGGCAGTCGTACCAGCAGCCCCAGGAGCAGCAGTATGCAACTGCACAAACGCATACGTCGTGTCGTGATGAGTGTCGAGCAGGTCATCAGCCGCTGCTGCTGAAAGACCTTCAGCCATACCTAAACTTCTTTCTCAATCGAAACCGTGTTCATACTAGACCATAATCGTCAGAGCCAACAGGAGTGACCCTACGGATCACGCCAATAACGCCAACAAGAACAGCACCCAAACGCAAACCAGGCTCAACGATGCTTGGGAAATCATCACCCAAAACGTCAACAATGGCCTGGACTGCTCTTGCCGCAAACATGAT
>ERZ1048686.2908-NODE-2908-length-11471-cov-5.015855_pt1 | contig 11471 bp, 7 predicted proteins | sample MGYA00383099_ERZ1048686 | MGnify/ENA primary metagenome ERZ1048686 (study PRJEB29581, sample SAMEA5548369) | metagenome | biome: marine; feature: coastal; material: water | depth 25 m | study: Short-term variability in the microbial, nano- and picoplankton...
TTTTCCGATAGATTCATATAACCTATTTCCTATCCTGTCTGCGTTGCTTTTACCGTAAGTCTTAAGTATATCTTTACCTGCACCTACAGCAGATTTTAATCCACCTACAGCTGTTTGCATTCCTACTTGTTCTAATTTTCTTTGATCTCTAGCTCTTGCCGAAGCATCAGCGGCTCCTCCTACATTTATATCAATTAAATTTTGATTTACATTTTGCCTTGCATCTGCTTTCATTTTATTATTAGCGTATAGTGCTTCTCCCATTGCGATTCTAGTCTTCTCACCTTGCTCTCCCGCTAACGCACCAACTCTACCAACTCCAGAAGCTACAGCTCTAGCATCACCTTCTTGTAAAGCTTGTAATCCTTGTTGTTGTTGTTGTAAAGTTTGTTCAAACTCTTTGTTAAAAGCATCCATAGGTACATTCAATCCTTCATAAAAGTTTTTTTCAGCTTTTCTTTCAGCTTCTTTCATTAATAATTTTGATTCCCTGTCTGCTTTTTGCGCAGCTCTACTAGCTTTAGAAGCGTTAGAAATACCCATTCCTGTGCTCGCTAAACCTAAAGTTGCTGATGTAATTCCTAATACTAATCCTGACATAATAATTTTTTTTTATTAATTACCAATTCTGGTAAATCTTTATAATTTAAAGTATACACATCTTTTTGTGCTTCTTTTATTTCTGTTTTATCAGTGCGATAAACACAAACCCATTTACAATCCTCATGCATATACGCAACTCTTTGCGTTCCTGTTTCAGTCATTACTTTCATAGGAGCTTTTATTTTTTTAACCTCTCCTGCGTCAGTTAATATTGACATTTCACCTTCTAAAAAAAACGAAGGATGGTTTTGTTTATGTATAAAACTTACCACTAAAGAGCCTTTCGGCATAAATATTTCTCTAGTATATAAACCATCTTTTAAGTCATGAGTAACAGGAAAAGATTCTTGCATTTTATCTGTACTGTGTTCTACAGCTCCTTCAATCTTACTTAACTGGTTTCTAAAAGTTTCAATATTTTCCCACAACAACCCTCTGTTCTTATGAATATGATTTAATAAAAGTTCTGGAGAATTTTTTTTTGTAAAAAACTTTCTGACTACTTTTTTCAAACTATTAATCAAGTTCATTAGTTAACAAAGATACTAAATTCTAAGGATAACTTTTCATGACATCACTACCCACTGAGAATAGTTCAACCGGGCTAGTGTTACTGTTTGTTAAAGTAAATTCCATGTAATATCCTAGAACACCATGCGATTCTGCAATACTGTTTTTATAAGACATTATGAAGTCTCCCTGTACAGGGATATACGCATTAGGATCGGATGCATCTACAGTAAGCGTATTGGCTGTCATTGAGGTAATTGATCCTACTAACTCGGGATTTGTCTTAGCATAGATAGCGTCACCTATGCTTAAAATGCTTCCTAAAGGTTCTGTGAATGTTATAACTGTAGCGTTTGCAGCACCAGTAACTGTTGTTGCAGAACCTAAACCATTTGCAGATCTAAAGTTCCAGTTTACAGTGTCAGCGTTGCTTCTAATATATGTAAACCATTCTCCCTCTTTCTTTTCAAAGTATGCGCTTGCCATAGATCCGTTGTTTAAATCTGTGTTTAAATCAGTAACAGTCCAGCTGTCATCACTTTCTAGAGATAATGTTTTAAATAATTTTATATCTAATGTTGGTTTAGGATTAAATACACTGGTAATAGATGATGTTCCTTGAATACCATAGTAGTTATTACGCAAAGAGTTTGTATTGTGTTGATATAAATTACCTCCTTTAAAAGAATAGAAGTAACTGTTCATACCAATCATAAAATCTGGATAGAAAGTATAGAACGATGGCCAGCCTTTGCTGCCGTCACTATATGATAATGTTTGTAATGTTTCTATCGCCATATCTTTTTATTTAACATAGTTGAGGATAACCAAAATTCACAACACCACTGCTGTTTACTTGAATATATTTTCTATTATTACTTCCAGTGCCACTTAAATAATAATAACCACCAACTAGAGTGGTTGTTCCACCAGAATCACTATAGCAAGTATCGCCTGTTGCAGGTAATGTACCACTTCCATCATGGTAGTAAGTTTGATTTGCAGGAGGATTAGATCCGTTGAACGGACATACTCCGCTAAAGTTACCCATGGTAGACGAACTGTATGATGTTAATGAAGATGGACAATTAGTTACTGACGCAACTACACCTGCTCCTCCTGTTATTTCTATATAAATCCCATTTCCAGTTGTAGCAATTTTATAAAAACCATTACCTAACACGGTAGTTTTACATAAATCACTATAGCATACATCTGTCGCAACCGGAGGCTGACCAGAAGATCCGTCATGGTAATAGGTTTGATCTATAGTCGCAGAACATGCATTCGTAGATGTGGTTTTGACTAAACTAGATGTAAACGCTACCCCTACTGAAATTGTGCCAACACTAGCAACTACACCTGCTCCTCCTGTTATTTGCATAAACGTAGTTGAAGTTAACTTATAATATCCATTCCCTAGAACATTTTGTCCAGGATCTGAATAACATACGTTAGTTGCAACAGGCGTGCTTCCTGAACCTGTGTGGTAATATGTTTGATTTATTGTTGCACCGCATGCAGCTGATTCACTTGATTCTACTGTAGAAGAACTAAATGTTGTGCACTCACAAGTATATGTTGTGCTTAATACAGGGGTGCTAGGCGCACCCGTTTGTTGTCTAAATGTATTACTAGACGTTTTGTACCAACCGTTTGGAGCCGCTGTTGTCAATGCCGCATTTGTATATATGGCTGTAGCGGTTGCAAAGGAAGTTGTATTTAAAAAGTAGGTTCCTTGCGTGGGCATTTATTTTATTTTATTTATGGGGCACAATTGCTTATTCCCGCTACATACCCGTTAGTTCCAGTAATATGAATCTTTTTATCAGTTCCGCCATCTTCGTAGTGATAATGTTTTGGATCAGCTACCGCTGTACCTGCTGAGTTTGTAAACATTGTGTCACCTGCTGCTGGATAAGTTCCGCTTCCATCATGATAGTAAGTTGTTCCTGGCGTTAATGCACATACTCCAAGGAAGTTACCACCTATTGTAGCTGTAAACGATGTTAAACTTGAACATCCAGTACAACATACATCATCTGCACTTGTTCCTACACATAAGCTAATTGAAGTTGCACAATCTGAACATGTAGTTTGTGTTCCTAAAGTTCCTGTTCCTCCTGTTACTTCTCTATAAACAATAGCTCCTCCGTTACCAGGGTTAAATGAATAGAATCCATTACTTGCTACTGTAGTTCCGTCAGCAGTGCTATATAGTATTGTTGAAGATGCAAAAGTTGTTTGGTTCATGTAATATGTACCTGACACACCTGTACAACATCCTATTGCTGCTGTACTACCAAATGTTAACCCTACTGCTGGGAAACATGTAGCACATGATACTGCTGTGCTTAATCCTGAACCATCGGTTGCGTTACTTGTTTTCTCTCTGCTTTGAGAAGAATATGAATAAAATTGATTAGATGCAAAACTACTCAATAATGGGTTTGTATAAATACTTGTTGTTGCTGTAAAAGAAGTTTCTACATAAAATGATGAAGTAGTTCCAGAACAACATGCTGCGAATGCTGAAGCTCCGTAACCTAAAGTCAAGACAACTCCACATGTAGTACATGCAGCTGAAGTTCCTAGCGTACCATTGCCTCCAGTCACCTCTCTATAAACATTGTTATTATCCTTATACCATCCGTTAGGAGCAGCTGTTGTTAAGGTTGCTTCTGTATATATATTTGTAGCAGTATTGGCATTTCCTGAAGCCCAAACTGTATCATTTAAAAAATAGGTTCCTTGCGTTGGCATAAAGTAATAATTTTATTCTTGTAAATTTACAAAAAAAAAATATAATATCCTTAAGGTGGATTAAGGAGTTACGCAAGGTTCAAGTAACGCTACAAACCCTGTATTGTTTGTAATTCTAAAAAATGTACTTGTTCCAGACGCATTAGTATGATAATAATCATTAGCTAAAGGGTTTACACCATTAGCATCAGAGTAGACTAATTCGCCAGCGGCTGGTATAGTTCCAGATCCGTTATGATAATATGTTTCTGTATAATTAGTGTCTCCACATATTCCGTTAAAAGTTCCCCCTATTGTTGCAGTAAAAGCAGTGAGTGTTGTGCCGCAACCAACACAGCATACTTCAGATGCTGAAGTAGAGTCGTAACATAACGACAATGCGTCTCCACAGGTTGGACAATTTGCAGCTGCTTGAAGAATACCATTTACTTGTCTACGAGCAATAGTACCTAAAGAATAATAACCGTCAGCAGCTAAAGTGTTTAGCGCTTGATCAGTGTATAAAGAAATTGCATTTGCAAAACTTAATCCATCAAAGTAATATGTTGCTCTTGTTGCCATAATCTATTTAACAATTTTGTAATCCATTTCCGTCTATATCTCCTGAGCCGTCAGTTCCAAACCATACGTTAGCAGCTCCATTAGTTCCTACGCTATATAATAACACTATACCTGTAGCAACCGTTCCTGTGTTATCACTATATATAGTAGTTCCAGCACCGTCACTTGGCCCTGTTCCTGATGTAGTATAATATACTTCGTCTAAAACTCCAGAATACATACACGCTGTTTGAGGGTTTGCTTGTTGCTTAGTGTTGAACGGATAGTAAGTTACCGTAGGGCATGTTACTACCGCATATACTTGTCCAGTACCTAAGTTTAAGTTAATAAATTCTGTTGAAGATATTCTGTAGTATCCATCAGTCAACTTAGTTTGTCCTTGATCTGAATAACAGAAGTCTCCAGCTTGAGGCGCTGCATTTGCTCCAGTATGATAGTATGTCTGATCTATTGATTGTGTACAGATAGTTGATATTTGTGGATCATTTACACTAGAATTAAATGCTTTAATCGCACAACTTCCATTACTCACAACCACTCCGCTACTATTAACTTGTATCCACTCATTATTACTTCCTATTTCATAGTATCCAGATTGCAATCTTGTGCTTGATGCACTGTCATCACATGTTGAAGAAGAATAAACAGTATCTCCAATTGAAGGTAATACATTCACACCATCATGATAATATGTTTGACTTGCAGGCTGTACACACGCTATAGCTATAGAAGCTTGTACTGTGCTTGATAAATATGGTGTACAGAAATCTCCACAACCACAACACGCATCACCAACTACACTAGCATCATAACAGAACGAAGCAGAGTTTGTTGTTCTGTAATCGTATATTAAATATAAGTATTGGTTTCCAACAGGTAAATTGATTGAAGATATTGTTGCTTGATACAATCCACTTGAAGGACTGTTTACAGCTGAGTTTGGCACTGTAGTTGCAGCCGCCAATAACGTATTTATATCGGTACTGTTATTATCGTATAAAGTGTTTGACGACAGCCATGCGAAATTATCATTATTTACAACCCATGTATAGTCATCAAAATTAATTTTATTTGACCTTACCGTTACGTTAGATCCTGAGTATGGGTATACACCTATTGATCTTGTTCCTGATTGTATAAAATATTGTGAAGCTATTTGAACGTCTGATCCAAAAGTCATCATGTTTGATGCTACTGGACTTGAAATGTTTGCGTCGTCCCATTTAAATTCGTTATGAATAAACTTACCAACATCTTCGCTTGAACTTATACCTACCTGAACCACTACTAAAGAAGTTTCAGTAGGACAGTTACATATTATATCATAGTCAACAGATGGATTTGGTGTAACCGTAACTAAGACAGTTGTTGGACTATTTTTAGTTTTATTGAAATTTAAACTTCCACTAGTTGTAGCATCAGTTACTGAAGCTACTTGAGTACCGTCCCAAACCATACTTACACTCATAGTTCCTGACGTAATAGTATAATCAAACACTACATTACCAATTACATTTCCTATTTCTATTGTATATTCTTGAGCGCTTGTAGAGTTTACTAATGATTTTTGTGTTCCACAAGGCAATATTACCGGAGGTAATGGTACCGTGTCTCCATTTGTGCTTAACACATATTCGTCCATGTAAGGATCATAAGCTCCTAGTTTTTGAGTATTTAACTGAACATTAAATTGATCTCTAAACCATGATCTCATTCCGGTGTCAGATATAACTTCTAACGCATCATTATTAGCTGATGTACCTTTTAATTTTATTACAGCAGTTCTTTTAGTGTCGGTAAAATACATGTCATAACCCCAAGAACTAAAACTTTCTGGATTATAACTAATACCGTACTCTTCTATTCTAGCTATTTGCGTTCCTAAAACTTGAGGTACTGAAGCAATTACACCACCACCTGTTGAATCACTAATAAGATTTTTTCCAGTTAACACATAACTAATCTTATCTTCTTGCAATACAAGAATATCTGTTTCTCTTGAATGCAATTTCATTATAGGGCCAAAGCTCGTTTCTAAATCTTTAAAATTTACTAAGCCTAAATTAAACTCATTTAAGTTATTTAAATTAGAATTACTACTATAAATACCACTGTATGTTAATTCAGCAAATCTATCTGCTTCTTTAAAATCTTCTTTTGACACCGCTAAAACTCTTTCTCCTAAGTTTACAGCTTGACCATCTAATGCATCTAATATTTTATAACTTTCTACTCCGTTTCCAAAAGTGTAGCAATTAAAAAATGGTAATGTTACAATAGCATCTTGCGTTGCTGTTTGAGCTTGGTCTCCGTCACCATTACCGCCCATGTGATAACCACCTATAACATCATAAGATTCTGATGAATCATAAAACAAATTAGGATCAGCATCTGCTGGCTCTGTTTCCCAAACTATTAAATTATTAGCTCTAGTAACTACTATCTCAGCTTCCATAAACCAAGTTTTCCCACCGTTAGCACACGCAATTACACCACTTCTACAAGCTAAATATAATGGAGAAGCTGCGTCGCCTGGGATTGCTTGCCAAAACTGAAAACTAGGAGTCCATGGCGCTGGACATTGAACACCGCCTTGACTAGTAGCGATTGTATTAATAAAAACAGGATTTTGTAATCTTCCATCCCCATCATCAATAACATCACCTGCTGCTGGGTTTATAAAATCTCCTTGAAACCAAGCGTGTAAGTCATCATAATCTTGTGAAGAAACATAAGTGTTTTCCCATATATAATCTATACCAGGGCAACCGCTTGCATCATGCCTTCCTATTCTCCATTTTATTTTTACACTAGACTGCGCTGGTATTGTATAGTTGTCAGTAACATTATTAGCGTCAGTAGTAAAAGCTGGATACTGTAAATAAGGAGTACAATAAGATCTGCTAGTGTCTGAAGCAGTTTTTTCACCCGCATCAACAACAGCGTTCGAGTCTAAATTAATACTAAAGTTTTGAGCTCTAATTTGCATATAAAGTCCTGCTAACTGATTAGAATCAGTAGGCGCTTCACCTTCAACTTCTAAAAAATTTGATGATTCAGCGCTAACATCTAACACTTGACATGTAACCTCTCTATTTAAAGGCCCGCTTGCGTCAGTCTTAACAATTAACATATCACCTTTCTGTACTTTGTTTTGATTATCACCTTCTAACTTAAAGTATATAACTCTTGTTGTTTGGCTTTGATAATAAAAACTAGAGTATATTGTCTCATACCCTCCTTCACTTGGTTTTAAAACAAACTTATATTTTGTAGCCCACGCAGGGGGATAATTCTCTACATTAACTTTTATTTTATTTTGATCAACAGAAGCAGAAGCTGGAACAAAAGTTGTATTAAACTCCGACACTAATACTGTAGAAGCCCTACCATAATCGTCCATATATACAATTCCTGTTTCATAATCTCTATTACTATGCAGGGATGATGTGTCTTGACTAGAAGTAAAAGTTCCTTGACCTCTTGTAAAATAAAAATATTCATACACATCAGTCGTGCCTGAATTATACTTCATAGCCAACACCTGTAAGGAAAATACATTTGATCCTACTGTAGATCCTATTCTAAAACCTTGTTGTGTTTGAGAATCTATACTACTGTTTGATTTAGTAAATACACAATTAGTAGGCACTATTGTAACAGTGTTAAATAAGTCTGTTAATGAATTACCTTGAGTCGATGTTGCTAAAGGTTGAAAATTAGTATTCAAAACTGTACCAATACGTTCAGCAAATTCTAGTGAATTTACCATTTCATACACTGAAGTATAATCTCTATTTACTGGAAATATTACAGATAAATCAAACGGAGTGTTTTCAAACGCTGAGTCATAACACGCATCACCGGTATCTCCATTTAATTGAGAATGTTGTATAAATACTGTAAAAGCTAATGAAGATCCTTTAACTAATCTATTAGCAAAATCACTTAAATCAAAACTAATTTTAGAATTTTGTACAGTAGTGTTTGTGTTAGGATTTATAGTATATACAGCTCCTGTTGACATTGTTGCCTCTGGCAAGTCGTCAAATAATATATCGTTAGTAAATAATGATGTTGTAAAGTTAATAGGTATATCCTGTCCAGCTGCATTTATTATATCATACCCATCAGTATAGTTACCATAAATTAACCTATTACCTTGTATTGTTTGAGCTTGTGCAACTTTAGGAACATTATCATATAATCTTAATAACTCATCACTTCCTATTACAGTGTATATTTTACTGTTTGTAAAAGTATATGTTTGTTTTGAATTATTAGCCCATCCATAGTCAGATTTCTTAAACCTTTCTATAACATAAATAGAATTACTATTACTTGGTTTAAATAATAAATCAACCTCAATAACTTTATCTGATCCAGTTTCAAACTGTACCTCAATAGAGTTATATATATTTTTCATTGAAGCATTATTGAAATTGTTTACATCAAAATCAAAAGGCCCTGGTTGAAAAGCTGCTGTAGAAAACAACGACGTTGCGCTATATTCATTGTTTACATACCTATATCTATAAGCAAAAGTTATAAATCTAGTTTCTAAATAATTTTCTTCTCCAGGAACGTTTAAAAACTCTACGCTTGGCGCAGGTAATGTGTCTAAAGAATCAAACCCTGGTGGTTTTAAAATAACACTAATGTCAGTTTCTTTAATACCATCATTTATCCCTGCCGGATCTGGATAGTTTTGAGTTACATTTATTTTTCTAGGAGGATTTTTGTCGTCTGTCCAAAAAAGTAAATCTTCTATTTTGTTTACTCCAGTAATTAAAAACTTAGGATCAAACTTTAATACTTGTTTACTAATAACATGATATGTTATAGCTTGTGATTGTACATTAAAAGAAACAATTAAGTCTAGCTTACCGCCTACAACAGGATTGTTTGCGTCATGAATAAACCAATATATAGTTTCTTTTGATCCATCTTGATAAGCTCCAATACATATTGCTGAATTAGATAAGTTTTGACCGCCATAAGCTAATGTAGTTAACTGTGTGTTACCTTTTGAATTTTCTACAGCACCTATCTCAGTGGTTTCTGTAGATCCTAATCTTACGTTAATTGCATTAACATATTGGCCTGGAGGAACAAGACGTTCATCAACGCTCTTATTCATTTTACCCGCAACAAAATTTGTATTTACTATCGGCATCTTACTTTAACCATTTATCCTGGCCTCTCAAACTCATTAAAAGGCGACCAGGGTGAATATTACTTAATCTAATTTTTGCATTTCTTAACAACGATGACTTATCTTTCCTTGCTCTATTTACAATATATTCTTGTACCCCTAATCTACCATTTAAAAGAGAATATTTTACATAAGCATATAAATATTCTTCAAACAATTTATTAACGCTGATGCTTCCGTCTTCACCATTCTCCATACCATCCGAAACATACTCTACAACAACTGAAGCTCCGTTACCTATAGAGCTAAAATTAATAACTCCTTTTTGTTTGTCTATACTAAACGTTGGATTTGCGTTAGCTGTTTCAGTGTTTAAACCAAATCTTGCTCCGATTCCAAAGTCAAAATACCAACAGCCATCTACATTCCATCCTGATTGATTATTGTATGCACTACTTTCATTTAAATAAATAGTTTTAGCTCCGCTAGCAAAAGACATGTCTAGTTGTGAAAACTGTGGCTTTAATACATTACCATCTTGATCATATATAATTTTAGCATTATTGTCTTGTAAGTATGTTGATGCCCAACCTGTTTGTATGTTCTCTGTTAAAGGATATAATACGCCATTTAAATATTGTGATATTCTTACCCAATTTACATAGTCAGAGGGTAATATAAATCTTAAGTTATCATCTAAATCCATTTGTAATACTTTCACTTCTTTCATCGCATCATAATTCAATTCCTGAATTCCTCTTTTAGCGTGAAATAAAACTTGGTATCTATTTAGATTATTAATTAACTCATGATTACCTTGATACATTAACATAAAGTTGTTTACAATATCATTTAATGAAACGTATTGGTATGATCCCCAGTTTTTATCTTGAGGTATTGCTCCTGAGTTTGCGTAATATGCGTAGTCATTTATATAGGCCATATCTTACGTTTGTATTTGGTTGTTTTGTACTTCTTCCTGTTTACCAAACTGATAAACATCTCCTTCTCTAATTTCTATACCTATATACTGACATATTTTAGCTACAATACCAGGCTCGTCTGAAGAAGGTAATTCAAAATCTTGATAATCTGCTTGGTTAATGTCAAATAATGGTTCACCAGAACTTAATGTTTGGTATGTCCATTTAGGTGATAAAGGGTATCTAATATATTCAGCTGTTACACTTCCGTTATTTGTTATTGTTGTAGGGTAAACTGTAATTATGTTACCCAACTGACCAGTGTTTGCGTCACCAACAACAGATGTAGTTGCACCTCCTAACACATAAGCTGGAAAGCCTGTGGATGGTGCAGTAAGCGGTGAATTGTTTAAATAAAATATTTTGTTTTGATTAACTCTTTCGACTTCAACAATACCTGTTGTGTTAAATATACCATAACCATTCCCTATAGTTGCTGCCACTCCAAAAGGTGAGTATGATAATGTAAGTTGAGTTTCACTATCAACACTTATAACAAACGCACTAAATCCTGAGTAGCTTGATGAAGCTGTAGTATTTACTACTTGTTGCCCTACTTTTACTCCGCTAGATACAAATGTAGCTGCTGTATCAGTTAAAGTGTTCACTCCTGCCGCAGTGCTTGTTCCTGATGTTATTTGAGTTGGAAAATAGTTTACCTTATTAATTAAATAATAATCGCTAGGTAAATTAAATAAATTAGCTCCTTGTTGAGCTAAACTTCTAGTAACTGAAAAACTATCAATTACCTCAACCAATCCTTTTACAATATCAGCATATCCTGATCCTGAAAGCCTTTGGTTTTCTTTATTAGTCCAAGCATTATATTGATAAAAATAATCTTCAAACAAATCCATTTGTGCTTGTTGAGCATACAAATTAAAATCTTGCGGAGA
>ERZ1048686.2911-NODE-2911-length-11467-cov-14.731335_pt1 | contig 11467 bp, 14 predicted proteins | sample MGYA00383099_ERZ1048686 | MGnify/ENA primary metagenome ERZ1048686 (study PRJEB29581, sample SAMEA5548369) | metagenome | biome: marine; feature: coastal; material: water | depth 25 m | study: Short-term variability in the microbial, nano- and picoplankton...
TTATCGTCCACTAGTATTTGGCATGATCGACCGTTGCCGCCAGTGATCCAAAGACAGCTAGACAGCGTAATGACTAATACCTTCTTGGTAACTAAACCGAGGGCGTTTCCTGCGTCTACCTCCCCCCCCGTGCTGTAAGGGGACGCCCTCAAGTCTTTCAATGCGATAAGAAAAACTCGTGGGCCTCTCAAGATTATAGCGGGTGGGTTCCCTTTCAGCAGGTTTTTCGATGTGAATCCGAGATCAGAATCACCCTTGGGTGCAGCGTATGTGGTAAACGTGTGTGGTAGGGCATTCGACGCTAACGACAAAATCCCTTTTTTATATGATCTATATGGTCATACGGGGATGATGGCGGAGGAGGTGGGATTCGAACCCACGGAGGGCGTTAACCCTCGTCGGTTTTCAAGACCGGTGCATTCAACCACTCTGCCACTCCTCCGACGTAGAGGGAGTTAGCGGTTATTGTTTGATTCTTAAAGCAGAACATTTGAGTTTTTTGCAAAATTCGTTGGCGAAATGGTGCCAATTCGATTTTGCACTAAGCGGATGCTTCCCTTGTTCAATGCGCATGGTTAGACTGCGCCCAAATAGGGTGTCGGATAAAAAGCGATGCCAAGCAGAAAAAACAGGGCAGGATATGGTTATTCAGGTTAATAAATCTGCTGGACTGGCAGTATTGGGGGCAGCATTGTTTTTGTCCGCCTGCGAAGATCCGCAACAGTTGACGATATTTCTCCAACCATCGGGCACGCCGCAGGAAACAACGGTGACTGTGATTGAGCAGGAAGTTGAAGCCCCAGAAGTTTTTCACGCGCTTGAAACCGGTCTTTGGGACGGGCGTCCGTCGCTTGGTGGAATTTGGGTGGCGCATCCAGACACTTTGGATCCTGAACAAGTTATCATCCGCAATACCGACAACGGAAAATTCGTTATTGGTTCATTGTTCATCCGCGAACGCGCAGTTCCTGGCCCTCGACTTCAGGTGTCCTCAGACGCCGCAGTTGCACTGGGCATGGTTGCCGGTCAGCCGATTGAGCTAAGCGTTACCGCGCTGCGAAAACGCGAGCTTGAACTGGCACCAGCAACCAATCCAGAGCCGACGACTACGCCTGTTCCTGACGTGACCGAATTGGTTGCGGACGCGATTGAAGAGCCGGACCAAGCTGGTGCGCAGGCACCTGAAATTCGCCCCATCGAGCAACCAATCACTCTTACGGCGGCCTCAGAGCCTGAGCCTATAGCGCCGGCGCAAACCTCAACTCTTGAAAAGCCGTACATCCAAATTGGCATCTTCGGTGTTGAAGCCAATGCGCGCAACACAGCTACGGCAATGCGGACGGACGGCATCGTTCCAACGGTGAAAGAATACAAAGCGCAAGATAAGACCTTCTGGCGTGTACTTGTTGGCCCTGCTGCGAACGCGACTGAAAGACGGGCGTTACTTGGTAAAGTACGCGAGAAAGGGTTCGCGGATGCGTATTTCGTTTCTGGCTAAGCTTTTTACGTGCCTTCTATTGGTGCTACCGATTGCGGCCAACGCGCTGCAGTTAAATGCACGCGCGGCCATCGTTGTAGATTTTGAAACCGGTACCGTGCTGCTTGAGCGAAATGCAGATACGCCAATTCCGCCAGCCTCTATGTCGAAATTGATGACGTTGTTGGTTGCCTTTGAGGCCTTGGAAGAAGGGCGGCTGACGTTAAGCCAAAAGCTGCCCGTCTCAAAGCACGCGATGAGTTACGGCGGTTCAACGATGTTTTTGGACACAACTGATAGGGTTGTCGTGGAAGACCTTATCCGTGGAATTATCGTTTTATCGGGGAACGACGCTTGTGTTGTGATCGCCGAAGCATTGTCGCCGGATGGAACCGAAGAAGGTTTTGCGCGGTTTATGACCGAGCGTGCGCGCCAGATTGGTATGAAGAACTCTACCTTTGTTAACTCCAATGGCTGGCCCGCTGCTGGGCATCGTATGAGTGTTCGTGACTTGGCGCTCTTGACCGAAAGGTTGATCAACACTTTCCCGCAGTATTATTCTCTGTTTTCTGAAAAAGAGTTCAAGTTCGATGGTCGTGCACCGGCGAATTCCCGTAACCGAAACCCTCTTTTGGGGCTGGGGATCGGCGCAGATGGCTTGAAAACCGGTCACACCAAAGAAGCGGGATATGGCCTGGTTGGCAGCGCAGTTCAGGGTGACCGTCGTGTTATCTTTGTTTTGTCTGGGATGACTTCCACCGCTGAGCGCGCGAGCGAGTCTGAAAAGGTCGTGAATTGGTCATTCCGTCAGTTTGTTGAACGCAAAGTCGCTGACGAAGGCGCTGTTCTTGCACAGGCTGATGTATGGATGGGCAGTGCGGCAACAGTTGGATTGGTTGCACCCGAAAACATTCAGGTTCTTCTGCCAATTCCATTGCCTGACCAGCTAAATGCACGGGTCGAATATAGTGGCCCTGTTCAAGCGCCCATAAAGAAAGGGCAAACGCTGGGAACACTTGTGTTGCCCCGCGAAGGGATTGAAGATTTTCGCACACCACTCGTTGCTGACAGGGATGTTGGTGTGGCTGGGTTCATTCCGCGGCTACGTACCTCGGCCGAAGTTTTGTTGCGCAGTTTGAACGAAGGCGCAGCCCCACAGTGAGCGGGATGTTTATAAGTTTTGAAGGTATCGACGGTTCGGGAAAGTCGACGCAGGCGCGTCTCTTGTCCGAGTGGCTGGCGAGCACCGGAAGGCAAGTCGTTTTGACACGTGAACCAGGTGGATCGCCGGGTGCCGAACAAATTCGACAGATGGTTCTAGAAGGCGATGCAGACCGCTGGTCTGCCGAGACTGAGCTTTTGTTGTTCACAGCTGCCCGTCGGGATCATCTTGAGCGGACTATTCGTCCCGCGTTGGCGCGAGGCGACGTTGTGATCTCAGACCGGTTTGCAGATTCATCGCGGATATACCAAGGCCTTGGTCGTGCTTCGCTGGGTAATTTGGTTGACGACCTGCATACGTTGGTAATTGGCCAAGAGCCTGATCTAACCGTTCTCGTCGATATGGATCCAGATATCGGTCTTGGACGGGCGCTTGGGCGCCAAGGCGGGGAAGAGCGGTTTGAGGGCTTTGGCGTGGATATGCAGCGGCGTATGCGGCAAGGGTTTCTTGATCTTGCGGCCAAATATCCAAATCGCATAGTCGTTGTCGACGGAAACCGAGCAATAGAAGCAGTTCAATCCAGCATTCAGGCGATCGTGAAGGATCGCTTGACATGAGCGACGCTCAGCTACCTGAACCAGATCGCATCGAGGGCGCTCTACACCCTTCAGAGACAGAACAGTTGTTAGGCCAAGGCGATGCCGAGGAGAGTTTCCTTGAAGCTTATAGTCAGGGACGTTTGCATCACGCATGGTTGATCACGGGGCCAAAGGGCGTTGGCAAAGCGACTTTGTCTTGGCGTATTGCTCGGTTCTTACTCGCAACACCTCTTGAGGATGGTGGTGGATTATTTGGTGATGCACCTGCCGAGCCTAGGACGTTAGACATTTCTCCTGATCACCCCGTCGTGCGCAGGATGCGCGCCGGATCAGAGGGCGGCCTGTTCGTGCTGCGCCGCGGATATGACGAGAAAACCAAGCGCTTGCGCTCTGTTATCACCGTGGATGAAGTCAGAAAGCTAAAGAACTTTTTTGCGCTTAGTTCTGCGGACGGGGGGCGGCGCGTTGTAATCGTTGATGCCGCGGATGAAATGAACACCTCGGCTGCCAATGCCTTGCTTAAGGTGCTGGAAGAGCCACCAGAGAAAACGACCCTGCTGCTGGTATGCCACCAGCCATCGCGCTTGCTGCCAACCGTGCGGTCTCGCTGTCGCGAGCTGCGCCTGCCCAAACTGGGGTCTGAGGATATGTCTCAGGCTTTGGTTCAGGCTGGATTGGATCTTCCCGAGGGCAGCAATGGCCTTGTCGTTCTTGCGGAGGGGTCGGTTGGGGACGCTGTGCGTCTTATCAACTTAGACGGAATGAGGATTTATCGCGCGATCCTTGGCATCTTAAAAACCATGCCCAAGTTCGATCGTCAGCAAGCAATCCTATTGGCTGAAACGGCCGTGGGGCGGGGCAGTGAAGAGCGTCGCGCATTGTTGTTCACGCTTATCGACGTTGTCATGGCGCGTGTTGCTCGTGCAGGCGTTATGGGCAGCGACGGGCAAGAAGTAATAGCGGGCGAAAATGAACTGTTTCAGCGCATATGCCCTGACATGACCTCGGCCAGAAGATGGGCTGCCACCGCGCAGGAAATCAGCGAGCGAAACCAACACGGTTTGGCGGTCAACCTTGACCCTGCGGCGCTCATCCTAGATACCGTTTTCAAGATCCAGCAAACGATTGAAGGCTGATACGTCTTCGCAAGGACGACATGAGCACCGACATTCAGATTACCGACAGCCACTGCCATTTGGATTTTCCAGATTTTGACGAAAATCGCGCCGAGATTATCGCGCGTGCAGAGGCCGCAGGTGTGACCCGGATGGTCACGATTTGCACCAAGCTAAGTCAATTGGATCAAGTCAAAGCGATTGCAGAAGAGTATCCCTCAGTGTTTTTCGCTGCCGGAACCCACCCAATGAGCGCCGCTTCTGAACCGCTGGTTTCGGTAGATGAGTTGATCTCGTTGACCAGCCATCCAAAGTTCGTGGGCATCGGTGAAACCGGTCTCGATTATCACTACACGGCTGACAGTAAGGCGACCCAACAGGAAAGCCTTCGCAATCATATTGCCGCCGCGCGTGAAACTGGGTTGCCGCTGATAATCCATTCGCGCGATGCAGATGATGACATGGCGCGGATACTAAGCGAAGAGCACAAGAACGGTGCATATAGCTGCGTCATGCATTGTTTTTCATCCTCGGCTGACTTGGCGAAGGCTGCGCTTGATCTTGGGTTTTATCTGTCGATGTCGGGCATTGCGGCGTTTCCAAAGTCGCAAGAACTGCGTGATATTTTTGCGACTGCGCCAGTTGACCGTATTCTTGTTGAAACAGACGCCCCGTATCTGGCGCCACCGCCGTTTCGCGGTAAGCGAAATGAGCCATCCTATTCGATTCACACCGCCCAAGTTGGGGCACGGGTATTCAACATGGATTGGCCAGATTTTGCAGCGCAAACCCAGAAGAACTTTGATCGGTTGTTTTGGAAAGTCGCAGAATTTCAGGCCGCAGCTTGATGGGTGAAATCAGGTTCCAAATCCTTGGTTGTGGATCCTCGGGCGGTGTTCCGCGCCTTGGGGGGCACTGGGGGGATTGTGATCCGAGCAATCCAAAGAACCGCCGTCAGCGATGTTCGTTGCTTATTGAGCAAGAAGGTAAGGATGGCACGACGCGTGTATTGATCGACAGCGGCCCCGATATGCGTGCGCAATTGGTCGTCGCTGGCGTCGGTGAACTTGACGGGGTGGTTTACACCCATGCGCACGCGGACCACGTGCACGGGTTGGATGACCTGAGGCAGATCGTTTTCAACACGCGCAAAAGACTGCAGGTTTGGGCCGACGGCGCAACGCAGGATGCGTTGTTGTCCAGATTTGGATACGCGTTTGTTCAACCAAAAAACTCGCCCTATCCGCCGATATTGGAAATGAACACAATAGCGGGGCCGATTTCAGTTGAAGGGGCAGGGGGCGTTGTGAACCTCGAACCGATCAAGGTCAATCACGGGTCGATTGATGCCCTTGGTCTTCGGGTCAATGATGTGGCTTACATGCCGGATGTGGCTGAGATTTATGACGACGCTTGGGACCAACTTGAAGGTTTGGAATGCTGGATTTTGGATGCGCTCAGAAGATCGCCGCACCCAACACATGCGCATCTGGAAAAAAGCCTAGAGTGGATCGAACGCGTTGCCCCAAAAACGGCTGTCCTGACCAATATGCACAATGATTTGGACTATGAAGTGGTTCTCGCTGAAACTCCGGATCATATTCAACCAGCCTTTGATGGGATGGTTTTGCGCTATCCGACTGACGCTTAATGTTTGGGCTCGTCGAAGTCATTCTGCCAGTCTTTATGGTGGTTGGCTTTGGTTATGTCGCGGTGTGGCGGGGGCTTGTTACGGACATCACGATAGACGCGTTAATGGGCTTTGCCCAAAAAATCGCGATCCCATTCTTGTTGTTCCGTGCGATTTCAACACTTGATTTGGGAGATGGGTTTCAACCCGTGCTATTGGTCAGTTTCTATACCGGTGCCATCTTGTGCTTCGCTGCTGGAGTGCTTGGGTCACGGTTTCTGTTTCAGCGTGATTGGGAAGACAGTATCGCTATTGGTTTCGCCTGCTTGTTTTCCAATTCCGTGTTGCTTGGATTGCCAATATCAGAGCGCGCATTTGGGCCGGACAATCTCTCAGCCAATTACGCGATCATCGCGTTTCACGCACCGTTTTGCTACGGGGTCGGCATTACAGCGATGGAGATTATCAAGGCGAAAGGGGCTGGTGTTCGCGTTCTGGTCACCAAGGTCGCCAGTGCGATGTTCAAGAACGCATTGATACTCGGGATATTGGCCGGCGTTGCAGTGAACATTAGCAATGTCTCGCTGCCGCTGCCTGTTACGGACGCGATTGATTTGATCGTGCGTACTGCATTGCCAACGGCGTTGTTCGGACTTGGCGGAGTTCTGTATCGCTATCGACCAGAGGGCGATTTTCGCATTATTGCAATGGTTTGCGGCATATCCCTAATCTTGCACCCCATTATCGTGTACTCGCTGGGAAGCGTCGCAGGCCTGTCAAAGCCAGCGTTCCGGTCAATGGTTCTGACGTCTGCCATGGCGCCGGGGATCAACGCCTACTTGTTCGCGGACATGTACGGGCGCGCGCGGCGTGTTGCGGCCTCGTCAGTGTTGCTTTCAACGGCCGTCTGCGTGTTTACGGCTTGGGTCTGGCTTGGAATATTAGGCTAGCTTATTGGGCCAACACCTTTGCGAGCTCCGGTGCAAAGCGTTGGTCGTAATCGTCGCCAACAAGTGGGCCGATAAACTTATAAACCACCGTGCCGTGCTCATCCAAAATAAACGTCTCGGGTGGGGCTGATACGCCCCAATCGAAGGATGTGCGCCCTGAGGGATCATAGGCGATGGCAGCGAATGGATTGCCGTCGTCGCCTAGGTATTTCAATGCGTCCGCAGCTCGGTCGTTGAAGTTAATTCCGACGATGTGAATGCCTTGGGCGGCAAGCTCTAGCAGCTTTGGGTGTTCAGCACGACACGGCGGGCACCAACTGGCCCAGAAGTTCACGATTGTGACTTTGTGACCCGTCAGAGTTTCTGCCGTCACGCTTGGATAATCCCCCAACGCGTCTTCGGTGATTGCAGGTGCGGGTTTGCCAATAAAGGTCGAGGGTAGATCACGCCCACTGCCTGTGAACATGCCGACGTAGAACATGACGGCAAGGGCCGCAAAAATCAAAGGCGGCGCAAGCATTAGGGGGCTAATCTTAGTCATCGGTATTGCGTGTCTTTTCGTATTCTGAAAGCTCGCGCTTCACTTTTGCAGCGCGCGCAAGGCTTTGCCAAACCAACAACGTCAATATTCCGATTGAAACGGCATAGGCCGAAAGAACAGGAACAGCATATTTTCCGAGATCGACAATCATTGCATTCTCTCCCGTGCGAGATAGGCCCGCAATTGGCGCGCCCTGATTTCTGTACGAGTCCGAAGTAAGACCAAGGCCAAGAAGATCAGCCCAAACGCAACCATACTGACCAGTAACGGATGATAGAATATATCCGCGACGTTTTCCTCTTTATCGAGCGAAAGTGAGGCCCCTTGATGCAAGCCTTGGTTCCAGAAATTGACCGCGTAGCGTGAGAGCATCGCGAACACGGAACCTACAATGCAAAGGATTGAGGTTAGATCTGCCGCTGTATCGTCGTTTTCGATGGCTGACCAAAGAGCAATGTAACCTAGGTAAAATAGGAACAGGATCAAGAATGATGTCAGGCGCGGATCCCACACCCACCATGTGCCCCACATGGGTTGCCCCCAGATGGCACCAGTGACCAACGCAATGATTGTCATTGCAACACCCACGGGCGCTGCAGCCTTGGCTGCAAGCGCGCTGACATGGTGTCGTCTGATTAGCCAGATGAGCGAGGCAACCAGCATCATGAACCATGCATTAATCGCCATCAACGCGGACGGCACATGGAGATATATGATCTTGACCGTTGCGCCTTGACGATAGTCAGCAGGCGTAAAGAAAAATCCCCAGATTAAACCGATGGCCAACAGGACACCGCCAGAGATGGCAATCCACGGCAATACGGCCCCTGAAAGCCCCATGAACTTGCGTGGGTTCGCGTACTCCCACAGAGATCGACGTTTGCTCATGTCAGTTTGTCTCCCTAGCGTGTTAGCGAAGATTGATACGTATTACCGCCGAAGATGCGAAGGGTAAAAGTGCAATTGTCGCAAATGTTATTCCAGCAAGCATGAGAAGTGGAGTCTGAGTGTCCATCCCAACGGCACCACGTCGGGCAAGCTCTGCCCCGAATATAAGGGTAGGTACGTATAGGGGAAGGACAAGGATAGACAGCAACAACCCACCACGCTTAAGCCCGACGGTCAGGGCGGCACCAAAGGTACCTATGACCGATAATGCGGGGGTTCCGAGTAATAGAGACAGGAAAAGCCACATGAAACCTTGTGTTGGCAGGCTTAGCAGGACGCCCAAAGCTGGGGCCGCGACAACCAACGGCAATCCCGTTGTTAGCCAGTGAGTAAGGGCTTTCATGGATACGGCGCCCTCCATAGGAAGGGGGGCTGTTGCCAATAGGTCGAGGCTTCCGTCCTCATAATCCAAAGCAAAAATGCGGTCTAAGGACAATAGACATGCCAGCAAAGCCCCAAGCCAAAGAACGCCGGGCGCAATTGATGCGAGGAGTTGAGACTGTGGTCCCACCGAAAACGGCACAAGAATGCAAACGATTAGAAAAAATGCGAGACCCAATCCAAACCCGCCGCCCGCGCGCACTGCTAGACGCAAGTCACGTTTGAGAAGCGCAATCACAGGAATGCCCCGTCTAGTTTGGGAAATGAAACAGGTTTGGCTTTGAACGGCGTGACGTCCAGAATGTCTGCTGGAATACCTAGGTCTATATGCGTAGCAATCAGTGCCGAGCCACCGTTGTTGAGGTGCGTTTTGATCGTCTCGCCAAAGCGTGCGACAGCCTCGACATCCAAAGAAACGGTGGGTTCGTCCAGCACCCAGATGGGGCGTCCCGTCACCAAAAGGCGGGCTAGTCCTAACCGGCGTTTTTGTCCTGCTGAAAGCGCGCCAGCCATTCGGGTTAGCAGTGGTTCAAGGAAGAAAGACTCGACCGCCTTATCGATGTTCCCCGTGCCAAATACGCTCGCCCAGAATTCAAGATTTTCACGGACGGATAACATTTGCTTTAGCCCGTCTGAATGGGCGGCATAAGCAACGCTGTCTGTGTCACACGTGATTAGACCGTCGGCGATAGGTTGAAGACCAGCAAGCGTGCGCAGTAAGGTGGTTTTCCCTGATCCATTCGGGCCACGTAGGACCAACGCCTGACCAGCGGAAAGCTGAAAATTGATCCCTTCGAGGATCAGAATGCCGCCACGAGATACGGCCAGATTTTCAACTTGCATTGCCATATATCTGCAATATCCGAGCTGGACATATTGCGAAAGCGGAATTTGGTTTGTGGATTATACCGGAATAAGCGCGGCGGCCACTCGGCGGCCTTCTGCCAGCAGCACGTTGTAGGTCCGACAGGCTGAGGGCGACGCCATGGGTTCGACACCAATGCCGGCTTTTTCGAAAGCTAGACGCAGTGGGGCTGGGACCGGCAGCATGGTCGGGCCAGTGCCCACCAAAACTATGTCCACCTTACCTTTCAATACGTCGACCAAGCTGAGATCATCTAGGCCTTCCCACTGATGGGCGGCTTTTAGTGTCAGACAAACGGGACCTTGTAGGGCCTCGCCGCCTACCCGAAAGAAGCCATCGCCATAGCCATCAATCGGCGTGGCACTGGAATAGGTGATTTCGTTGAGTTCCATCAGGCATCAATGTTGGAAAACTGTGTACCTGCTTTCGCGCCCGGTTTGCTCCAATCGCGGGTGACGCCCAGACGAAGTAGAACGCCAGAGGCGATGAAGATCGAACTATAGGTACCGACTAGAACGCCCCATATCATTGCGAATACAAAACCGCGGATCACGTCTCCGCCAAGGACAAACAACGAAATCAACGCCAGCAGGGTAGTGACAGAGGTCATTACGGTTCGGGCCAAGGTCTCGTTGATCGAAAGGTTCAGAACGTCTGCCAGTGCGAGTTTTTTGTATTTGCGCAAGTTTTCACGAACTCGGTCAAACACAACAACTGTGTCGTTCAACGAGTAGCCGACGATCGTCAGCAGTGCCGCGATGATTGCCAGATCAAACTTGATCTGTAGGACTGAGAATACGCCAATGGTCAGAAGAACATCGTGGATCAAGGCCGTGACTGCGCCGACCGCAAATTGCCATTCAAAACGCAGCCATATGTAAAATAAAACCGCAGCGATCGCGGCCAGAACCGCAAGGGCAGCGCTTTGGATAAGTTCGCCCGAGACTTTGGGACCAACGGATTCCACCGATACAAACTTAATGTCGGGAGAAACGGCCTGAAGTGCTGCGCGAACTGCTTCAACCATAGAAGCCTCGGCGGCCTCAGCGTTTTCTTGTGCTTGGATACGGATCATGGAGACGTTTTGATCTTCGTCGAATGTGGGGTCAAAAACCTCGGTAATCGAGACATCACCCAAATCAAGGGTGTCTATTGCTGTGCGATAGGCACCCACGTCAACTTGCTGGGCGCTGTCCGTGCGGATCGTCGTGCCGCCACGAAAGTCGATGCCGAAGTTCATGCCAATGACCAACGCCGACGCGATGGATGCAACAACAAGGGCTGCGGAAATCGCCATCCACATTTTTGAGCGATTGAAAAAGTTCCATGCAGGGTTCTTTGGGACCAGTCGCAGGCGCATCTTAGACCTCAATCGTTTTGGGACGGCGGCGTTCAAACCACAGAATTACAAGAAGGCGGGTCACAAAGATCGCGGTGAAAACGGACGTTAGAATACCCAATCCAAGCGTGATCGAGAATCCGCGAACCGGGCCAGATCCCATGACAAACAGGATGACGGCTGTGATGAACGTCGTGATGTTGGCGTCAATAATCGCGCTGAGAGCTTTCTCATAACCGGTTGAGATCGACTTGGCCGGACCTTTGCCCGAAGCGATTTCTTCACGGATGCGTTCAAAGATCAAAACGTTTGCGTCAACGGCCATACCAATCGTCAAAACGATCCCCGCGATGCCAGGTAAGGTCAGTGTGGCACCGATTGCGGACAACAGCCCGAAGATCAGACCAACGTTGATGATCAAAGCGATGTTGGCGAAGATGCCAAACAACCCGTAACTCGC
>ERZ1048686.2913-NODE-2913-length-11463-cov-5.499123_pt1 | contig 11463 bp, 9 predicted proteins | sample MGYA00383099_ERZ1048686 | MGnify/ENA primary metagenome ERZ1048686 (study PRJEB29581, sample SAMEA5548369) | metagenome | biome: marine; feature: coastal; material: water | depth 25 m | study: Short-term variability in the microbial, nano- and picoplankton...
CTTGTCACCTTAGAGGATAGCTCGAACCGCCGCCGCTATTTGAATTCGCGCGCAACCATTGAAACTCTGCTGGGTTTGGGCGTTGTTCCGATCGTAAACGAAAACGACACGGTGGCGACGGACGAAATTCGTTATGGGGATAACGATAGGCTTGCAGCGCAGGTTGCAGTTACAATTGGGGCAGACCATTTAATTCTGCTCTCTGATGTGGACGGACTTTATAGCCATAACCCCCATTTGGATAAATCCGCAAAACTGATTGAAAAAATAGATCAGATTACTCCCGAAATTGAAGCCATGGCCGGTGATGCAGGATCGGGTCTTTCAAAAGGAGGCATGAAAACAAAGCTTATGGCTGCCAAAACGGCCACAGCGGCGGGCTGTATTATGGTGATCACAAAAGGATCGCGTGTGCATCCTTTGCAGGCTTTGGTGGATGGCGCGCCAGCCACTTGGTTCGGAGCCCAGCTTGATCCGCATACGGCAAAAAAACGCTGGATCGCATCGCTTAAACCGATGGGCCAAATTGCTATTGATGACGGTGCGGTAAAGGCGCTTGGCACAGGCAAAAGCCTTTTGCCCGCAGGAGTTACCGATGTGAAAGGCGAATTTTTGCGCGGTGATGTTGTGGTTATTTGTGACCCTAAAGGGCGCGAAATAGGTCAGGGTATTAGCGGATATACATCAGCAGAAGCGCGCGCTCTTATCGGTTTGCGCAGCTCACAAATTGAAAAGGTTTTGGGCTATCCGGGACGTGCGGCACTGGTGCACCGTAATGATATGGCCACATAGAGATATAAGGGCGTAAGAATGAACGATATTGATAAAGTGATGCAAGGCATTGGAACACGGGCAAAGGCGGCCGCAGCACAGCTTGCATATGCACAAGATCGTCAAAAGACCTTGGCCCTCGAAGCCGCCGCAAAGATTGTTTGGGATCGGCGCGCATGGATCATTGACGAAAACGCCAAGGATTTAGAATACGGGCGGCAAAAGGGCTTAAGCGAGGCTATGATGGATCGCTTGTTGTTGGATGAGGCGCGGATCAAGGGTATCGTTGACGGCTTAACGGCGGTTGCCCAGCAATCTGATCCTGTCGGAAAAGTTCTGGATCAATGGGATCGTCCTAATGGCCTATCGATCAAAAAGGTGTCCACACCTTTGGGGGTGATCGGTGTGATTTATGAAAGCCGTCCCAACGTGACTGCGGATGCCGGAGCGCTTTGCCTTAAATCAGGCAATGCTGTAATTTTACGAGGCGGTTCGGAAAGCTTTCACAGTTCTCAGGCCATTCATAGCTGTCTGGTTGACGGGCTGAAAGAAGCAGATTTGCCCGAGGCGTCTATTCAACTTGTACCAACCCGCGATCGCGCAGCCGTTCAAAAAATGCTGACCATGACAGACACCGTAGACGTGATTGTGCCGCGCGGTGGCAAGGGGCTGGTGGGATTGGTGCAAAGCGAAGCACGGGTTCCTGTGTTCGCGCATTTGGAAGGCATCGTTCATATTTATATCGACAAGCATGCTGATGCGCAAAAAACATTGGATGTTGTGCTGAATTCTAAAACCCGGCGGACTGGCATATGCGGAGCGGCAGAATGTTTGTTGATCCATCAAGACCTTATAGATGGCTTGGGCGCAGATGTTATTTCAGCTTTGATCCAGGTTGGTATTGAAGTGCGCGCCGATGAAGATTTAAGTCATATTGCGGGCGCGAAAGAAGCAACAGAGGAAGACTGGGGCAAAGAATATCTGGCCAGTACAATCGCAGCGCGCTCAGTTCGTGATATTGATCAGGCAGTTGCGCATATCCGAACCCATGGCTCAAATCATACGGATTGTATCATGACCGAAGATGACGCGGCAAAGCGCCACTTTTTTGAACGCGTTGACAGTGCAATTTTAATGCATAATGCATCTACCCAGTTTGCCGATGGCGGCGAGTTTGGAATGGGCGCAGAAATTGGCATTGCCACAGGAAAAATGCATGCCCGCGGGCCGGTTGGAACCGCGCAATTGACAAGTTTCAAATATCTAGTTTCTGGAAATGGCGCGGTTAGAACGTGATATTAACGGCTTTAGTATTGGCGAATTGATCTAGGTTTATGGGTCTGTGCATTTGCTGGCAGATCAAAGGCAGCAACAGGAAATGAACATGTGCAGGCGCAATATCGCGCCTCTGGAAGGGCTGCAGTAAGCTGTTCCAAAGCTCTGCATTATAGGAAAAATTTGATGACGTTCCCTTTGCAAGGGTTTTGTCCTTTTGCCTGCCTATATGGATTTTTCCACCCAGCGGCATTGCCGTTTCCAGGCAAAGTATGGAAAGGAAAATAGCCTGCGCTTCAATCCGTGTGATGCTTGTTTCAATGGACCAATTCACAACCACACGGGAGCCATTGAACAATGGTAACAGTATGTTTTGGGCTTTGTCGGGGGAAAGTTCCGCGTGTTTACTACCCATGCCAAAAGCAATGCGGAAAAAATTTATCCGGCTAATCGCATTGTTGCTACTTTCCTCAATAAGACAGATTTCCGGCCCACTAGAAGTTTCAGAAGATAAATGAAGCAATTCAAGGCCATTTTTAATGGCGCCGATGGGGCTTATCAGATCATGGCAAATTCTGGACCCAATTAATGTTGCGAGATATACCGGATCATGTTTCATTGTGAATGGAATTTTCTGGGGGCGTATGGATTGGATAATTTAAATAACTTCTTAGAGCCGGGGATGTTGGTGAAACACCCATCACAGCCCGATTGGGGGATTGGGCAAGTGCAATCACGTATTGATAATCGGATCACAGTTAACTTTACCGAAGTTGGAAAAATAGTCATTGACGGATCACGCATTGTTTTGGTTCAGGTTCTTTTTAAAGACTAATTTATAAAAAACAATCTTAAGTTGTATTTTGTGGGTTTCAATCTGGTCATATCTTGTCAAAAACGCGCGTCTTGGCTACAGAGAGCATCTAAAAAAGGGCAATTCCTTGTCACATTCGCCTAACTTCATTGTTAAATTTGCACAAACAGAACAAGAGTTTCTGGCAGCTCAGAGGCTGAGGTATGATGTCTTTATTTCCGAACTTGGCGGTTGCGGAAACCTTGTTGACCATGAAAACCGTTTGGAGCGGGATCATTTTGATCCCTATTTTGATCACCTTATTTTGGTAGATAAGGCAAAACAAAGCGACCGCAACGACGGCGTGGTGGGTGTCTATCGTTTGATGACAGATGAAAAGGCCAAAGCCCTTGGGCAGTTTTATTCTGAGGATGAGTATGATCTTTCAAAATTAAAAAGCTCTGGCCGTAAATTGTTAGAACTTGGTAGATCCTGTGTGCATCCCGATTATAGGGGCGGAACTGCCCTATATCATCTTTGGAAAGGTCTATCTGAATTTGTTCTGGCAGAGAAAATTGAAATCTTGTTTGGAGTGGCAAGCTTTCATGGCACAGATTTAAATAAGTTCGCTGCACCGCTTAGTCTGTTACATCAGCGCCACCTTGCACCGCCAGAATTAAGGATCGAAGCCAAAGCCCCAAGTGCTCAGATCATGGATTTGATCCCACAGGAAAATTTGGACCGCCGTAAGGCCGTATTGGAAATTCCCGCCTTGATTAAAGCCTATCTGCGGTTGGGTGGGTATGTTGGGCAAAATGCATTTATTGATTACGACTTTAATACAACAGATGTCTGTTTGGTTTTAGATATAGAGCGTATGAATGGCCGGCAGAAAAACATTTATTCCAAAGCTGAGACATTGACATGACAACTTGGCAAAGCCCGCAAGGCGATCTGCAAATAAAGGCAATATCCCTTCTGGGTTGGTGCATAGCAATAATGCGCATTGTGCCCATGTTCCTTGTCATCTTTGGCGGGCTATTACTCTTACTGCTGCTGCGTATTTTTGAAAAACCCCTCTTTGGGCACAATCGGCCGATAACGCCCTTGCTGACCCAAGTCGTTTGCAGACTCGCTCTGCGCATTATGGGTATTAAACATCAAATTGGTGGCCGCCCGATGACCAATAACGGTGCCGTCGTTGCAAACCATTCGTCATGGCTTGATATATTTACTTTGAATGCCGCGCAACGCGTATATTTTGTATCAAAGTCCGAAGTGGCCGCCTGGCCCGGTATCGGATGGCTAGCGCGCGCAACCGGTACGGTTTTTATAAAACGGGACAGGCGGCAAGCCAAATTGCAACGCGATATACTGTCATCGCGCTTGCAAGCGGGACATAAGTTGCTCTTCTTCCCTGAGGGGACCTCAACCGATGGACGGCAGGTTTTGCCTTTTAAATCAACGCTTTTTGCGGCCTTGTTCGAGCAAAGCGCAAACAGCAATATACATGTGCAACCGGTAAGTGTGGTGTACAAAGCCCCAAAGGGCTGTGATGACCGATTTTATGGTTGGTGGGGTGATATGGCTTTTGATGCCCACTTTCTGCTGACCCTCAGCACGTGGCGCCAAGGCAGGGTTGAGGTGATCTTTTCACCGCCTGTTGCGATTGCCGAATTTGCATCCCGCAAAGAGCTTTCAAAGTACTTGCAAAGTCAGGTGAGCAGCGCCCACCAACAGGCGACTAGCCGGTTGAAGTCATCGCCTTGATATAGGCAGTTAAAGCCTCCGATGGATTGTCTTTGCGCCAAATTTCGTCTTGCAGGGCAATAAAATCAGTAACTTTTCGCAGATTGGTGATTGCGGGTATATCGAGCCCACCTTCTGCAACAACAGGCACTTCGATCATCTCCGACCACCATGCGAACAAATTGATTTCCGCTACTTGTCCATCGCCCAGTGTCGTGCTTTGCACCGGACCAAAACTAACATAGTCGGCACCGGCTTCGCTTGCGGACATCCCGTCATGTTTTGACGTGCCACAAAAAGTGCCAACGATCGCCTCTTTTCCCAAAGCGTCACGCGTTTTTCGAACTGCGCGCGCACCATCAATTAAATGGACCCCATCAAGCCCCAAACGTTCGACCAGCATAATATGGCTTTCGATCACCAGTGCAACATCACGAGCATGACAAACATCGCGCAGGCTATCAGCGATTTTTGAAATCTCTAATTCGTCTTTTGTGTTTAAAGCAAGACGCACGCAGCCCACTTCATTGCCATCAAGGACGCTGGCCAATTGATCACTAAAACGGGAAAGCTCAAATTCGCCTGGGGTAATCAAATAAACTTGTGGATGCTCTTGGTCCATCATGTGAAAGTTCCTGATAGCAGTTTTAAACTTCCATAATCTTAAATTTCATAAATGGCTATGGCTTAAGGTGTTCAAAGGGCTTTTCAGGGCAGGTTTTCTAGCATAGATGGGCTGCATACATTCAAATGGTGACCCAATGACCAGTTTGCATCCACAACCGACCTTTGTCCTTGTCCGCCCTCAAATGGGTGAAAATATAGGCGCGGCTGCGCGCGGCATGCTTAATTTTGGTCTCGATAGAATGCGGGTTGTTGCGCCCCGGGATGGTTGGCCAAACCCAAAAGCCATTGCAATGGCCAGCGGAGCAGGGCGCGTTTTGGATGACGCAGCTCATTTTGAAACCGTTGCAGATGCCAGCGGTGACGCGCATTTTGTCTTTGCCACAACGGCCAGAAGCCGCGGCTTGACAAAGCCGGTTTATGCGCCCCAAGCCGCAATGGAAAAGGCGGCAGAGCTGAACGCTTCTGGACAAAAAGTGGCGGTTCTGTTTGGCCCTGAAAGGGCTGGATTGCAGAACGAAGATGTTGCCGTGGCAAACGCCATCATTACCCTGCCGGTAAACCAAGAATTTCCATCGCTCAATTTGGCGCAATGTGTATTGCTACTGGCCTACGAATGGCGGCGCGCTCAAGGCCAGATTGAAACTCAAAAAATGGAATTGGCGGGCACCGACTGGGCCGCAGTCCAAGATGTCGAAAAACTCGCAGAGCATTTTGAGCAGCGATTGGAAACGGCAGGGTTTTTCTTTCCTGAGACCAAGGCGCAGGGCATGAAGATAAATCTTCGCAATATGTGGTCCCGATTGCCTTTGACACGGGCAGATGTACAAATATTTCATGGTATGTTGCGACAAATTGTAAGGTGGAAAGAACGCGGCGAATGACTTGAAGCTTACATGTTCGCGCTCTATTCTCTAGGTGGAAATAATAGAAAGCCTGAACCTGTATGACCCGTAAGAGATCAATTTTTGAAGACGTCGCTACCGTGACTGAATCTTCTTCACCGGCTCAAGAAGCAGCCGGAATAATCGACCGGGGTCGGGGACAAGCGAACCGCTCTTTAATGCGTGTATGGCTCATCTTACTGTTCTTACTGGTGGTGATGATGATCCTTGTTGGAGGTCTTACCCGTTTGACCGATAGCGGGTTAAGTATAACAGAATGGCGACCGGTGAGCGGAGCTCTGCCGCCTTTGTCCGAACAAGACTGGTCTGAAGAGTTTGAAAAATACAAACAAATTCCAGAATACCAGCTGCAGAACAAAGGCATGAGCCTGCAGAGCTTTAAGGTCATCTATTGGTGGGAATGGGGCCATAGGCAATTGGGCCGTGTGGTTGGTCTGGTTTGGGCCATCGGATTTGTGTTTTTCTATTTTACAAAGAAAATTCCCACAGGCTGGACGCCAAAATTACTGTTGCTTGGGGCTTTGGGTGGAACCCAAGGCGCAATCGGATGGTGGATGGTTTCCAGCGGGCTTTCTGGAACCATGCTGGATGTTGCTAGCTACCGCTTGGCGACCCACTTGGGTTTGGCCTTTGTGATCTTGGGTTTCATTGCTTGGTTTCTGTTTCATCTGAGCGAACGCGAGAGTGATTTAATCCAACGTCGACGCAGCCGAGAGGGACGTTTGTTTAAGCTCTCGACGGGACTGCTGCATTTCACATTTCTGCAAATTCTTATTGGTGCGCTGGTGGCGGGCATAGATGCTGGGCGCAATTATATCGATTGGCCCTTGATGGCTGGGGAATTTTTTCCATCCGACTCATTTTTGCTAAACCCTTGGTGGCGCAACTTTTTTGAAGATGATGGACTGGTGCAATTCATGCACCGTATAGCCGGTTATGGGGTTTTCATTTTGGGCATAATTGCTTGGCGGCGCTCGCGATCATCGGGAAATGCGATGGTTAGATTTGCCTTCAATGCCGTTCTTGCGATGATGAGCCTGCAAATGGTTTTGGGCATTACAACCGTCTTATATGCGGCCCCTTGGCATATCGCTATCGTACATCAATTGGGAGCAGTTGTTCTTTGGGTTTTAATTTTGCGTGCACGGTTTTTAGCCGCTTACCCGCCACAGCAATCGGTAAAAGGACTTTAAGCCGTGACCGCTTTTTCAAAATTAATGGAGTATCAGCACCAAACAGAAGCCCTCGTCAAAATCGCAACGCGGCTTGGGTGGGATCAAGAAACGGTGATGCCGAAGGGCGCGTTACAAGACCGGGCCGAGGAATCTGCTGCACTTGAAAAAACGCTCCATGATCGGCGCAGTTCAAGCGAGCTAGAGGATTTACTGGCGGCTGCCCAATCACAGGCATTGACGGCGCTGGAAAAACGCCAGGTAGGCTTAATTGAGCGCGCGCTGCTGCGGGCCCGAAAAGTCCCGGTCGAGCTTTTGGTTGCATTGGCCCGCATTACGCCAAAATCCCATCAAATTTGGGCCAAGGCTCGGGAAGACGATGATTTTATGGCCTTTGCGCCCATTCTAGAAGAGGTTATTCAACTGCGCCGCCAGGAAGGCGAAGCCTTGGCTCAAGGCGGCAATTCAGTGCCTTATGAAGCATTACTTAAAGATTATGAGCCGGATGGAGAGGTCGCGGCTCTGACAGACATGTTCGACCAGCTCAGAGCACCATTAGTGAAATTACGTGCAGCTGTTCTGGATCGTCCACAGCCTAAAGCATTGCAGGGACATTTTGATCCTAAACAGCAAATGCTGATTGCGCATGAACTGGCAGAATGTTTTGGCTATGATTTTTCACGCGGACGGATTGATAAAGCTGTGCATCCGTTTAGCTCAGGTTCGGGTCATGACGTACGGATCACCACAAGAACGGATCCAAGTGATCCGTTAAATTGCTTTTACTCAACAGTGCACGAAGTGGGCCATGGCAGTTATGAGCAAAATATTGATCCAGAATATGGATTTTCTCCGATCGGGGCAGGGTGCTCAATGGGGGTTCATGAAAGTCAAAGCCGAATTTATGAAAACCAATTGGCCCGCTCTCGTCCATTTACGGGTTATCTCTATCGCCGCATGCGCGCTGTGTTCGGTGATTTCGGTTTGGAAGACGAAGAGGCTTTCTACCAAGCGGTTAACCGGGTGTCGCGTGGATACATTCGAACCGAAGCTGATGAGCTTCAATATAATCTGCATATCATGCTGCGCTTTGATCTAGAGCGTGATCTAATTTCCGGAGCATTAGAGGTGACAGATTTAGAGACCGCGTGGAATGACCGATTTGCAACAGATTTCGGGTATAGCGTCGATAAAGCCTCAAATGGTGTTCTGCAAGATGTTCATTGGTCCGAAGGGCTCTTTGGTTATTTTCCAACATACTCATTAGGTAATGTTTATGCGGGATGCCTTTATAAGGCGCTGAGGAAAGATGTCGGCGATCTTGATGCAGAGTTAAATTCCGGAAATCTAGGCCCAGCTGTCTCGTGGCTGCAACAACGCCTTCAAAGGCACGGCGGACGTTTTTCTGCCTCGGATCTTATCTCATCGGCCAGTGGAAACGCCGTTTCGGTCGACCCGTTACTGGACTATTTGAAAGATAAATTTTCTGACCTTTATGGCCTAGCGGCCATGTGATTGGCCTGATCTATTCGAGGCGGTTTATCCATAAGACTGCTTTCAATCCAATCCCTTGCCAGCTTTAATACAGGATCTTTCTTTCGGGTATAATGATAAGATGCCCAAATTTCATTCTGATTTTTTCCAGCAGGTTCAAAAAGCATCAGATCAGGCTTACTGTCGGCAAAGCTACAAGGTAAATAGGCCAAAAGCGGCATTGTACGAATAAGCTGATGCGCGTTTAATAAGTTAGAGACAGTTAACCGTGGGCTCTGGTTAAGGGGCGCAATCCCATCTTCTAATTTTAAGTGTGGGCCAGTTTCGCTATCAACGTTTATCCACCCCTGTAGATTATTATTAAATCGCGCTGCATGATAGAACCCGCATCTTTGCTGACCAATTCTAAATCTGAAAATGCGACCTTCTTCGGGCTTTGAAAAAGATAAAATAAGGTCGGTTTCGCCAAATGCCAGACTTGCATGGGTAGACGCTAACTTCATTTTCATCTGGGGATAGGTGGTTAGAAGTTGATCCGCTTCTGGGAGCAGACAGGCCTCAATGATAAATTGCGGCGCGGTAATATGCAGCTTGTAATTGTCTTCTAGAATAGAAGCGTTTATCTCTGCAGCATGAAGTCGCTCTTCAATGCGGCGCGCTACAGCGGAAAGTTCTTGCCCCAGAGTTGTTGCCATCCACTGGCAATTTTGGCGAGTAAACAAAGGCTGGCCGGCTTCTTCAGTTAATCTTTCGATGCGGCGTGAAACCGTTGCAGTGTTGGTCCCAAGTGCTTTGGCTGCAGCAGTCATTGTCCGAAATTCATCAAGGGCTAAACAATATTTAAGATCATCCCAGTTTTGCATAATATCCCTTTAACTAAAAAATACACTATTCGAATGTTCTGCTTAAATGTTTTTGGCGGATGAAGTTTAAAACACCGCATTTAAATAAAACGCACAGACACTGTATTGCGATTTTGCATACAGCTTTAAGTAAAGTATATATCTAATAAGGATATTTTTAAGGGAAAAAGGTATACCCCCAATAATGGTAGTATAAGGCAGCCATGATTTTGATATCTCTCCCAGTGAAACGATTTCACTCGTCTTCTGTGGCCTCACCTTCTTGTTCTGCTATCCATGCAACAGAAACCACCTCTTCGCCTTTGCCGGTGTTGAAAACTTTCACACCTCCAGCGCTGCGCGACCGGAAGGAAATACCTTCAACAGGTACGCGTATTGATTGGCCCTTAGATGTGGCCAGCATAATTTGATCTTCGATATCCACAGGAAAGCTGGCAACCAAATCACCGCCGCGCATGGCTTTGTCCATGGCCGCAACACCCATACCGCCTCGCCCGCGCACAGGATAATCATGGCTTGATGAAAGTTTACCAGAACCGCCTGTGGAAATAGTTAGGATTAAGTTCTCTTCTGCCGACATTTCTGCATAGCGTGCAGGGCTTATGGTTGCATATGCACTGCTGTCGTCTTCATCAGTGGTTTCATCCTCATCTGTCATACCAGCCACCGCCCGGCGCATTTTCAAATAGGCGGCACGTTCATCCGAAGTCGCAACGAAATGCCGTATAATCGACATAGATACCACACGGTCCTGGCCTGAAAGTCGAATACCCCTGACCCCAGTTGATTTTCTGCCTTTGAAAACTCTGACATCGGTTGTTGAAAATCGAATTGCACGGCCGGAATTTGTAACTAGCATGACATCGTCATCTTCATTTGCGATCCGAGCATTTACCAACTCTACATTTTCCGGCAAATCCATCGCAATTTTTCCATTTGCCCGCACATTGGTGAAATCTGAAAGAGCATTACGGCGCACATCACCGGCGGATGTGGCAAAAATAATTTGAAGATTTTCCCATTCGGCCTCAGGCGCATCAACTGGCATAATAGCCGCAATAGAGACGCCGGTTGGAATGGGAAGAATATTGACGACAGCTTTTCCTTTCGCTGTGCGGCCCCCGAGCGGCAGCCGCCATGTCTTGAGTTTATAGGCCATCCCATCGGTGGTGAAAAACAAAAGCTGTGTATGTGTGTTCGCAACGAAGAGAGTGGTTACTACGTCTTCGTCTTTTGTTTGCATTCCTGACAGCCCCTTGCCACCGCGCCGCTGGGCACGAAAATCCGCCAAAGGTGTACGTTTGATATAGCCTGCGGCTGTTACGGTCACCACCATATCTTCGCGCTCGATGAGATCTTCATCTTCCATATCGCCCGACCACTCGATAATTTCGGTGCGGCGCGGAACAGCAAATTTTTCTCGGACATCTGCGAGTTCATCTTTAATGATACTCATTATACGTTCTCGAGAACTTAGAATTTCGAGATAATCAATTATATTTTTTGCCAAGGTTTGAAGTTCATCAGTGACTTCTTGAACCCCTAGCTGGGTCAGTCTTTGCAAGCGCAGCTCAAGTATAGCGCGGGCCTGGGTTTCAGATAGGTTATACGAGCCATCGTCGTTAATTTTATGGGTGGGATCGTCTATCAGCTTAATATATTCAGCAATGTCTTGCGCCGGCCACCTGCGGGTCATCAGCTTTTCTCTTGCGTCGGCTGCATCGGCAGAGGAGCGAATGGTTGCGACCACTTCATCTACGTTGGAAACGGCCACGGCCAATCCGCATAAGATATGGCTGCGCTCGCGGGCTTTGCGC
>ERZ1048686.2916-NODE-2916-length-11438-cov-6.452605_pt1 | contig 11438 bp, 11 predicted proteins | sample MGYA00383099_ERZ1048686 | MGnify/ENA primary metagenome ERZ1048686 (study PRJEB29581, sample SAMEA5548369) | metagenome | biome: marine; feature: coastal; material: water | depth 25 m | study: Short-term variability in the microbial, nano- and picoplankton...
GCGGAAGGTTTTTACAAGCTTGTTATTTTGGCTATCGCCAGATAGTTACATTGCTTCACAGCTGAACAACGCGAGGTACAAATTGCTTCTCAATAACTCCAGTCTTCATCATCACATCCTTAAGCATATCGTCGACAAAGGTAGAGCACCTAAAATCAAGGAGATGCTGGATATTTTTGAAGCGTCAAAAGATACTTTGATCTCCGCACTGAAACAGCTAGAGGATTACCATGGTGTGGTCTTACATCCGGTATCTTTCGAGGTATGGGTGATGCACCCGTTTTCGACCGCGCCGACCAACTTTTGGATCGAGTCAGAAACTGGTAGCTGGTGGGGGAACTGCGCGTGGTGCTCCCTTGGTGCAGCGGGACTTCTGAAACAGGATTTAACAATCACTACCACCCTGGGCGGAGAGTCCAAACAAGTTGTTATCGAAATCAGAGATGGCGAGGTAGTTAACGACAACATCTATATCCACTTTCCAGTACCAATGGTCAAAGCTTGGGACAATGTGACCTACACCTGTAGCACTATGCTCATGTTCGAATCAGAAGATGACATTGGCAGTTGGTGTGATCGACATGGTATAGAAAAAGGTGATGTTCAACCCATCGACAAGGTGTGGGAGTTTTCCAAGATTTGGTACGAGAACCACATGAAAACCGATTGGGTCAAATGGACAGTTGATGAAGCGCGCCAGATTTTTGAACGCTTCGGGCTTACAAACCCTGTATGGCAGATGCCATCAAATGAGGAAAGGTTTTGAATTTGAATACCAATTCAGAAATTGCCAGCTTTGAGGTGAAAGCGGACATTAGCCAAGCCAAACACGTCGCAGCTGCGCTTGAGTGACTTAAGTTCAAATTCCGCTTTTCTCAAGTGGGAGTGGTACCCCTCGCGGCGGCATATGAGTTTATGGCCCCCCGCCCCCTCTAAATCACAGACAATCGCTCAGAGCTGAGTTTGAGGGTAAACGGACAAGTAAATAAACAGATAAGCAGTGTCAACCTGCTTCCGATACGCTTCCCGTGATGTTGGTAGTAGGAGGCGAATCCTGTAAGTCATTGATTTTATTGGTCGGTGTGAGAGGATTTGAACCTCCGACCCCTTCGTCCCGAACGAAGTGCGCTACCAGGCTGCGCTACACACCGAGAGTTGGAGGGCAGACTATATCAAAGGTTGAGGCTGACGAGGGGTAGCAGGGCTTAGTAAATGCCCGCCCAGCGAGCGAGCCACTGGCTGAAAATACTCAGACCCACAACGACCACTATGAGCATGATTAACAGGCGACCGGGGCGGAATGGCTTACGCTCCACCGAGTTGACTCCTCGTTCCAGGAAGCCATCTACTTTTTCCTGATCCTCAGGATACAAATTGTTTTTGTAGCTGAGATCTTCTTGTTCGGATTTATCATTCATAGCAGCATAAAAAAAGGGGCGAATACGGATTGCGTATTCTCCCCTCGAAAGTTGGGAATGTCACCCCCATGAGAGGCAACTTCCCAGCAGCAACATGATCAAACCGCGAACAGCTCTTCCGGCATTTGCATAAGGTTGTCAGCGCCGGCCAGCATTGTCGCCTTCAGCGACTCAGTGCGCGGCAACAAACGCTGGAAGTAAAATTGGGCCGTCATTATTTTGGCTTCGTAAAATGACTTGTCCTCGTCGCCTTCCGCTATCTTTTGGCGAGCCACCATTGCCATATGGGCCCAGAAGTAAGCCAGGGTGACGTAGCCGGAGTACATCAGATAATCCACTGCAGCAGCGCCGGCTTCGTCCGGGTTGCTCATTGCAGCTTCACCTATTTTCATAGAAAGGCCCAACCACTCGTCGCTATGCGCCTTCAAAGGCTCCAGGAATTGTTTGTCTTCTTCAGAACCGCGAGCGATCAGTTCTTCGATCATGGCAGTAAAGTTGGTCAATAACTTACCGCCTGAACCCAGTACCTTGCGACCAATCAAGTCCAGGGCCTGAATACCGGTCGTTCCTTCATACAACATGGCAATGCGGCAATCGCGAACGATTTGCTCCATGCCCCACTCCTGAATAAAACCATGGCCACCAAATATCTGCACACCGTGGTTGGCAGCCTCATAACCGGTTTCGGTCATGAACGCCTTGGCGATAGGAGTCAGTAACGACATCAGATCGTCAGCCGCTTTCGCCTCTTCTTCAGTTCCTTTGTCTACGATGTCACCCTGCATGGCAAGGAAGTACAAAAATGCCCTGCTACCTTCTGCGAAAGCTTTCTGGGTCAGCAACATACGACGCACGTCTGGGTGCACAATAATTGGGTCCGCTGGACCATCGGGGTTTTTCGGCCCAGTGAGGCTGCGCATGGCGAGGCGATCCTTGGCGTAGGCAAGGGCACCCTGAAAAGACAGTTCCATGTGCGCAAGGCCCTGTGCAGCAGTACCCACTCTGGCGGTATTCATAAAAGTGAACATGCAATTGAGGCCTCGGTTTTCCTCGCCGATTAAATAGGCCTTGGCGCCGTCGAAATTAAGGACTGCAGTGGCGTTACCGTGAATACCCATCTTGTGCTCGATTGACGCACAATGTACGGCATTGCGTTCGCCGAGAGTGCCGTCTTCACTAACGTTAACCTTGGGCACGATAAACAGGGATATTCCCTTAGTGCCTTCGGGTGCATCAGGCAGCCGAGCAAGAACGATATGGATGATGTTATCCGTCATGTCGTGCTCGCCGGCACTGATGAATATCTTTTGACCGGTTATGGCATAGGAGCCATCAGCCTGGGGCTCGGCTTTGCTGCGCAGGAGTCCGAGATCGGAACCACAGTGTGACTCCGTAAGGCACATGGTACCCGTCCACTCGCCCGACACCAGCCGTGTCAGGTATTGTTCTTTCTGCTCGGGGCTACCATGCTCTTCAATGGTTTTGATCGCACCGTGGCTGAGGCCGGGATACATGCCCCAGGCCCAGTTGGCAGTTCCCACCATTTCAGTGTTGATAATACCCAGAAGATTGGGCATCCCCTGGCCGCCCGCCTCGACATCCGCACTCAGCGAAGGCCAGCCGTTGTCGATATACTGCTGGTAGGCCTCTTTGAAGCCCGTCGGGGTAGCCACGCCTTCTTCGCTCCACGTGCAGCCTTCCTGGTCACCGCTCTGATATAAGGGGGCCAGCACGCCTTCAGCGAATTTGGCACCCTCCTCTGCGATTGCGTTCATGAGATCGGTAGTGGCTTCTTCGTAGCCCGGAAGCGTTTGAAATAACTGCTCTGCTTCGAGTACTTCATTGGTGACAAAACTAATGTCGCGCAGGGGAGCCTTATACTCTGGCATAGTCTTTACCTTTTTCGATGGAACGAGTTGGCACAGCAACGGGTAACTCTCGAAGCCAGCCATGTAATCAGTGCACACATTTTGCTGATAATACCCCCGAAGTCAAATACCTTTTTAGAGGTAGGCCCGGCGCATATCAAAATATCTGGTTATAAGAACGAATACCTGCCGCCTGTGACGCTTTAATAATAGTGAATACTTACTATTTTATAAGCTCCTGTATTGAAAGGTATTTTGAAGCAGAGCATGGGTCCCAAGGCGCGATGTGTGGCACCTCGCCCAGCAAGGGCGCTGGCAATAGGCGCTGCAATGTGTCCAAGTTTTCAGCGTAACTGGTCATGCGTTCACCGGGCTCGTTAGCCACCCAACCGGCAAGAGGCAGCCCGTCTCGACGCACAGCCTCGGCCGTCAGCAAGGCGTGATTAATACAGCCAAGACGCATGCCGACCACCAGAATGACGCCCACCTGCAACTGCTTTGCCAGGTCGGCCAAAGTCTCTCTGGGAGAAATTGGAACGCGCCATCCGCCGGCCCCCTCCACCAGCACAAAGTCAGCACCAGACATCATCACACCCCGGCACAAGCCGGCCAATCGAGAGGCCTGAATATTTTTGCCTACCTCTGCCGCAGCGATGTGAGGAGCAATGGCGGGCGTGAGAGCAACCGGATTTACCTGGGCATATTCCAGCTCCTCGGTCATGTTTGCTATCAACTGCAAGGCATCCTCGTTGTGGCCGTGCTCATCGCAACCCGCCGCTACCGGCTTCACTGCGGCGGTGCTCAAATCCTGGTCAGCCGCCGCTTGCAACAGTGCGCAGCTAACAGCGGTTTTGCCGACTTCGGTATCGGTACCGGTGACAAAAAAAGTATGACTCATGTTTTCTCCAAAACACCAAAATAGACCTGATAAGTGGCGGGCAAAACCTCACCCTCGCGCCAATACTCGTAAGCACGCATCATGCCCTGCAACACCCGCCGTCCAGTCAGGCCACTAGGACGGTTACGATTCACGTTATGGGCCCCGAGGGTTTTCAACTCGTGCAGAAGCTCACTCACTTTGCCATATTCCATTCGGTAAACCTGCTCGTGCACAGCCAGCGTCAAGTTGCCATGCTGACTCGTGGCCTCAATCAATGCCGCCGCAGGCAAAAAGGTATTAACGTGCTGGTGCTGGTCTACCGCGGCCCATGAGGAACGCAGCTCCTTGAGTGTGTTGGGGCCCAGTGAAGTAAACACGCAACGACCACCCGGGCGCAGTACCCGCCCCAACTCGGAAAAAAGCAACTCGGGGCGATGGCACCATTGCAACGCGAGGCTGCTGAAAATAAGGTCTACTGACTCTGTCGCCAGCGGCAAAGTTTCCGCATCTGCCACCATCCAGGCCCTCGCACCTGGGTGCTGTTGTCTTGAGAAGCGCACCATACCTTCGGCAAGATCCAATCCAAGATAATCCGCTTCGGGAAAACGACCAACAAGCTCAGGGCAGAAATAGCCGGTGCCGCTGCCCAGATCTACAATAATCTCGGGCTGGCGCGGTAGTTTGCCCAACCGGGAAAGCAATGCTGTGCCCACATCTCTCTGCAAGCTAGCCACAGAATCATATTGCTGCGCGGCGCGGCTGAAAGACTGAGCAACATCAGACTTGGCCATGGGCTCGGCAGTACTATTCGAAGCGGACAACCGCTCTGCGTTTTGCAAAAAATGAAAAAGGCTGTCAGAAATTGCCCGCCCTTGCTCCAGAGGCGCGACGTGGCTTGCGCCCTCAATAAATCCGACTACAGCTCGCGGAACACTCTCTAGTAATTTGGCCATAGACTGCGCGAGATCTGCGGCCAGTAGATCATCGTTATCGCCGTAAAGGTGCAGTTGCGGCTGGGTCAACTCACTGCAACACGAGCGTTGATCCAGGCAGGCTAACCAATCCAGGCCGGACTCAAGATAGCCGCTGCTTTGGTCGTTTCGCAGCGCATGCAGGCTGCGCATCAACGACCGGGGACGAGCAGCACCCGCCGCCTGCAAACTATCGAAGCGACGCAACCCGGCGGGCGGATCAGCAACAAAAGCTTCGCTGAACTGCTGCAACGTCGGCGCGGGCATACCGGGCCAGCCGTCCTGTTCAAGGAAGCAAGGAGTACTGCAAAGCGTGACCAGCGCCGCCACCCTGTCTGGCTGCATCGTTGCTAACTCCAGCGCCAGTTGTCCACCCAGGGACCACCCCATGTATACCGCGCGCTCGGGACTATGAGTAAATATGCCCTCCAACAAACTGTTCAGACTCACCGGGGCAGAGGCAAGGCCTGGCGCGAGGCAGGGCAAATCCAGCAAGGTAATATTGGCCCAGGAACGCAGAGCGGGGAGCAAAGGCCGCCAGACCTCTCGATTGCACCCCCAGCCGTGCAGCAATACCAACTCGCAACGCGACGAGTCGGTAGCCAGTAAATATTCTTGTCTTATATTGACTGTCTCTGGCAAAGCGCCAGTTCCTCCAGCAAGCGATCTACCTGTTGCGGGCTATGCGCTGCACTCAAGGTGATGCGTAATCTGGATGTACCTGGGGGAACCGTAGGGGGCCTGATCGCACCAATCAGCAAACCGCGCTCACGCAGCGTTTGACTCATGGCAGTCGCCTGTGTCGCATCACCCACCCTTAAAGGCTGGATAGCACTATTGGAGGCCATCAGCGGCAGGCCAAGTTGATTCGCGCCATCCCTAAAGCGCTGTATCAAGCTGACCAGGTGGTCCCTGCGCCAGGCCTCTTCGCGCAGAATTGCCAGCGATGTTAGCGTGGCGGCAGCGAGCGCAGGTGCTAACGCAGTGGTGTAGATATAATTACGAGACTGCTGAATCAGTCCTTCGATTAAATAGTCGTCGCCGGCCACGAAGGCACCCCCTGTTCCAAGAGCCTTACCCAGTGTAGCCATCAGTACGGGAACTTCTTTAATGCCCATGCCCGCGGCTTGCAAACTGCCGGCACCGGACTCTCCCATCACCCCAAAACCGTGAGCGTCGTCCACCATCAACCACGCATCCTGCCTGCGGCACAGCGCAGCGAGCTCACCCAGTGGCGCACTATCACCATCCATACTGAAGACACCGTCAACCACCACCAGCCCAGACCCTTCAACAGCGGCGAGTTTAGCGTCCAGGTCTGCAACATCATTGTGGGCAAAGCGGCGAAAGCGAGCGCCGCTGTGCAGCCCTCCATCGAGCAGCGAGGCGTGGTTCAGTCGATCTTGAAAGACATTATCACCGGGCTGCAACAGGCTGGTCAGAGTGCCTGTATTGGCCGCGTAGCCAGAAGAGAAAAGCAGGGCGCGAGGCCTGCCAGTCATTTCAGCCAGCGCTTCCTCCAACTCATGGTGCGGGCGGCTATGGCCGCAGACCAGGTGCGAGGCTCCACTGCCAACACCGTATTGGGCGGCCGCCCGCTGGAAACTTTCCACCAGGCGCGGGTGAGCCGCCAGGCCCAGATAGTCATTGCTACAAAAGTTAAGATAGTCCCGGCCCTGCAGTCGCACAACTGGGCCCTGAGCGGAATCCAGGGTCAGGCGTTGACGATAAAGCCCTTGCTCTTGGCGCTGTGTAAGGCTCGCGCGCAGCCGCTGTTCGAAGCCCACCACGTCACGAATCAGGCAGTCGCAGCATCGTAAAAATGAGGGCTTGGATCCTTCGGCGCCTCAGTCAATTCCCGCTGTTCTGGATTGATACCCAGCCGGGCAAATAATGCCAGGTCTTCATTGGCCCGGGGGTTGGGCGTGGTAAGCAGTTTTTCACCATAAAATATCGAATTCGCGCCAGCGAAATACGCCAGGGCATGCATTTGCTCATTCATCTCTTCACGCCCTGCTGACAGACGCACGTGTGACGCGGGCATCATGATCCTGGCCACCGCAATTGTGCGAATGAATTCGATAGGATCCAGGTCTTCCTGGCCCGCAAGGGGAGTTCCCTCTACTCTCACCAACATGTTGATGGGCACACTCTCGGGGTGCTGGGGGAGATTTGCCAGTTGTTGCAGCATACCGGCCCGGTCAGTCTGTTGCTCACCCATGCCCACAATCCCGCCACTGCAAACTTTCATGCCCGAACTGCGCACGTGATCCAGCGTATCAAGACGATCCTGATAGGTGCGCGTGGTGATGATATCGCCATAAAACTCGGGCGAGGTATCGAGGTTATGGTTGTAGTAGTCCAGACCAGCATCCGCCAACTGCTTTGCCTGCTCTTCACTCAACATTCCGAGCGTCATGCAGGTTTCCATACCCATTTTGCGAACACCTTCCACCATGGCAACCACGTGAGGCATGTCCCTTGGCTTGGGACAACGCCAGGCCGCGCCCATGCAGAAGCGGGTCGATCCGGCATTTTTGGCAGCACGAGCCTGCTCTAGCACCTGGTCTACTTCCATTAACTTTTCGACTTCCAAACCTGTGTCGTAGCGCGTGCTCTGGGGGCAGTAAGCGCAATCCTCGGGGCAGGCGCCGGTTTTGATGGAAAGCAATGTGCTCACCTGAACCTGGTTTGGGTCAAAATACTGACGATGCAAGCTTTGAGCCTCGAACAACAAATCGTTAAAAGGCAGCTTAAACAATGCCGCTATCTCGGCGCTGGTCCAGTCGTGGCGAATGTGCTGCTCGTTAGGCACTGTTCGGGCGTTGGCTGTGCTCATATCAGACCTGCTAAACATCGAAGTAGAAGGCCGCAATGATAACCGCGAGCAACTTGCTGTCAACCTACACTATAGCGCATGGTTAACAGCGCGATTCAGGCGCTGGGAGGTGCCCTATTTCCTACCCGCTGCTGCCTGTGCCAGTGGTCTTGCGCGGGAACACTGCCCCTGTGCGACGATTGCCGGGCGGAACTGGTCTCCAACCAGCAGTGCTGTCAGCAATGCGCGGTGCCTCTGGCCACAGGTGTCGCGGTTTGCGGCGACTGCCTGAGCCGACCACCGCACTACGACCGGGTTATCGCCCCCTGGCTTTACGGCGAGTACCTGGCCTACATTATCGGGCGCTGGAAATTTCATGGTGACCGAGCTCTGACACCGCTATTGGCTAATCTCTGGCACTGCGGACTGCCGTCTTCCCTGCCCACAGTAGACCTGCTCGTTCCTGTGCCGCTGCACTGGCGCCGACAGTGGCACAGGGGCTACAACCAGGCCGACCTTCTGGCCACACAATTGCTAAACATGTATCCATGGCTGATGGCGAACAGACAACTGCTGCGCAGGCGACACGCCACCAAAGCCCAGGCAGGCATGGATGCACAGCAGCGCTCGAGCAATCTCAGTGGCGCCTTTACTGTGTCCAGTGGCTGTGACAATCTCCGCGTGGCCTTAATAGATGATGTGCTGACCACGGGCGCAACGGCTGGTGAAGCAGCTAGAGCCCTGAAACAGGCCGGCGCAGCCAGGGTGGAAATTTGGTGCCTGGCAAGAACTCCTCCTCCGGAGAAATACTATTTAGAATGATTCGTTCACTTATATTTTTGCTGGTTTTACTTGTGAGTCCAGCCCAGGCCCTGGAGCCCCTGCGAATCGCCGTGGCAGCCAACTTCCGTGGCGTTCTGGAGCAGATTAACGAGCGCTATCTGGCCCAGTCAGGCCAGCACATTCAATTATCCAGTGCCTCCACCGGAGTATTGGCAAACCAGATCATGCATGGTGCACCCTTTGATCTCTTCTTTGCAGCAGACACCGACACCCCGAACAAGCTGCAAGCGGCAAACAAAGGGCTGAGCAGCTCTTGCTATGCCATGGGCCAAATGTCGCTGGTGGGAGGTGATCTTGCTGCACTGCAAAAGCCAGAGCTCAGTGTTGCCATCGCCAATCCAAAAACCGCTCCCTATGGCCGGGCCGCGATAGACATTCTGTCGCTGCCTGAGTTTAGCGCTATTGACCGCGATCAACTGGTACGCGGGACCAATGTCCTGCAAGCCTTCCAGTTTTGGCGAGCAGGGGCAGTAGATCTTGCACTGGTAGCCCGCTCCCTCGCGCCCGAAGGCTACCCAATAGCAACCAGCTGGCATCGTCCACTGCAGCAAAACCTGCTGGTGCTGCAGCGCTCAACGGCAGTGATCGCCTACCTCGAATGGCTGGGAAGTGGTACCGTTCGCCAGATGATAATCGATGCCGGCTACTTACCTTGCTCCTGAGCCCTACTGAACTGGACGTCATCGGGCTCACCGCCGCGCTGGCCGCTACCACCACGCTCATCTTGCTGGTGCTGGGCACACCTCTAGCCTGGTGGCTGGCTCACAGGCGCGGCAGTGCATCCGCAATGGTAGAAGCTGTTGTTGCTCTACCCCTGGTATTACCGCCTACCGTGTTGGGCTTTTACTTGCTGCTGCTGCTGGCACCCAGCACCCCATTAGGGCAGTTTTGGGAGCAACTCACCGGGACTCGTCTCGCTTTCAGCTTCAGCGCCCTGGTTATTGGCTCAGTCATTTATTCTCTACCGTTTGTGGTACAGCCATTGCAATCGGCATTCCAGAATTTACCCAGGGGACTGCTGCAGGCTGGCGCTACTCTTGGGGCCACGCGCTGGGACCAGTTTCGCTCTCTGGTGCTGCCACTCACGCGCCGCAGCTTTATTGCCGCCGCCAGCCTGGGCTTCGCCCATACGGTAGGGGAGTTTGGCGTGGTACTGATGATTGGCGGCAATATCCCCGGTGAAACCCAGGTGCTTTCAATTGCCTTGTACGACCAGGTGGAAACCCTTCGTTTCGCTGAAGCGCACCGATTGGCTGGCGGCCTCGTGGTGTTTTCGCTGGCGCTATTATTTCTTATCTACCGCAACAACGGTCCCGCGGCGTGGCGGGTACGCATATGAGCCTGACAATGGCAGTGACGTGCCAGGGCCATGGTGATTTTTGCCTGGATCTGGCCTGTGAAATTCCGGCAACGGGGGTTACCGCGATTTATGGACGCAGCGGTAGTGGCAAAAGCACCCTGCTTGATTGTGTTGCTGGCCTTCGCCACCCGGATACAGGGGAAATCAGCTTCGGCAAGGATCATTGGTTTGCTGCTGGCCAAGCAATGCCTCCGTGGGAACGGCACATTGGCTATGTATTCCAGGATACTCGGCTGTTTCCCCACCTGACAGTTGAAGGCAACCTGGACTATGCCAGCAAGCGGGCGACGAAAGCTGGACCCATGCCCAGGGACACGCTGGTTTCAATACTGGGGCTCACCCATTTGTTGTCGCAAACACCTGACACTCTGTCGGCCGGACAAAAGCAGCGAGTTGCTATTGGGCGCGCGCTGCTGAGCGCACCCCAGTTACTGTTACTGGACGAGCCGCTCGCCAACCTCGACCAACAAGCCAGCCGCGAGTGCCTTGCGCTATTGCAGCAACTGGCGCAAGGCCTGAACCTGCCCATGCTTTATGTGAGCCACGATATAGAAGAAGTAAGCCAGCTGGCTGACCACCTGCTATTGCTGGAGCGTGGAAAACTGGTAGATCAGGGCTCTATGCTGGAAATGTCCACCAGGTTAGATAGTCGCCTAGCTCGCGAGGAGCAGGCTGCAGCCATCCTGCTGGGCGAAATAGAAGCACAGGACAACGCATTTTCTCTCACCCAGATCAGCGTGGAAGGCGAAACCCTGTTCGTTAATCACCTCGACCAGCCTTTGGGATCACAACGGCGCTTGCGAATACCCGCGCGGGACGTGAGTATCTGCCTGGCAAGACCACAGGACAGCAGTATTCTCAATATCTTGCCAGTGACTATTCAGGAAATCGAAACCTGTCACAGCGCCCGGTTACTGCTGCGACTGACCCTGAAAGAGCAACACCTATTGGCTAGAATTACTCGTAAATCTGCCCAAAAACTGGGGCTGCAGGTGGGAGACAGTGTGTTCGCCCAGATTAAAAGCGTTGCCCTGCTAAGTGAGGCAGAGGACCAGCAATGAACAGCCATCCCTTTGATCCGCTCACCCCCGATACGGTAATAGACGCTGTAGAATCCACCGGCCGGTTGTCTGACGCCCGTCTGCTGGCGCTCAACAGTTATGAAAATCGCGTCTACCAGGTAGGTATCGAAGATGGGCAACCGCTTATTGCCAAATTCTATCGCCCCGAGCGCTGGTCGTTAGCGCAAATCGAAGAAGAACACAGCTTCAGCCTGGAGC
>ERZ1048686.2923-NODE-2923-length-11422-cov-4.192047_pt1 | contig 11422 bp, 12 predicted proteins | sample MGYA00383099_ERZ1048686 | MGnify/ENA primary metagenome ERZ1048686 (study PRJEB29581, sample SAMEA5548369) | metagenome | biome: marine; feature: coastal; material: water | depth 25 m | study: Short-term variability in the microbial, nano- and picoplankton...
TCCCACCATTCGCTTTGAAGAAGCGCGTCACACCAGGCTCCGTAAGCTTCCATTGAGTCGAAATCTAAGGTATAGAAAGCGACAGTGGAGAAAGACCCCGTGATGCCTCTCATTAACCGAGGATTTTTCGCTCCAAGGGATTCATGAAACGGTGCAGACTGTTTTGAAGCAGCCTCGAGTAGTTCAATGGCGGCAGGAGTTCCTGTCCAAGTAGTTACTTGCGTAATAGTCATATTTTCCTTTCCGAAAATTCTTAAGACATTAAGTCTGGGCCAAATGATTGTGAAACTATTTTTGCGGACGGATCTGCAGAAGCGGCGGCCATGAGAGCAAGCCATTCCGGATCGGCGGGAACGCTATCCATAAATTTCCCGAAGGTCTCCCCATCAGGAAAAATCATGGCATAAGTCATCACGGGTAGTGGGCCGGCGAAACTTTGAACGAGACGAATTTCTTCTACGCCATGACGACGCTGGATCTCTGCTGCTTGATGACAGTTAACCATAAACTCTGCTACTTTGCCTGGCTGAACATCCCAAGCAGTTGTATGAACAACTTTCATATTTCTCTCCTTTGTAGGTTGGTCTGACCATAATCTTGAAAAAGAGAACGCATAATAGGTAGATGGTTTCTAGTTACTGACTTCCTTGAAGCCAAGAATATTCGTCGCTGGTAAGCACTATTCCGCTTGCCTCTACATTTTTTTCTGCTTCGCTGAGTGTTCGGGCCGCACAGGTAGCGAAAGTAGGAAATGGTGCCGCAAGAATGTAGGCCACAGAAACCTGTTCAAGGCCGCATCCTTTTTCCGCAGCGAGACTTATTGCACGTTCCCGTCGATTCATATTCTCGGTAGAACCGTAACAACGAACTGTTTCAGAAAAAGTTGAAAGATTCGGATCATAAGAAGAAGTTAAAAACCCGCTAGCTAAAGAGGACCAAGCCAGCACCGGCATTTGGTTTTGTGCAAACCAGTCTCGCTCATCTGAATGGTTGCCACCGGTAATTGTTGTTACACCAGGCCAAGGAGCGTCAATCTGATCGACAAGTGAGAAATGAGGACTTGTTGCAGAAGGGGGAGTTAGGTCGTTTTCTTGAGCGTAGTTCACTGCTTCTTCAAGCCGGGTAAAAGACCAGTTTGAGACGCCCCAAGCACAAATGGTTCCTTTCGAGACTTCAAGAGATACAGCATCAACAAGCTCAGGAACAGGAACGCGTTCGTCATCTCGGTGAAAAAGCCAAAGATCAATCTGGTCAACTCCCATACGGTTACAAGAAATAGATATGTCTTTAGAAACATTTTCTGGCAGCACCCGAGAAGCAGACCAGTCCGGAGGCCCAGGATGACAGCCTTTACCGATGATTGTGACGTCATCGCGAACTCCTCGTGTAGTCACCCACTTCCCGAGCCGCTCATCACATGACCCGTTCTCGTCTGCGTAAGTAAGTCCACTGTCAAAAGCGTTGATACCCGCCGAGAAAACGTCATCAAGTAGGCGATGAGGTTCTTCAACCAGGGTCTGACCAAAGAGCGGGGTGGCTCCTTGAATCACAGAAGGTACGGGAAGAGGGACACCGTCTATCATTTTTTTATCCATTTTCAGACTCCTTATCTGCAGGGTAAATAACGCCGATTTCGGAACGGATTTCATCCATTAAACGCGACATCGAAAGAGACCAACTCCAAGGAACCACATCGCTTTCAACTGCTCCAGATTCCAAACATCTCTGAACTTCTCTTATTTGGTATTCGAACCCGTTGACGTCATGAGGAATAGAGACATCTTCTGACGAACTGCTGGAAGTAAGGGTGGCTTTTTCAGCTTGCCAAAAAAACGGTATTTCAATCATTCCCTCGGTGCCGATCACGCGACCTGAAAATCCGATAGCAGCATTTATTGCAGACCCAAGACGGGCAAGCCCTCCATTGGGGTATTTAGCAACTACACCGAGATGTTTGTCTATTCCTTCAGGAGAAAGTTCAGCTTTGGCAGAAAATTCTTCGGGCCGGGATCCATAAATAAGGTCAGCCAAAGTCAATGTGTAAATACCGACGTCAAGCAGACTTCCTCCTGCGAGATCAGGGTTCCATAATCGGCTTTCTGGAACATAGGGAGCGTTGAAACCAAATGATGCTTCGACAAGAACGACCTCCCCGATTTTTCCCTCTTTTACCCATGACAAGACTTTCTCATAAACAGGTAAATGTCGTGTCCACATCGCCTCCATCAAAAAAGTTTGCGTACTTTCCGCGGTTCGAATCATTTTGGAAACCTCGGACTCATTTACTGCAAGAGGCTTTTCGCACAACACCGGAACCGAAGCTTCTAATAAGGGGATAGTAGAAGAACAATGCCCACTATGAGGGACAGCAATATAAGCAGCATCCACCGCTCCCGCTAATGACAGAAGATCAGTTGAACCTTCTGGCACATCATAAGAACTACAAAAATCTTCTATACGACCTGAATCTCTGCCTACAACCATTTCTATAGAGTGCCCAATCCCTCGAGCAGCTTCCATAAAAGTCTTAGCAATTGATCCATGACCTACTATTCCCCAGCGCATCCACACAGCATTACCGAAGAGAAAGAAAATGTCTATTTGAGGCGTGCTCTTAAAAAAAGTAAAGTAAGCGTTCTGACGGAAAGAAGAAAAATGAAGGTAGCAATCGGATATGGCGGACCGGCATCAGGATCAAAACGCGATTGGGATACTCAAGTCGAGTTCCTTCTCGAAGCAGAGCAGATGGGTGTCGACATTATCTGGAGCGCAGAAGCCTGGGGCATGGACGGCGTAACAACCTTGGCTTACCTTGCGGCAGTAACAAAGAAAGTGAAACTAGGAACAGGAATTCTACAAATCTCTGCTCGGGCTCCCGCAATGACCGCCATGACCGCTTTGTCTCTTGCATCCATCAGTGACGATCGCTTTATTCTTGGTTTAGGGGTTAGCGGACCTCAAGTAGTTGAAGGTCTTCACGGGGTTCCCTTCTCAAAACCGTTATCTCGATTGAAAGAAACTGTTGATATTATTCGACAAGCTTTCGCCGGGGAAAAGATTTCCTATCAAGGGACACATCATGAACTCCCTCTCCCCGGGGGGCAAGGAAAATCTTTACGCTTAGCTCAACGGCCAAATGAAAATATTCCGATATGGCTCGCCACACTTGGACCTAAGTCTCTTACGTACACCGGAGAAGCTGCTGATGGTTGGGTTGGGACATCATTTGTACCCAGTGGAGCAGAAGCCACACTCGGACATATCCAACAAGCAGCACGCGAAGCCAACCGAAAACCACATAGTGTCGAATATCAAGCAGGGGGAGCGGTCCAATTCGGCGAAGACCTTGAAGCATTAATTGCCCCACGACGCCCAGGAGTAGCTTTCACACTAGGAGCCATGGGATCCCCGACAACTAACTTCTACAACGACGCCTATCGTCGAGCAGGATTCGAAGAAGAAGCTAGACATGTGCAGAAACTTTGGATTGAAAAAAAGCGAGAAGAAGCAACTGCGGCAGTACCCGATGAGTTAGTTCTACAAACAAATTTCTTAGGTACCAAAGAACAGGTAACAGAACGTGTTCGAGCATATAGAGATGCAGGAATCACGGTGCTAAGAGTGCAACCCGAAGGAGCGAATCAGCAAGAACGTTTAGACAGTCTCGGCCAAATCGTTGATGTTGTTAAGACGGTGAGTGAAGAGGACTCAGGGAACTCTTAGTAGGTGGTAATAGATGGGTGAAAAAATAATGGAAAACTCCTTTATATGAATGATTCAGATTTTGTGAACTTGTAGCGATCCGTAAAGGATCATGTAGGAGTAATGCGCCACAACACATTGGTGACTTGATTTTTTTACTTAGGCCGTTTCGGCCGCACTAAACGGGCGTTGATGCTAACTAGCGTCAGGCTCTAAGAGTTCTTCTCGTCCCTGTGGCATAATGGGGCAGCCTTAAGGAGGCATTATGGAAGGCGTTGCGTTTTTCTTTTCTCTTGTTGGGTCTTTTTTGCCGCTTGCCTTAATTGTTGGAGTGGTGATTGCCTTACAGCGTGGCCGTTCAGGTGAGGGCGATGCGGGCGCTTCGGTTCAGCGAGTGCTTATTTATGGCTTTTTGGCGGTAGTGGTGGTGTTGGTGGCGACCGGGGTTGACGACCTGGTCAGCCGTATTATTGAAAAACTCGAAGGTGAGGATCCGAGCGCACCGGCTTGGGCGGCGGCTCGAGTGTTGGTCGGTGGTGGTGCGTTGCTTCTACTTATCCGTATGATGCGCCGCCGTTTTGCTACACAACCCGGCGAGCAATCGACGCTGGCCTGGGTGTTTTATCAAGGAGTGATGGAACTCGTTTCTTTAGGGGTGCTAATTGTTGCTTGGGTGTTCTTTTTGCAAGGCATTATTGGCGACAGTGGTTTTGAACCCAAATATCTAGTGACCCTTGCAGTATGGGGCTTTACCTGGAACTATCACGTAAGCCTTGGTAATCGGGTAGTCAACGCTGAACCGGTGCGGTCGCCTTTCACGCTGCTGGCGGCTTCGTTTGCTGGCTTGATTGGTTTGGTGGTTTCGGTAGGGGCGCTGGTGTCAAACCTGTTCTTGTGGATCTACGAGTCGGTCACCGGCACAGATTATTGGGGAGCAGACATTGAGGTAGTACGAGATGTTCTTCCCTTTTTGGTGGTTTTTGGTGCGGTGTGGGTTTGGTACTGGTTGCGTCAGTCGGTCCCGGCCGAGCATTCAACTTTTCGCCATGCCTTTGTTCTGATCGTCGGGGCGCTGGGCGGTTTAGGCACGATGGTCGGAGTGGCGGCCGGCATGTTGTGGTCGTTGGGTCACTGGTTTTTAGTTGAAGAAGGGGTATCGGCGGCTGAGTTTTTCGCTGTTTGGATGGTTTTGCTGGCGGTGATGCTGGTCGCTGGTTTGGTGTGGCGTTACCACCGGTCGTTGTTGCCGCCCACGGCAGGCCGGGAGCGTTCTGAGGTAGATCGCTCCTACGACTATTTAGCTTTGTGGGTCGGTTTGACAACTATGGCAGTTGGCGTGGGCATGTTGTTCTTTTCCCTGTTGCGTTTGCTTACCCCGGTGCCGGTGGGCGATGAGCGGGTGTTGGCTGATTTTGTTATTGCGGCGTTCACTGGCTTGCTGGTGGGCGGTTTGGTTTGGCGCAATTTTTGGACCTCAGTGCAGGCCCGTTCCAAAGACGCCATTGAGGTGCGCTCCACAGTGCGGCGAATCTTTTTGTACTCGGTCTTTGGCATTTCAGCCTTGGTGGCTTTGGTCGATCTCTTGGTTTTGGTGACCATGGTCTTTAGTGCGGTGTTCGATCAAGAATTTGGGCGTCGTGTGCTGTGGGACATGCACCCATCATTGGCCTTGGTTTTGACTGCTGGGGTAGTGGCTGGCTACCACTTGTTGATTTTGCGGGCCGATAAAGAAGTTTCAGATGCGTTTAAACCAACCTCAGAATCAGAAACTCTGAGCAAAGCAGAAGAAACGCTACCGGCTTACGACTTTGATACGGTGGCCGCTGCGGTGGCCCAGTCCTCGGGCGGCCAACTTAAGTTGGTGCAAAGCCCCGAAGGGTTAAAGCTAGAAGAAAGCGAAACAAATGGATAACCAGATTTCTGTTACTCGAGATATCGCGGCTAGCCCAGAGGCAGTGTGGGCTTTGGTGACTGATTTGGAACGTATGGGGGAGTGGTCGCCAGAAAATCAAGGCGGTAACTGGGTAACTCCGGCTACCGAGGCGGCAGTGGGAGCTATTTTTAAAGGGAACAACAGCCACGGTAAGCGCCGCTGGACCACCAAGGTAAAGGTACTGGAGTTCGACCCACCGCATCGTTTTTCGTTTCGGCTTCTAGCTGGACGGTTAGGTAGTTGCGACTGGGTCTACGCTTTGGAGCCTTCCGAACTGGGTTGTTTGGTTACGGAATCTTGGGTCGACCAGCGCACCCCGTTGCTTACTTGGACGGGCAAGATCTACACCGGTATCCGAGACCGAGGCAAGCATAATCGTGACTCCATGCTGGCCACATTGGAAGCCATCGCTACGGTAGTTGAGTAATGCCTCAGAAAACTGAAATCCTGATTGACGGGATGACCTGTTCGGCCTGTGCAGCCCGCATTGGTAAAGGCCTCAACAAGTTAGACGGCGTTGAAGAAGCGCACGTTAACTTTGCCACCGAAAAAGCGTTCGTTACGTTTGACCCAGAAGAGGTAGATGAAGCGACCTTTGTGGCCACGGTAGAAAAACTCGGCTATGCGGTGGCTGAGCCTGCACATGACCATGGAAGTCATCAGTTGGAGCAGTTAACCCGTCGCTTGGTGGTGGCTGTTGGCTTGGCTTTACCTGCGGTGCTTATCTCTATGGTTCCGGCATTTATGTTTTCTGGGTGGGAGTGGACCGCAGCAGTTTTGGCTACGCCGGTGGTGTGGTGGGCGGGGTGGCCGTTTCACCAGTCGGCGGCCAAAAACTTGGCCAACCAGGCCACCAATATGGATACTTTGGTGTCGATGGGAACCCTGTCGGCATGGGTTTGGTCCATGGCCGCTTTGTTGTTCATTGAAGAGGGTCATATTTATTTTGAAACTGCGGCAGTTATTGTGGCACTGATTTTGTTGGGCAAATGGTTTGAGGCCCGGGCCAAACAGCGTTCTGGTGATGCCATTCGGGCTTTGGCCGGTTTAAGCCCCCGCACCGCTCGTTTGGAGGACGGCACCGACATTCCTTTAGAGGCCCTCGAAGTAGGTATGCGTTTTGTAGTGCGCCCTGGCGAGAAAATCCCTACCGATGGAAGGGTCGTGGAAGGCAACTCAGCGATAGATGCTTCCATGATCACTGGCGAACCGGTGCCAGAAACGGTAAAGGTAGGTGACGAGGTGATTGGGGCCACGGTGAATACCACCGGTTCGCTTATTGTGGAAGCCACTCGAGTAGGCGGTGAAACCACCTTGGCGCAGATCATGCGTTTAGTGGAAGAAGCCCAAGGTTCAACGGCGCCGGTGCAGCGGTTAGCGGATCGGGTTTCGGCGGTGTTTGTGCCGGTGGCTTTAGGTATTGCCGCTGTGACCTTAGTGGCCTGGTTGGCAACCGGCCAAGCAGTTAACGAGGCATTTACGGCGGCGGTTGCTGTGCTGGTTATTGCTTGCCCCTGTGCACTGGGTTTGGCTACCCCGACGGCCATTATGGTGGGCACCGGCCGGGGGGCGCGTTTGGGGATCATTATTAAGGGTGGCGAGGTACTTGAAAGTACCCGAGCAATTAGCCACATTGTTTTAGATAAAACCGGCACTATTACTGAGGGTCGTATGGAACTCGTTGACGTGGCGCCAACGGTGGGCGTCGATGCCGACCATTTGGTGCGTTGGGCGGCAGCGGTGGAGGCTCGCTCTGAACACCCGGTGGCTGCTGCTGTTGCAGCGGCGGTTCCGGTGCCGGGGGCGGTAAGTGATTTTGAAAACCTGCCGGGCTTGGGGGTGCGGGCGGTTATTGACCACACCGAGGTGACGGTGGGTCGGCGCCAATTATTTGACCGGATTCCTGACGATTTAGAACAAGCATTGTTGGCTGGTGAAGCAGCGGGCCGCACTGCCGTAGTGGTGGGTTGGGGTGATCAAGCCCGAGGTGTATTAGCGGTAGCCGACAAGGTGCGAGACACCTCGGCGGCCGCCGTGCAGGCTTTTCACCAGTTGGGCCTAGAGGTAACCATGTTGACGGGCGACAATGCTCGTACTGCTGAGTCGGTGGGCGCCCAGGTGGGGGTAGATCGGGTGATTGCCGAGGTTATGCCCGACGATAAAGATGCGGAGATTAAGCGACTGCAAGAGGCTGGCCAGGTGGTGGCCATGGTGGGCGACGGTATTAATGATGCGCCAGCGTTGGCCAGAGCAGATTTAGGTATTGCTGTGGGCACCGGTACCGATGTGGCCATGGAGACGTCTGATCTGACCATTGTGACTGGGGATTTACGGGCCGTGGCGGACGCTATTGCGCTATCTCGCCGTACGTTGACCACCATTAAAGGCAATTTGTTTTGGGCGTTTGCCTACAATGCAGCGGCTATTCCGTTGGCGGCTTTTGGGGTACTGAACCCCATGATCGCAGCCGGTGCTATGGGGTTCTCTTCGGTGTTTGTGGTCAGCAACTCGTTACGTTTGCGTAGCTTTGCCGGGTATCGTCCAGCAAAGTCCTTCTAAAGAAAGTGAAACCTTATGAGCGCTTTTCTTGTGCCAGAAATTTCTTGCGGGCATTGCACTAATGCCATTGAACAAGAGGTCGGCCAGGTGCCCGGCGTCGAGAAGGTAGTGGCCGATGTGGACACCAGGATGGTCAAAGTTTCTGGAACGGCCTCTGAAGAAGCCATTGTGGCCGCTATTTCCGAAGCGGGCTATGAGGTAGCGGAGGGTTAACTCCAGGTATTCCAACTGGTGACAGCTGCTGCTCCACCGGGGCGGCTCGCTGGTTTAAAGTCGGTGCCCAACGTGTGGCCCACGGTGATGAGCGCTACTTGGGTGACGTCGGCGTAAGGGATTTCGAGAATCTCGGCGGCTTGTTCTTCAAACAACAGGTGGATGGTGGTCCAGCAGGTGCCGAGGCTTCGTTCGCGAGCGGCCAGCATGAATGACCAGGCGCTGGGGATGATGGAACCCAGCATGGAGGCCGACATCATGGAGGACCCATCGTCCATGCGCCCGGGTAGGCAGGGCAGCACCATGGCTGGTACTCGGTGAAAGTTTTCTGCCAAATAAGACGCTGATTTGACGACGCGGAGTTGTTGTTTGGCCGGGTCGTTGGAGGGGGTAGGGGCGTCATCTACGGAGGCGCCACCGGTGTACATGTCCCAGCCTTTGCGGTACAGGTCAGCCAGGGCGGCTTTTTTGTCGTCGTCGGTGACCACTAGGAAGCGCCAGCCTTGCTGGTTGGACCCGGTGGGGGCTTGCACGGTGAACTCTAAGCATTCTTCAATGAGTTCTTTGCTGACCGGGCGGTCAAAGTCGAGTCGTTTGCGTACGGCTCGGGTGGTGGATAAAAGTTGGTCTGCGGTGAGGCCAAGGGTGGTCATGGGGTTTCCTCCGTGGGGGTTATTTTGTTTTCTGCGAGATCACGTATGCCTTCAACGGTGCAGGCCATGTTGGCTGCTTGGCTGGTTTGGCGATTGTGGACAATGGCTGCTTCTTTGTCGGGCATTTTCTCAATAAACATGGTGAGCCCCGATGGGCCGGGGCCCAAGATCATGGTAAAAGTCAACAGGGTGCCGTTGTCTTGGGGGGTGAGGTCGAAGCGCCAGTGGGCGGCGGGGTTTTCGGCGCTTACCGACGCCCAAGCAAAGACTTCGTTGATTTGGTGGTGGGTTAAGGTGCAGGGCACTTCCCACTCTCCCATTGACTCGTTTTTGTTGCGGCCGGTGAATACTGCACCTACCTCGGGGGTGTCAGATACCCATTGGCCGCCTTGAAACTCGTCGCTGAATTGGCCGGGCAGGTTGATGTCTGATACTAAGGCCCACACGGTTTCTGGTGAAGCGTTGATGTCGATTTCTACGGTGACGCCGGCACCGTCGGCAAAAAGCGGTTCGTCGTCGGTGGGGCGTTGGGTAGTGAGCCTTTGACGGGCGGGGTTTGTGGTCATGGGGCTAGTTCATCACAAAGAGGTCGGTGGGCTTGCTTCGGGCGCTGGAGGGGGTGTGTTAATCGCTGCCAAGCCAGGCGGGGGCTTGGTTGAGGAGGTATTCGCTGACTGAGCGGCAGTGTTCGAAAGCGTCGCACATGCCGTTGCTTTCGTCGCCTCGGTAGAGCACAGCGAAAGGGACCTCGAGGCGGGCTACTACGCCTAGCGAGCGTTGGGGGGCGTCGGTGACATCGGCGAAGGAGTCCATGGCCGTGACTTGGGTGGGGAGGTCGGGCCCGCTGAGGCCGGCCAGTTCGGTGGCGAGGAGCAGGAGGTCGGGGCTGTTGGCTAGCGGCGGTAGGGCCCAGGTGAAGAGCAGGTCCAAGGTGAGGTCTTCGCTGGGTTCGTCGTCGTCGGCCAGGGTGACAATTTCGTCTTCGAACGACATGAGGGTGCGGGGTTCAATGTCGAGGGTGAGGTGCAGGTCGAGGGGCCCGCCGCAGGCTGCTTCGGGGTGGAGGTCTACTTCGAAGGCTTGGCGCATGGTGTAGGTCTCAACAAAGTGGCGTTCGTCGTGCACATGAAAGCCGTGTTCGGCGGCGTGGTTTTTTAAATCGGCGATAAAGCCGGCGATGTCGATGATGGCCAACGGTTTTCCTCCTGTCTTGTTGGGCAAGGTCAGGTTAGACCTTTCAAGGCAGAGAGAACACTTCGCGCGCCCAAGATGGTTGAATGTGGGGGTGACTTTGCAGGACTCTTCTCAGGTGTTGGCCGATTTGCATCGGGCGGCTGATGCGGTGGCGGCGGCTTTCGTTGATTTGGATGATTGGGGGCCGTCCGGTGGGCGGTCTGATCAGTACGCCAGCGATGTGGTGGCCGACCGGGTGGTGCACGAAGTTTTAGACCCGCTGGGTTATGGCGTGTTGAGCGAAGAGTCGGGTTTTGTGGAGGCTGATGGGCCAGTGGTGGTGGTGGATCCGTTGGATGGTTCGACGAATGCGTCGCGTGGTTTGCCGTGGTTTGCTACCAGTTTGTGTGCGGTAGATGCTGATGGACCGTGGGTGGCGGTGGTGGCTGACCAAGCCAACGGGGTGCGTTACCAAGCGGTGCGGGGTGGGGGAGCGTTCCGTGACGGCGAGGTTTTGTGGCGTGGGGATTCTCCGCCGCTGGCTGAGGCTTTTGTCGCTTTATCTGGCTTACCGCCTCGTAACCCGGGCTGGGGGCAGTTTCGGTCGCTGGGGGCGGTGGCTTTAGATTTGTGTGCGGTGGCCGATGGCCGCTTGGATGGTTTTGTGGACTGCTCGCCGGATGCTCATGGGGTGTGGGACTACCTGGGGGCGCTGCTGGTGTGTGCCGAAGCAGGGGTCACGGTGGCCGATGCGCAGGGGCGTGACTTGTGCGTGCTTGATCATGCTGCTCGCCGTACCCCGGTGGCGGGGGCGGGGGCCTTGGGAAGCGAATTATTAACCTTCCGGCAGGGGTTCTGACCGGCGCTGGCAACGATAAGGTAGCGGTTTCTCGGGCGTGTAGCTCAGTTGGCTAGAGCGCCTCCCTTACAAGGAGGATGTCGGGGGTTCAAGTCCCTCCACGCCCACTCGTTGTGATTCCGACAACGTTCCCGTCGCTACGAAGAGGTGATTTCGCCGGCGGCCCGTTCGCCTGACTCGAATGCTCCTTCAACGGATGAGAGGTATGTCCCGTCGACGCAGGAGTCTCCGGCGAAGAGCACTCGGCCGCCGTGGATTGATTGGCCGAGCTTGGCGTAGTCGCCGCGACGCGTTTCGCTGGTCGGGTAGGAGTACACGCCGAGGGAAAAC
>ERZ1048686.2926-NODE-2926-length-11416-cov-4.448376_pt1 | contig 11416 bp, 9 predicted proteins | sample MGYA00383099_ERZ1048686 | MGnify/ENA primary metagenome ERZ1048686 (study PRJEB29581, sample SAMEA5548369) | metagenome | biome: marine; feature: coastal; material: water | depth 25 m | study: Short-term variability in the microbial, nano- and picoplankton...
GTCGAACAACAAACTGGCCTGAAAATTAAAATTCTTTCGGGACAAGAAGAAGCAAAAGCTGTGGTTAAAGGGTTGCAAACCGACCCAATGATTAATGATCTTACAGATTATTTCGCCTTGGATATCGGGGGTGGCAGCTTAGAAATAATGGAGGTTGAACAAAAAAGAGTAAGTAACATACAAAGCCTACCACTCGGCGCGGTATCAGTGGCCTTAGCAAATTCTTCAAACCTCAACTTGCCCCTAACTCCTGAAACTCAACTTAAAACTAGAGGTTTCGTCCGGAAAATAGTTCAAAAAGAATTTAAAATTTATTCTGCCAAAAGACCGCACCTAGTAGGCACTGGAGGCATACTAGTATTTTTACGCCTTATCTTAAATAATCCAGACGAGTACATGGAAAACAGAAGCCTAAACCTTTCTGAAATTAAACAATTAGCGAAGGAGTTATGCGGCCTTTCTCTTAGTGATCGAGTTGACCGATTCCCCAAACTACCCAGTGACCGGGCAGATGTATTTCCATTTGGACTAATTACAATCATAGAAACGATGGAATTCTTAAGTACCCAAAGTATTACTCATTCTTTTCACAATTTACGCTACGGATTTGTTCAGGATTTCTTTGAGTCCATAGACGCCGGAATATTACCAGCCCAATAAAAAGAAAGGGGATTTACTACATTTGGGTCAAAAGATTCAAAGCCGTAAGCCGCCAACTGTTGGGCACCTGAAATCCAAGATTCAGGCAACTCAATGGAAGCTATTTCTTGGGAAGGGTTAGCAGAAATCCAAAATTTTTCTTCGGTTTTTTTATGCTCCCAACCATAACAAATTGCAGATTCTGAAAAAACGGGGAAAGAATGCAAGGTCCACTCATCCGAATGAGGGTACCTTGCCCGATGACCAGCTCCAGACAATCGAATTTCTATTAACTTTCGAACAAAGAGAGCTTCTTTCTCAAAAACTTGAAGGTCTTTATAGTTTAGTGCGTTTATATCACCGTTTAAATAGGTATTTCTAATACCTTGTTTATGTCTCAAAAAATCTTGCCCTGCACTAAGCATGGGTACACCAGGAGCTGCCATTAACATCCCCAAGGCCACCATCACCCGGCGAACGACTTCCTCAGGTAAAGAATCGCCCTCCTTCCAATCACCCATGTCTCGAAAACGGTCGACTAAAGCATAATCATCATGAGATTCCAAATAATTGAGAGACTGATAAGACCTATAATTTTGATTTTCTGAATCATCATTCAAGAGCTTAATCGCTAGATCCTTCCCCGATTGGTTTTTAGCATACTTGAGCCATCCTTCCCTCGATGCATCGCTCCAAAGTGAATAGCCCGTTTTATTCATCTCGGCAGGCAATCTTCCACGAAAACTCCATGGTTCCGCAAAAAGTAGAATTCCAGGTTTTATTTTCTTTAATTCATTTTCAATCTCAGTAAGCAATTCCAGACCAAGCAATTCCCCTAAATCAAAACGAAACCCGTCCACATCAAAAACTTCTACCCAATAAACTAAGCTGTCTATAATTAACTTTTTTACAGGTTCCGACTCACATTTTAAATCGTTTCCGCAACCGCTATGATTAGTCAAATTTCCAGTGCTGTTCGTGGAGCAATAAATTTCTCTGTCCAAATTAATTAGATGCTGAGGTATCCCTATATGGTTATAAACTACATCCAAAACAACCGCCATACCAGCATCGTGAAAGGCATCGACCAATTGGCTAAACTCAGTAATAGAAGCGTCATTCTTGGAACAACTTGAATAAACGGATGCCGGAGAAAAGAAATTTACCGGCATATACCCCCAATGGTATTGTTCTTTTGTCCTGGCATCAAATTCATGAACTGGTTGAAGCTCCACAACATTTGCTCCAAGTTTTCGTAAGTAACAATCTTTGGAAGCCAGCCACTTAGCCAACCCCTTAAACCCTAACCTTTCCCCATCACTTAATGTACATGGGGCATTAGCTAACAAATCTCGGATGTGTGCCTCAACCACAACAGCGTCCTCAATTGAAGGTGGGTTGAAAGCCTTGCATTGAGGCTTAAATTCCGGAATCAAGGCAAGCCCGGGTCCATCCCTACCTACCATTGCTCGAGCATACGGATCTACAATTTCTTTAGAAAATAAGTTACTTTGAGCATCTAATTGGGTTATAGAAAATTTATAAAGTACCCCCTTTAATGAAGCTTGCAAAGTTACAAACCAACTTCCGTCATCCTTAGGCAACATCGGTATTTTTTGGGAAATACTATCAGCTGTTTCCTCAAATAATAAAAGTTCAATTCCCTCAGCGCGTGGAGCAAAGATTCGAAAGGATGAATATTCTCCGTCAAAACTAAACCCGAAACTGCCCTCCGGTCGGTAAGATATCCATTTTTCACTACCGATGACTCCTCGGGGCTCAATAACGTTAAATTCAACCAAGTCCTTACCAGTTCTATTTTTATGAAACCTAGCATTACGAAATTTTCCAGCAGAGGTCGGAAAAGCAGGAAAGTTATCGTGCGGATCAATCCATCTACCCTTTTCGGTACAAAACTTAAATTCAAACTCTTCAAATTCACTCAAGGCTTCATCCTCGATCCAAAGTTCCATCCCTCTTTGAACAGGGGATAATTCCCACCGAGAAGAAATTTCCCAATCATTACAATCTCCCAAAAGAAAAAGTTTCTCTCCTTTTATGCCATGAAAAGAAATTGATTGATCAGGAAAAAAAAACAGCCACTTACTTTTTACCTTCACATAACCGCCCAGAGAAGCCCGTGTGTAGGGCTCTGCAACTTTAAACCCATCTCCGATGATACCAGCTTCCGCCACGAGATCCTGAGGTAAAAGATCTCCTGCCCAATCTCTTTCCAAGGCGACCCACCCCAAACCTTTTGGCTCTATCCATAGTTTTCCACCTCCTTGATATCCCATCGCCTATCTCCTTACAGAGAAAGGTTCTGTGAATCCATCCAAAAACCTTTTGCTTGGATCCCGATCAATCATTATTGTTGGTCTTACAGTGCAAAGATCACCGAAAGAAAGAATTCTTGTCGCCTTGTCTGGGGGTGTAGACAGTGCGGTTTCCGCCGCTTTGCTTAAACAAGCCGGTCATGAAGTCGAAGCCGTTTATGTAAGAACTTGGGAACATGAAGATGATCTCCTAGGTAATTGTCCAGGAGCACAAGACCTCAGAGATGCTGAAACTGTAGCTTTACAGTTGGCTGTTCCTTTTCATGTGGTCAATTTTATTGATTTTTACCAGCAAGAAGTGGTCAACCCAATGGTTCATGGCTATGCCGACGGCATAACTCCAAACCCAGATGTATTATGCAACCGACAGATGAAATTTGGTGCACTAATGGAGTACGCCAAAAAGCAATCATTTGAAGCATTGGCAACCGGACATTATTGCATCCGTAAAACAAACAAATCCGGAGAAGCAGAACTTTGGGAGGGGAAAGATAAAAACAAAGACCAATCTTATTTCCTTGCTCGCTTAAAATCGAGTCAACTCATGTATTCCAGGTTTCCTCTAGGTTCCCTGGAAAAGCCAGATGTGCGCAAACTGGCTCATGAATTTTCATTACCCGTATCCCAAAAGAAAGATAGTCAGGGAATTTGTTTTTTAGGAAAAGTTAAAGTTCCTGAGTTCCTATCTCATTTTATCAAAGACAAAAACGGTGAAATTGTGGATACGAACGGCAAGGTACTTGGAAACCATCAAGGTTTACACCGCTATACTTTAGGACAAAGGAAAGGCATCGGGGTGCCATCCAACACCGACCATGAAAACTTTGTCGTAACCGGTAAAGATCAATTAAAAAATCAATTAATCGTAGCCTTTGATCGTCCTAATGAAACGACTCTATGGGCAAAGCGATTTGGGTTGGAGCAGGTGGGCTTTCTTTGTCCCCGTTTTGAATGTCAAACTGAAATCAACCTTCTAGGCAAAGCCCGTTACCGAGACCCATCCACACCGATCAGGCTAATTAATAAAGCAAATGAAAGTTGGTCAGTCGAATTCAAGGACGATCAGCGTGCCCTAACCCCGGGTCAAATTCTTGCATTTTACCAAGGTGAGCAATTGATTGGGTCGGGTATTTATTCGCTTTCAAAATTTGGACGTGCCGCCCTTTCATCTTGATTTGCCTGCCATCCTCAAGATAAGAATAGATTAAATCATGCGACTTAAACTCTCCAAAACAACCCGTAGCAAGTTACCAATTGCTGAGGAGCAAGCTCCGCTTAAAACAAAAGAGAATTTGGAAGAGTACCTCCAGGGTGCCATTTCCTTTTTACAAACCCAACAAATTGCATTGGAAAAAACCATTTCCATTCTTGAAGAGATTGCACATCTTGCACCGACCATGAAAGCAGATGTAATTCGCAAGGTGAGTAAAGAGAAAGAAATTCAATCACGCAAAACACTTAAGGTGCTAAGAAAACAGCTTAAGGCACTGGCAACCCTTTCCTTCAACCAGCAACCTCTTTTTAGTTCGGATGATGCCGATACTTCCTTTCCTCTATTCGAAGGTGCCGGTGCTAACGCACCTCAAATCAAACAGCCCTCCGCACCCCATTACTACAAGCCCATACAGAAAACCACACATGAAGTGAATTTGGATTTAGTCCACTCCTCCCTCCAAGCCATTCAAGAGATGCTCGGGCAAAACAATTCAACCACTCAGGATTTACAAACTAGTTTTACTGCCCTTGCCAGTGACCCTAAATCACAAGCAAAGCTTCAATTTTTTGAGGAAAGAGTAAAAACATGGGTCTCCGGAGTCATCGAGGGACAGGATGGTTTGTCAGTCCAAGCAAATATTTTAACTCAACGCGTTGACGGTTTAGTACGTGGTCTGCAACGCGGGCAATCAGAATAAAGGATATGAACGGGGAGTCCCCCACGCCACGGAGTTCAACGCCAAGTCCTGGGCGGGCATTTTTGGGCATTCATTACGTCAAATGTGGCACTTACGGGCGGATTTACAAAAACAAAGATGGAACAGCTTATGTTGGGCATTGCCCAAAATGTATGCACAGATTACGCGTATTAATTGGACCAGAAGGAACAGGAAACAGGTTCTTCAAGTGCTTTTGCCCCTAGTGTAAGAGTAAACTAATCAACTTTTAAAAATTTAGAGCTAAATCACTTTGATAATTGATCAAGTTTAAGCCTTTGACGAGATTGGTTGGTATCCAACCACCATGCGTCACTTGGAATAAGTTGATATCTTTTGAGTCTGGAAACTACTTCTTTTTCTGATTCAATCCGGCTAACTTGACCCAAAATAATTATAAAACCTTGGTTTATTGAACCTAAGCGTAATTCATAATCATTCACCGCAAGAGCAAAACTTTTCTCTAAATTTGGCCAATCTGCTCGTTGAAATTCAATCAAGCCATTTTTTCTTACAATATTTATTACCTTCCCTAAGGTTTCTTTACCGGGAAGAAAGATATATCCCTCAGACAAATCGATGACAGTTTTAAACACTTTAAGCTTTGGAAAATTTGCCTGTCTTAAAGTTTGATCGATATGGTTGGTAAAATTAGGCGGATTAGTAATATCAACATCAGAACCTTTAAAGGTTAAAAGGCTTGGGTTGATCGTGATCTGATCTTTCATCTTTTCAATTTCATTCACCAACCTATCCTCTAAAATTAAATTAGCTTTTTCATTAGCAGCAAATAGAGCAGGTCGCGTCCACTTGTCATCGTTTAATGAATGCACCAATTGATCTGAAACAATGAGTTGATCTTTTTTATCTGAACTTAGTTGGGGAACAGACTCAAATTTCTCCATCCATCCCACATAACCAATTAAGCTCGCGAAAAAACCGGTGCAAAGAAAAACCATGAGAGTTTTACCTTTTTGTTGAACATTCGAAGATCCATTCGATTTGATTGGTGAACCTTGCTTTTCCTCCACTAATTCCTTAGTGACTTCGATCAATACTTCATCATGGTTAGAAAGCTCCCATTCATCCAGAACCCTCTTCTTCCCGTCATCATTTAAAATGATTTCTCGAGTGTCAGCCGATGCGTCAAAAACCTGTAACGCATACTCCATCCATCCGATCACCTCCCCCATGGTTATCTTTTCTTTTTGCCAATCCGGATCGAGCCGGCATTTCCGTTCAACTTCCATAGCTTCGTTTTCAGCTAGGAAACCGAGTAAATAATTGGCTATCTGTTCATATCGCTCAATGCCTAGAGAGATTGGGAAATTATTTTCAACGGAAAGACCTTCTTCCCTTAATCGAATTGAGAATCCGATAACCAGTTCCCGAAAACTTTCATTTGCGAAGATCGGCTTCTTTTGCCAACTCTCAACAATCGCTCTGTCCTCACCGCACAACAGAGCCTGAGCACGGGCAACTCGCATATCTTTTTTATTCTCATTTCGAACCTGCCCACTTGGCTCAATAGTGAAAAGCTCAAGTTGTTTTTCTTTAAAAGAACCCCTCTTATTCTTTTCTTCTAAACAAAGGTTTTCCAGGTCCCAAAAAAATTTAGCGCGACTTCTCTTCCCATCCCTAAAAATCGCCAGGCGAAGAAGTGTCCGCACCACTAATTCCTGAGCTAAAGTTTCGTCGCCCAAAAATAATTTGGCAAACCTCAACCCTTCCACGGTGGGATCATTAAGAAAAACCAAGTCTTTTTCAATCCGTCCAGTCATTGAGTTAGAGATTTCTTTACAGAACTGCACGAACCAACTGACAAAGTTTGTATAATGCATTGAACCAATCCATTGGTGAAAGGCTTTTTGCCTGAAGGATTTGTCCAAGATAGCTTTTTTGCCCAGTCTCTATATTTTTTCGGACAATCTCCTGCTGGCCAAGACATCCAAAGAGAAAAACCATTTTTTCCTCTGGCTGCACAAAGTAAAGGCCATGCGGCATCAATCCATAAAGTATTTGCCTTTCCACGCCCAAAAACTTCGCCCAGTAATTGCCTGATCCAAATACCCGACAATTGAGAAACCTTAGGGCATTCAATTTCACTGCCAGTTTTATCTAGAGCCTGAAAAGCAAAGGTGTCCCAAAGCTTAGATAAATCCTCAATCCATTGCGGACATGTTCTCCATAACTCAGCATACTGACGTAATCGGGTTAAGGGGTGATTTACTGGACGGAAACCGCGGAGTTTCCAACCTCCCTGTGATCGATAAATAAGATCGATATCAACTTGACCGGACCTCCACAGATCGATCGAAAATTGTTGGGCAATCCTGGCCATTTGCGTCCTATTTCTTCTATAACCAAGGATTTCTAAAAACCATTGATGACAAGCCATCTCCCACCCCTGTGTAAGTAAACGTGAGTGAGCAAATCCCTTCTTGGCCATCCATCGGGAACGTGCTCTTTCTCTGCGTTCACCCAAACTGATACCTACTAAATTACTTAATGCAAGGTCGGCCAAACTGTCTTGCCCGGACAAACGGGCAAGTGCATGGGCCTCCGCATATTCTTCTATTCCATGAAGCAAACTTGGTAACAAGACCAGGCACGGCACTGCCTTGCCATTACTGGTCCTTTCTTGATTAGTCACACCCGAAGCCCCTGAAAAGATACAGGCATGTAAAATTACTTTGTTATAATTTGAATCAAGGTGATGCTTGTGCGACTTCCAACCTTCGGGGAAAAAATGAATTTCTACATCTCCAATAAAGCTTTCCCCATCAATGACTAATTTAGCATTATGAAAATCAGGACCCTCCATAGACAGATTCCAGTCACCAGCATAATCCACATATATTTTTTTCCCACAGCTGGTTACTAATGAATCCGTAAAAAAATCCTGCTCCGCCCAAATACGCTGAGCAACTGATTCTTCAATTTTAACCGAACCATAATACCCCGGGACCTCCTCAACAAATCCGTCTTCTGTCATTTTCGGATCACTTATTTCCTTCGGGAAATTCAATACGATTGTGAAAAGGCTCACGCTCACTCCGCGATCTCGATTGATTGAGGTTTGCCCGACGACTTACCTGATCAATCGAATGATCCAAACGCTTGACGAATTCCTCCACCCGCATGGCGGATGCCCCATGTGCGTATGCACAGTTTCGAATCAAGTTATCATTGGTAACCACACAAATTCTAGCCGGATGCTTCGCAGCCATAACCATGCGTTCAATTACCCCGTCTGCACCCTCACTGGATGAGGAGTAAACAACATCAAAGGAGTCAAGGTTTCGGTATTTTTGCAAAGAGCCCCTACCCTCCCGTCCATCGAAGACTACGGTCACTCGGTTTCCATCTGCCACCAAAGGTTCAAGCATTCTTAACAAACTATCTCTTGCGAGGTTTCGATCACGTGCCAATTCCCTAGCGATGTCAGGCATTGCATGCATGGCATTGTTTGCGTCAATCATCAGATGTTCTTGCATTTCTTTCGCTCTTTAATCAAGGAATGTATCTTCGATTTAGGAAGTTCTTTTCTTTCTCGCAACGCAATACCTAATTAACCCATCCAATTTATGAGTCTCGCTTTTTTATTTCCAGGTCAAGGTTCCCAAGTCAAAGGGATGGGTACCGATGTTTTCCATCGCTACCCTGAACTTATCGATGAAGCCAATCAAGAATTGGGTTATTCCCTAAGTGATCTTTGCCTTGAAGATGCAAATGAACAACTGTCACAAACTCAATTTACCCAACCCGCTCTCTACTTGGTCAGCTTTTTAGAAGGCAAAGCCAAAATCGACGATGGGCAGATACCCGATATCGCTGCTGGTCATTCCGTTGGAGAATTTGCCGCACTAGCTCTTGCTGGTTGCGTATCCTTTATGGATGGGCTCCGTATGGTTTCAAAGCGTGGAAATATCATGTCTCAAGTAACCGGAGGAGGTATGGCTGCAGTAATCGGAATGGAAGTCGAAAAGATTCAAAGCTCACTTGAACAAATCGGTGCAGACCAAGTAGACCTTGCTAATTTCAATTCCCCCGGTCAGGTCGTAATATCTGGACCTGCTGCCCAGATCAAAACCACACTTACTCCACTTAAAGAAGCCGGTGCTCGAATGGTGGTTCCCTTGAAGGTTAGTGGTGCATTTCATTCGCGAATGATGGAAGAACCAGCACGAGAATTTGGGAAGTTTTTGGACGGAATTCGTTTTTCATCCCCCAAATTCCCTGTCTACTCAAATGTGGAGGCTGCCCCTTATTCCAATGGAGATGCCATCGCTCCCTTATTGGTGCGTCAAATACATAGCTCGGTTAGATGGACTGAGTTAATTACGCAGATGCGAATAGATGGAGCGAATGAATTTCTTGAGTGTGGCCCAGGAAAAGTCCTGACCAAGCTGCTTAGGCAAATCCCGTAGGGAAAAAGAATCAGCTTGCCCGGGTATCTAAACTGAGCTTGGTCAAGTTTCTCTCTTTCAACATATTAACCACATCAATCACCTTTTGATAAGGCAAAGAGCGATCTCCACGTATGTGAATAGTGGGAGCGACTCCCTCCCCTAATGAAATTCGGTCAAGTCGGTCTTCTAGCTCCTTTTTCCCGATAGGGACTTTTCCCCAAAAGTAAGCGCCTGACTCATCAATCGTGATATATTTGTCCTCCACCGGAGGCGGGGGTTGTTTGGCAGAGCTAGACTGATCGGGAAGGTTTACCCGATTATATTGCTCGATCACTGGTGTGGTGATCATGAATATGATGAGCAGAGAAAAAGCGAGATCGATTAACGGGGTAACATTCAGTTCTGAAATTACTGAAAGCTTGTTTCTTCTTGTAAAACTTCTTGCCATTTAATTATCCAAAGTTGTCTCGAATGCTCGTCGATACTTTCTTCAGGCACTCGTCTCCAATTCAATGCGATCAGCAAGGTTACTAGCAAAGTTTTCTAGCTTTGTCATTTCTCCCCGGGTTCGAGCAGAGAGATTATTATAGGCAAACACAATGGGTATGGCTACGCACAGAGCAGTAACGGTTGTCAACAATGCCCCAGACACACCTGGGGCAAGGTGTTCAATGGTAGCCCCCCCCGAATCCATCGTACCAAATGCATCCATTACTCCCCATACTGTACCAAGTAATCCAAGAAAAGGGGCACCTGAAACGATCGTTGCCAACCAATACATCTTTTCTTCATACCTGTCTTCATATTCGGTAATTGCCCTGCGAATGGCATTTTCAACATAATTCATGCGTACCCTGCCATCTTTAGAACTTGCCCGAGCGGCTGCCATCGCCCGAGAGCAGACGCGAAGATATGGACTCGACTGGCCGGGGAAATTTGCATCATCGTAATCGACCATATTGGGAAGCTCATTAATTTTCTTTTCGTCCCGAGCATTGGCTCGACGAATTCGTTTCAGTTCAGAATTTTTGCTCAGCATGATCGAAATGGCCCAACAATTTAATAAAGCTAAAACAAATATAACGACTTTACCCGCAAAGTTAGAATCTGCAAAATAGCTAAATAAGTCAGCAGATCCAAGCAAAGGCGCAAAGTTACATCCGTTTAATAAGTTTCCCATCACATTCATAATATTTCAAAAATCCAACACCAAACTCCAATTTTAGGCGAAAGGATTAAAAATCAACGAAAAACGCATCTTTTGCACAAAGTGTGGCAGAGAAATCGATTAAGTTTGCACGATTATCCAAAGCATCTTAGGCAAAATCTCTTATGCAGGTATCTCAAAAAGTTCTAGATGAAATCAATTCAACGACATTTTCCCTTTCTTCGAAAAACTCGATCGTCGGTTTGGATGGATTTGTTGATAAAATTGTTGCTCCCGTAGAAAAGAGACACGGTCTGGGAGATAACTTTGATCCCGTGCCCACCATTGCAGACATGGGTGCTAAAATCTCGGCTGCTGCGGGTAAAAGTGCCAATATCGAACTCTATCCAAGGTTCGAAAAATTGGGAGGTAATGGCCCCATTATGGCAAATGCAATGCTTTCTCTCGGAATGGGAGTTCGTTACATTGGTGCCCTGGGCACCCCCAACATCCATTCTGTCTTTGAAGAATTCGCAAGAAAAACTAATGCAATTTCTATAAGCGAGCCAGGAATTACCACCGCTATGGAATTCAAGGATGGAAAGGTAATGCTTGGAAATACCCTAAGCCTCGAAGAAATTGATTACTCCCGAATCATCGGGGCATGTGGAGAGGGCGAATTCATAGATCTGTTATCCAAAGCAGATTTAATATCCATCGTAAATTGGACAATGATTCCCAAAATGACTGACTTTCTCGTCGAGTTGGTTGATAAAATTTTGCCCAACCTACCGCCGCGGGATACACGCTCTTTTTTCTTTGACTTAGCTGATCCTGCAAAACGTTCGAGCTCTGATATTAAGGAAGTATTAACTGTCATCTCCCGTTTCCAAGCTCATGCTGAGGTAACTTTGGGTCGCAATTATAACGAAGGGCTTCAAGTGTTTGATG
>ERZ1048686.2928-NODE-2928-length-11402-cov-4.432713_pt1 | contig 11402 bp, 9 predicted proteins | sample MGYA00383099_ERZ1048686 | MGnify/ENA primary metagenome ERZ1048686 (study PRJEB29581, sample SAMEA5548369) | metagenome | biome: marine; feature: coastal; material: water | depth 25 m | study: Short-term variability in the microbial, nano- and picoplankton...
ATATTCATAGTTGTTACATCAACGCACAAGAAATTTATACCTCTAATTAAACCTTTTCACGATTGATAAGTCCAATAAGCAGAACAACACTTAGGAAGGACATAAAATGAAGATAGGATTAATCATCAGCAGCTTAATTTTCTCAAGTAGCATCTTTGCCCAAAACACAGATAAAACTTGCAAACGAATGGATCGAATGGAGCATTTCCTTAAAGACTCCATTCAAATTAACATTCAACAACAATCTGAAGTAAGCTCATTGCATGCTGAATACTGCCCGAAGTTTCAAGCAGCGATAGCCTTAGATAGCCATGAAGGATCGAACAAAGAGCAGCTCAAAGCTTTACGTAAAGAATTGAGAAATAAATACAAGGAAATTCTTACCGCGGAACAAATAAAGACAGTTAAACAAAAGAAAAAAGCCATTAAAAAATACCGCAAAGAAAACCCCAAAAAAGAAAAGAGATGCTCAATCAATGACCAATAAAATGGCTGAAAAATTGAACCTTACAGATGCTCAAGAGCCACTGATTTTGGCCTTAAATAAAAAACTCATGGCCAATAGGAAATCCATTCAGCAGAATGATAATGATTTGGATAAGGAAGCGATGAAGGATCTAAGGGTAAAGTATAGGGCTGATTTAAAAGAGGTTCTTACAGCAGATCAAATTGCTTTGATGAAGTCTGAGCGAAAGAATGAGAAATAAATTAATTTAGATATAAAAAGGGGTCTCATCAACCCCTTTTTATATCTTCTCCTTTTTTGGGAGGTTTAATAATTACAATCAGCGAAACAATGATGAGCAGCAAGCCAGCTATACTATTCCATGTAAATACCTCTTCATTAAGTATCCCCCAAAAAACAGCTACAAGAGGAATAATAAAAGTATTGGAACTTACGGCCAAAGCCGTTGTTTTTTTTATGATAAGATTAAACAAAATCATACTCACTGCACTGCTGAAGAAACCCAAAAGAAAAACATATTTAAAGGCTCTCCAAGCAAGGGATGGCCGGGTTTCAAAAACTTCTTGAATATTGGTTTGGCTCAATATCAGCACATAAATAACTGACACAAAAAACAAGGGAAAAGCCGTTTTAGCCAAAGGAGGCAAGTGGCTTAGTTTATATTTGATCAAATTAATATTATATCCATACATGAGGGTGGATAAAAGTGCTAAAAAGGTAGGAAATATAGGGATACTGGTTGTTTGAAGCAATGAAGGAGCAAATATGACAATAACTCCAAGCAAACCAAATAGCACACCTAGTGCTCCCTTTTTAGTTATTTTTTCATGGTAAAGAAGCGTGCCAATAAGGATCGTGAAAATTGGTGTAAGTGCTGTAATAATGCCGCTTAAACCACTTGGTATAAACTTTCCAGCCACCGAAAAAAGGTATGAAGGAATGCCTATTCCAATGATACCACTAACCGCTAAATAAAAATAATCCTGTCGAGTTAAGCTAAACGAAGTATTTTCTTGGTTATAACTCCGAATGTTTTTAGTAAAAAAAGTATATTTAATAACCCAAGGCAGAAGAATAAACCCACCAATAGACATTCTAAGACCCGCGACTTGCACAGGGGTAAATGCTTTTAATGACTTATAAATAAGGATATAACTGGATCCCCAAATAAAACCTAACAGGACAATAACAAATGTGGTAAAGTGCTTGGGCATATCAGGGAGATTTATTTTTACTTAACAGGTGCAAAAATGAGTTCTAAATGTTACACCACAGAGCTATTTTATGCACAAACACATCTCTTACTTTTACGTATATCTTACATGATCCTTTTGTACTTTTGTAAAGTATGCGTAAATGGTTTTTGATTGCAATATCTATTTTGCTTTGCGCTTTAGCAAATGCCCAACACAATCCGTTGGCACATAGTCAATGCAAAAATTGGGAGACCTTTGAAAAACTTGAACTTGAACGACGTGGCATTGAAAACCAGCCATATAACTACACCATTGGCTATAACAGAATTTCCTTAAGCGTATTTCCCAGGGCCTCATCCACAATTTTTGGATCTGTAATGAGTATTTTTCAAATCACCAAAAATACAGATACCATTCGATTTGATTTGAATAATAATATGATCGTAGACAGTGTAGTTCGCAATCGCAACAAACTGCCTTTCATCCATCTCGAGAATAAAATTACGATATTAAAACCCAACTGGACGGAGGGGCAAATAGATTCTGTAACCGTATTTTACCATGGAAACCCAGTTAGCAGTGGAGGCTTTGGCTATTTTGTGCGAGACCGGCATGCAACAGACGATATTATTCACACCCTTTCTCAGCCCTATGGAGCTGCGCACTGGTGGCCTTGTAAACAGACCTTGCTAGATAAAATTGACTCCATAGATTTGTTTATCACCACACATAAAGACATGAAAGTGGCCAGTAATGGGCTACTCGTTGGTGAAAAACAGATAAATGCATTAAATACCCAGTATCATTGGAAGCATAGATACCCCATCGTAACCTATCTCGTTGCTATAGCCGTAACCAATTATAGCGAGTATACGGAGTACGCCAAAATCCCTAGCCGACCAGATGGATTGCCTATCCTCAATTATGTGTTTCCCCAATTTGCTAGCGTATATCCAAACCAGACAGACACAACCGTCCAAATATTAAAAGCCTTTGACCGCGTATTTGGAGATTACCCTTTTGCAAAAGAGAAATACGGGCATGCCCAGTTTATGTGGGGCGGTGGAATGGAACACCAAACCATGAGTTTTATGGGCTCATTTAATTCTGATCTCATTGCCCATGAATTGGCTCACCAGTGGTTTGGCGATGCCACTACTTGTGGCTCATGGGAAGACCTTTGGCTGAATGAAGGTTTCGCCACTTATGCAACGGTACTCAGTCGAGAATTCCTGCAAGATTCCGCTGCATTTAGAGAGATAAAATATTGGTTCCGACTTATGGGAATGACCCCAAACACTGGAACGGTTAAAGCACAGGACACCGTAAATGTAAGTAACCTATTTAAACAATACCTGAGGTATAATAAAGGAGGGTTTGTGCTGCATATGATACGCAGGAAGATAGGAGACTCCTTGTTCTTTAAAAATGTTAAACGTTACCTGAACCATCCCAAACACGCCTATGGATTTGCCAGAACCAATGATTTTAAAGAAGTCATATCCGAAGGATATAAAGGAAGTTTAGATACCCTTTTTACGGAGTTTTATTACGGAGACGGATACCCTGTACTTCACATTAATTGGACCCAAAGAGCTTCGCAATTTACCGTAGAAATAAATCAATCTCCCGTAACTCCAATATCCAACGCTTTCTTTCATATTCCTGTACCGCTGACCTTAATTACAAAAAATGGGAAACGCATATATAAAACGGTCTACCCACAAAAAGCGAAAGAAATGTATTCCTTTAAACTCCAAGAACAGATTGATAGTGTAGTCTTTGACGAAGATATTAATGTGATGGCCCTAGATACAGTGAAAGGAATAAACTATAATTTATACGGAGATGAGATTGTACTTTGGCCAAACCCTACATCCAATACTTTGTACGTATCAGGCAACAAAATACCTCTCGAACGAGTCAATATTATAGATGCTTCAGGTAAAATTGTGTTAAAGAACATAAAAGCCATTGAAAATGAGGGAGTTTTAAAAATAGATGTTTCCAAATTAAGTACGGGTTTCTATGTGTTGATGCTAAAAAATGAACAAAAAAGTCTGAAATTTGAAATTATAAAATAGAGTTAAGATGAAGAGAGTTAAGATGAAGAGAGTAACGTTTCTACTATTGGGAATATTAGTAGCAGTCATTGGTTGTAAAAAATGCCCTCCTCCAATCGAGAATGAGGTAAAAGACCTCTCATCCTTGACCATTACCTATAAACCCATGTTTGATGCCAACCCCCTAACCACAAAGGCATTTGGAAATATAAATACGCATAATGAAGATATTCTTGTCTCAAATTGGGGCATAATTATGTCTGATGTTTCTCTCATAAAAGAAGATAATACCAAGTTAAAATTGGGCGATGGATACATGTATGTAAATCTTGCATCCTCGGATCCAAGCTTTACTTTCACCAATATTCCAGAGGGAAACTACAAAGGCATTGCTTACAATATTGGGGTTGATTCTTTAGCAAATCATGCAGACCCCGTTGTTTGGGGTCCAACGCATCCTCTAAATATAAACTTTAATAGCCAACATTGGGGTTGGGCAGGAGGATACATATTCCATACAATTGAAGGGAAATATAAGCCCTCCGGTTCAACGACTGAATCAGGGTTTTCCTATCACACAGCGAAAGATCCTTTGCTCTCTTCTTATGAATATATTTTAGATTTTACATTGAGCAACAATGCACCTAGAATTGCCACAATTGAGGCAGATGCAAATAAGTTCTTCTCAAATGAACTATCTTTTACCAATCAAAGCACCAATCATTCTGGTTCGTCAGAAGATATGAGACTCATGTCTTTGTGGGTCAATAATATGAAACAAGTCTTCACGCTAAAGTCAGTTAACTAATACCTCTTGATAAAAACCCTGAAATATAGTATTCCCTTTATTATCTTGGCTCTCTCTCTGAGTCAATGCAGAAAAAGTGAGCCTATATATTCGTCAAGTTCTGAATCCTTTAAACCAACACCCATTATAAGCGCAAGCATATTTCCGAGAGCATTAGGGATTCCAGCTTTACCTACAGATAATCCCTTGACAGAGGAGGGCGTATACTTAGGTAGATTGCTCTTTTACGACAGGTTACTATCTGCTGACATGTCCCTTTCCTGTGCCTCATGTCATTTGCAAAAAAATGCATTTGCTGAGCCCAAAAAGACATCTGTAGGTATTTTTGGACTTCCAGTAAAACGAAACGCCTCGGCACTTTTTAATATGGCCTACAGTCGAAAGTTTTTCTGGGATGGAAGACAAAGTAGATTAGCAAATTTGGTTTTTGAACCCATACAGGCCCATAATGAAATGGGGTTAAATTTACCTGAATTAGACGACCGATTAAAAAAATCTGAATTATATCAAAATTGGTTCAAAAAAGCATTTAATGCCGATCCAAATATTGGTCAAATGAGCATGGCCATGGAGCAGTTTCTCCTTACTCTGGTTTCATCGGATTCCCGATTTGATAAAGCTGGGCCCAGTTTAACTGGACTTAACTCATCAGAAAAGGCGGGGTTTACCTTATTCCAAACACTAACCAATTTGCAAGGCGGTCAAAACCAAGGAGCAGATTGTTTTCACTGTCACGGAGGCATCCTTTTTCAAGCGCAAAACCCTCTGGCAGGAGGTATAACTAATAACGGCTTAGATGCATCATTTGCAGATTTAGGAGCTGGCGCCATTACTGGAAATTCAACCGATAATGGCACCTTTAAATCACCCAGCCTCCGCAATATTTCCTTAACCGGTCCATACATGCACGATGGCAGATTCCAAAGTTTGAATGAAGTAATTGACCATTATAGCGATAATATTGACTTTAGTTCTCCAAATATATCGCCCAATTTAGCCAATCACGTAAGCGGGCCAGGAGGGCCACCAGAACAAATGAAGTTAACAGTCGCTCAAAAGCAGGACTTGCTTAATTTTCTGCAAACCTTAACTGATTCAACCTTTATAACAAATCCAAAATACGCGAATCCTTTCTAATAAAAGGAATTATTGGAACGAAAAAATATATTGGTTGCAAACTAAACCAAAACAGGTCTTAACCACTTCGTAGCAAATTCCAAATCAATGCCTTTTCGTTGGGCATATGCTTTCAATTGATCTTCACCAATCTTACCCAAGCCAAAGTATTTACTCTCGGGATGAGCAAAGTAATATCCAGACACAGCAGCTGCAGGCCACATTGCCATACTTTCCGTTAAGTTTATACCCATTGAGCTGGCATTTAATAAGTCAAAAATACTTGGCTTTTCCAAGTGATCTGGACAAGCAGGGTAACCAGGAGCTGGACGAATGCCCCGATACTTTTCTTGAATGAGTTGTTCGTTGGTCAATTTCTCTTCACTGGCATAGCCCCAATGATTTGTGCGTACCTCGTGATGCAATTTTTCTGCAAATGACTCAGCCAAACGGTCGGCTAGTGCTTTGAGAAGAATAGCGTTATAATCATCTCCGCTGTCTTCATATACTTTTATTTTATTTTCGATGCCCAATCCAGCAGTCACAGCAAAACAGCCAATATAATCATCACTTGGTGCAATGTAATCAGCCAGTGCTAGATTTGGAATTCCTTGTGACATCTTACGCTGTTGACGCAATGTGTGAAAGGTCTTAATTACAATTCCATTCTCATCCAATACCTCTATATCATCTCCCTTTGACTGAGCCCGAAAAATCCCAAATACGCCATTAGCTTGCACCCATCTTTCAGAAATCATTTGATTTAACATAATCTGGGCATCCTTAAACAGTTTGGTGGCTTCTTCGCCTACAACTGTATCTTTAAGTATGGCTGGAAATTGACCTTTCAATTGCCATGTTTGAAAAAATGGCGTCCAATCAATTGTTTCAACTAAATGCTCTAAAGGGTAATTCTCTATATTTTTTATTCCCAAAAAGTTAGGCTTTTGAATGGTTGAGAAGTTACATATTTGTTTATTCTGAACCGCCTGTTCATACGTTAAAATATCTTTATTTTTTTGTCTTTCAGCATGAGAAATACATAAGTTTTTGTATTCTTCTTTAATCTTTTTGGAAAACCCCGATTTGTTTTCTGGATCCAATAACTGACCCGCCACAGGAACTGCCCTACTCGCATCTAAAACGTGCACCACTGCGTTGGCATATTCTGGGGCCACTTTTACCGCCGTATGCATTCTACTTGTGGTTGCTCCGCCCACAAGTAATGGCTGTTTCATCCCTCTTTTTTGCATTTCCGTTGCCACATCAACCATTTCATCTAAGCTGGGAGTAATTAGGCCGCTGAGGCCTATAATATCAGCACCCCACTCTTCTGCTCGTTTAAGAATTTTATCGGCGGGCACCATTACGCCCATATCTTCAATGACATAATTGTTGCATGCGAGCACCACTCCAACAATATTCTTTCCAATATCGTGAACATCTCCCTTTACAGTAGCGAGTAGAATTTTACCCGCTCCTCTTCCATCTACCTCTTGTTTTTCTGCTTCTAAAAAGGGTTGTAAATAAGCGACGGCCTTTTTCATAACCCTTGCGCTTTTTACTACTTGAGGAAGAAACATCTTTCCTGCACCAAATAAATCTCCCACCACATTCATTCCATCCATTAAAGGCCCTTCAATAACTTCCAATGGCTTCGCAAATTGCTGGCGACACTCTTCGGTATCCTCCTCAATAAACTCATCCATGCCCTTAACTAATGCATGGGATAAACGTTCATTAATGGGCAAGTTTCTCCACTCCTTTACTTGCGCTATTTCTTGTTTTTTGCCTTTAACTGTTTCGGCAAATTGAATTAATTCGTCTGTGGCATTGGCGTGTTTATTCCATAAAACATTTTCTACTTTTATCAATAGATCTTCAGGTATTTCATCATATACCTCAATCATACCAGCATTTACAATTCCCATATCCATTCCCTCTTGAATAGCCCGGTATAAAAAGGCTGAATGCATGGCCTCGCGCACCACATCATTGCCTCTAAAACTAAAGGATATATTACTTACACCTCCACTCACCTTAGCATGGGCCAAATTTTCTTTAATCCATCTTGTAGCCCGTATAAAATCAACAGCATAATTATTATGCTCATCCATTCCCGTAGCTACTGTTAAAATATTGGGATCAAAAACAATGTCATGTGGGTTAAAGCCCACTTGATCCACTAAAATATCATAACTCCGTTGGCAAATTTCAATTCTTCTCTGATAGGAGTCTGCCTGGCCTGTTTCGTCAAAAGCCATAACCACTGTTGCAGCTCCAAAACGTTTGATAATATGGGCTTTTCTTTTGAACTCTTCTTCACCATCTTTTAAGGAAATTGAATTTACAATACCCTTCCCCTGCAAACACTTCAGGCCAGCCACAATTACTTCCCATTTACTGCTATCTACCATGATAGGTACTTTGCATATATCAGGCTCCGCACCAATAAGATTTAAAAAGGTAGTCATAGCAGACGCTCCATCCAACATCCCTTCATCCATATTTACATCAATCACCTGAGCGCCATTTTCAACCTGTTGTCGCGCCACTTCCAAAGCCTCATCATACTTATCGTTTAAAATTAAGCGTGCAAACTTTCGGCTGCCTGTAATATTTGTTCGCTCTCCAATATTTACAAAATTGAGATCCGAGGTAAATACGAAAGGCTCCAGGCCACTAAGTAAAAGTGTATTATGCATTTTTTTATGTACAAATTTCGTCCATTTACATTGTTTGGGCAAGTGAATAAATTAAATATAAATTATTCTATAATACCTTTTTGGAGCTATTAAGAAATAGCCTAAATCATCAGTAATTCACACCCAGCTTAAACAAAAAAAAGCACTGAACAGTGCTTTTCTTGGTCTATATATAATATATTGAGTATTTTGATAACTACCTCCTTTTTCGCTTTTAGAAACACTAAAGAAAGTTGTTCTTAAATACAAGTCATTGCAGGCACTGTGATTATTTATTTTTAAATCGTTCCAACTACTCTAAAGATACTTATCAAAGCTATATGTATCCTGCAATTCCTTATGTTATAACGAAGATAGGTAATAATTTTCATAAGGGTTGTTTTTTATTGATTTTTGTTGAGTTTTTGTGGCATGAAATTTGAACAGTGTGGTTGTATATGAATGATTATAATTTAAACTTTCCAACTACTTAATAAATAATAAACTTACCCAAGCTGATTTTTGCCGTAAAACGGGCTATGACAAGGGCCAGGTGAGCAAATGGATCAAAGGAATTAATTCCATTGGATTAAAAACCGTTTGGAGGATTCAAAAAACATTTCCAGATTTTGCACCAACTATCAATGAGGAACTTATTCAAGATAGTTCATCAAGTGGAAATGAGCCAAACAAGACATCCCGGACAAGTACCATGAGCCATGAGCTCACTCCCTTAGATAATTGGAAGTCCGTTGTAACAATACTGGGAATGATTGAGTCCCTCAAGCTTGACATAGATGGAGTTATGTCTGAACTTCAGAGCTTACAGCTTTCGGATAACAGTAAAATTGGGTGATCTATTGTATAGGGATTTAAAAGAAAAATTCATGTTTTCCATAAATACCTTAGCTTCCTCCTTCTTAAATTGTAAACCTAGCTTTGCACTGACGTTGCACATTTTTTCTAAAAAATCCTTCGGGAAAGTTTGATTTACTTCCATGGTATCGTAGCTTGGGTCAAGCTTTTTAGATTTATAGTAAAAGATTATTTGCTGCATAAATCTCTTCTCATCGGCATCGAAATCATTTGAATTTTTCGAATAATTGGCGGCCTCAATGAGGTAGTCAAAATAGGCGTTCCACCCACATTTTTTTGTGATATTATCAATCTTAAAATCAGTTACTTCGCACATAATTAAATTATTTCTGGATGGTTTTACAGTTATAAGCAAAGGTTTTCATATTTCTTAAATTAAACAAAATATTAAGAACTGATATGTTTTTAGTCTTCTTTTAAATTATAGTCCTTAGATAAGCCATATTTAATTTTTAATAAGCTTTCCATCATTCCTAATGAGCAAGAAACAAAAATTTAGTAGAATCAACATGATATCCTAAAGCATTAATCCACAATTAAGCATAACTCGCCTCGGTGATTACTCCTTTTTTTTGTTAATTTGCGACCAAATCAGATATATATAAATGAATTTAATTATACCAATGGCTGGAGTTGGCAAGCGCATGAGACCGCATACACTAACTGTTCCTAAACCATTAGTCCCTGTTGCAGGAAAGCCTATTGTACATTGGCTAATCGAAGATATTGCTACGGTATGTGGCGAGGATATTGAGGAAATTGGATTTATCATTGGAGATATTGATGATGAGGCCATAGCCAATCTTCTTAAAATTGCTGAAGGAATAGGAGCCAAAGGAAAAATTTTCCGACAGGAGGAAGCCCTGGGAACGGCCCATGCCATTATGTGTGCCGAAGATTGCCTCAAAGGGGATGTAATTGTTGCTTTTGCTGATACCTTGTTCAAAGCAGAGTTTGATTTAGATAAAACTGCAGATGGAGTGGTTTGGGTTCATAAAGTAGAAGACCCAAGTGCTTTTGGAGTGGTCAAGCTAAATGAAGAAGGGCATATTTCAGAATTTATTGAAAAACCGAAAGAGTTTATTACTGACCTTGCAATTATTGGAATATATTATTTTAAAGATGGTGAAAACCTTCGTAACGAATTAGCCTACTTATTGGATAACAATATCAAGGATGGTGGAGAATTTCAATTGACGAATGCTTTAGAAAACATGAGAGCAAAAGGAAAACTATTCGCTACCGGAGAAGTGAAGGAATGGTGGGATTGCGGGAACAAAAACGCCACGGTTTACACCAATCAAAGAGTATTGCAAACAAAGGCCAATCAATTTAAGATAAATCAGTCTAAATACTCCAATGCAACAACTATTATTGAGCCTTGCTATATCGGAAAAAATGTGGATATTATAGGAAGTACAGTTGGGCCTAATGTATCCATTGGAGATAATTCTGTAATTCTTAACTCAACGATTGAGAACTCTATCATCCAAAATGAAACAACCATAAAAAATATTAATTTTAAAAATAGTATGGTTGGTAATTTTGTAACTTTGGATGGAAACGCTCAAGAGTTTAGTTTTGGTGATTACAGCACTCAAGAATAGAACTACCCTATTTCTCCTAATGATATTTATTATCCTAGGAAACTCCTGTAAGTCTAATAAGGCTGTAATAACAACTGCTGCCTCTCCTAAACAATTTGCTCAGAGAGACTATTCGCTTTTTTTTAAGGCTGAACGCTTTTATCAAAATGGGAAATATTCGCAAAGCAGAGAAATATATAGAAAATTAAGCAGCATATTTACTGATTCCTCAGGTATTTGGGCACGCATAGCCAATTGTTATGCCAAGCAAAATGACTTTTCACAGGCCCTATTAACCTTAGATACAGCATTAAATAAGGAGTCAAGGAATACCGATTATTTGCATTTAAAAGCCTTATGGCTTGCTAAAAATAGCCGGAACGAAGAGGCGGCAAATGCATATTTAAAGTTAAGTTCAAAAAATACTAAAAGCTGGTCTTTGGTAGAAGACGCTGCCAGAACAAGTTATAATGGTGGAAACCACGCTCAGCTTATAGAAATCTGCGACACTTGGACCACGCGCTTTGGCCTCAACGATCGGGTGGCATTTTATTATATGCATGCCTATGAAAAACAAAACGACACGGCTAAAATAATGCGCTTATTA
>ERZ1048686.2938-NODE-2938-length-11370-cov-4.406540_pt1 | contig 11370 bp, 5 predicted proteins | sample MGYA00383099_ERZ1048686 | MGnify/ENA primary metagenome ERZ1048686 (study PRJEB29581, sample SAMEA5548369) | metagenome | biome: marine; feature: coastal; material: water | depth 25 m | study: Short-term variability in the microbial, nano- and picoplankton...
TGACCTGCTACCTGACGCATGGAATCCCTCGAATTCTCAAATGTGAGACGCCGACGATTCATGCGCCAGAACAAATGATTCTCAGGATCCATTTCCCGACAGGCCGGGCGATCCACACTAGCTTGTTGCCAAGTGGCTGAACGAAGAATCAGCCGATGCAACTGTTTGATCGATCGACCTGATTTGAGGAAAGAAGCCGCAAGATAATCCAACATTTCTGAGTGCCCGGGAGCTTGGCTTCGCACCCCAAAGTCGCTGGGAGTATCCACCAGCGGGCTCCCGAAATGCCACGCCCAGATCCGATTGACAATGACACGCGCGGTCAATGAATTCTCGGGGTGTGCAATCGCTCGGGCAAGTTCCAGGCGACCGCTGCCCGACTCAATGGGCGAGACGTTTCCCGCTCCCAATAAGGCTGGGATGGCCCGAGGAGCTATCGCGCCTGGATTGTCAGGATCACCCCGTTTAAAAATATGAGAAGTCAGGGCAAGTTGCCGATCTTGGATTAACATTGGGCGAGGTGAAGCCTTCTGCCAGTACTTCAAAAAAACACGCTCGATATCCGCAAAATATTTTCGAATGGCGACGCTCTCATCCAGTGTTAAGTAATCAATGGCTTCATCAATCGTGATGGAAGCTGGAGATTCGGGACCATACAATTTTTGACGCATCTGTTCTTCTTGCGAATCTTCAAGCGCCAGTAAAACGGAATCCAACTTAAGCGCCTTTCTCCATTTTTGATCCACACCTTCAAGAAGTGTTGAATAAATCTCTGCCGCGTCTGCCATGGAATGGACGCTTTTACCTTTGAATGCTTCTTTGACAAGTTGGTTGGCATCAGGGTTTGCTAGGAATTGCTTTAGTCGTTCTGGAAATTGAGACGAAATGGATGAGAGATCCAATTTAAAAAGAGAAGCCCACAGACCGAAGACAGGATCATCAATCATTTGATTCTCCAAATACCTCCTCCAATGCCGAACGGCCCCGTTGGAGTAAGCCGAAACCTCACGAACAAGACCGCGTTTGGTAAGGAGCTCAGGTTGATCCCCGGTTCGATGACGCGGAGTTGATTGAACCACATAGTTCAGGTAATCCCCTGCCCACGCACGCATTTCAAACATCACTCTTTGATGCTGATCTTTTCTTAGTTTTCGATATTTATCAGCTGCTTCTTTAATTTCTTTTGAACATGGTTTTTCAGCATTGAGACCATGATGATCAAGAACTGGAAAAGTGTCCGGTGTAGGTTCCTGACTGTTGGCAAATATTCCATAAAGGGAGTAATAATCCTCAGCTGACACAGGATCGTATTTGTGGTCATGACATCGAGCACAAGCAACTGTCAACCCGAGGAAGCCACGAGTGACGACATCAATACGGTCATCGATGATTTCGTGTGGAAAAAAATTGAATCGAGACCCCACCGTCAGAAACCCCAAACCAGCCAAGGCAGAAGTATCGTCACCTGCGTTGTCCAGTCGATCGGCTGCAATTTGCTCCAGTATGAACTGGTCGTAAGGTTTATCCTGGTTGAAAGCATCGACCACATAGTCCCGGTAGGTATATGCGAATGGGTTGGTGGGCTCTCCTCCGTCCACATAGCCCTTGGCATCCGCGTACCGAGCCACATCCAGCCAGTGTCGCCCCCATTTTTTTCCGTAAGAAGCATCGGCCAGTAACTTCTCAATCCATCGATCCATCGCATCTGGTCGCTTGTCCTTTTCAAACATCTGAACCTCGTCATAAGTCGGTAAAAGACCTGTCAAAACCAGATACATACGCCGAATCAATACCCTTCTGGAAGCCTTGGGTGAGGGACTCAATCCGTTTGCTTTCAGTTTCTGCAATATAAATTGATCTAAGGATGTTTGAGCCCAGTTGGATGCTGGATTTGCGGGTGGATTTACTTGAGCGATGGATTGAAAAGCCCAGTGATTTTGAAGGTTCGAATCATCCCCTGCCAACCCGATGGATGAAGACCAGAAACTCCATGCGACTAACAAAATCGCCCAGCATTGGCGGAGAAGGGCTGAGTGAGATGAACTCACGAAACGGAAAAGCCTGTCCTGTCTTGCCGCTTCACATTGAATGTCTGGAGCTTTCATCCTGATCGAACTGATAATCGACATTATCGAGAGCAGAAGGCTTCTTGTCAACTTGACGTGACAGGCCACTTTTATAATAGAGGCAATTCGAAACCCAAACAAGTGCCGGCTAATACTGATAGTAATCATTCTCCACAGAAAACTCAGACAAAACGCTACCTCATATGCAATGACCTTTACTGAACTCGTCAATTTTCTGAAACAAAGCAGGAAATACAATCTTGGAAGCTTCCTTTTTGAGCGTGGTACTCCTGCCGGGATTCGAAACAAAATCAACGGTTGTGCTGACCGCTGAAGAATGCAGGGTTTTCCGAAGTTTCATAATGAAGCGTGTGCAGATTTTGCTCAAAGGAGTGTCAAAGATTATCAAAAGGTCTGGACCCGTTACTTTGTGGCAAGGAGTCATTGAGCGAGGCATTGCTCTTCTCGACGTCAGTGAGGGCGGAGTCAATCTTGATGGCGATGTCGCCCTGCTTGGCATGCTGCTGAATGTAGGACCAGCGGGAGGTCTCCGGCAGGTAGAATCCATTCTGCAGTGGCGTTCGTGAATCTTCCCGGTCGCCCCCACTCCTTCATCCTACTGATCAAAAAATGCAGCCCGGGGAAGTTCTTTCGTCACCTTTCTTTTGGTTTGAAAATCTATTTTCAGATTGTGTCAATGTGTCATTCAGTTTCATGTCCGACGATATCTCCTGTCGCATCAGCTGAGGCTTCAGCGTTTGTAAGCAGGATTTTCAGAGTGTGGCGAAAGAAGTGGTAGCTCAAGAGGAGGCAATATCTCTACCGAACGATAGGGTTCGCATCTTGAAGTTGGCGACAGTTTCTGGGGGAGTATTCAACATGGATGCATGGGATGGTCAGGATGAGGTTGAGAAACTGAGAAGCCCAATATCACTCTGTTCCCTCCATCTTGTATATCCTGTGCATCCATGTTAATTTTCCTGTAGGTTGATTTCTTGATGAAATTAGGTTGGTGTAATAGTGCTCTTCTCTTGCTCGGTGTGACTACAAGCACTGTCTCGCTCATTGCTTTGGCTTGGTTCTCTTCGCGAAACGATGCTGATTCTTGGAATGGTCTTGAGGGAGCGCCACTCAGGATTGAAGCACGGGGTAGTGATCGAGATTGGAATTTTTCCTACTTCGGTCCCGATGGAACTCTTGATACTGCGGATGATGTCAAAAGTACAGGAGAGCTGAGCCTGCCTTTGGGGGCAGAGGTGGTGATCGATCTTCGGAGCGATGACTTTATTTATGCCTTCTCGTGCCCTGATCTAGGATTGAAGGAGATCGCGGTTCCAGATCTTGAGTTCTCACTCTCCTTTACGGCAGAGCGGCCGGGTGAGTTCAATTTGCTCATGGATCCGATGTGTGGATTCCGATTGCCCCCTGGGGAGACGATGGGCAGAATCAAGGTTGCTAGTGCGAGCGAATTTCATCAATGGCTTCGGAAGCACTAAACCCGAACAATGGTTCACATCTGATCGTTAACATGACTACGACGCATTTATCAATTGATCCCCGCCGCCTTGCACTCGCACTCTTCTTGATCAGCGGGCTGGTCTGGCTAGCAGGGTGCCAAAATGAGGAGCGTGACTCCCGCGCAAGTAAGGACACAGCGGAAACGCCACTTGTTGATTCGGAACAGCAACTCGAGAGAGCTCATCCGGGCGTGCTCGGTTGGATCATACCGTTTGAACTGACGGATCAGGACGGAAGTCGTTTTGCATCTGGTCGCCTCACTGGCAAGCCTTGGGTGGCCAGTTTCATAAATACAGGCGCTGAATCCTACACCACTCAACAAATAAATCTGCTCAAGCTCCTGCGGGATCGTTTGACGAAGACGGGAAGCGGCGATGGAGCGGGAATGGTCAGTTTTGCGATCGACCCTTCCAGTGATACCACGGCAGTCTTAAAGACCTTCACGATTGCAGCCGGTGCGGATGTGAAGGGATGGAATTTTCTGACCGGGGGGCTTGAAGAGGTGCGGGCCGTCGTCAATCAAGAGAGCTTCAAAACTGCCTTTGTTACGGGGGGAGAGAACTCTCAAGGCTCACTTGAACGCCCCAGTTTCGTGCTTGTAGATTCCTATCAACGAGTTCGTGGCTATTACGATCCGGAGCATTCCAGTGTGATCAACGAACTAATGACAGACATGGCTGCCTTGCGGTCGGAGATCGTTAATATTCCCGCTGACGTTCAAGACCCTGCATGGATGAAGGAGCGGGCTCAGGCTCAGTTGAAAACCGCCGACTCAATCAGTGCGTTTCATGGGTTTTCCTTCACCGACCAGAGAGAGTCGAGTGGGATTCAATTCATGCACAAGATTGTCGATGACTCGGGAAAGCGATTCAAAGGGGTGCATTATGATCACGGTTCAGGGATAACGGTAGCGGATATTGATGGTGATGATCGGTTGGATATTTATTTCGTCAATCAAGTGGGGGGGAACGAGCTTTGGCGGAACCTTGGTGGCGGGAAATTTGAGAATATCACCGAGCGGGCCGGGGTGTTTGTGAGTGATCGAATTGGTGTTTCAGCCGCGTTCGCTGATATCGACAACGATGGGGATCCCGATCTATTTGTTACTGCCTTGCGAAAGGGAAACGTTTTGTTTGAGAACCTCGGGGGAGGGAAGTTTAGGAATATCACGGCCGGTTCAGGCTTGGGCTACAAGGGACATTCCTCTGCTGCTGTGTTCTTCGACTTTGATCGCGATGGTTTGGTCGATCTTCTTGTCACGAATGTCGGTAAATACACCAAGGACGAAGTGACGAAGGTGACGATGGAAAATATTCGAGGGGAAGCGGATATTGGTGATCAGTATTATGTTGGCTTTGAAGACGCGTTTGCGGGCCACTTGAAGGAGGAACGTCTGGAGCCGAGTCGTTTTTATCGCAATTTGGGAGATCGGAAGTTTCAGGATGTGAGTTCAGAACTTGGCCTTCAAGATGAAGGCTGGACGGGCGATGCTGCTCCGGTGGATATCAATGCCGATGGCTGGGTCGATCTCTACATGCTGAACATGCAGGGAAATGACCAAGTATTCCTCAATCGCGAAGGAAAGCGATTCGAGCGGGCCGCGAGTGATCTATTTCCTAAAACTTCCTGGGGTTCCATGGGGATCAAAGCGATGGACTTTGAGAACGATGGAGATCTCGATATTTTCATTACTGACATGCACTCTGATATGAGTGAGCACATAGGGCCTGATCAGGAGAAGGAAAAGGCGGCGATGCAGTGGCCTGAATCCTTCTTGAGGACCGAGGGTAGCAGTGTTTTCGGTAACGCGTTCTTCCGCCTGACGGACGAGGGACGTTACGAAGAAGTCTCGGATCAACTGGGTGCCGAGAACTATTGGCCGTGGGGGTTGAGCGTTGATGATCTGAACGCCGATGGCTTCGACGATGCTTTTCTGACTTCGAGTATGAATTTCCCCTTGCGCTACGGTGTGAACTCTCTCCTGCTCAACGATGGCGGTGAGCGGTGGCGTGACGCAGAATTCATCGTCGGGGTGGAGCCTCGCACTGGCGGTTTAGCGGTGCCATGGTTTGAACTCGATATGTTGGGAGCGGATCGAGAGGCTCCGGTGCTGGAGATTCTGAAGAATGAGGGTGCGGATCTTGCCAGCTTTCCAGATCGAGTGGTTGTTTGGGGAGCAATGGGCAGCCGTTCGTCTGCCATCTTTGATTTGGACGATGACGGTGATCTGGATATCGTGACCAATGAAATGAACCATCATCCCATGGTGTTGTTGAGCGATCTGTCGGACACCAAACCTGATTTCGCTTTTCTTAAGGTGAAACTCATCGGGACGGTTTCGAATCGAAGCGCCTTGGGTGCAGTGGTTCGGCTTCGGGCAGGAGACCTTCATTTGATGAAGGTGAAGGATGGTCAGTCTGGCTATCTTTCTCACAGCGATTTTCCGCTCTATTTCGGTCTGGGTGCTGCTAAAGAGATTGATCAGCTCGAAGTGCATTGGCCTTCAGGGATCGTTCAGAAAATCAAGGGACCGATTCTTCTGAATGAAATGATCACAATCACCGAAAAGGGGGATCGAGCTGAGGGGGCGGTGGCTCAGCCCCCGCAAAGAGCATCCCTCGAACCGCTTGAAAGCGGACCTATTCATGTGCGTCCTGGCGACAATATTCAAGAGGCTCTTGAACTTGCCGTGAGAAACCCCAGGCGAAAAAGAATCGTCGTCCACGCGGGGGTCTATCGGCCCCAACGCCCGGGGCAGGCGATGATCTGGTTTAACGAACGCCACGACGGGATCACTTTGGAAGCGGAGGGTGAGGTAATCCTAACGGCGGCCAATCCAACGCTTGCCGAGAAATCAGCGCCAAGTTTTCCCGCGATTGTCAATCACGTGGTTTATTTTGGCGATGGGATCAGTAGAAAAACGGTTCTGAGTGGATTCAAGATCACCGGAGCGAATGGCTTTGTAACGAACTCGGAAGAGCCGGTCAGTATTCAAGCTCCGATCGAAGGGCGGAACCTAGAGAAGGCCAAATTCTTCTATACCGACGGTGGCGGTATCAAGATCTTTGGGCGATCGTACCCGAGGATAGAGAATGTTGAGGTCTACGATAATTTTACCAGTCCTTGCGGTGCGGGGGTCTCTGTTGAGCATCGGGGGCATATTGACGGTTCGAGACTCCAAACGGTGCTCCTACGCAACTGTGTGTTTCGTAACAATCGCTGTCCCATTAGCGGGGCTGCAGTTGATTTACTGCATGGAAGCGGGGCTGAAATAGTCAATTGTCTGTTTGTCGACAATCTCTCGAATGGTCCCATGGATCAACGAGCGGAGACGCCCGGGAAGTGGAAGCCGCAGCATGGATCAGGGGCCTTGACGCTCTTTCCCGAATCGCAGGTGATTGTTCGGCGGTGCACCTTTACCGGGAATCGGAACGCGGTGGATGATTCGAATCAGGGGAATCGTTACGAAGATTCGATTTTCTGGATGAATAATGCGGCCGGGGGCTGGCCTACGGGTTCTCGCTATGAACTGGATATGGCTTCTGGTGTTGGGGTGAGTGGTTGTTTTATTGGGGGGGATATGGGTGATCTCAGGGCGGTGATTGATAAGGATCAAAATGTCGTCGGGTGCTCGGATCCCCGGTTTGACGAGCAATACGTGCCGCAAGCGCGAGAATTTGAGGGGGTAGGTTATCGTCCTCACTGAACTGGGTAAAAGTTCCTTACGGCTTCGAACAAGCTTGACGAACCATTCATGTGCCTGAAAGTTTATGCCCATGGACAATATTCGATTCTCGTTATTCCCCAATGGGTGGCCGCAAGGCCTCGCATCCGCGTGGAATGAGGGGATGACTCGGATCGTCGGTGGCGGGGTGCTTTCCTTGTGCTTGCTTCTAGCAGGGTGTTCTCAAGAAACAGGGCCGATCGAGAAGGTCGATAAGTTGAAGGAGAGCGTGGTTTCTGAAGGAGTCGTGGAAGCTGTTCCTTCAGCAGAATCGAGCGTATCCAACAAAGCGATCGTTAATGAGGGAGACAGCAAGGAAACTGTGAGTCAGTGGAGCGCGGTCATTAAGTCTCAATGGAAGGAAATAGCCACTGCCTTGCTGAATGGCGACGAGACAGCAACATTACCTGATTCGCTGCAGCTACCGGTCCAGATGCTCGATTCAGAGACCTTGCAATCAAAGGAGTTACATCGTGGGCGATCGGTAAGAGTTACAGAAGTTCGTGTTCCAGAAACGGGCAGGACCATCCAGGCAACACCTCAAGCCTTTGTAGAAGATCTGCGAGAACGTTTATCCATTGTCGAGGTCGATGCACAGAATTCTGTTCATTTGAAACTTTTTTCGATCAATCGCGACGGGGAAACCTTGAAAACGCGGCAGAGACTCACGGCACAAGGTCTCATAGGTAAGAAACCGGCCCATTCATCAGCAGTCGTGGATGCGATATGGCAGCTTCCATCGAGTGCTGCCGAGTCAGCTGTGCCTCGTTTGATTGAGTGGTCCATGCCGCTCCTCATGAGGAATGAACTGAGCAGCGATGAGAAGGTCAGCTTTGACGATATTACTGGCAGCGTCCTGGGGGGGAATGCTTCCTGGAATGAGCAGTTGCAGATTGGGATGAATACCTGGCGGCGCCAGATTGAACGCTCACTAAATCCTGATTTTCTTGGTTACCATGGACTTGCTGTCGGCGATGTGAATGGTGACGGGCTGGAAGACCTCTATGTTTGTCAACCAGGCGGTCTGCCAAACCTCTTGTTCCGTCAAGAGCAAGACGGAACGCTGGTGGATATTTCGGCAGACGCTCGGGTTGATTGGCTTGATAACACGACGGGATCACTCTTGGTCGATCTCGACAACGATGGGGATGCCGACCTGGCATTAGCGACCCGGACCGCCTTTCTGGTCATGGAGAATGACGGTAAGGGAAAATTCTCTCTCGTAGAACGTTTGACCAATCTTGGCATGGGCTACTCTCCTTCAGCAGCCGACTATGATCTGGATGGGGATCTCGATCTCCTCATTCTACGCTATGCAGCCGATGGAAAAGTGGGCGATTTCCCCACCCCTCACCCGTTTCACAGTGCGCGAAACGGAGGGGCCAATGTGTTGCTGCAGAACCAGGGTGGTCTCAGTTTTCTTGATGTCACTGACGAGACTGGCCTAGGCGTCGAGAACTACCGATTCTCATTTGCGGCGTCTTGGGAAGATTATGATAACGACGGTGATGTTGATCTGTATATCGCCAATGATTTCGGCCCCAATCAGTTATTCCGAAGTGAGGGCGAGTATTTCGTCGATGAGTCGAGCGAAAGTGGTTCACAGGATTGGGGCTTTGGTATGTCGGCAACGTGGGCAGACTATGACCGGGACGGCTTCATGGATCTGTATGTCTCCAGCATGTTCTCGGGAGCAGGGAATCAAGTGGTGGCTCAATCCGACTTCAACGCGAACATGCCGGAAGAAACCAGATCAAGATACCTCAAGATGGTGCGAGGGAATACCTTGTTGAAGAACTCTGGCCAGGGACAATTTGAGGATTTGACAAGTCCGATGGCTGAAGGCTTTGGAGGCTGGGCTTGGGGAGCCAAGTTTGCTGACTTCAATAATGACGGATGGGAGGACTTGTATGTGGCCAATGGCTACATCTCTCAGCCCGATACGGACGATTTGTGAATGTTCTTCTGGAGGCGGGTCGCGCCTCTGATTCCTGAGGAGGGGCTTAAACCCACCGCTACGCCTGGCTACATGCGGAATTTCCGTGATCTCAATGATCAAGTATCTCGAGGAAAGTCTTTTAGTGGATACGAGCGAAATGCGCTTTTCTTGAACCGAGCAGGAAATGGGTTTTCTGATGTTGGAGCGATTCTTGGGGTCGATTTCGATGATGATGCCCGTGCCGTCGCCACGATCGATTGGGATCGGGATGGCGATCTCGATATGTGGGTCGCCAATCGTACGGCGCCTCAGGTGCGTTTGCTGAGAAACAATCAAACTTCGACCAATGCCTTTGTTGCCTTTCGTTTGATCGGCAATGGTCGAACGACAAACCGAGATGCGATCGGGGCACGATTGACGCTCTCGCGAAAATCGGAGCCATCGTCGCAACAGATTCGGACAATACACGCCGGTGACGGCTTTCTCGCTCAATCATCGCGTTGGGTTCACTTTGGTTTGGGCGAGGCCGGGGATCTCGAATTAAGTATCCGATGGCCCGGTGGAAGCACTGAGACCTTGTCGAATCTTCAAGCCGGAAAGCGGTATACCATTTCTCAGAGTCAAGGTGTGGTCAGTGAACCCGCTTTGGCTTCCAATTCGAACTCGGCTGGGGCGACTGAACTGGCGTCCTTAGCTGGGGCGGAAGCTCCGAAGCCCGGGCGAAGTGGCTTCTGGGTGGCCAATCAGGTGCCTTTTCCAAAACTCGAGTGCACCGATCCTGAAGGGGTCGTTCGTTCAACCAGTGACTTTCTCGGTAAACCGGTGCTCGTGAATCTTTGGGCAACCTGGTGCGCGCCATGCCTGGGCGAACTTCGGGAACTGGGGGAACACGCCGACGAGTTGCGTTCCATGGGCGCGACTGTTCTCGCACTGAACGTCGACGGCTTGAATGTGGATGGCGTGGCGTCGACTCGATCGGATCCGAAGCGAGTGCTGGCGCGTGCGGGATACGATTTACCCTGGGGGATTGCCCGACAGGATAACTTGGCGAAGGTGGAAATCCTCATTGAATATCTGACCTCTCGTCGTTCTTCTCTTTCGATTCCAACGAGTATTTTGGTGGATGCCAAGGGAAACACGGCCGCCGTCTATCTGGAACCGGTGAGCTGGGAGCAGTTGAAAACCGATCTGGCGACTTTGAATGAGTCTCCAGCCGTGACATTGAAACGGGCTTCGGCCCGTGCCGGGCGCTGGTTCGCCGATCCCCGACAGATCGATCTTGCCTCCTACCTGGGCGATTACGCCACGCTCTACGGAATGAATGGGTTTCCGGAAGAATCCCAGCGTCTCTATGGATTGATTAGGCCAGAGGAAGGATTGTTGACGGCTCGTGAGTTCTACAATCAGGCGAAATCTGCGGCTCAACAGGGCCAGCTGGAACAGGCGATCGAGTTTTATCAGAATGCCATTCGTATTGATCCAGAATATGGGCGCGCCTTGACTGGGCTTGGGGCGATTTTCCTCAATCAAAAACGAATTGACGAAGCCCAGGCACTCTTCGAAAAGGCGATAAGTATTGATCCAAATCATGCGACAGCGCTCATTAATCTGGCCACCATTGAGCAAATGCGAGGCGAGGTGGAAAGTGCGGTCACACGCTTGAAACGTGTGATTACTATCAATCCCGAGTATCATGAAGCCTATCTCAGCCTGGGATTCGTATTGGCAGCCATGCGAGAATATGATGAGGCAATCCAGTACATGGAAAAGGGAGTCGAACTCAATCCCAAGTCTCTGGTAGGTCAACTCAATTTGGCAAAAGCATATGGGGCCAAGGGACGGCTCGAGGAATCGGCAGCCGCCTATCGCAGGGTGATGGCACTCGATCCCAAAATGCCATACCCTCACTACGGATTGGGTAATTTACAGGCAATTCAAAAAGATCATGGTGCTGCCGTAGCCTCCTATCAAAAGGCGATCTCGTTGGGCGCTAAAAATGCAGCGACTCTGACTAAACTCGGATTGTCATTGGTGGCTCTGGGAGAGAAAGAGCAAGGGATTGCTTCGCTTAAGAATGCCCTGGAGATCGACCCTGAATATCCCAGCGCAAAACGAGCACTCCA
>ERZ1048686.2941-NODE-2941-length-11360-cov-33.642990_pt1 | contig 11360 bp, 8 predicted proteins | sample MGYA00383099_ERZ1048686 | MGnify/ENA primary metagenome ERZ1048686 (study PRJEB29581, sample SAMEA5548369) | metagenome | biome: marine; feature: coastal; material: water | depth 25 m | study: Short-term variability in the microbial, nano- and picoplankton...
CATACCTCTACGCAGTCTGTGTGTTTGCATTTGATACACGCGTCACTTACCACAAATGTCATCGATGGTTCCTTTTAGTTTAGAGTCTGAAATTGTAAAGATACGCATTCTATCAGCTTTTTCCCAACGCACAATATGCCCTGCCTCGCAATCATGCGTTGTTAGGGGTTGAGCTCTGGATATCCTGAATTTACTCCGATTCCAGCTTATCTCTAAGCTCATAAATCAAGTTTAGCGCCTCTCTTGGGGTGAGTGAGTCCACCTCGATTTCTCTGAGCTGATCTTCAACAGCTGAGGGCGCTGGTTCAGGTGGTGAAGCCTGCAGTGGTGGTGATAGAAACAGGTCGGATTGCGTTGGCGATGATCTTATTTCGGCATCCTCCAACTCACTAAGTTTTTTACGTGCTTTTTCTATGACAGCTTTGGGAACGCCAGCGAGTTTTGCGACTTGTAAACCGTAGCTCTGGCTGGCGGGACCCTTGTTTACCGAGTACATAAAGATAATCCGATCGCCATATTCTTTTGCAGCAAGGTGAATGTTCTCGGTTGCGGGTAAAAATGTGCTGAGCGTGGTCAATTCGAAGTAGTGAGTCGCAAACAACGTTAAGGACTTTGATTTTTCAGCAATGTATTCGGCACAAGCCCATGCCAGAGAAAGGCCATCAAAAGTTGAGGTCCCACGTCCGATCTCATCGAGTAGCACTAGACTGTGATCCGTTGCATTGTTCAGAATCATTGCTGTTTCGGTCATCTCCACCATAAACGTGGACCTGCCGCTAGCAAGATCATCTGATGAGCCAATACGTGTAAATATGCGATCCACCGATCCAATTTCCGCCGCTTCGGCGGGCACGAAACTGCCGATGTGCGCCAGCAGCACGATTAACGCAGTTTGCCGCATGAAGGTAGATTTACCCCCCATGTTAGGTCCGGTTATGATCATCATTCTCTGTTGTGGATTGAGTAGCGCGTCGTTAGCAACAAACGGGTCACTGAGCATGTTCTCCACAACAGGGTGTCGCCCGCCGGTGATTTTCACCATGGCTTTCTCATTTAGAATAGGGCGACAGAGAGAAAGTGTTAGCGATCGCTCTGCAAGGCAAGCGATCACGTCGAGCTCGGAAATCGCAGTCGCGGTATCCTGCAACCTTGGTAGCTGCTCGCCAAGGACATCTAGTAACTGTTCGTACAACAGCTTTTCTCGGGCGAGTGCGCGGCTTTTGCTGCTGAGAGCCTTGTCTTCGAACTCTTTGAGTTCAGGCGTGATAAAACGTTCGGCATTTTTTAGTGTTTGGCGTCGAACATAGCTGGCAGGCGCCTGGTCAGACTGGCTTCGGCTGATTTCTATATAATAACCGTGTACTCGGTTGTACCCTACCTTGAGTGTCGATAAACCTGTCACTTCTTTTTCTCGGGTTTCCAACTGGATCAGGTAGTCTGCCGCGTTTTCGCTGATTCCCCTGAGCTCATCAAGTTCGCTGTCGTAGCCCTCGGCGATTACGCCGCCCTCTCTGATGACAACAGGAGGATTCTCGATAATGGCCGATTCCAGTTTCGATGACAGCTCAGGAAAGGGTTTGCATCCCTCATGTAAGGCGATTAACAATGGTGCTGGATATGCCTGCAAGGTTGTGTCCAGTTCGGGCAGCGCAGCAAAGGCATCTCTCAGTCGGGCTAGGTCTCTTGGCCTTGCAGAACGCAGTGCGACCCGCGTTGTTATTCTTTCGATGTCACCGATCTTTTTGAGGTGTGCTTGCAGCGCTTCGTAGCGATAGCTGTCTGCGAGAAATTCGATGGCATCAAGACGGGCATCGAGCACGCTTCTTGTTCGAATGGGGCGGTTAATCCAGCGTTTGAGCAACCGACTACCCATGGCGGTTGAAGTTTTGTCCACAATTTCAAACAGCGTATTGGTGTCCCCGCCGGAGATATTGGTATCGAGCTCAAGGTTGCGTCTAGAAGCCGCATCAATCTGAACCATGTCCTCTCGGCTGAGCGGAGTGAGTCCCTGGATATGAGGAAGTGGTGTTAGTTGGGTCTCCTGAACGTAACCGAGCAGACAGCCGGCGGCTGAAATTGCCGCGGTCAAACCATCACAACCAAATCCTGTGAGGTCTCGGGTGCCGAACTGCTTTGTGAGGGTTGTCTGTGCCGCATCAAGGTCAAATTCCCAGGAGGGGCGTCGGCGAACGCCTACTCTACTTTCAGCAACTGCTGGATACTTCTGATCTTCGCAAAGTATAAGCTCTGCTGGGTTAACACGGTGTAACTCACTGATGAGGGCTTCTTCAGTATCAGGCTCTATCACCTCGAATCTGCCACTGGAAAGTTCAAGACACGCAAGGCCAAAGGTGTTTTGCCCGGGAAAGATCGCTGCGATCGCGTTATCGCGGCTGGCATCTAACAGTGACTCTTCGGTGAGGGTGCCGGGTGTGATGATGCGAACTACTTTACGTTCGACGGGGCCTTTGGTGGTTGCTGGGTCGCCAATTTGCTCGCAAATAGCGACGGAAACGCCTTGTTTAACGAGGCGAGCGAGATAGCCGTCGGCTGCATGGAAGGGAACGCCGCACATGGGTATGGGTTGCCCACCGGAAGTGCCTCTTGCCGTCAGCGTGATATCCAAAAGCTCCGCGGCTTTTTTTGCGTCATCGAAAAAGAGTTCGTAGAAATCGCCCATGCGGTAAAACAACAACTCATCAGCATGCTTCGCCTTGATGCGCATGAATTGTTTCATCATTGGCGTGGGTTGGTTAGCGGTCGTGACGGACAATTTCGGACTCTCTGGATTTATTTTTGCTTTCCGAGGTGATTCTACGTGAAGTGAAGGCTGGGCGGGGCATGAACAGACAATTATGAGAAGTTTTTTTTAAAGGCAGGCAAAGAAAATGAAAAAAAGGTGGAACACTGGTTTTATATACAGTATAAATGCATTTACGAAAAAGAGTTCAGTTTAGAAGTAAATCTCAACTCGCCGACCAATCAAAACAGTCCGGTCAGCAACGAGAGATTGGTCTCAAAATACAACTGATAACGAAAAGATCACTGAAAAAAGGTAAAAGTCATGGCAGATATGGAAACAAAAGCACCTTCAAAGAACTCATCCAGCGCCGAAGCAACGAAAATGGATCCTCAGAAAGAAAAAGCATTGACCGCTGCCTTATCTCAAATTGAACGTCAGTTTGGTAAAGGCACAATGATGCGCCTAGGTGATACGCCGAACGTGAAAATTCCAGCCATCTCAACCGGTTCGCTCGGTTTGGACGTGGCGTTAGGCATCGGTGGTTTGCCTAAGGGGCGAGTCGTTGAAATATATGGACCGGAATCATCGGGTAAAACAACGTTGACGCTTCAGGTCATCGCCGAAGCACAGAAAGCAGGCGGCACATGCGCATTTATAGATGCAGAGCACGCACTGGATCCACTGTATGCGGAAGCGTTAGGCGTGAATATTGAAGATCTGCTAGTGTCCCAGCCTGACACTGGTGAGCAGGCGCTCGAAATTTGCGACATGGTTGTTCGGTCCGGTGCGGTTGATGTAGTGATTGTAGACTCGGTTGCAGCGCTGACGCCCAAGGCAGAGATAGAGGGTGACATGGGAGACCATCACGTTGGGCTTCAGGCTCGATTGATGAGCCAAGCGCTTAGGAAAATGACGGGTAATATTAAGAACTCAAACACGCTGGTCATCTTCATTAATCAAATTCGAATGAAGATTGGTGTGATGTTTGGTAGTCCGGAAACGACAACCGGTGGTAACGCGCTCAAGTTCTACTCTTCCGTACGGCTGGATATTCGACGCATCGGAGCCATCAAGGAAGGTGACGAGATTATCGGCAATGAAACCAGAGTCAAGGTGATCAAGAACAAAGTAGCGCCGCCTTTTAAGCAGACCGAATTTCAAATCGTTTACGGTAAGGGCATCAACCGTCTTGGCGAGGTGATTGATTTGGGTGTACAGATAGGCATCGTTGATAAGGCAGGTGCTTGGTACAGCTACAAAGATGATCGTATCGGCCAGGGTAAGAAAAACGCTGCTCAGTTTTTAGCAGACAATCCTGAAATGGGGGCCGAAATCGAACAAAGAGTCCGGGATAAGCTGCTTTCGCCTGCGGGTGGTGAAGAGGAAGTGGCTGAAGACAATGTCACACCAATCAGCGGATCCTGAATCTGAAAGGATTGAACTCAAGCCTGCTGATATCCGACGTGCTGCGATGGATTTGCTTGCGCGTCGGGAGCACTCTCGGCTGGAGTTGCTGAACAAGCTCCAAATCCGGTTTCGAAAACGTTTGAACGGTGATGTGGATGAAGCCGGCATAGAAGCCATTCAATGCCAGATTGACCGACTGACCGATGAAGGGTTGCAGAGTGACTATCGTCTGGCCGGATCTGTTATCCGATCGAGATCCAATAAAGGTCATGGCCCGGTTAAAATTGGCGGTGAGCTCCGGCAAAAAGGGCTCAATGACGCAGTGATTACAGCCGCTTTCCTCGAAGAAAACATCGATTGGTTTGAGAAAGCCAAAGAAGTCTCGCAGCGTAAATTTGGCTTAGGTTTACCAGGAAATTCAGCCGAAAGAGCGAAACGGGGCCGATTCCTTCAGCAACGTGGTTTCTCTTGGGACCAAATCCAATCAATATAGCGTTAAAAGCCCTGTTTTCTATTTTGTATTAAGCTTATTTTCTGTATCTTTACCCGTCTCGAAATCAACGAAGAAGATCGCAATGGACACTCGCGAGCTGCGTAAAGCATATTTGGACTATTTTGCTAGCAAGGGCCACACCGTGGTCGATAGTGCTGCACTTGTGCCGGATAATGACCCCACTCTACTGTTTACAAATTCTGGCATGGTCCAGTTTAAGGAAGCGCTCGCTTTCAGGGAAAATCGAGGCTATACGCGAGCCGCAAGTTGCCAGCGTTGTGTTCGCGCTGGTGGTAAACACAATGATCTCGATAACGTGGGTTATACCGCGAGACACCACACTTTTTTCGAAATGCTCGGTAATTTCAGTTTTGGCGATTATTTCAAAAAAGAGGCGATTGAATTTGCTTGGGAGTTTTTGACAGAAGTCATCAAGCTGCCGAAAGAAAGGCTCTGGGTCACAGTGCATACCAGTGATGATGAAGCTGAAGATATCTGGGTGAACCACATTGGCTTCGATCCTGAACGTGTCACACGTTTGGGGGACGATGACAATTTCTGGACCATGGGCGACACCGGCCCTTGTGGCCCCAGTTCTGAAATATTTTGGGACCACGGGGAAAGTGTACCGGGTGGTCCGCCGGGAAGTCCCGATGGCGATCTTGATCGATTCATTGAAATCTGGAATCTGGTGTTTACTCAATTTGATCGTTCCGCTGACGGGACACTTACGCCCTTACCCAAACCCTGTGTTGATACCGGTATGGGGCTTGAACGCCTTGCAGCGATTTTGCAGGACGTGCACAACAATTACGATATTGATGTTTTTAAGACGCTCATCAAGCGCGCAGCAGAACTGCTAAATCAAACAGATTTGGCTGAACCCTCGTTAAAAGTCATTGCTGACCACATTCGCACAAGTACATTCTTGATCGCGGATGGTGTGCTTCCGTCTAATGAAGGACGTGGATATGTGATGCGAAGAATTATCCGTCGTGCGCTGCGCCACGGACACAAATTACAGTCTAGCGGTCCTTTCTTCCACAAAATGGTCGAAACGATGGTTGAGACAATGGGAGAAGCATACCCGCTCATCGCCAAAGCTCGGGCTCAAATTGAAAGAGTGCTGCTGAAAGAGGAAGAGCAATTTGATGTAACGCTCGACCAAGGTATGAAAATCCTGAGTGAGGCTATCGTAAAACTTGAAGGTAAGGAAATACCCGGTGACGTGGTGTTCAAGCTCTATGATACCTACGGGTTTCCGACAGATCTCACCGCAGATATTGCGCGAGAACGGGAGCTCACCCTTGATATGGCTGGCTTTGAAGTGGAAATGGAAGCACAAAGGCAGCGCGCGCGAGCGGCCAGTAAATTTGGCAGCGTAGACGTGGACCAATACAAATTAACGGAAACCACTTTGTTTACCGGTTATGACGAACTGTTAGCCGACGGAACAGTTATCGCTTTGTTTGTTGATGATCGGCCTGCTGACAGTATCATCGAGGGGAGCGAGGGCGTGTTGGTGATGAATGCTACGCCTTTTTATGCGGAGTCAGGCGGACAAGTCGGTGATACCGGAAGAATTTACGGTAATGGCATAACGTTTGACGTGTCTGATACCGTCAAGGCCGGTGATGCTTTCCTGCATAAAGGAAAATTGCTCGAGGGAGAGTTGAAAGTTGGTCAGACGTTAACGGCCGACGTTGACAGGTCCCCCAGAGACGCAACGAGACTTAACCATTCCGCAACGCATCTTTTGCATGCAGCGCTAAGAACCGTGTTGGGAGATCATGTGAATCAGAGAGGTTCGCTGGTTGATGCAGAGCGCCTCAGATTCGACTTTTCACATTTTGAACCAGTCACTGCAGAAGAGCAGCGTCAAATTGAACGCTTGGTGAACGATGAAATCAGGGCTAACACCGGGGTTGTGACAGAAGTTATGCCGTTGGAGCAGGCGCGTGAAAAAGGGGCCATGGCCTTGTTCGGCGAGAAGTACTCCGAGGAAGTTAGAGTGTTGACGATGGGCGGTGGCTTCTCAGTTGAACTTTGTGGCGGCACCCATGCCAAACGAACGGGTGATATTGGGATTTTTAGACTGACCAGTGAGCAGGGGATTGCATCCGGGGTTAGACGAATAGAAGGTGTGACCGGTGCCAATGCACTTGATACCATTGAAGCGCTTGAAGATTCGCTTACTGAGTCAGCCGGAGTGTTACGGGCAGACAAAGGTAATTTCAGCGATAAAATCCGGCAACTCGTAGAGCAAAACAAGAAGCTTGAAAAAGAAGTGAGTCAGCTCAATATGAAACTTGCGAGTGGCGCGGGTAACGATCTTGCGGACTCGGCGATTGAAGTTAATGGTATTAAGCTGATCGTTAATCGCATTGATGGCGGCGACCCGAAGACACTGCCTGATGTCATGGATCGATTGAAAAACAAGATACAATCAGGAATCGTCGTGCTCGCCGCGGTAAATGAGAATAAGATAACATTGATCGCGGGTGTGACTCAGGACCTTACCGAAACCATTCAGGCCGGAGCGCTTGTTAATCACGTAGCGAGTCAGGTGGGCGGAAAGGGTGGCGGCAGACCGGATATGGCCCGTGCCGGGGGTAGTGACGTTGAGGCGTTGCCAAATGCGTTGGATTCGATCCCCGAATACATTCTTGAGAAGAGCACTCCCTGAAAACCAGCAATCGAAATGGCTGCAGTGGAGTGAAGAATACGAAACGACAGCCAAATGATTTTGTTTTAACACGTTAGAATAATGCCGCCTGCGCTGCAGGCACGAACGGTTGTCCACTTTTTAAAAGAAAGCATTTATGGCTCTGATTGTTCAAAAATTTGGGGGTACATCGGTTGCCAATATCGAGTATCTGAATAATGTTGCTGACCGAATTCTCTTAGCGCGGGAAAATGGCCACCAGGTGGTGGTCGTCGTTTCTGCGATGGGCAAGGAAACCGACCGTTTGGTGGAGCTCGCGAAGGAAGCAGTAACGAGTTCAAGTACCCGTCGCGATTTGCTCAGGCGCGAAACAGATGTGCTGCTGTCCACTGGCGAACAGGTGACGATTGCCCTTTTATCAATGATTTTGATCAATCGCGGACAAAAAGCAAAATCCTACACCGGTAGTCAAATCCGTATTGTCACTGACTCATCGCACACCAGGGCGAGAATTCAAGAGATCCAAACTGACAAGATACTTCACGATCTTGAGGGTGGTTCAATTGTCGTCGTCGCTGGTTTTCAAGGGGCGGACGCGGAAGGAAACATTACAACAATCGGTCGAGGAGGTTCCGATACCTCCGCTGTAGCCCTTGCCGCCGCGCTCGATGCGACAGAGTGCCAGATACATACCGATGTCGACGGTGTCTATACGACTGATCCGCGAATGGTCGAAGAGGCACGTTGCTTGTCTCGACTCACCTTTGAGGAAATGCTCGAATTGGCAAGTCTAGGTTCTGGTGTACTCGCGCCCAGGGCGGTTGAGTTCGCCAGCAAATACAATGTACCGATCAGGGTGCTCTCAAGTTTTAACGCCGAGGCACCGGGAACACTTATCGCAAATGAGTCCTCTCAGGATAAAAAGCCATCACAGAAAAGCGATCGAAACAGTAAGGAAGCAGGCACTATGGAACAACCATTGATATCTGGCATCGCATTCTCGAAAGATGAAGCGAAATTAACCGTACTTGGCGTTCGTGATGTCCCGGGGATTGCCTCTAAAATTCTTGGACCGATTAGCGACGCGAACATTGAAGTCGATATGATTGTGCAAAATGTAGCGGCTGATATGAGTACCGATTTTACCTGCACTGTGTCACGTAGTGATTACGAGCAGGCGATGGAAATACTGACGGGTGTTTCAAAAGAGATTGGTGCGCGGGAAGTTACGGGTGATAACAATATCGTTAAATTGTCTATTGTCGGGGTCGGTATGCGGTCCCATGCCGGTGTTGCTACTCGGATGTTCCGTGCACTGTCTGACGAGTCGATCAATATTCAAATGATATCAACGTCAGAAATCAAGATTTCGGTTGTCATTGAGCAAAAATATCTAGAATTGGCCGTCCGGTCACTGCATACGGCGTTTGAGTTAGAAGAGAATTGATAAAAGCCTAGCGGTTTTTCACGGATAAATGCGTATTTATCGGGCGTTGTCCTGGTGGTTTAAGGTTTGATCGCCGATTGCTAATGAAACGACGATGGCTTATCCGGATTGGTAGCGCCTGCCTAATATGAATATTTCGTGCTTGTGAGCCTTTAATCTTTGAACTATTGAACGAAATTCATCTACAATGGTCAAAAAACAACCAAAATAATAAAAATAACGATTCCGTAGAGCTTAAGTCAAAGACGAGGTATTAGCGCAACGGAATTTGGTGGGGAAGACTTATGTTGATTCTGACGCGGCGCGTTGGCGAGACCTTGATGATTGGCGATGATGTCACCGTGACAGTACTTGAAGTCAAAGGTAATCAAGTCCGAATCGGCGTTAATGCGCCACGTGAAGTCGCCGTGCATCGTGAAGAAATTTATGACCGCATTCAGTGTCACGGAGGTAACGAAAAAGACGATACCCCAGATTGATGCCTAAATTATCCCGCCCCCATCGTCTGGCCTGTATTGCGCGTCACGCTGCGTAAAAGATCCAGATATCCTCGCTGAAAGCTAACTTCATCGTAAAATCCCTTTCTAAGCAACATGTCATGAAACGCGGGTAGCCGGTAGATGGGTACAGAAGCAAGCAAATGATGTTCAAGATGATAGTTCACGCCGTGGGGCGCTATCAGGAGGTTCTCGAGCGCATTGACATACAGCGTGCGGGTGTTTTTGCGAGGATCGAGGTCGAGCAGATCTGGTACAGCGGCGTGTTCAGCAATTTGCCGAATTCGCACCACTAGCATGTGTGTTGTCATAAATGCGATAACCCAAATTGCATACAGCCATGCATGACCACTCAGAGCCAAAAGACTAAATAGTAATAAGTTAACGCCAAGACTTCGCAGAACGTATTGTCGAACGGCACGTTTGTGCAGTGCCACTTTGCGAATGAGTCGACCGATAGATTTCAATCTGCGCCAGCCAATTTGTCCGGTGAGATCGCGGATGACCTTTCGCTTCAACGCCTGTTTGTCGATAGGGTAAGCACGATAATTCGCGAGGTCAGGGTCTTGTTCAGTGCCTGCGTGTTTGTGATGACTCAGATGACCACGCATATAGGTCGTCTTCTCCGAGAACACCCAATATCCTGCTAGCCAATTACCTGCGAAGTCGTTTAACTTTGAGGAACGAAAGAGTGTTCGGTGACCTGCCTCATGCACGATGACGCCTAAACCAAGCTGGCGACTGCCGATAAGTATAATTGCGAGAATGATTGTGAGAGGGTTTGGATAGGCACCCGCGACAAAAAATGCCCCGCCTATCAATAGCCAATCTGTAGCGACCATCCTTGCCGCAAGAAAATCATCCTTGCGGGTAATGCTGGCGAACTCCTGCTCGGTCAATAGGGTTTTAATGTTCATGACGATCTCTGTTTTATCTTGATATGCATTTAATTACCTATTTTAGGGTTTAACCCGTGCTCACCTGTGCTGTTGGCAGGGTGATTGGCGACTCACCGCTTTTATCTCGCCAAATCGCGCGCCCGACCTGATCGTATTCAAGCATCAGTGTCCAAAGACTACGCCTGTCATCGCCGGGTTGTATTTCTTCTGGTAGTAAAGGGTCAAGCGCAAGCACTTGAATAGCGCTACCACCAAGATAAAAGCTCTCTTTCTGCGCAGCATCGCTTGGAATGACAGTCAACCGAGCAAAGCTTTCTTTAAGCTTCATAATTGCTCCAGCATATTTTTTTTGTAAAGCGTAGCGAGCGACGCGTTCAAGCACTGTCTTTTCCCGACTCAGAGACAAACTAGCATCTGTCGCTATAATGCAACCCGAACTTGCGCCGAGGTTCTCCAGCAGCGTCTGAAGGGCCTCTGTAGGTCTCTTCAGATTGTCTGGCCTAACCCAGAGCTGATTATCCAAATAGAAAAAACCGCAAGCATTCAGCGCCCAGCTATCCGAATCGCCCTGGGCCAGTACCCAGTTGCGATGCCAGTCGCGTCGCCGCGCATCCCCAAGGCGCCACTCTTCAATGAAATCATTCAAGTGGTCTGTTGAGTCCGTTAACCTGTAATAGCCCCGCTTAAAGTTTTCGACTGTGCCTTTGGCCGCAAGCCTAGAGAGTGATACGCGCATCAGATTTTCACTAAAACCAAACATAGCGCCGGTACGCATAATGTTGCGCACAGAGGTTCCTCGGGAGAGGTAAGTCCTCAATAAATCGAGAATTATGTTTGCCGGTTTCATATATTACAAAAAATTTCAAAAATTATATTATTATGTAATATTACCTTGATGAAGTTTTTTTTCAATAAGAAGCAATAAAGAAGTATTCGAAGTTGACGAGGTACACTCGCATCATGATAATACGCCTTCTTCGCGCGCTGGTAGCTCAGCTGGATAGAGCGCTTGGCTACGAACCAGGAGGTCGGGGGTTCGACTCCCTCCCAGCGCGCCATTTATTTTCTAGAATAGATGGTGGAAGATTCTTATGTTTCGCCTCGCGAAACGTCTTACGGAGAGGTGGCCGAGTGGCCGAAGGCGCTCCCCTGCTAAGGGAGTATGGGTTAAAAGCTCATCGAGGGTTCGAATCCCTCCCTCTCCGCCAA
>ERZ1048686.2945-NODE-2945-length-11357-cov-7.333923_pt1 | contig 11357 bp, 10 predicted proteins | sample MGYA00383099_ERZ1048686 | MGnify/ENA primary metagenome ERZ1048686 (study PRJEB29581, sample SAMEA5548369) | metagenome | biome: marine; feature: coastal; material: water | depth 25 m | study: Short-term variability in the microbial, nano- and picoplankton...
ATTGCGATCAGAAGTACGTGAGCTGGAAAAAGAGGTGGCGCGCTTGAAGCAAAAGTTGGCCACTTCATCTGGGGGCGACCTTACACAATCAGCGGTGGAGATTGGTGGCATCAAGGTGCTAGCCACCCAAATAGAAGGTGCTGATGTAGCGACGCTTCGTGAAACACTTGATCAATGTAAAAACAAGTTAGGTACGGCCGTAGTGTTGTTAGCCGCGGTAGAGGGCGACAAAATTTCTTTAGTCGCAGGTGTCACCAAAGATGCCACCGACAAAGTGCGAGCGGGAGACGCCATTAAAGAGTTTGCCGGACGGCTGGGTGGCAAGGGCGGAGGTCGTCCTGACATGGCTCAGGGCGGAGGTACCGATGTTGCAGCTTTACCCGCGGCGCTAGCGGCCGTGCCAGACTGGGTGGCGTCACAGCTTGCCTAGTGGGGCTCGCTGTCAGGTCCGGCCCTTCCTATCGAATATCGCGCGCACCGCTTACTCAGCGGTGCTTATGTGGTATGCTCCGCGCCCAATTTTAACCGACCGGCACGGGTTTTCATGGCCCTAATAGTTCAAAAATATGGCGGCACTTCGGTGGGCTCGGCTGAGCGTATCGAGCATGTTGCCGACAAGGTTGCGGGCTTTCATCGCGACGGCCATGACGTGGTGGTTGTCGTCTCAGCAATGTCTGGAGAGACCAACCGTCTCATTGAACTTGCGCACTCCATAGAAGAGTACCCCCAGCCTCGGGAGCTCGACATGCTCGTGTCAACCGGTGAGCAGGTCACTACAGCTTTGCTGAGCATGGCGCTTCACAAGCGCAAGGTGCCCGCTCGATCTTACAATGGGTCTCAGGTGCGTATTCTGACCGATACTGCCCACACCAAGGCACGAATTCAGCACATTGATGGCCACCGTTTACGGGCCGATATTGATCAGCGGCGAGTCGTGGTTGTGGCCGGATTTCAGGGGGTTGATCCGGAGGGCAACATAACGACGTTGGGGCGGGGTGGTTCGGACACAACAGCGGTGGCCCTCGCGGCAGCATTGTCGGCCGATGAATGCCAAATTTATACCGATGTTGATGGGGTTTACACGACAGATCCTCGGGTGGAATCGAGCGCCAGACGCCTTGAAAAAATTACCTTTGAAGAAATGCTCGAGCTCGCAAGCATGGGTTCCAAAGTGCTGCAGATACGTGCTGTCGAATTTGCGGGTAAGTATGCCGTGCCGCTGAGAGTTCTCAGTAGTTTTAACGAGGGCCCCGGTACTTTAATTACCATGGAAGAGGACGCAGATATGGAAGCGCCAACAATAGCGGGCATTGCTTTCAACCGTGATGAGGCCAAACTCACCGTATTGGGTGTGCCCGACACTCCCGGTGTTGCTTACAAAATATTAGGTCCTGTGGGTGAGGCCAATGTTGAAGTCGATGTAATACTTCAGAACATTGGAGAGGAAGGTCACACCGATTTTACTTTCACTGTGGCGCGTAACGATCTTGAGAAAGCGAGAAAAATTCTTGAAGATTTAGTGGTTCAGTTGGACGCGAAAGAATTGCGTGCCGACGCAAAAATTGCCAAAGTGTCGATTGTCGGGGTTGGCATGCGCTCACATGCTAATGTCGCGGCGCGCATGTTCAAGGCCTTGGCAGAGGTGGGCGTTAATATTCAAATGATCAGCACGTCGGAAATAAAAATTTCGGTGATTATCGAGGAAGATTATTTGGAACTCGCGGTGAGGGCTTTGCACTCCGCATTTGGTCTCGAGCACAGTCCTGAGGGCAGTGGCTGAGATCGGCTATAGTTAGGACTTAAATTCAAAAAAAGCAGCAAACAGGGAAGTTAGAAATGCTGATACTAACAAGAAGAATGGGTGAGTCCCTGGTGATTGGCGACAACATCACCATTACAGTGCTCGGTGTAAAAGGTAACCAGACCCGTCTGGGTGTAGACGCGCCTCGGGACGTGTCGGTGCATCGGGAGGAAATTCTTAACCGGATTCAAGCCGATAACCCTCCAGAAGAGGGGGAAAGCGACGGAAATACCCGAGACAGCGACTAAAGCCTGTTTTTCAGCGAATTCTCTATGGTAGGATTCGCACCCTCCGGAGAAGTGGCCGAGTGGCTGAAGGCGCTCCCCTGCTAAGGGAGTATACGTTAATCGCGTATCGAGGGTTCGAATCCCTCCTTCTCCGCCATCCAAACAAAAGACGCCCCTCTGGGGCGTTTTTTTGTTTGGGGCTTTGACTATGGGATGAGAACCCTCGGGTTCGACAAACGCTGCCGAGGGCAGAGTTTGGACGCGGAGCCGTAAGGCGGAGCGCCCTGGAAGGGTTTGAGCAGCGGAGGCAACGCTGCTCGAATCAATCCCTCCTTCTCCGCCATCCAAACAAAAGACGCCCCTCTGGGGCGTTTTTTTGTTTGGGGCTTTGACTATGGGATGAGAACCCTCGGGTTCGACAAACGCTGCCGAGGGCAGAGTTTGGACGCGGAGCCGTAAGGCGGAGCGCCCTGGAAGGGTTTGAGCAGCGGAGGCAACGCTGCTCGAATCAATCCCTCCTTCTCCGCCATCCAAACAAAAGACGCCCCTCTGGGGCGTTTTTTTGTTTGGGGCTTTGACTATGGGATGAGAACCCTCGGGTTCGACAAACGCTGCCGAGGGCAGAGTTTGGACGCGGAGCCGTAAGGCAGAGCGCCCTGGAAGGGTTCGGGTGGGCGGCTTGATGAGAACGCTGTTGTGGTGAAAGTTTAAGCATCAAGAGCGGTATGATTTTCAGGTTCAGCTAAGCGCCACTCTCGTCTCTCGTTATTTCTAGTTTTAAATTTTCACGCCGTAGTATAAAGTCTTAACTAACTATACATATGTGTTAATAAACTAATTCAGTATGGCAAAGGCCAGATTTTGGCGAGTCGCCTTTCGAATTTGGTTGGTCAGCAGAAAATAAAATGCTCAGATATTTCTGGTACCTGACTGCGAGATCAAGGCCTCCTAAATGTATTTTTGTGCAAGAGCGGGAAAGAGCGTGGAAACGCATGGGACCGCCGTCATCTTCCCCAAGAGCGCGATTAAGTTGACCTGAATAAGGAGAATAAAGATGGTTTCTGAGAGCGAAGTGATTGTTAGTGACGACAATGGCGTGCTGACGATAATGCTCAATCGACCACAAGCAAAGAATGCAGCCAATAAGGTACTGGCCGAGGGGGTGAGTGCAGCAATCGACCAACTGGAGAGCGACTCCAATCTGCGAGTGGCCGTGATTACGGGCGCAGGTGGGACTTTCTGCTCGGGCATGGACCTCAAAGGCTTCGTCCGAGGTGAGACACCCTATATCGAAGGCCGGGGGTTTGCCGGTTTGACCGAATATCGCACTAAGAAACCGATCATTGCGGCGGTAGAGGGTTATGCGCTGGCCGGCGGGATGGAGATGGCCATCAGCTGCGACATGATTGTCGCCGCTGAGAGTGCCAAATTTGGCATCCCTGAAGTTAAGCGGGGCTTGGCAGCTGGTGCCGGTGGCTTGTATCGGCTTCCCAGACAGATACCCGAGCGCGTAGCGATGGAATTGGCCTTAATGGGCGACTTTATTTCCGCGCAGCGCGCCTATGAATTGGGTTTGATCAACCGGGTTGTCGAAAGCGGTGGCGCCCTTGCAGCAGCGCAGGAAATGGCGGCAAAAATCGCGGCGAATGGTCCAATGGCTGTGGCCGCGAGCATGATGGTCGTGAGCCAGGCCCAAGATTGGACACTTAAAGAAGCTGCTCAGAAACAGGGCGAGTATCTCAGTCCGGTATTTTCTAGCGCAGATGCCATTGAAGGCGCGACAGCTTTTGCCGAAAAGCGCGCGCCTGAGTGGAAGGGGAGGTAATTAGGCGTTTTATTTCTCAACCTGCGTTGCTACGAAATCTGAATGAATTCGGTGGCTCAGGCGAAAATGGAGTTACGTGTGGGTATGTCTGAGGGCAAAACCGCCATAGTCATCGGGGCATCAACACCGGTAGGGATGGGAGCCGCTACGGCGCGCCGCTTGCGCCGGGAAGGCGCCCGGGGCGTTGTTTCGGGACTCGGTGAGCAGCCGCGTCAAGAACTCGCGCAGGAGATCGATGGCCTGGCCTCTGAAGCAGATATCACCTCGAAGCAAGCGAATGTCGATCTGGTTAATTTCACCCTAGAGACCTATGGCCAGATTGACCTCGCTGTTAATCACATGGGTCTCGCCACCCGCAGTCCCATTGCGCAGGAGACTGAAGAGCACCTGCAGTTGATGACCGAGGTGAACTGCTTCGGTACATACTGATTTATCCGGGCGGTGGCGGATGTGATGGGAGAGGGGCGTGCGATTGTCACCACCTCGTCTCTGGTGGCTTATGACGTGTCAAACGGGAAGTCTGCTTACGCCTGTGCCAAGGCAGCGGCGGAGCGATTTGTAGAAGCCGCTGCAGTCGAAGATAGCCAGAACAGACTACGCATCACTCCATCTATTAATAGCACAGCGATGCTGCGTAAAGGCATCTATTAGCGGGGTGGCGACTTCGATGAATTTGTTGGCCTCTACAAAGAATTGGCGCTGCTCGGCCGGATCTCTACTTCCGAAGATATTGCGGGAATGGTGTGCCTGATGCTGTATCCCGAGTTCTTTAAAACAGGGCAACATACCCACCGTAGCGGCGGAGATTGGCTGCTTGGGCAACCGGTACAGTTTGTTACTCAGGATCTGAACTAGCCCCCAAAACTTGAGTGCAATTTTCGCACCTTGCATGCCAATGCGAAGCGCCAGCTAGCTATTGGGATCCGCCAGAAAGTATCGCGATTTTTCACTATCAGCACATTTTTTTTGACACCAAACTAAGACTCAACGGTCTGTCTTTTTGATTAATAATTTACAGACGTGTAAAGTATATATTAAACTATACACACATGATAAGTATAAGGTGACAGGTTTTAGGATGTTCTTCGGCCTGCCCTTTGTGCGAAAAGTTTTAGTAATCCGATAAATAGAATAAAACCGGGATGACCCTTATGAAACTGAAGATAAATCAACTCATCGGCTTGTCTGGCTGTCTCACACTTTCCCTTGGAACGGCCGAGCCTGCCCTTGGGCAGCTCGAGGAGGTGATGGTAACTGCTCAAAAGCGTGAGCAAAATCTCCAGGATGTGCCCATTTCGATATCGGTGCTAACGGCTGAGGATCTGGATCAGCAATACATTACTGAAACTGTGTCGCTTGCGCAGGCGGTCCCGTCTCTCAACTTTCAGGCAGGTTTTGCGCCTTCATCCACCAACTTCAATATTCGCGGTGTTGCCTCCTACACCTTTGAAGGGGGTATTCAACCGAGCGTCGCCATGGTTGTCGATGGCGTGTCTCTGGCGAGGGCGGGTGAGTTCATATCTGAGCTGGCTGATGTAGAGCGTATCGAGGTGTTGCGGGGCCCGCAGGGCACCCTGTTCGGACGTAATACCACAGCAGGTGCAATTAACATTACTACCAGGCGGCCAAGTACAGAAATCGAGGGGTACTTAGAAGCCAGTTTTACCGACGACGACGAGCAGCTGTATCGAGCTAGATTGAGCGGGCCGCTGACGGAGACAGCCGCAGGATCACTGAATGTGTTCTACCGGGACAGGGAAGGCCATCTCAAAAACGTTTATCCGGGTGGTGACGACGGTGGTGGTATTGAGTCTTGGGGCGCCCGGGCGCAACTTGACCTGAATTTCTCTGACTCGGTGAATCTATTATTGTCCGGCGACTATCGCGACGCTGAGCACGGCTTATCTCCACAAGTCACCCTCGTTGCTGAACCTTCGCTTGATGGTATTCCCGCGCCAGGGTTGAATTTGCGGGAAATCCAGCAGGGTGATGGCGACCCGGCGCTTGGTCAACGCGTGATCGACGATATGTTCATGATCAATCTCAATGACAAGGATTTCGCCAAGCAAGAGCTTGATAGTTGGGGGCTGTCCGCCAACCTCACCTGGGAGATCGACGAATCGCTTAGATTTGTTTCAATATCCGCGTACAGAGAGTGGCATGAGGCGGTGAATCCCGACATAGATTCCGGGCCGGGTCAGCTCTCCAATGGCGGTTATGGCTTGCCGATCGCGTTAGCTCATACCAGCAATACGCCGTCCAGTAATATTCCTCTTTCTCGTCCATTTGATAATGAATATTTCACGCAGGAGTTCAGGTTAGAGCAAACTGGCCAGTCACTAGATTGGACTGTAGGTGTGTTTTACACAGCTTTTGAGGAGAACGTTAAAGAAGGTTTTGCATTGTATATCCCGTTTGATCCTGCCTTTGGAGAGGGATACACCACTTCCGTGCAAACAGATAACACCGATGAATTAACGGCATTCTCAGCATTTTTTGATGGTACCTACCATGTTTCGGATACGCTGGATATTTACGGCGGTTACCGTTGGACCCATGAAGAGGTCGACGTACGCTACGATAGTCCAACCTATGTGGTTCCAGATAGTGCAGGGGTCTCAGAGTTCGATCTAGACAACAATATTGTAAACTTTACGGTCCCTGTACCGCCCGCTTTGTATACCGTCGGTGAGGCGGATACCGACCACACAGACTGGTCTGCTAGATTGGGTGCATCGTGGCAGTACATGGATACTTCCAATTTGTATGCCACGGTAAGCCGAAGCTTTGTCGGTATCGGAGCGGACATTTCAAGAACGGGAAACCCAGACGCCGCTTTTCTTGAGCCCACAACGGCTGAGGCTGTTGAGTTTGGGATGAAGACCATGCTCTTGGATGATAGCTTACAGCTCAACGGGGCGGTTTTCTGGCAGGATGTGGAGGATCTGCAGACCTCAGCCTTGCTGCCTGGAACCATTCAGACTGTGAACCTTAACGCGGGTGACCTCGATATATTTGGTGTTGAGATCGACGCGATCTGGGCCTACTCAGACTACGGACGTATTTCCGCGGCAGTCACCTATCTCGATGCGGAAGTCAAAGATCTATTGCAGCCTTGCTGGCCCGGTCAAACCATAGAAACTGGTTGTAACATTGACTTGAACGGGGGCCCGGCCACCGATCCGGACGTGGCGGTGCAGACCGACATGGACGGCTCGGGTCCGCCTAACACGCCTGAGTTCGCATATAACATCGGCATCAGCCACATTTTTCCGTTGAATAATCTTTCTTTCGACATCCATGGCAGTGTGAACTACGTGTGGCAAGACGAAGTGAACTTTCCACTGAATGGTGACCCGCTTCTCGTACAGGATTCCTACGGGCTTCTGAATTTTTCGCTGAGCATGGTAGACAAAGAAGACCGCTATGAGGTGACGCTTTTTGGCAGAAATATCAACGACGAGGAGTTTTACAGCGATTCATCAGAATCCAGTGGATTTATTGCTAGGCAGTACGTTCGGGTAACGCGCGGAGCTCAGTCTTTCTACGGTGTTCGCTTGAAGTATAACTTTCGTTAATCTCAACAAGTTGTTGACATGCGCTTAGCCTCAAAGGTCATCGCCATTACAGGAGGTAGTTATGGCCTCGGGAAAGCACTGGCCAATGCCTGCTACAGCGAAGGCGCGCGGATTGCCATCATCGGGCGCAATTCCAGTAAGCTGGAGTTGGCGCGCAACGAGATCGGTGAAAGGGTCGCCAGTTTTCCATGTGATATTGGCGACCCTGCCGCGGTACGTCACACCTTTGAGGAAATTGATGCCCAAATGGGTGAGTTGGATGCCTTGGTAAACAACGCGGCGATATACCCGATATTCAAACTTGAAAACGCAAGTGATGAACAGCTTCGTTCGGTAATCAATACCAATCTTCTCGGGACAATGTACTGTTGTCGCGAGGCAATACCACTATTGAAGAAGTCGAGGGGTGATATTATCAATGTCTCGTCTGAGGCCGTGCGGTTCTATCCCCCCTTGTTGAGCGTATACACGGCTTCAAAATCCGCATTGGAGGCTTTCTCGCAGAGTTTGAGAGTGGAGCTGGCACCCTCAGGTGTTCGCGTATCAGCACTGCGAGTTGGTCACCTGCTTCGGGAGGATGCCTCTCCTCTGGATGACGAAACCTATGAACTGATGATGCAGACGTTTCAGGAAACGGGTTTCGTGGCTGCGACTGGAGAGGGTATGCAGCTCGATACGGTCACCTCCACTGCTATTCATCTCCTTACGCTTCCCGGGGACGCCACCATCGATTTACTGGAACTGCGGTCCCGACGTTGAGGGCAAGAGAGAGCAAGTAGGTGGACGACCACAAGTACACGGAATTTCGCGAAGGCTGGCCAACGCTGCTGGTCGCGCTTAGCGGGGTTATCAGCTCAGCGCACTTTCTTCCCTTGTACAGCTTCGGGCCAATGGCACCAGATCTTTCCAGGGCGCTGAACATACCTTTGGGGGAATTGCAGCGCTGCATCACCCTGAGCTTTGTCGGTATTGCTGTAGGATCTCAGTTAGCGGGCTGGCTAATGGATAGATTCTCGCTGCATAGCGTCACCCTGTGCTCTTTAGTGCTGTATGTCCTGACATACATTATGTTGGGCACGGTTTCACTCAGCCAGAATCTTCTATACGCCTTCTATTTTTTTCTGCCGATTGTGGGAAGCGGCACACTGCTGATCACCTGGACAAAGATCGTCTGCGACAAATTTGAGCGACAACGCGGTCTCGCGTTAGCTATTTTGCTGTCGGGTTCGGGCGTGGTAAGCACTGTCTCTCCACTACTGCTGGCGGGCTATGTCGGCACAGCAGAATGGCAGCAAGGGTTTTTCTTTCTGGGTATATTGCCGCTTGCAACCCTGCTGGTCTGCTTCTTTGCTATGGCTACAAGCAACTCAAGCTCGAACCAGCCGAGTTCTCTGTTAATTGACTCTGCGGAACCCGCAAATGACAGAGATCCTAAGCAGCTTACAGGATTAAGTTATCGAGAGACGCTACGTAACCGCCAGTTCTGGACGATCATTGTCGCATTGATCCTGGTTGTCTTCGTCGTGGTTGCAATGATAATTAATACGGTTCCGATGCTCGTCCAAAAAGGTCTATCGCAGTCAGACGCAACATTAGTATTCAGTGCGTTTGGTTTGGCACTGGTCGCGGGCAGGCTGGCCGGAGGCTTTTTCCTCGACAGATTCTGGGGCCCACTTGTCGCATTTTTCGCTCTGGTGCTGCCCTCAATCGGATGCCTGATATTCCTGCTGGGGCCACCGGACATCTCGCTCATGGTTATGGCGACGGTTTTGGTAAGTGTGGCAGCCGGTGCAGAATTCGACATTCTCGCCTATCTCGTGTCGAAATATTTTGGCCTTCGATCCTATGCCACCGTATTTGGAACGGTATCAGGCACTGTCGCCCTCGGCAGCGGTACGGCTCCGCTCCTCATTGGCCCCCTGATCGATGCCACAGGTAGCTACGATGGTTTGCTGCTTATCTGTATTGGAGTAGCGGCGCTCGGCGCTTCATTGTTTTTAACGCTTGGGCCATATCCAGATTTCGAAGTGGCGGTGACCCGAGAGTAAGACGTAACGAACGGTCAGTACTGAATCGAACCTCCTTATGTTGATGTCTGCCTATGGCCTAAGCACCGTCCTTGGCGCGGCTTAAGTTTGCGGTTCAGTCTGCCGCAGCCCCTTCACCGGCGAATAATTTCTGCACTTCTCCTGAGGTCATGCGCCCCGAGCGATCGGTGATTTTGGCGGAATTTCCCCCACCCGATTTTTCACGGGTGTCTATCCCCGCCTTTCTGGCCTTCTCACGCAGCGCACCCACCGTGCAGTTTTCGCGGCCCAGAAGGGCAATGGGATCAAAGTTGAAATTCTTGATAGCGTTGAGGTGGGTAACCTGATTTATTTCTTCGTCGCTGAGCCCCACGTTATCCAGTTGCCGAAAAGTGTTTTCCGGCGTCATAGGCCATGTGCTGTCTGAATGCGGATAATCACACTCGAAGAGTATGTTTTCGATCCCCACGAGATCGCGATTACGCAAGCCGCTCTCGTCTTCAATAAAGCAGGTGAGAAAATGCTCTCGAAACAGTTCTGTCGGCCTTTTGCCGCCAAAGTTAGACTTGGTCCAGGGGCCGTGATGGTCCAGCGTAAATTCAGCCCGTTCAAGGAAGTAGGGTACCCAGCCCACCCCACCTTCGGTGAGTGAGATTTTCAAGTTGTCATACTTCAGGAGGAATTCACCATAGAGCCAATCTGCCGCGCTGTTGGCAATGGACATGGGAAAGGCAGCAATCCAAGCATCGATAGGGGTGTCCGGTGAAGAATGCGGTGGCTGTGCGCCGGTGCCAATGTGGCAGTTTATGACCACGTCATTCTCGGCGCAGACCTCCCACAGTTTGTCCCAGTGTGCGTTGTGGACGCTGGGGAAGCCGTGGCAAGTTGGGTTATCCGGAAAGCTAATGGCCCTACAGCCCTTGGCGACTACCCGCTTGACCTCATTAACCATGAGTTCGCTATCCCAGATGGGCAGTAGGGCCAGGGGAATAATTCGCCCTGGATGGGTGCCGGCCCATTCATCGATGTGCCAGTCGTTGTAAGCCTCGATTACACGTTTTGCCGCATTCTTATTTTTGGACTGGTGGAACAGGTTGCCAGCAAAGGTTGGAAATGTGGGGAAGCAAATAGAGGAGAGGATGCCGTTGGCATTCATATCGCCGATGCGTTCATCAATCGAGTACACACCCTTGCGCATGTCTTCATAGCGTAGGGGTTCCATGCCGTACTCTTCTTTGGGCCGGCCGACCACCGCATTCAGTCCCATATTGCCGATTTTTTGACCTTCATATAGCCAAAAATTCTTGCCGTTTTCCGCTACCAGACGGGGTGCAATAGTCTCCAGCTCCTTCTGGGTCATGTGGTTGTCGAACATTTCCGGGGGTTCGACAACGTGGTCATCCACACTCATCAGTATCATGTCTTCAAGCTTCATGGTCTGCTCCTGTCGTTCTCTGGCAATGGCTGGCGTTAAATGGGCAAGGCAGACGTTACTTTACACAAGTGTATAAATAAAACCAACACAATGGATTCGCAACATGAGGGTTAACTTTTGGATAGGCAGGGTCGCTAACTAGGAGGCATGTGCGTGTTCGCCCAGTCTGCAAACCGCATCATACGGTTGTCTATCAAGGCACTCGCGAGAGCAATTTTGTGCGCACCTTCTGGGCCGAAGTAATGATTCTCCTCCCAGAACGCCATCATATGGCGAAATTCTTTGGCGCTAGGGAAAAAGCGATCGTATTCCTCGGCGGCAACTTGCTCGTAGTGAAGTTTGTGACCTTGGGTGTTCAGGATGTCGACGAGCTCTTGCCAGCATAAATAGTCGCTGGCGAGTGCCAGATACTGACCGTCGCCGACGTCCTCGGGCCGATTGAACGCGGCGGCTACAAGCGAGCC
>ERZ1048686.2953-NODE-2953-length-11329-cov-4.372272_pt1 | contig 11329 bp, 6 predicted proteins | sample MGYA00383099_ERZ1048686 | MGnify/ENA primary metagenome ERZ1048686 (study PRJEB29581, sample SAMEA5548369) | metagenome | biome: marine; feature: coastal; material: water | depth 25 m | study: Short-term variability in the microbial, nano- and picoplankton...
GATTGCGATCAATCCGCCAGGGACATCGTATTCTGCGTTCTCCTCGAGTACGCTAAACCCCGACTCGCGCCGACCTGGCCATGTTTCGGGCCAATCGTTATTACCGCGTACTGGAATTAACTTTCCCCGATTTGGCGTCACGGACTCCAAGACATCAAGGCCGCCGATATCACCCGCATGAATAACCAGATCAGCTTCAGTCGCAAGCGTCTGGATAAATGGCTCAACATAGCCGTGGGTGTCAGATAAAATGATGATTTGCATATTATGATTTCCCACCAACATTTATCTATTGCGATCAGCCGGTGACACCTTCTCCAAAAACGCGAGGCGCTTGGATCCCACGTCAGGGTCGAACAGGTCGAATCAACAACCAAAAGCCAAACAGTGCAACAGGAATACTGAGTATTTGCCCCATACTGATCGCATTTCCGACGATCAGACCCAGATGCGCGTCAGGCTCGCGAAAAAATTCCACAATAAAACGCATCAGTGAGTAACCGAGAAGAAAGACGCCACTCACACGACCGGAAGATTTTGAACTTGCCGAGTAAATCCACACAACGAAAAATAAAATAACGCCCTCAAGGCCTGCTTCGTAGAGCTGAGAGGGATGACGGGGTAATGGCCCGGCCATCGGAAAAACAACGCCCCAAGGCACCTCCGTGACACGACCCCATAACTCCTGATTAATAAAGTTACCAATTCGACCTGCAAGAAGACCAGGGGCACAAAGTGGCGCGAGAAAATCAGCAACCTCAAAAAAACTTTTTTCAAAGCGTCGCGCAAAAAGCACAATCGCGCAGATGACGCCGATTAATCCGCCATGGAACGACATACCCCCCGTCCACACCGAAAAAATTTCTATCGGTTGGGAGAGATAATAAGTCGCGTTGTAGAAGATAACGTAGCCTAGTCGCCCACCGACAACTGCGCCCACAGCAACATAGAAAACCAGATCCCACACGAGTGAACTCGACCAGGCGCCTTGAGCATGTTTGGCTCGCCACAAGCCCAAGAGGCCGCCGGCCGCGAACGCCACGAGATACATCACGCCATACCAATGGATGACAAGGGGGCCGATACTGACCGCAATGGGGTCTATATTTGGATAGTCCAACCTTCTCTCCAGCTCACTCTATCGATTAATTACACTAGGGTCATTCAATTACTGATCGAGACAATGGGTATTATGTCGCAATATAATCGCTGTCAATCTTAACTCAATCAGTTAATGTTTTTCTCATCAATGCAAGCGGTTAATCCCATCATGTCATTTCAACATCTGACAAATCATTTCTCAATCAAAGTATGCTGAATCGCCTTCTCTATTTTCGGATCCTGAAGAAAAGTCTCATCGCAATACTGGCAATTGGCGTCTTCCCTGCTCACGCGGCAACTCGTCTTATGATCAATACAATAGACCAAGGGGTTTCCGGACAAGCGCAAATTTTAATCAGCAAAGATCGGATACGATTAACTCATTCGTCGACACCCCGCCAAGAGATGCTTTTCTTGGCCACCGATCGGCTCGTTTTTCTAATTCATCATGCACGTAAAGAACTCACTCGAATCGACCCGGATGCCCTGCAGGGTTCAGTCAATCAGCTTTCAGGACTTGCTGAGCAGTTAATCCAACAACGAAACTCCTTGTCTGCGGAAAAACGCGCCCAATTGGACGAGATGCTGAAAAGCCTGGGTATCGAAAACCCTGATCAGATCAGCTCTTCTGAATTCGAGATAACCGCAACGGAAAAGCGAGAACGCGCCGCAGGAATTGCTTGTGACTGGTGGGAAGTGAGGCGAGATGAACAAATTATGAGTGAGACCTGTTTAAGTGAAAAAACCAATTTGGCTTTTGATTCTGCAGACATCATCACCCTGCAGACGCTTGCGACTTATGTTCAGGAACTACAAATGTCCGCAAGCGGGCTTTTATCTTCCTTTGGCCTTTCGTTACCACCCCTTGGTTTGATAAATGAGGCCATGCTGCCCATTGTTCTTCGAACGCCTTCAGGAACTTATTCGGCTACGCTCTTCGCCATCGATCAGCTTGATGTCGAATTACAGCTACGAACGCCATCTGGATACAGAATTATCAGTTTACCTGGGGGCTAACCGATCTGTTAAACGAGCAGGTCGGGAAGGTCTGAAAATAAATCGAGTGCCTGAGGATTTGCCAACGCCTCCCGATTGAGAACAGGCTCTCCGTGAACCATCTTTCGAACCGCAAGTTCTACGATCTTGCCACTTTTTGTTCTTGGAATATCGCTGACTTCAATGATTTTGGCAGGAACATGTCGCGGGGTTGTATTAGCACGGATCTCATTGCGGATCGTCTGGCACAACTCTTCATCGAGTCGAACACCGTCCTGAAGCCGGACAAAGAGAACTACCCTCACATCGCCTTGCCATTGCTGGCCGATAACGAGACTCTCTACCACTTGGGGAAGTCGCTCCGCTTGACGATAAATCTCTGATGTACCGATCCGCACGCCACCTGGATTCAGAACAGCATCTGATCGTCCAAAAACAATAAAGCCATCATTCGCCGTTGCCGATAAATAGTCGCCATGACACCACACACCTGGAAACTTTTCAAAATAAGCCGCTCTATATTTCAGATTGTCTGGATCATTCCAAAATCCAATGGGCATCGAAGGAAATGCATTAGCGCAAACCAGTTCGCCCTTCTCATCTGGGCCCAGTAATGTGCCGTCGTCGCCTCGAACTTCGATCTGCATTCCAAGCATTTCACATTGGATTTCTCCCCTCCAAACAGGGAGATTAGGATTCCCACCAATAAAGCATCCCATGATGTCAGTGCCGCCGGAAATTGACGAAAGGCACACGTCTTTGCTCACCGCGTCATACACATAGTCAAAACTTTCGGGGTTCAGCGGTGACCCCGTTGACAAGATGGTTCGCACATTGGAGAGATCATGCGTTTGAGCCGGTCGTAATCCGGCTTTGGCAATCGCATCAATAAATTTTGCAGAGGTGCCGAAAATGTTAATTTTTTCTTCTGCAATGAAGTCAAAAACAACATTGCCATCTGGATAAAACGGCGAACCGTCATATAACGCAAGTGTTGCCCCGCTGGCGAGTCCTGAGACCAGCCAATTCCACATCATCCAACCACATGTTGTGAAATAAAAAAAACGATCGCCTGCCCGGAGATCAACATGAAGCTGCTGTTCGGTGAGATGCTTAATCAGGGATCCGCCCGCCCCGTGCACAATGCATTTCGGCACACCCGTCGTACCGGATGAATACATGATGTAAAGAGGATGATCAAACGGTAACTCCAGAAACTCAATTTCAGTTTGAGATGACTGGAATTCCTCAAGACAAGTCGCGTTGAATATATTCGACAGATCTGGCGCCTCCGACAAAAGCGGCACCACGATAATCTTTTTTAAAGACGGCAAATTGCGCCCGATTTCAACTAACTTTGCTAGAGAGTCATGCGCTTTACCGTTGTACCAGTAACCATCGGCGCTGAATAACACTTTAGGCTCTATCTGGCCAAAGCGATCCAGCACACCCTTGACGCCGAAATCTGGCGAACATGACGACCAGGTCGCTCCAACAGACGCTGCGGCCAACATCGCGCTGATGGTCTCGGGCATATTCGGCATAAATCCGCAAACCCGGTCTCCAGGCTCAATACCCGCATCACGCAAAGCCCCGGCGATCCCAGCAACCTGCGCATAAAGCGCGGCGTAACTCACTGTGCGCTTAACCTTATCCTCTGACCTAAATATCAGGGCAGGCGCATTATCCCGACGCCGCAAAAGATTCTCTGCAAAATTAAGCGTTACATTAGGAAACCACCTCGCACCGGGCACCCGGTCTGGATTCTGGACCACGGAATCTAACGGTCCAGACCCAACGACATCCGTCCAATCCCAAATACTGCGCCAAAATTCATCAGGCTCGGTAACGGACCAGCTGTGCAGCGAACGATAGGTCCCGAGATTTCGACCCCAGCGGTGTCCCGCATTGACAGCAAAACGCGTCATGTTGCTGTTTTCCACCTGATCGTCAGTTGGCGCCCATAAATGCTTCTCACTTATCATTTTTTTGAGACCTATTTTTCCGCGTAATTGCCAATCGGTAGTTTACCGCGTGCCGGTCTCGTGATTAACTCCCTATTAGGTCATCTAAGCCTGCTCGTTTTAAACCGGTGACTTGGCCCGCGAGACACGGCCGAGCGAATCATCGACACAAAAAATATTGTTCTAATGCGCAAAATTACCCAGTTCGATACTAATCAATTATTGGACATCCTCAACTTACGAGCACAAAAAGAACTATCAAAAACCGACGCTCAACTTGCCAGCGCCTTCTTTTTTCAATTCTTTAAAAGGGTGCCCCAAGAGGATTTACGCGGCGACAATTCTGACGATTTTTACGAGCTCGCTATCGCTCATCTTGATTCTGCGAGACAAAGAAAACACGGGCAGGTTCAGGTTCGAGCGTACAACCCGGTAAACCCGTCAGAAACAAGTGGGTCAGCTTTTACAATCGTTGAGGTCACCTCGGACGACATGGCCTTCCTGGTTGACTCTGTGCAAATGGCGCTGAACCGTCTGGGCTATACCATCCATCTCACCATTCACCCCGTGATCGGAATTACGCGCGATAAAAGTCAAACCATCACATCGATTAGTGGGCACGATCGAGGTGAGCAGCCAGAATCATTTTTGAATTTCAGAATTGATCAGGAAGTTCGTGCTGATCATCTTCAGACTATTGAAAGCCAGGTAAAAGAAGCTTTGCAGTCAGTGGCGGCGGCTAACCGCGATCGTCAGCTTATGCATGACCTTGCATTGAACATCGCCTCAACACTGGATCAAACCGGCAGCGAAGTCGATCACGTGATGCTGGAAGAGACTGCCGCTTTGTGTCGATGGATCGCAAACGGAAATTTCACTTTTCTTGGCGCTATTCAATATCAGGAATCTGAAGGCTCGGCCTCTGAAATGATCACCGAACGAGACTCAACCCTTGGCATCCTGAGACCAAACGCTTCCGCTGATCCGGATTCTCGGCTCACCATGCTGCCTGAAGATATTTCGAAAAAATTTGACGTTAAAGAGCCTCTTCTCATCACCAAGTCGAGTGTGAGGTCAGCCGTTCATCGGCCTGCCTACATGGACGTCATCTTGATTCAACATCCTGACGTAGAGCGAGCTCAGTTTCGGCAAACTTTATTTTTGGGTTTATTCTCAGCTTCTGCATATAACCGCAGTGTGACCGATATCCCGATATTACGTCTCAAGCTAACTAATCTGCTTAAACGAAGTGGCTTGCCTGAAAACGGTCATGGGATCAAAGTCCTGCATAACATTGTTGAGCGTTATCCTCGAGACGATCTCTTTCAAGTTACCGGAGATGAACTTTTCATTGCCACGATGGGAATTCTCGATCTTCAAGATCGTCAACAAGTTCGCTTGTTTGTCCGTGAAGACAGATTTGCACGCTTTCGTTCTTGTTTGGTTTATGTTCCAAGAGAGCGTTTTAATAGTGATCTTCGAGAACGAATCGGACGCGCGCTTCTAACGGCTTTTGGAGGCGCGGCTTATGAGTTCGACGTTCAGTTCTCAGAGTCAATATCTGCCCGAATTCATTACTTAATTAGAGCTGATAGCAAGCAAACCTCTCCGCCTGACTTGCTTGCTCTTGAAGCCAAAATTTCTGAATTTGCCCGATCCTGGCCCGAGGACCTTCGACGGGCACTACAAGCTCAATATGGCGATCAAGACGGTCTGGAGTACGCTGATGCCTGGAGCACCAGCTTTCCGACCGCCTATCGAGAAATTTATTCGCCTGAGCAAGCTGTGGAAGATATTGACCATCTATCACTTGCTCAAAAAACAGGGAAGCTCGGCATTCGATTTCGCTCTACGCGGCTACAGGATCGCTTGGAGACACAGTTAACACTGTATTCACCAAACAATTCCGTATTCCTATCAGATGTGTTGCCCATGATCGAAAACATGGGGCTGCGCGCATTATCAGGGCGCCCTTACCGAGTCGTTAATCGTTCCGGTTACGTTATTTTCATCCATTCGTTTGAGCTGCAAAATAGCTCTGGACAAGTGCTCAGCAACGAAAATGATGCGAGAGACATTGAAGAATTGCTAGGCCGAGTCTGGACTCAAAAATCGGATAACGACGGATTTAATCAGCTGGCGTTAAGCGCAAAACTGAATTGGAATCAGATCACCCTGCTTCGTGCAGTCTATCGATATTTAAAGCAAATTCGTTTTCGATACAGTCAGGAATATGTTATTCAAACCCTTGCAGGCAATCCAAATATGGCTTGCCGTATCGTGCGTCTTTTCGAATGTAAATTTGATCCGGACTTAAAACACGATCGTGATTTATTGGTAAATAATATCCGCTCAGAACTCAAAGACGGATTAGAGCGCGTCACTAATATTGATGAAGATCGAATTCTTTCAGCATATATTAATTTCATTGAATCCTTGCTTAGGACAAATTATTTCCAGCAGCATGATCCTAAACAACCCGAGCGATTATCATTAAAAATCGACTGTTCAGCGGTGACCCGGATGCCTCAACCCCGTCCGATGGTAGAGATATTTGTTTTCTCAACACAGGTCGAAGGCGTCCATCTTCGAGGCGGACGTGTTGCTCGGGGCGGTCTCAGGTGGTCTGATCGTCCCGAGGATTTTCGAACTGAGGTGCTTGGCCTGGTGAAAGCCCAAATTGTTAAAAATGCGGTAATCGTTCCAGTGGGATCAAAAGGAGGATTTATCGTCAGAAGACTTTTGGACTATTCGACAGAGGATCAGTTGAATGAAGTTAAGACGTGCTATCAGACCTTTATTCGTGGCCTTCTTGATCTGACCGATAATTACCAGGGCGATGACGTCATCCCACCAGTAAGGACGTACAGATACGATGATGATGATCCGTATTTAGTGGTTGCAGCAGACAAAGGCACCGCTACATTCTCTGACATCGCGAACGCCGTGGCTGAGGAATACCAGTACTGGCTAGGCGATGCATTTGCGTCTGGTGGAAAGACGGGTTACGACCATAAGGCAATGGGCATCACGGCAAAAGGTGCCTGGGAATCTGTAAAAAGATTGGGTCGAGATCTAGATTTGGATACCCAGTCACAACCGTTCTCTGTAGTCGGAATTGGGGACATGTCTGGCGATGTTTTTGGAAACGGCATGCTGTTATCGCGACAAATCCGCCTGCTCGCTGCATTTAACCACAAGCATATCTTCATCGATCCCAGTCCTGATCCCGAAAGCTCTTTTAAGGAACGTCAACGGCTTTTTGATCTCGGGCAATCAAACTGGGATGACTACGATCCCACTGTTATTTCCGCGGGGGGTGGCGTTTGGCCAAGAACAGTCAAAAAAATTCGCTTGTCAGAAACAGCGCAAAAAGCACTTTCAATCCCTAAAAATGAACTCAGTCCTGAAGAGTTGATACATGAAATCTTAAAAAGTCCAGTAGACCTTCTTTTCAATGGTGGAATTGGCACTTATATCAAGGCGTCATACGAAAGCCACGAGTCTGTAAGCGATCGCGCTAACGATATCCTCCGGGTTGATGCCAGTCAGTTGCGCTGCCGGATGATTGGTGAGGGTGGCAATTTAGGCGTCACTCAATTTGGTCGAATCGAGTTTAGTCAGCGAGGCGGTTTATGTTTTACTGACGCAATCGATAATTCTGCGGGCGTTGATACTTCTGATCATGAGGTCAACATAAAGATTTTACTTAATGAAGCGGTCAAAATTGGAGAAATATCCCACAGCGAACGAAATAATCTCCTAAGTGAAATGTCTGATGCAGTAACCGAACTTGTTTTGCGAGACAACTACGGTCAAACGCAAGCGTTGTCTTTAGAGTCAGATAAAGCTGTCCAACTCATCCATCAGCACGCCCGAGCAATTCGCCAGCTTGAGGAAAGTTATGGATTAAATCGAGCCTTGGAAAATCTACCAGACGATCAGCAAATTAGCGAACGCATTGCTCATCACCAAGGACTCACCCGACCTGAAATCGCGGTCTTGTTAAGTCATAGCAAAATCTCAATTTACCAGATGCTTCTTAACTCGAACGTACCTGAGGATGTCTTTTTATCTGAAGATCTAAAACGGTACTTTCCTCAGGTCCTGTCTCCAAGATTTGACCCCTTCATGGGAGATCATCCGCTACGGCGCGAAATTATTGCCACCCATCTCACCAATAATATGATCAATCGTGTTGGACCTGGGTTTATTTTACGAATGAATGAACTAACAGGCGCGCATCCCGCAGACACCGTAAGAGCATATACCGCATGTCGCGAAATTTTCAGACTTCGAGACTGTTGGCGTGAGATTGAGGGGTTAGATAACAAGATACGTTCGCAGGCACAGAAAGAACTGATGCATGAAACACGCCAACTGCTCGAACATGCCACTATCTGGCTTTTAAATTATCGGCCCCGTCCACTCGATATTTCAGCTACCGTCGAGGAATTTCGTGATTCAATTGCTCAAATTAAAAACGGATTTCCTCGAGTGCTTGCTGCCTCAAATCGCCTGACACAAAAACGTCGAGTGAAACGATATCTGAACGCCGGCACACCTCCATCGATTGCGAATACGATCGCTGAATTTGCAGCGCTTTCTCGAGGACTAGATATCGCAGAACTCTCACGCCTAGAGATTGGTAGCTTGTCGGAAATTGCAACAATTTACTTTGATGTTGGCGAACGAATACAGCTTTCTTGGCTTGCAAAAAAGGTGAGAGACTTACCCATCAGTAATCACTGGCATGGCCTAGGTCGAGCCGCCCTTTTGAATGATTTAGCCCTTACCCAAAGACAAATCACCGCTAAAATACTAAAGTCTGCTGCAGGTAAGGGTAAATCAGCTGTTCGAAACTGGATCGCAGAGCATCAAGCAGATAATGAGCGGCTAGCGCAAATGATTCAAGATCTCCAGAAATCCTCTGAATTTGACTTCTCGATGCTGAGTGTTGCTGTGAGTGCGGCAAATCAACTAGGTACACCAAACGCTTAGACAGGTCCTTCTCAACTCAACATGTCACTCAAGCGCGCACGAGACGAGACAGAGCAACACATTGACGGTATTTCTTATTTTTGGAACATCATAACCCATGCGAACATCACAATTTTTCTTGGCAACTTTAAAAGAAGTCCCCACTGATGCTGAAATCATCAGCCATCAACTGATGCTCCGTGCGGGATTAATCCGACAGGTCGCATCTGGTGTTTATAACTGGCTTCCGCTCGGTCACCGAGTCTTAAGCAAAGTCCAGCAAATTGTACGGGAGGAGATGAATCGCGCTGGCGGGCAAGAAATGCTCTTGCCTGCAGTACAACCCGCTGAACTTTGGCAACAATCGGGCCGATGGGATGACTATGGGCCCGAATTGCTAAGGTTTTCTGATCGTCATCAGCGAGATTTCTGTTTTGGCCCCACCCATGAAGAGGTCATCACAACATTGGCACGGACTGATGTCCGCAGTTACCGACAACTTCCGATGAATCTTTACCAAATCCAGACTAAATTCCGCGATGAAATCCGACCCCGGTTTGGCGTGATGCGCTCTCGAGAATTTATTATGAAAGATGCTTACTCTTTTGATTCTGACAGCGAAGGAATGGGTCAAAGTTATAAATTGATGTACGACGCTTATAGCAAAATCTTTGAAAGACTTGGTCTTGCAGCACAAGCAGTTGAGGCAGATGGTGGATCTATTGGTGGAAACTTCTCACATGAGTTTCATGTCCTTGCTGATTCAGGGGAAGATGCGATCGCGTCTTGTGCGTCATGTGGTTATGCGGCAAACGTGGAGAAAGTCAGCCTGTCGCCCCTGCTCAGCAAACCAAGTGGTCCGACGGAGTCATGCGAAGAAATTGAAACCCCTGACCAACATACGATCTCAGACCTTTGTACGTTTCTAAGTATTACTCCAGAAAAAACGATCAAGACACTGTTAGTCGATGGCGCAGATGGTGGATTAGTCGCACTTATCTTGCGTGGTGACCATGAACTTAATGCGGTAAAAGCGGAATCTCTGGAAGCGGTTGCTAAACCTCTGCGTCTCGCCGGGCGTGATGCGATCGTCTCTGCTATTGGATCAACTCCTGGATCAATAGGACCTGTGGGACTAAATATTCCCATATTCGCCGATCATAGCGCGGCCGCTTTATCTGATTTTGTCTGTGGCGCAAACAAAGAGGGCTATCATTTACGCGGCGTAAATTGGGAGCGAGACCTTCCTGCTCCTGAATCCCACGACTTACGACAAGCGGTCGAGGGTGACTCGTGCCCCAATGACTCCGAACAAAAGATTAGTATCAAGCGCGGAATTGAGGTTGGCCATGTCTTCCAATTAGGAACGAAGTACAGTGAAGCACTCAACGCAAACTTTCTTGATTCTGAGGGTCGGAGCCAACCGTTTTTCATGGGTTGTTACGGGATTGGTATTACTCGGATTGTCGCTGCTGCCATTGAGCAAAATCATGATAAAAGTGGAATCATCTGGCCGAGTCCCATTGCCCCTTTTGATGTTTGTATTGTGCCCATCGGATTAAAGAAATCCGAAAAGGTCTCTGCAGCCGTGGAACTTTTGTACACCGAGCTTCAACAAGCTGGAATTGAGGTCCTTCTTGATGACCGAAACGAAAGGCCGGGTGTGATGTTTTCGGAGATGGATTTAATCGGAATTCCTCATCGAATCGTAGTAGGCGAACGTGGCCTTGAAAAAGGTGTTGTTGAATATCGAAAGCGCACAGACAGTGAATCTGTTGATTACCCGGTCGAAACAGTTATCGATATATTAAAAACACTCAATTCACTATAAATAGAGACCTCGCAGCGCGCATCAGAAAACCGAAATGCTGCACGCCGTTCCGGGACGGATAAGGTCGTCACTTGTAAATTCAAATGCAACACGATAGCGGGAGTTACCGCTAGAGCCGGAAACGGGTTCTATCCCTAGACGGGCTCCAACGGTGACATAGACGCTATCGCCAACGATGATTTTGAGCTCTTTTGCATTCTCAATTGCTGATAGCGTCTGGGCATCAACAACCGCCCTAGCAAGATAACGCCCCCTCTCGGCCAACGTAATCACTGGCGGATCCTCCGATTCATGATAAACGTACTGGCCAACAGTAAAGTCTGAATCTACGATCCACGCGTCAAACGGGGCTCTCAGCAAAGCTAACTCAAGCGTATAACTCGTCTGCTTTAGCTCAAGCTTTGCGTTACTGAGGGCAAGCTCTCTTCTCGATAATTCGAGGGCAGTCTGGTCCAAT
>ERZ1048686.2955-NODE-2955-length-11328-cov-3.793755_pt1 | contig 11328 bp, 5 predicted proteins | sample MGYA00383099_ERZ1048686 | MGnify/ENA primary metagenome ERZ1048686 (study PRJEB29581, sample SAMEA5548369) | metagenome | biome: marine; feature: coastal; material: water | depth 25 m | study: Short-term variability in the microbial, nano- and picoplankton...
TGGAGCTTCTGGTGCATTCACGGCTGAACCTCCTAAAGGCGAAGCCAAAGCCGGTGGTCCTTCCATCGATCAATTGATACGCAAACATCATTACCCAAATGGTCAACCCTCCGGTGTGGCACCAACGGCAGTGGCGGGTACTTTTTTCAGGCGAAGCCGTGTCAGTCGTTATGTTCACAGTTACAATCAGGATGGGACCGTTGCGGCAACCATGCAGGAGCGGCCAAGAGATTTATTCGACCGATTGTTTGGGGCGATTCAGTTCGGTGATTCAAGCGATGCGCGGCAAATGCACCTGAAGCGTAGTGTGTTGGATTCTGTTGTCGAACAATACAAATATTATACGGGGGGACGTTCACCTTTAGGTAAAACGTCTCGCGCAAAAATCGCGGATCATCTTGATCGTATTCGTGAATTCGAGCAACGCGCTTTTTCTTTGGATAGCGAAACCGGAAGCGGGCCTAAGCGACCAACTCCATCTGAGCTCCTTCACGGTGGATTGGCAGATCCGGGAGGAGAGGGGATTGATATTAGTCTGGATGAGCTAACCACTGAATGGCGCCTGATGGCTGATCTTTATGCCAGTGGTATTCAAATGGACAAAGTTCGCTTCGGTGCATTGACTTTTTTGGCAGCAGGTGAGCGTATTCGATTGACGGGAGATTATCTTTATAATGGAGAAAAACGATATACGTTTGATGATTCCAGACGATTGAAAGCGGGAGGTTCACAAGGGTGCAGTCATGAATGGTGGCATCAATTCAATGAACAGAAACCCAATGAGGCCCTGCGTGCACACGCACACATGAAAATGCGGGAATTGGCCTATTTCCTTGGTCGTCTTGATGAGCAAGGCACGATTGAAGCGAACGGGAAAACCATTCTCGATAATGCGTTGATTACCATTTCGACAGAATCTGGCGATGGGCGCCACAATGACGTGAAGCGCGAATTGTCTGGTGTTTTTCACGCGATGAGTGGAGCGAATGGACGATTCAAAACCGGGCAAATCCTTGACCTGAAATCTGAAGGTCTGGATGTTTACAATACCATTTTAGATGGCATGGGAGTCGCCCAGAAAATGGGTCCGGTGGATCGCGATCACATGCTTGTCGATGCCATCAGAGCCTAGTACCTGAAACAAAAAAATCAGATGCATGATCCGTGTTCTAAATGCTGGCACATCATGTCAGCCAAAAGAACCTTCGGATACATGGGGCAATCCGAATTAGGCCCTTCAACAGGGCTAAAGTCTCATTGGCATCGTTGCCTATTGGAACGCCAAAGAAAATGAAGCTTTGGTTACACTTATCTACCAGAATGGTCATAGCTAGTAAGTGTCGATGTTTCAATGATTGTAAGCTTGTAAAAAGATCCGTTTTTTGGCACTGACTGTTCTTCAATCATGAGCGAAATATACTGGAACGGGGAATATAAGAAAAAAAATGAGGTGAGGATTCCTCCTGATGATCGGGGCTTTTTGTTTGGGGATGGAGTCTACGAGGTTGTTCGCATTTACAGAGGACGCTGTTTTGAAATGTCAGCTCACGAACATCGTTTGCTTCAAAGTGCTTCTAGCATTGGAATAAATATTGGTGATTTCAAGGGCATGCTAGAAGTCGCTGAGAATTTACTCAGAAGGAATACTTTACCGAATGGTGATGGGATTCTGTATTATCAAATCACCAGAGGCACGGCACCTCGCAAACATTTTTTTCCAGGGGAAGAGGTCCTGCCGAATCATTATGCCTATGTTCAACCTTTGCCTGTCACTGACTTTAAAGAGCGACCAGGTGCCTCAGTTGTTACACTGCCTGATCGACGGTGGTTGGAATGTCATATTAAATCAATTGCCCTCCTTGGCAGCGTGCTGGCGGCACAGCAAGCCAAAGAGCAAGGTGCTGTTGAAGCAGTGCTTCATCGTGATTCAGTAGTCACTGAGGGCTCCCATACCAATGTATTTGCTGTGATTGATGGAGTTCTGAAAACACATCCAGCGAACCACTTAGTGCTTAATGGGATAACCCGGCGTATAGTGCTTGAATTGGCCCAAAAAGAAGGGGTCCCACATGAAGAGACTTCATTGAGCCTCTCAGAATTAAAAAGTGCCAGTGAGGTTTTTCTCACTGGCACTACGGTGGAAATATGGCCCGTTACACAATTAGACGGCAAACCAGTTGCTCATGGTCACACCGGTCCAATCACCCGAAAATTCCAATCATTATTTGATCGGAGCGCTGATCGTTTGACTTAATCGGTCGTGCCTTCGGAGTGTTTTAAATAACGATAAAGGTCACTGTCCGTTGAGAGAATCATTGTGGTATCCGACTCAATGACTTCTTCATAGATTTCAAGTGTTTTCACGAATTCGTAAAAATCGACTGATTGCTTTGATTGGTTGTAAGCAGAGGCATAGATTTCGGTGGCTCTCGCATCCGCATCACCCTGAATTTTCTGAATTTGTTTGTAGGCTTCAGATTCGATTTCTTGAAGGTCCCGCTCCTTCTTTCCGATGATACGTGCAGCTTCACCTTCTCCTTCCGAGCGAAATCGTTCTGCAATTTGCTGGCGTTCACTGATCATACGCTCGTAGATCCTTTTACGGACCGTTTCGTTGTAGTTGATACGCTTGAAACGAATATCCAGCAATTCAATGCCAAAATCCATGAGTTTTTCGGCTGCCAACTCGAAAATTTCTTTCTCGATCAAGGCTCGCCCCTTTGCAATTTCGTATAAAACACCCACATTTCCGGGAGCGTCCGACAACACTTCATCAACGACAGGTTTCCGATCCTTGGTGGTGCGAACAATTTCAATGAGTTCGTGTTTGGCAATGGCATTGCGGGTTTCACTGCCCAGGATATCGTTCAAGCGTGATTGAGCGCTTCTTTCATCGCGTAATCGCAGAAAGTATTGTTTGGCATCTTGAATCCTCCAACGCGCAAAGGTATCCACCACGATATATGTTTTATCCTTGGTTGGCATTTCGTTGGGTTTGCCGTCCCATGCCAGAAATCTGTTGTCGATTTGATTCACTTCCTCGATGAAAGGAATCTTGAAGTGGAGACCAGAATTTGTGATGGGATCTCCAACCGGTTTGCCGAAGCGGGTGATGAGAACCTGTTCGGTCTCATGGATGGTATATGCGGCGTTGTACACCACAAATATCGCGATGATGGCGATTAAGGATATGAATGAACCTGCTGCTTTTTGCATGATGAAATCTTTGATTATTTATTGTCAGGAGCGATTTGTAGCAGTGGTAGAATCTGCTTTGCATCGGAATCCAGGATGATTTTCTTACCCATTTTTGGAATGATGGATCGCATGGTTTCGAGATGTAGGCGACGCTTGGTAACCTCTGGAGCTTTCAGGAATTCAGTGAACAATGCCGTGAACTTGGCAGTGTCACCTTCTGCTTCGTTGACACGCTTCAATGCGTAACCCTCCGCCGACCGGATTTTTTGATCCGCCTCACCACGCGCTTTTGGAACTACTTTATTGTATTCTCCATTTGCCAGATTAATAAGTTGCTCTCGCTGTTGCTGAGCCTGATTCACTTCATTGAAAGAGGGTTGAACTGGAGGGGGAGGGTTGACGTCCTTGAGTTGAACCTGATCGATACTGAGGCCCATTTTATAATTGTCGACCAATTTCTGCATCCGTTGGAGTGCCACGACCTCAATTTCCTGACGTCCTACCGTGATGACCTCATCAACCGTTCGATCTCCGACGACCTCACGCATGACAGATTCAGAAACCGCACGCAAGGTGCTCTCCGGTTCCTTGACTTGAAACAGGAATTGCTTTGGATTGTTGACTCTAAATTGAACGATCCATTCCACGGAAGCTGCGTTCAAGTCACCGGTGACCATGCTTTTCTCCCTGGTTTGCTCGGAGGATGACGTGTATTGGTAAGGGTTGGTGGCATCTCGGGTACTCACTCCAAACTCCTGTTTCAACTGCCGTCTAACCGGAACGATTTGTACGGTATCAATACCGAAAGGCAATTTGAACTTCAGACCCGGCTCGACCGTCTTGATATACTTTCCGAAACGGAGGACAACACCTTGTGATTCCGCCTGTACCGTGTAGAACGCTGTTAATAACGCGATCACCACGAGGACTGCAATGAGCCCCATGATAATTGCCCTGAACTGGCTTTTTTGGTCGTTGAAGTTGGCTTCAAAGACCTTTTTGATCTGACTCATTTCTAATAATTACTTAAAATTGCTGTTTTTGGGATTGCCGCCTGATTCAAGATAAGCCAGAAGGTCCAGGATCTCATCTCTAGTCAATACCTGAATAAGTCCCTCTGGCATAGGGGACAAGGTTGAGTTTTCTCTGGACTGGATATCCGAAATCTTGATGGATGTCCTCACTGCTGAATAAGGGTTTTGAAGAATCTCTATGGACTCCTCTGTTTCACCTACGATACGCCCTACATACTGTTCGTCATCTTTGGTATTGATCTTCTCATATATATACTGATCTGAAAGGATTTTCGAGGGATGGATGATCGAATCAAGAATATCCGTAGTTGAGAATCGACTGCTGATAGCTGTCAAATCTGGCCCAACAGAGCCACCGTCATCCCCGAATCGATGACAAGCGCCACATTGTGCAGCTTCATAGGCTAATCGACCCTGCTCAAAATTCCGGCCTTTTTTGACATTGTTCAAAGAAGGCATGATATCATCCATACTCCAATCCGTAAATTTACTTCGAGTCAACATGGGGTTGGGGGGCTGGTTCTTGACGACTGATTGCCCTCCATCAAGGATATCGCTCAGAGCGGTCCTTTCCTCTTTCGACAGCGTTGCCTCAGCATCTTTTTTGATATTGGCGATGAATTTGTTGAAACTGGCTCCCATGGAAATAGTGCGTCCAACCTCAGAAAACCAGGTGAGTAAATCAGCAGGATGCTGCACACTTTTGAAATTTTGATTGAACCAGCTGAAATATCGCCTTCTTTGATCCAGTGACCAACCTTGACTTACATTCCTCAAATTGAAAACATAATGTAGCTGATCCTCGATGTACTTCGAGTTTTCAATCAGTTTGAGAGTTTCAGTGATTGTGCTTGGGACGTTCAAATAAGCAGCGATCTTGGATAATTCCTTGTTGATAGTTTGGCTTTTGCTTGGGAAATAAAGACCTACTGCTTCCGCAACACCCTCAGCAATGTCATTGTCTGGCTGCCCCATTCGAATGAATGATAATTGAAGAATTCGCATAATCTGCATTTGCTGCTCTTCAGGTAAATCTGTTGAATTAATTTCCCCAAGTTTCATCAAAAGTGGATTCTGCCACTCTTGACCGCCTTTTCTCGCGAGTGCCATTAAGCCGGTCAAGCTACCTTGAATACTCTGTTCATCGATGACTCTTTCTGCCCATTGCTGGACGGGTTGGCTCTCAATGGCAATGCGGGCAGCATATCGAATCCAACGGTCATGGCTTCTCAAATGCGGCCATGAAAACGTGATGCACTCCGAATCAATTCGACCGTGATAGGATTCAAGTTTCCTTCTTAGCAGGCGTGCGTCCGCTTCTTTTTCCGATACATAGGATGTCTCATCCGTTGATTCGTCCCCTTGATAAGTAACGCGATAAAGTGCGGACTGAGTGCCCCTTCCTCCAACGGTAAAATAGAGAGCTCCGTCAGGGCCAATTTCCATGTCGGAAACATTCAAAGGTTTGCCTTTGACAAATGTTTCTTTTGATCCGAAATAACTTGCTCCATCCGGCATGAGGTGGACTGCCAAAATCCGTCCATACGACCAGTCCATCACATAAAGAGCCTTCTGGTATTTTGCTGGGAATTTGGTTCCATAACCAAAGCAAACTCCCGTGGGTGATCCTATACCGATGTCTACGGTCGCAGGTAAACTGTCCTCAAAATAGGAAGGCCACTTACTGGTGCCGGAGCGCCATCCGTATTCTCCTCCGATGACAGAGTGAATGACACGCGTTGGTCGATACCACGGAGTACCCCAATCCCATTCCATGTCACTATCAAACGCAAACATTTCACCATCGGCATTGAAGTCGAAGTCATATGCGTTTCTGTATCCAGCCAGCAACAGTTCCCATGTTTTACCTTCCGGATCGGTTCGGACAATATAGCCGCCCGGAGCCATGACGCCGGTGGCATGACCATTGCCATCCCATTGGCGTGGCAGCAGGTGATCTTCCTTATAATTCTGGTGAGGTGAATTTTCGTCCACTCCCTCTGGAACTCGGGTGTGGTTACCGTTCATCATGTAAATCATGCCATCGGGGCCCAGCCTCAATCCATGGTAGCCATGCTCTCCTTCACCTCGAATTGCCTTCAGGAACTGGGTTTCATCGTCGGTCCAGCGGTCGTCCTTATTGGTATCAATCCAACGATACAAGCCTGTGCCTTTCGGTCCGTGACCGTTGATGTACAAACTGTCATGGGCATGGAGAAGTCCCATGGCGTGACGCACCTTGGTCGTTCTGAATGCCTCTACCTTGGGTGAGTTTGAGTCGATGTTGGTGATGCGCAAAAGGGGATCATTGTCAGATTGAGGAGAAATGATGGCGCGTCCTTTGTCGTCAAATGTCATCGCAATCCAGGAACCTTGTCCTGCTTGAGACGAGAGAACGAGGTCTATTTTGAATCCTTTGGGAACTTCCAGGGATTCCGCTTGGGTGCCCTTTCCAGATTCAAACACGTTCCCCCAGGGCTGATCACCCAGTTTTGCGACAAAGGATGCTCGAGACCATTTGGAATCGTCAAATTCAAGATGCATCCACCCTTCCTCAGTTTCCAATGAGCTGACCCAATTTGCGTTGGATTCGAGGGTAGGACTGGGGCCTTCACGACGTTTGATTTTAAGTCGGGCCACCAAACCGGCTGGACCTCCTTGATTGGTGGCTTTAACGGCAATTACATTCCGACCCTGTTTTAATTTTGCCGATAAATCCGCAAAAACGGGTCGTTCCCAATTACGGCTGTTGCCAATGCGTTCTCCGTTGAGGTAAGCGATTCCGGTATTGTCAACGGAGAGGGCAAATTCCGCACTTTCCCAGCCACCTGCCAGGGTGAATTCATAGCGGAAAAATCTGGGGTCAGAGGATGAGCTCGGATCAGTGTCATCAGGATTCCAGATCCATGAACCTGCCAGCGATGTGCTGTGCGAGCAGATCAATGCCAGAAGGCCAATGGAAAGAGCGCTGTAAAAGCTACGTTTCATATGTTTGATGCCAAAATCACAATAGAGGACATTGATTTGAACATAGTTGAGAAGTCTCGCAAGGAGTTTCTTCCGTGGAAAGCATCAGCTGGAAATAAAATGAATCATTTGACAGGGGGTTTTCTTGATGGGCGGGATCGAACTCTTTTTATCGCCACTCATCTGGTCGGTCGATGCGCGTGTTTATCAGATGAACATGTTTGTATCGATCCATCGGGTGTTTTCCCATGTTATGTTGACGACTCCATTGAGGCGTGTGAGCTTGCTCTTCTTTGTCAGACAAAGACTCACCATACCCAACCCTTCATTTGGGGCCCTTGGTTTTGGTGCATTCGTAAAAATCCTGAGCCAAAACAGGACGAATGCGGCTTTCAAAAAACTCGATATTGCTGGAGTTATGCTCTGATGCCAGCGTAACCGAATCAAGGCCAGGGAATCCGGAGGCTGCTGTCAACAAGCATAAAATTATTTTTTTGAAGATTCTCATGAGAGAATACTTGTAAAATGCCACTTTTTCACGTTTTGGGTAATATTCCAAATGAAGTGCCTTTGTACAGGGGGGACATTGGCAACAAAAACAAAAGTTAACGGACCGTTTATTCATGGAGGGAAATACGACCCTTTTTTTTTATTTACGCTGATGGTAAACAGGAAGGGCTTGGGGATTTTTCAAAATCACATGGTAAAAAGGCAGGGATTGTTTCAGGTCATTTCAATCGTTTGATTCACCGCAAGAAAATGAAGCCACTTGTGAGTGACTGGGCGTTGGTAAATCCTTTGCAGAGCCTGTGCATACAGCTCGATTTGAGGTCGATATTGATCCAGTTTTCCCGAAAGGCCTTGTGGTTCAATCTGGTCTGTTTTGTAGTCGAGAATTTGGATGGATTCGTTCCTCAGGATGGCGACATCCACAATACCCTGAATGATCACGAAGTCATGTGCTTCTTCTTTTTCAATCTGGTGAGCGAGTCCGAGTGCTTTCAGTTCCGATAATTCAAAGCGCGCTGTGAAAGGTAATTCTCGGTGAAGCTGTTCGTGATGTGTCCGTATATTCTGACCGATATCCGAATGCCAGAAAGCTGCAATCGATGACAGATTCAAGGCGTCATTGGCGCGCGGATCAAGGTGCCCTGAATCGATCATCTGATCTCTTTGCTCAGCCAAGAGGTCCATTGTCATTCCATTATCTAAATCCAGCCACTGAAGAAAATGATGATGGATTGTTCCTTTCTCACCGGGGGTCAGGCCATCCAGTGCCGGTTTTTCGCTAACTTTTCCCTTGATGCTGCGTTCATCAAACCATGAAGCCGATTCTGTTTCATGAATCTCAATCTGATGTTTCTTTCGAAGCATTGTTACCGTCGCCTTGGCCGGATGGTGCGATGCATCAGGATTTGGATATTGCCAGCCTGATATGTTCAACCAACGGTTGATCCAGGTGGGTTTATCACATGCTTGTTCGTCGTCAATCACAGGATCATGCTCTGGTTCGGAATCCTGTGTGTGAGCTTCCGAGTGTATGTGCCAATCCACACCGCGGTTGGAACCTTTGGATTTCAACCACCACGCGGAATCCTTCCAGTATCGAGTCATCCAGGGGAACAGCCAGTCCATGGCGCATCGGGCATGTGTGGTTCGAATTTCTTGATGCGTCTCTTCAGCAAGTTGACTCCACTTTTTCATCTTCTGCTCTGAGGTGGACCCTACTAGAACAAGGAGATCTTTTGCTCTTGTGAAAGCGACGTAAAGGAGTCGCAATTCTTCCTGAAGATTCTCAGCTTTGCGACGGCGACGGCAGATCCATAAAGGAAGGCTTGGGTAGCGGGGTTTTTCGCCGGGTGGCTGAATCATTCCAGCAAGTCCAAGGGATTCATCCAACATCCAGGTTTGCTGCACATCCTGGAAATTAAAGGTATTGCCAAGTCCTGTCACGGCGACAACTGGAAATTCCAGACCTTTGCTTTTGTGGATGCTCATCAATTGCACTGTTTGTCCATCGTCTGCCGTGCCTAAATCAAATTCGGTTTCGGATGCGCGTTTGTTTTCAATGTATTGAAGGAAGCGACTCAGGCCCTTTTGTTGATAATGATCAAACTGACGCGCCATGCGCAGTAATTGCTGCACATGCATGATAGCCTCTTTGCCTTCTGTTTCACTGGCGGATAGAGTTTCCATGTAAAGGGTGTCATTCAAGATACATTCCAGCCTGCGGCTTAAGTTGAGCTGTCGTCCTGATTGGCGCCATTGATGAAATTGTTGCAGAAAATGCTGTGCCTTCTGCTTGGCGGACTGAGCTTCTGGATCTTCTTTCAGGTCATCTGGCAGCAAGGTTTCCAGCGGCTGATCGTTGAATTGATTCAACGCTTTCCAGAAATTGGCCTTTTTCGTTCCGATACGAATGAGCGCGAGTTGATTGTTGGATAGACCTGCCAGTGGCGATCGCAGGACCGCGATCAGGGGAATGTCCTGGCGGGGGTTGTCGAGAAGCATCAGGAGCGACAAAAGGTCTGTGATCTCACTGCGTTCTAACATCCCGCTTCGCGGGACTTGCAAAGGGATACCAAGCTGTGAAAAAATCCGTGAGTAAGCATCTGCCTTGGACCGCACTGAACGCATCAAAATGGCCATGTCGCTCCATCTGACCTTGCGAAGAGACTGGGTTTTCGAATCGAGGATCAAATGCCCGCTTTCACCTAATTTTTTCAATCGTAATCCAATGGCCCAGGCTTCTTTCTCCGTATTGGACAGATCCATGTCATTTGCCAGGGAAACGTCGGTTTCCTGACGGGAAATTCCACTCAAGAGGAAATGGCATTCCACCGAGCTGCTGTTTGACTCAAGCATTTCAGCCCGGTTGTCAGGGTCTCCGAAAAGCAGATGAGCTCGTTCATCAAATCCTTGATTCGATGCCATGAGTTCACTGAAGCAGTCATTGACGAATGTCAAAATACCGGGACGACTACGGAAGTTTTCCTGTAAATAAACGACTTGTCTTGGCTCCTCTACATTTGGTTGATTCCAGGTCTTTTCGTAATCGTTAAAGAATTGAGGGTTAGCCAAACGAAAACCGTAGATGCTCTGCTTGACATCGCCCACCAGAAAACGGTTTGCCCTGCTGGCATCACCTGAAATCGACGCCAGTATGCAATCCTGAGCTGCATTGATATCCTGATACTCATCGACATAGACGTGCTTGAATTGTCTCTGGATGCTTTCGGCCAGATCGGTTGCTTGTTTTGTTTTTCGATCCCAGAGCAAGGTAAGCGCAGACTGTTCCAGATCGGTGAAATCCAACCCCCCGCGCTCAAGTTTCTTCGCTTTGAAACGTGCCGAAAATGCGCGTGTTAACTCCAATAATGTGCGGGCCCGTTCTCGATACCAGTTCCAATCTTCTTTGAGGGGATCATTCCCAGAGTTTTCCGATGGGCATAGCGTGGCAAGGAAAGCTGCGTCATCGAGTAATTTTCCCATAGGTTCCCGATGCTTTGTTTTACAACCCTCGGGCCAATGATCCTTATGATCTCGGTGAGCTAATTCCTCTACACAATGGGTCAGTGATTCCAGAGACGGATCGCTTGCGCTGAAGGTTTTGAGAATCTTCAGGCAGACTATGGCATTTGTGTTTTCTTCGGGAAGATGGCTCAGGCCTGATATCCACTCCTTGGACCAGGGCTGCATTTCTTCGACGAGCCATTGGTACCATTGTTCCGGGGACTCAAGAATCAGGCTCTGGCTTTGATCAAGTAGCCACCCATCGGGATCCACCATGGCACAGCTGTAGCGATGGATCTTGAGGATCCATTCCCGGAGGCCTTTGTCCCATCCGTTTTCAAATTCAGCCACGTATCGGCGCACTGATTCTGATAATTCATCCGTGCCGTCGTAATGTTGATCGAGCAATTCATCGAGTGTTTGTTGCTCAATACTCGAGACTTCCTCTGTTTCCAGAACGCGCGCCTGTGGATCCAGGACAAGCAAATGGAAATGCTGTCGGATCAGGTTGAGGCAAAATGAATGCAAAGTCCCGATGGATGCTGCATCGATCTGTGCCAGTTTTTCCTGCAAATTGGTATTTTGGAATTTCGTTATTTTTTGAGTAGTATGCTCC
>ERZ1048686.2961-NODE-2961-length-11304-cov-3.927282_pt1 | contig 11304 bp, 9 predicted proteins | sample MGYA00383099_ERZ1048686 | MGnify/ENA primary metagenome ERZ1048686 (study PRJEB29581, sample SAMEA5548369) | metagenome | biome: marine; feature: coastal; material: water | depth 25 m | study: Short-term variability in the microbial, nano- and picoplankton...
ATACGACTCGAGAGAGGTGAAAGCCAATTTTGTGGCAGATACCTTCGCGTGCCATCCATCACAGGCTTTTACATTTAAAAACACAAGTACCAATAGTGCTAAAAATGAATGGTTTTTTGGAGATGGAGATACCAGCCAAAAACGAAACCCACAACATACCTATTCCTCCTATGGTGATTTCACGGTTAAATTAAGAGCAACGTCATGTTTTAAAAATAAAAAGGATAGTATTACGCGTACTTCGTATATAAAAATTGATTCTACTTTTGACATTTGCAATGCAGCTATTATGCCTCGAAGTGGAACAGATTCTGTGGAACGATGCGCTGGATTTGTTTATGACAATGGAGGCGAATCGGATTACATTGCTTTGGTGCAATCCAACCTTAAAATTACTGCCCCAAATGCAGATTCCATCCGATTGAAGTTCCTTTATTTGGACTATGAGTTGAATTATGACTCCATGGTATTGTTTGGTAAAAACACAACTCAAGCAGAAAAAATTGGTCAATATACAGGAAACACGACTCCAAATGGAGGTAACTGGATGACCATTCCTGGAGATGTGTTTTGGGTCAAACATTATAGTGATCCTTTTGTAGAAGGGGCTGGATTTAAGATTGAATTTGAATCTTACCACCGCAGCTTCTCCTCTGAACTCATTCAAGATACCACTTTGTGCTTGGGAGATAGCTTAATCCTCAGCCCTCTTAAAAAAGGAGGAAGTCAAAGTGGATTTTATCATACTTGGAGCGATGGATCACATGCTGATACACTAAGGATTCAACCCATGAAAGACGCGCTTGTTTGGGTAGAGACGATTGATGTATGTACTAAAGAATCATTTCGAGATAGCCTAAATATTTATGTAAGGGATCCTTTACACATTTCAGTGGACAAGGACAGTTTGCTTTTTTGCATTAACAAACCCACCCGTTTGGGAACCATTAGTTCTGGCGGAGACTCCTTAAATTACAGATATTCTTGGACCAGCTCTGGCAATACAAATTCCTACGAAGACATTATTTTACAGGATACAATCCTGGTTAAAGTTACCTTAACTGATGGATGCACTGCAAATCCTGCGATGGACTCGGTTCTTATTTACACATATCCAAGTTTGGCCTATGCTAAACCATTAGATACTATTTTATGTAGAGGAACTTCGCTAAATTTAGATGTGGTTCCCTCTGGTGGTATAGGATCTGGATACACCCTTAATTGGGATCACGGAAAAACAGGAATTATTACTGAGACACCAGTCCAAAATGAAGTTTATTATTTCACTTTGAGCGACGGGTGCTCTCCCGATATAAGCGATAGCATCTCCGTGGATTTATATGATGCCATTGAAATAAATGCACTGAAAGATACCATCCTCTGCGATGGGCAAGAATTACTTTTAGGAAGCAATGCACGTGGTGGAAAAGCAAGCTCTCTCGCGATTCGTTGGCTGCCAGGAAACTTAATAGGTAATACACAGCGTTTTAACTTGCCGAACGGATCAATTATTACGGCTATTGCTGAAGATGGTTGCACAGTAAAAAGTGATACAACTACCCTACTCCTGAGTAAACGGGCTCCTCTGCAGGCAACGATAAGCTCGAATCCTGGAGCTATATGCATCAACCAAGCATCTGTCTTAACACTTAGTCAGTCGGGAGGAATTACAGCACAGCGGAAACAATATTTAAATGGTGTAATTGAGCCGCAAACATCTGTTACGGTGAATCCAACATTTATTGGAGACACTAGGTATGTTATTCTTGTGGATGATGGATGCTCTACACCGGCTAAAGATAGTCTAGACCTTAGGGTTCATGATTTACCGCAAGCAAGCCTTAGTTTATCGGCTAGGGAAATTTGTGAGGATGAAACGGTGACCTTAAGTTATAGTTCTGCTCAAACCATTACTGATTTTTGGTGGAAAACAACGGGATTGGATAGCTTTAAGTCTGTCTCAAATAATCAAATCATAAATGCACCAAAACCAAATAAATATATTATTAGGGCTTCGTTCACGGATGCCAATGGCTGTCGTAATGTGGCGGGAATGACTGACACCTTGATCGTATATGCGAAACCTTCTGCAAGCTTTTCGGTAAATCCTATTATTACCAATATAGAAAACAACAGGGTTAATTTTACGAATACTCAAAGTGGATCACTCACTTGGCTTTGGCTTTTTGGAGATGGGGAATCAGAAATAAATACCAATGCTCCAAGTCACCTTTATGGAGATACGGGAACCTATACAAGTACTTTAATTTGCAGTTCTTTGCCTGGCTGTAATGATACAGCTATGGCTACTATACGTATTAATGATGTGTATCGATTATGGCTCCCCAATACGTTCTCTCCAAACGAAGATGGAGTAAACGATAAATTTATTATTCGGGGTCGTGGAATTAAGAGTATAAAAATGACGATTTACGATCGCTGGGGATCTCAAATATTTGAAACATTGGATATGAATGCGGGCTGGGATGCGGGTAAATACCCGAACGGTCAGTACATTGTTATTATAGAAATACACGATGTACTGGGTGAAATCCACCACGAAAAAGGAGTTGTTAGCATTACTCGTTAAGCCTTGTTGCAGGTTCATACGTGCATTAATTACTCTAAGTTGTCAGAAGCAAGCCTATCTTTGCACAGATGGATTATTACACCTACTGGGACTTAGAATCGGCCGCTTCGGTTCCCATGAGCGATGAGGGCGTAATTAAGGTTACGGCCATTGCTGTGCTGATTATTGGAGTTTTAGTCCTTTTCTTTAACAAGAGACTTCCCTCGGAATTTAGGCGTTCGGCACCTTATGGAATTCTTGGTTTAGGTCTGCTCTTATTCGCTTCATATTTTTACATTGAGTATGCAAAAAAATCATTGCCTGAAATGAATACCTTTTCGGAAAAACAGCTTTCAAGAGTGACGGAAGGACGCATCACAAATTATAAGGAGAAAATACTGAACGCCCCGCGAGGAGGCACCCAAACCGTGGCGAGTTTTGATATCAATAAAACTTCATTTCACTTTTCAGGGGTTAACCTCAGTGGGGAAAAGGCGTTTAATCTAACTCATGGCAAGGGCGGTATTTTGAATAATGATATGAAGGTCAGAATCACTTATGGCCCCAAACAAAATCACATCTTAAAAATAGAATTAGCCAAAGAATGACTTTTCAATCCAACGATCCCTTACATGGGGTAAAGCTTGCAGACATTGTTGAATACCTCTATGAGGAATACGGCTGGGAAGAACTTGGAGAACGGATAAACATTCGGTGTTTTACCCATAACCCTTCGATTAAATCTAGCTTAAAATTTTTACGAAGAACTCCTTGGGCAAGGGATAAGGTGGAGCAGTTGTATCTGAGGTCTATAGACTAAGGAGCAAAAAAAAGCCTTCCGAAATCGAAAGGCTTTGAAGTGGGAGCTACAGGATTCGAACCTGTGACCCTCTGCTTGTAAGGCAGATGCTCTGAACCAACTGAGCTAAGCTCCCTTTTATTAAGAATAACCCAAGGGGCTGCAAATATAATACGTTTTTGAATTTATTGTACTCATTTATAAAAAAAAGGTGCGAGAGTTTCTCTCGCACCTTTTTGGTATTTTATAAGGTATTGATTAATAATTCTTTGTGTGTTTGATGGTTTCTCCAGATTTTTTAATTTTAACTTTTCCTGAGCCATCTGCATCTAATACTTGGACTTTACCAAGGCCGAGCGCTTCGAGTTTATCTTTTAAAACAAACATATCCCCTCCAACAACAATCACTAATTTATCGAGATCAATGTTCTTTTTAGCTAATGCATCAATTTCGGACTTGGTTATTTTTTGAAGCACTTCGTTTTGCTTTTCCATATAATTGATTGGTAAGTCTCTGTATCCAATGTTGTATAGCATTCCTAGCTTTTGACCTAAGGTTTCATAGTTTAATGATTGACTCGCTAGGAGCGCATCTTTGGTAAATTTAAATTCATCTTCTGTTAAGCCTTTATCCTTGTACTCTTGAAGGTTATATAGAATTTGAACAATTGCGCTATCGGTAGCATTTGCTTTTACCTGAGCACTTATTTTATAAAAACCTGGCATGTCTTCGTAGCCAGAAGTGAAACCACTTCTTATGCCGTAGGTCCATGCTTTGTCTTCTCTGATATCAAGGTTCAATCGAGAGTTAAAATTTCCGCCCAATGCAAAGTTCATAATTCGACTTTTATAGTAATTTCCATCAATATCATAAGGCATGGCTTTAAAACCTAAAGTAATTTGTGAGTTTTGTGAATTGCTGTAATCTACTCCAAATACCTGACTGGTTTTCATATCGGTAAATTGTGTTGGCTTAGGAACGGTATATCCTTTCTTTTCCCAATCTCCCAAAAATGCCAATTCTTTCATGGCCTCAGTCTGATTAATATTTCCACCTACAACAACAACCGCATGGTCTAGGCTAAAAAACTCTTCATAGAATTTTTTACAATCAGAAATACTAATATCTGCATAATCGCTTGCTCCAACATAAGCAGACATCACATTATCTCCATACATTACTCTATTCCATGCGTTATTTACACCAACACCTTTGGTTCGTAAGGCGCTTTTCGCATTTTGAATCATTTGCTTTTGATCCTTGGAATATTTAGACTTATCCCAGCGAGGTTTAAACATGGCTTCTTTTAATAAGGCTACGGCCTCAGCAAAATGTTCTTTATCCGAATTTAAGCTAATGGTCATCCCTGTTTTTGCGCTTCTAAAGCCAAAGCTTGATGCTATTGCTTCCAAGCGTTTTTCAAGTTCCGCTGGAGCTTGTAGTTCTGTTCCTTCATTCATGGATGAGGTCATGGCTTCACAAGTACCTATAGGATATTTACTTCCTTCGAGCAAACGACCGCCTTTCATATTTATGATAACAGATATATTATCTGTCTCATTTGTTTCAGTTCCCAAGACTTTAACTCCATTCTTAAGAATTTCTGAGTATACCTCAGGAACTTTCGGTACCTTAGGAGAACTTGGAGTTGGCTTAACGCTTCGGTCAAAATCATCTACTGTTGGCTTATGTATCAATCCGAAGTATTCGGCGGCGGCAGCCGGATTCTCCAACCCCGCATTTGGATTCAAGCTTTTGTATACATAATTATCCTTGTTGTCTTTTTCGCTTGATGGCAATGGTTTAATAACAACGGTGGAAGATTTCTTTCCCTTTATGTATTTATTAAATACCCGCATAATATCTTCCTTCGTAACGCTTTCATATTTTTTCCATTCATCAGAATTTTTATACATATTACCATAACTCAAGTACCAATTTTGACTTAAATCATTGGCTTTTCTTTGAGCACTTTCCATTCCATTGGTAGATCCTTTTTTGAAAATAATCTTAGCTCTCGCTAAATCGTCATCTGAAAAACTTTCGATGGTAAAAGCGTTCACGGCATCACTCATTGTTTTTTGAAGATCTTCGATTTGCTGCATGGGATAACCAACAATGAGAAGAGCAACTTCTCCTGCTAATTCGTGATTAATAGAGCTTAAGGGATTGTTATCAAAACCAACTTGCAATGCTTTCTCATCCTCCATAATACTTTTGTATAGGTACGAATTTTGTCCTGAATTCATAATATATGCCAAGAAATCCAGCGCGGGCTCATCCGGATGACGTGCAGGCACTCCTACAAAAGAACGGTACACAAGCGGGACAGATGCGTTAATATCTATTTGAGATATCGCTTTATCTTCTTTTAAAACGACAGGTCTTACCCTTTGTTTTCTAACATCAGGGCCTCGATTTATACTGCCATAATATTTTTCGGTCCATTTCACAACATCCTCAGGATTAACATCTCCTGAAACAATGACTGCGGCATTATTGGGTCCATACCAGCGCAAGAAGAAGTTTTTCAAATCGTTGCTATCTGAATTATCCAAGTCATCTAAATAACCTATAGTTTCCCATGAGTACGGATGATCGGAGGGGTACAACTGCTGTCCCACTAGTTCTCTTAAAAAACCGTAAGGGTTATTAAACCGTTGTGCTTTCTCATTTTTAATGGTACTTCTTTGAATTTCAAATTTTTTCTGGGTAAATGCTTCTAAGAAAGCACCCATTCTATCGGCTTCCATCCATAAAGCGGTTTCGGTAAAGTTGCTTGGGAAGGTTTCAATATATACCGTTCTATCTCGGGTAGTGTTTCCATTAACGGTTCCTCCATATTGCCTGATGAGTCTAAAGTGCTCCTCATCTTCTACGTGTTTGGAACCTTGGAATAACATATGCTCAAAAAAGTGGGCAAATCCACTTTTACCAGGTGTTTCTCTTGCAGAACCTACGTGGTAGGTAACGTTTAAATGCACAACTGGATCACTATGATCTTCATGGATCAAAAGCGTTAATCCATTAGGAAGCTCATACTTGGCATAGGATACATCCATAGCATCTGTAGCTTCAAATTTTTCAATTAGTTTTGCTTGTGCAAAAACGCTTACTGAAAATAGAGTGAGAAGATTTAGTACTAAAAACTTTTTCGTGTGCGGCAAATTTAAACCAGAAGTGTAGAGTTAAAAAAAGAAATGACGAAGTGCGCTAAAGTTCGATAAAAAATATCACTTGTCGCTTGTAAATTCAGAAAATAGTGCATTCCTAAATCGTTCTCTATTCTTGATATTTCGTTTCATACTGTATATTTTGCTATTCTGAATGCCGCCTTTATAATACCTTAAACCAAAAAGCACCAATGGAACAGAAGCAATGGGATGCGTATGTGCACTGAGCCAATATGCGCCGTAAATAAACCCTCCATTAAGCAGGATAGAGTTTATCCCATTCCTCACATCTCCTGAATAGAACTGACCCATCCCCGGGATAATACTAAGTCGAGCAGCTAGCCTTGGATTTCTTTTTCGACGACTTAACTTTTCCAAGATTAAAGCACATTGTTCTTTACGCTTGAGTTTAAAACTATCGTAAGCCAGTATTTGAAGGCACTTTTTATAGTCGAAATTTTCGTAATTTATTGCAAATTTTAAAAACAAAACATCCACGGGGCTCATTCCATTACGTTCTGCTACTTCAAGCATCTTTTCTGCATAATTCCAGTACTTACCTGTGTAAAAAATAGCAAATAGCTGCATACTTTGCCTTTGAATGGAGGAGGTATCTGAGGATAAATAATCTTGATGATAATCCAAACAAAATTTGGCATCTTTAATTTGAGCTCTTTGCATGTAAAGGTCAAAAAGTGCATTGTTCACTTCCTTTTTTCGATCTACATCATTCGTATAGAATTGTAATTTTCTAAATGTTCGAATAGCGGATACCGTATCTTTTCTCATTAAGTACATTTTAGAAAGGCTATCTAAAGATGCTGTACTTTGAGATTTAAGATTACAAAGTAGCGATGTAATGCTTAAAAGAATAAATAACTTCTTCATAAATAATGTCCTTTTTAAAATGCCTATTGTGTACTAACGATGTCTGAGTGCCTAAGATACCTGCCACATAAAAGCCTCCAGCCAAAGCGCCGCTCACATAGGTCAATGGATGCTGCCCCAAGTGCTTTGCAAAAACCAAGGTAAGTCCAGACAATAGGGCTGTGTTTGTAAAGTTTCCCAAAGCATCCATATTTCTACCAATATAAAGCTTCCCTAATCCAGGGGAAATACTAAGCACTGCAGCAACTGCTCTTCTTTTTCGCGGTTTATTTGAAAACACAAAAAATCGATCTCTGAAGTAATATGTCTTTAAGATGCTTTTATTCTTGGTATAATACTCAGATATATGACTGTTATTTCCAGATAATGTTCTACGAATAAAATTAAGATAAATTGAATCGCTGCCCCGAATGGGAACTGTACTCGAAAAAACACGGTGTACATTAGACCATTTCATTCTAAGCAAAGGGTTCTTCAAGCCAGAAATAAATTGTGCCACTCTGTGGAAAGAATCTATTTGTGCATTTAATTTTAAGGCTTCCACTATATTTTGGTCACTTAACGTGGTTTTCGCAAGTAAAATAGACTCTTCAGCAGCGGCATGGGAATCTCCCCTCTTTTTTAAATGATTTAAATATTTTTTTAGTTGAATCGTGTCAATATCTGCATCAACATATGGCTGAGCATTTAAACCAAGTATAAAAAATACAAGAATGGTTAAATTAATGAATCGCATCACTGTTGAGCCCTGAGTTGTGCGAATGATAAATAGCTGGATAAATCCCATGACACCTGCTCACCCGGTCAAAAGAATAAAAAATACCAAGGATTCCTTTTTGAGAGAGGGCTTGAAGACCGTAATTGGCGCAACTGGGGTAAAAACTACACATGGCTCCATCTTGAGATGAGATGAATTGCTTATACATCCAATAGCTAGGATACATTAAAACACTAGCCACGGTTTTCTTTTCATGGACCTGAAGTCTTATTCCACTGCTGGATTTTGAACCCGTATTTTTAACAAAATCTACCACATTCTTGGACTGACTAAAGAGGGCTAAGGGTAGCAAAAAAACCAGTAAATGCAAGGCTTTCATTCGTAGCAAATATAATTAAAAAAGAAAGACGGATTGACTTAGATTTGCATCAATGCAAATTAATATTGGGCAAATTATAAAGGAAAAGAATCCGCTCTTATTTAAATTACTTCCTGGCGTACTTTTAAGATGGTTAAAGAAGTTACTTCGTGAAAAAGAAATAAATGAAGTTTTAGCTGATTCAGAAGGAGTTGAGGATGTTGACTTTGCAAACTTGGTACTGGAAAAGATTGGAGTAAAAATAAATACTGTGGGCTTAGAACACATTCCTAAGTCAGGCCCGTGCATCATTGCTGCTAACCACCCCTTGGGAGGAGTAGATGGAATGGCATTGCTGCGGGAAGTTGCATCCATTCGACCAGATGTGCGATTTGTAGTAAACGATATTTTATTAAAAATACCCAATTTTAAAACTGTTTTTGTTGGAGTAAACAAACATGGTTCTTCGGGCAGGGAACAGCTTCTGAAAATAGAAGAAATTTACAAATCTGACATGTGTACATTAGTTTTTCCTGCTGGCTATTGTTCAAGAAAAATAGACGGAGTTGTAAAAGATGCTGTTTGGAATCCATCCTTTACTAAAAAAGCAAACAAATACAACATCCCCATTATACCTGCTTCGATTAAAGCAGTGAATACAAAGAGATTTTACGCTATAAATATTTGGAGAAGACGTTTTGGAATAAAAGCAAACATCGAACTCGTGACACTTCCTGATGAAATGTTCAAGCAAAAAGGGAAAACAATAGATTTTATTCTACATCCTGCTATTTCAAAATCTGAATTGACCAAAACAGGTAAAGCAAAAGACTGGTCAAATAAAGTAAGAGAAATCGTTTACAGTTCGCTTTAATATTATTGAGATCGCTCTTTTCTTAGGGCGAAGCATCTTCGCAGTTCATCTGATTTCTTAGAGCTTAATAAATTTCAATAATACTCGCCACATGCAAGGCTATTGAGCCTATCCCACTGCGCCACTGAGATTTTAAAAACCAGGCCTTTTGGATATCTAGAAAAAATCAAATTTGAGTATTAGTGCTTAATGCGTATCATTGCATAATAAAACTCATGAGTTCAGACATTTCAGTAATTATTGATGCCTATCCGAAAGAGATAGTTACGAGAGAACTCTCGAAAATTAATTTTGTGCGTCCCACCAATAATAGTGGGAATGAAATTTATATTTTCGATGCTTCGGAGAGCGAAATATTAATGAACGAAGTGGGTCGATTAAGAGAGATTTCATTTAGAGATGGAGGAGGTGGAACAGGCAAATCCATGGATATTGATGAATACGATTTAGGAGATAAATCCTATAGTCAACTCATTGTATGGGATCCCATAGAGCAAAACATCATTGGTGGATACCGTTACATTCTATGCCGAGATGCGAGGGATAAAGAAGGCCATTACCACTTGAGTACAGAGGAGATATTTAATTATTCCCAATCAATGAAATCGGACTATCTCCCTTATACCATTGAGTTAGGAAGAAGTTGGGTGCAGCCAGCCTACCAGCCAAGACCTGGAAATAGAAGTGGATTATTTTCTCTTGACAATCTTTGGGATGGGCTTGGAGCTCTTGTTGTTATTCACAAAGAAGATATTCAATATTTCGCGGGTAAGATGACCATGTACAATACGTACAACAGAGAAGCCAGAGATTATATTCTCTCTTTTCTACATGAATTCTTTCCCGATAATGAGAAGCTTGTATCCATTAATGAGCCTTTTATTATACCAACAGATTGTAGTGCGTTTATATCAGAAATACGAGAACTCAATTTCAAAGAAGCTCATGCCAAATTAAATCAAAAGGTTCGTGAACTAGGAGAGAATATCCCCCCCATGTTTAATAGTTACATGAATCTCTCACCAACAATGAAAACATTCCCTACATGTGTTAATGATCATTTTGGAGGAGTTGAAGAGACAGGCATCATCATAAAAATTGATGATATTTACGAAACCAAAACAAGCAGACATGTAAAAAGTTACATGGAGCATCTGGAATCAAAAGAATAAAAAAGTCAGAATAGATTAAATCCAAGAAAACATAATGGAATTCGATATGTTCTTATTCCAATGGTAACACTTCACACCTTTAAGAAAGAACAAAAAATTCCTGCTACCATTAGCGAAGTATGGGATTTCATTTCATCGCCAAAGAATCTCAAGGAAATAACCCCATCATATATGGGTTTTGATATCATTTCTGAGGAAGATACGTCAGTAATGTATCAAGGAATGATCATTTCTTATATAGTAAAGCCCATTTTTAAAATACCTATGAAATGGACTACTGAAATAACGACTGTTAAGGAACATGAATACTTTGTAGACGAGCAAAGGTTCGGACCATATTCCATGTGGCACCATAAGCATTTCATTAAAGCAATTGAAGGGGGTGTTTTAATGACGGATTTAATCCATTACAAGCTTCCCCTTGGGAAAATAGGCAACATTGGATCACCTTTTGTAAAGTCTCAATTAAACGAAATTTTTGACTTTAGATTTGAAGCTATGGAACGCAAATTTGGTGCTTTTAGTCAATAAAACCTCTATTCTATAATAATTTTTGTTTGGAGGAGTCTCTCATTTAAGCTGGCCTTAATAAGATAAATTCCTGGCTTTAAGTCAGAAATGTCCAAAGTATTGAACCGATTTAAGTTATTTTTCAAAACTGTCTTTCCTCTCATATCGTATAGCTCCACTTCTGCATTGGGCATTCCCTTGATAATGATTTCATCATCGGCAGGATTTGGGAAAATCATAAC
>ERZ1048686.2968-NODE-2968-length-11285-cov-4.903473_pt1 | contig 11285 bp, 6 predicted proteins | sample MGYA00383099_ERZ1048686 | MGnify/ENA primary metagenome ERZ1048686 (study PRJEB29581, sample SAMEA5548369) | metagenome | biome: marine; feature: coastal; material: water | depth 25 m | study: Short-term variability in the microbial, nano- and picoplankton...
GGAACGTAATTTATCGGCAATCTCAGATTTGGGTTCTGCGGAGCTACTGAAGTAGCCTAATTAACGTGAAACTGGCGATAAGTGTTATCTCGAAACGGCGGTAACAGCCAAGCTTGTGTTGTATGCGACATAGGCAAGCAGCAGCAGACTCGCTTCAAATTGATTGATTCGGCCTGTGCCTGGTCCTTTGAAGCTATACGCCATAATGAAAAGTGCTGCGGTCAAAATCGCAAGTACAGGCATATCCCGGGTAAGTAAATCAGCCTCTACGACCGTTGGCGCGATGGTGCCCGAAATACCGACGACGATCGTTGTGTTAAACAGATTTGAGCCAATAACATTACCCAGCGCCAGGTCGTGTTCGTTCTTTTTTACCGCTGCGATGCATGAGGCTAGCTCTGGCAGCGATGTGCCGACGGCGACAATTGTTAGGCCAATTATCAAATCGCTGATACCCAAGGCCTGTGCGATCTCCACACCGCCCCACACGAGTAGTCGGGAACTGAGCACTAGAAAGATAAGTCCAGTAAACAGAAAGACGAGCGCCTTAGACATGCTCATTGGTTCGCTGAATTCCTGTTCCACCACTTCTGCTAAGTGATCCTGGTTGGATTGCATGCCAGCCCTGATTGACCAAGCCATGATGATCGAAAACAAACCGATCAGTAAGCAGCCATCGATACGGCTCAGGTTGCCATCAAGACTAAGCAGGACCGCAGCGGTTAATGTCGCGAAAGCCAACAAAGGCAGTTCTCGCTGCAGCACCGAAGATTCAACGGATATCGGGCTGATCAGCGCGGTTACCCCTAAAATTAGTGCAATATTAGTGATATTTGAACCGAAGGCATTACCCAGCGCGAGGTTGGGATTGCCTTGATAGGAAGAGAGTGCCGAGATAAACATTTCCGGCGCTGAACTGCCGAAGCCAATCACCAGCATGCCAATCAACAGCGCAGGCAAACCTAAACGTTTTGCAACAACAGCCGCGCCCTCGACGAATTTGTCGGCGCTAAAGATAAGAATAATGATACCGGCGGCTAGTGCCCCGATTGCCAATAACATGGTTGAGAGTCCCTAAAACTGAGTATCAAGGGTAAAAAATCACAAAGAAAGCAGAGGGATGAGTATAGCAAGGGTGCACAAAAATGCCGCGTTTTCTCATAGTTTCTTTCCGACATCTGTCCTTAGATTGCGCAGCACCTGACAACAGGTTATGTTGGGTGGATGGATAGCTACGGCATTGTCTCTCTATTACCACCAGTACTTACCGTCATCTTGGCGATATGGACCCGAAATATAATCGTATCTCTGAGCCTGGGCGTGTTCAGCGGTTCTCTGATTCTGGTCGGCTACAATCCGTTTAGCGCCACACTCGATTTGATTGAGAAAAGGGTATTTGTCCAGATAGCAGTTGGCTCGAATATTCAGATTATTTTTACCATGATGGCGATTGGCGGATTCATTCGGTTGCTCGAAGTGTCTGGTGGTGCCCGCGCTTTCGCCAGAGGTATGACGCGTTTTATTTCCAGCCCAAGGAAAGCACAATTAGCTAGCTGGGCATCCGGAATGGCAATATTTTTTACTGACTCCGGTAACGCTTTAATCATTGGTCCGTTATTTCGGCCTATTTTCCGTGAGTTGAAGATATGTAAAGAGAAATTAGCTTACATACTTGACTCCACCGCATCGCCAATTTGTATATTGATTCCCTTTATTGGCTGGGGGGCTTACATCATGGGGCTGATCGAACAGGCTTACACCGATGCAGGAATAGCGGAGCCTGCGCTTTCAGTCTTGATAAATGTGCTGCCTTTTCAGTTTTACGCCATTCTTACGTTATCAGCGGTACTCTTTTTTGTCATCAGCGGTCGCGACTTTGGTCCCATGGGTAGGGCGCAACAGCGGTTTCTCTCCTTGGATAAAGCAACCGCAGAAGAGCGTATCGAAGTGGTCGACGATGGGGCGGGTCCGCCGCGGCTTTCTCTGTTTATTGTACCCTTATCGATATTGCTCGGGCTGATCGGTGTTTTGCTTACTTGGTACGCCGTGAACGATGAGCTGACAAGTATTCATGTTAGGTCCACCATGACAATTGCTTACGCCGCTGCTTCTATCGCCTGCGCATATTTGATGTTTAAACATCAAAAGGTTGCTATGAACGATTCGTTGAATACTTTCATCAGAGGCGCGGAAAGTATGGTCTTTGTCGTCATTATTTTGATCTTGGCGTGGTCGCTGAGCTCTGTCATCAAGGACCTTGGCACAGCGCAAGTACTATCAACTTTGGTTGGCGGTAACGTCAGTCCCGCGTTGTTACCCGCGATTGTTTTTGTGCTGGGAGCAATTATTTCGATCGCGACTGGGTCGTCTTGGGGTACTTTCGCAATTTTAATGACGCTGGCGATACCTGTTGCTGTTGCTGTTGATGCGCCGTTGTACATGACGATTGGCGCGGTATTGAGTGGTGGTTTGTTTGGCGATCATACATCGCCGATCTCAGACACGACTGTTCTGGCGTCTATCGGTGCGGACTGTGCCCACATTGATCATGTTTCGACTCAGTTTTATTATGCGATGGTGACGGGTGGGGTAGCGTTTGCTACGTTCCTGATCGCGGGTATATACGATTCACCTTGGCTTATTTTGCTGGCGATGGCTGTACTTTTTGTGACGATTCAGCTGCTATGTAAGCGCTTCGGGACAAGTATTGTTGATACTGAATCAAGAGCGACGTACTGAATTAAGCAGAAAGCCTTGATTTAATCGCATCCTGTATTTGGTACGACCAATATGCAAGTTGTGCAATGACGGGACCGAAGGGTTTTCCTACATAATCGAGTCCAAAGGGAGCAAATGCCCGCCAAGTGTCATCACCATTTGCGATCGCGCTTGCGATAAGCTCTCCGCCCATCGTCGTTGTCGCCATACCATGGCCGCCAAAACCCTGACAATACCACTCACCCGGTCTAAGTTGCCCCAGTTGTGGCATTTTGTGTCGAGCGTAGCCCATATATCCGCCCCAAGCTACCTCTGCTTTGACGCCCTTAAGTTGAGGGTAAACAGAAAGTAGATCTTTGAGCATAATCTTTTTTAGCGCGGTCTGAGACGGATGGAACATTGACACTCGACCACCCCAAAGCAGTTGGTCTCGCCCAACGACTCGATAGTAGTTGGATGAGAACCGATTATCGGACACAGCATAGGGTGCTCGAATGGCGGTTTTTAGACGCGTTCCCAGAGGCTCGGTGAGTAAAACGTAGGTGGCGACAGGTAGAGTAGCGCGGCTAAGCTTAGTTTGCAGCGATTCAAGATAGCCGCTGCAAGCAAAGACGATATGATTAGCTGAAACCTCGCCAGCGGGTGTCGACACTTTCCATCTGGCTGAGTCTGAATTTACGCCTACTATGCCGGTTACTGGACTTTGTTCAAATATCTTAGCGCCGGCATTTGAAGCCATGTTGGCTGAATGAAGCGCGTAGTTCAGTGATTGGAAATGCGATGTGTCAGGTTCAAGGTAGCCACAGTGGTATTTACTTGTGAGGTACATTTCGTTGATTTTTTTTTCGGCCAGAACTCAAATGACTCTCCAAACTTGGTGTTCATCGTCTGGATATAGTCTTGTAACCCTCTACTGTCATTAAACCAGGAAGCTGTCACGGTACCCTGTATTGGCGATTTGATTTTTGCTTCCACACCTTTGATTCTTTGTTGAATGAGCTGGTATGCCTCTTGGGTGAGCGTATAAAGTTGTTGCGCGTGAGCCAGCCCCAATTTGTCAATTAGTACGAGAGGATCCTGTGAAAAGCCACCATTTCGGCCCGATGCCCCCCATCCGATTTGATTAGCCTCAAGTAAAACAGCGCTGGTACCGCGTTCAGCTAGCCCAAGGGCTGTCGATACACCAGCGAGTCCACCGCCGATAACGCAAACCTCTGTCGATAAATGCTCGGCTAATGACGCTGTATTCGCCTCGACTGATTTTGTTCGGCTGTAGTAGCTGTCGATGTACTTCATGCTAAATACATATCGTGCTTTTTTCGAATCATGTGTTTTTTTGTGTTCCCAAGTCAGATTCAAGTCGAGCGCCTAAACCGCTTGATCGCATAATTCTGCGTTGCAGGGCATCTTCGATCTCACTCGTGTTGCCAAAAACAGTCACGCGCTCGCGAGATCGGGTCACCGCTGTATAAAGCAATTCTCGAGTCATCAGATTCTGTTGTGCGAATGACAGGTCTGAACTCAATACCAGTGAGACGTGATTAAATTCCGAGCCTTGGGCTTTGTGTATCGTCATCGCAAAACAGGTTTCGTGATGGGGTAACCTTGTTAGCGGGTAGATTTCAATTTCGCCGCCGGGTCTGCGAAATGCGACACCATGTGCTGATTTTTTATCACCCATGATACAAATACCAATATCGCCATTGAACAGACCTAAGTGGTAGTCGTTGCGAAGAATCATAATGGGGCGGCCATGGTAGTAATCTTCGCCGTTGTCAGTGTCGAGCCAGTTTTGGTTATTTGGATGTCTTGAATTGTGTTGAAGTTTTTGCCTGATGCGCAGCTCTATCGCCGCATTGATTGCTATTACCCCATGGGGTCCTTCCCGCACTGGACAGAGAATGCGTGAAGACTCGAATAGTTGAATAAGCTCATCGGGCGTAGTCCCGTTTATATCAATTGCCGCTAGGTATTCATTCAGTGGCGCGAGCAGTGCCGACAAATCGGTGGAAAGGTCCGACAACGCCTCGATCACGACGTCTTCATTTTTTTCCAACGCAGTACCATCTAAAATAGCACTGGCCATTCGGCCAATGCCCGTTGTGTCAGAAAAACGATAACTTTTGGTCAGGCGACAAATAGCGTTCGCCAGACCATGATCAGACTTTCCATACGGCAGTTGTAAACCTAGATCATTTTCAATCAATTGTGCAAACGATGCCGTATAGGGCGTGGCATGGTAGCAGATGTCCATCAAGGCATTTCCTGCCTCAACCGATGGAAGTTGATTAGGATCGCCGATGAGTACGAGCCGGCAATCCTTTGGAATCGCCGCTAACAGGCGATCCATCATCGCGAGGTCTAGCATGGATACTTCGTCGACGATCAGAAGTTTTACGCGGAGGAGGTTGTTGGCATTATGACGATAACTATTATCCTGTGGACGATACCCCAACAACCTGTGGAGGGTGACGACCTGCTCGATAGTCGTTGTAGGGATGATATTAGTTGTCGTCGGGGATAAGCTTTGTTCTGCTTTTGCTGATTGTGCGAGGGATTCTGATAGCCTCATCGCGGCTTTGCCTGTGGGTGCCGCTAGCCGGATGTCCCCTGGCAGCACGTCATTCATTTGCAGCGATGACCAGACTTTCAATATTTTGAATACTGTCGTTGTTTTGCCTGTACCCGGACCACCGGTAATAATTGTGAGATGACGAACAAGGGCTTGGTAGGCCGCCACTAGCTGCCAGTCAATATCGACAACGCCTTGATCGGAGGAATATTTCGCCAGCGACGGCGCGAATTGCTCACTGAGTAATTGTTTAAGTCTGTCGTGTTCGACCTCGGCAACTGGCCGGTTTCTGGATATCAGCTGGTCTGCGATGCGGCATTCAAATTGGAAAAACTTGTTGAGATAGAGGAGATCGCCTTCCAGAATCAGTGGCGTCGTTTCATCGCCGCTTCTACCTTCAGTCCCGACACAACGGCAATTTCTGAGCGAATGTAATAATTTTTCATGATTGGCATACCGACCAATATTCAGGCAGCTGTGCTGTTGCGATAGGGATTGACTCAAGTCGGCAAACACGCCAATAAGGGCGGGATCATTGACCTGTCCTTCGGTCGCAAGATAGCGTGCGAAATAGAAGTCCGCGTGCGAGAGGATCCCTTGAGCGAGACGATCAGCGTTGTGCTGATCTGTGACATTAGGTTCAAACATTGTCGTTATCCCGGTTCATCAGGCAGTAATCGAGTTGTTGAATGAGTTCTTTCTTCGGACGATGCGCGTAAACACCACTCGTCGGGGTTTGTCTTTGCATGCCTCGCAAAAATAAGTAGTGAACACCGCCAAAGTGCGTGTCGTAATCGTAGTCTCTGATTCGGGTTGCTAGATATCGATTAACCGCGACGCAATAAATCAGATACTGCAGATGATATCGGTGCGATGCCATATGATGCTTTATGTTGTCCTCGCTATACGCCGACTGGTCGGGTCCGAGCACGTTAGATTTGTAGTCAATGACGTAGAACCTACCCGCATGCTCCGCGATGAGGTCTATGTAGCCTGTCATCACTCCCTTGAGTTGCAATCGAGTCTGGGCGCTATCGTTTGCAAGGTAGCCATGATCAATCAGTAGCTTGATTGGGTTCTGCTGGCTATCAAGCGGGAAGAAGAACTCAAGCTCATCAAGGCGGTTCACCTGTTTTATCTGTTGTAGTGAAAAGTAGTCGTTAGTTCCTGTTAGACATGAAATGTCAGTAGCAAGAATATTAATGAGCCATTGACGGAGTACTTCCACCCAAGTTGATTGATCTTGCGTGATACCGATACGTTGTAGAAACCTTGTCAATCTGGCTGTCCAAGTGTCACTAGCGCTTGTGAAATCGAGGTTCTCTAAGAGATCGTGCAGCGCCACACCAATTTTTGGACCCTTGGGAAAATGATACTGATCGAAGGTCGTGGTCGCCTTTTCGGGCGCTATTAGTTTTGGATCGATCACCGGATCGTCGTCATGATACCCGGGCAGACCGGGTTGTTCTGGCTCTGTGGCGTGTTGACCGCGCGCAGCCAGTACCCTAGAGATGCCTGTGTAGCTGTTCATGCGCCAAGTGTCAGTAATTACAGGCAAAGCACTAGGTGTTGGAAAAGTTGTTTTGTCAGCAGGTTGCTCTGGCGTGCCAGACGGCGCGGACATATCTTGTAATGCCGTTAATCGATCTGCACCGTCGACAACACTAAAAAGCGCAGCAGGGAGTTCACTGAGCGGAGTAAAAGGCGTATCAGTTTCTAGCGTTGCTGTAAGTCCCAGTAACTTTGAAATTGGTGAGTCGGCAGTGCCTTTGAGTGGTGCAATGCCCAAATAGCATCTTAGTTTTGCCCGCGTGATAGCAACGTATAAAAGGCGCATGTTCTCCGATTCGGCTTCCTGTCTCGAAAGCGCAATGTGCGTTGGGTCGTTTCCGATCTCTGCTTTAGTAATGAACCCGCTGCCCGACTGACCCTCGTGATTGACTGATTCATCGTGGAATAGGGATGGCGTGTTTTTTTGAGCTTTCTTAGCCGAAATAGTGGACATGGGAATAAACACAAAGTCATATTCAAGACCCTTAGAGGCATGCATTGTGACGAGTTTGATGAGTTCGCGGTCAGTGTCGAGTCGTAGTTGCCGGTCTTCGTGCGAACCCGTACTTTCCCGCTGAATCTCGTCGGCAAACCACTGAACCAGCGCTCTTATACCGGGCACAGTCGCGGACTGGCTTTGTAACAGTTCACCCAGATGGCGAAGATTGGTTAATTCGCGATCGCCCTCAACTTGGCACAACCATTTTTGAGCAAGTTGCCGGTTTTCTATCAAACGACCAATCATGGCGGCAACGCCAAGTTTTGCCCAATGGTCGTGATATTGTTGGAACTCAGTAAGCGACTTCTGATAAATCGTGAGACTTTGACTGATAGCGTCAATCTCAGCAGCCGTCGTCTGGCAAAGGCGGGTCGCCAATGCTGACCTGATCGCGCTTATGTTGTTCGGTTCAGCAGCCGCACTTAAAACCAACAAAAGGTCAGATGCGGTTTGAGTTTCAAAGACGCTATCCTGAGTGACATAAACACTCCGGATGCCCAGCGTATCAAGCGCAAGCTTCGCTGCGGCCATTTCATTTCGATCGCGAACAAGTACGGCGATATCAGGGGTAGATGTGCCTTCACTCGCGTCTGATGTAGTGTTGAGTAACGCCGAGATTTCATGCGCGGTGTAAGCCATCGCGGATCTTAATACATCCGCCTTGTTAATCGATTTACCCTCACGAACGAAGGTGAATATTTCAATCGGTGTCATTTCTCTGCCATTGTGTTCGAGCAGCTCATCGGCCCTTGAGGGAGGAGAATCGACGGGTATGAAAGGAATGTCTTTATCGTTTGAAAACACATCCGGTTTAGTAAATAAGTGATTCACCGCGCTGATCAATCCTGGCGATGAACGCCAGTTGGTGCCTAGTGAAAACAGGTCTTCGTCCGGTCTGATCCGGCGCTTCGCATTGATGTAGGTGTAAATGTCGGCACCGCGAAACTGATAGATGGCCTGTTTGGGGTCTCCAATCATGAAAAGGCTGGAACGCGTGGTGTCAGCATAGATGTTGCTAAATATTCGGTATTGCGCGCCATCTGTATCCTGAAATTCATCGATCATTGCTACAGGCCACCTTTTAGCCAGTGACTGCGCAAAATCGGCATTGTTTGCATTGGATTGAATGATCGCACGATCCACCTTTGCTAGCAGGTCGTCTTGAGTGAGACTCGCGAGGTTAGCCTTTGTTTGTTCAACGCGGGCAGTCATCCATTTCGTTGCTTCGTGCCAGAGATCGGTCTTGACCTTCTCAAAAAGCTGTAAGGATGTCACGAGTGCAGCGATATGTTCGAAGATTTTATGGTTTGGCATTGAGCCACCTTGATTAAGGTTTTTCTCGACAGTGGTATCGGAAAAGTGCATCCATAAATCAGTGACGTAAAGATTTTGCCGACAATACTCAGTCATCTCGTCGATTTTTTTGAAAGTTAATTTCGCTCGACTAAGACCGCAGTCGCGTAGTAAGGCTGGAATTTCTTCACTAATCCAAACTTTTTTTAATCTGTCGATTTCCGCTTCGATGTTGCTGACATGTTCAATACTGTTAGCGTAATCTGGCACCAAGACAATATCAGGTCTGCCTAAAAGTGGTTTAACCTTTTGTGCAAGCGCCTCGGGATTTGGCCATATAGCGATGGCGATCTCTAATGTTGCGCCGTTGAGTGATTGTATGTAGCTACGGAAAAAATCTTCGCTGGCGAGACGCAACAGTTGCTCTGTATCCGTATCCTGTTGTTGATCGAACAAGATACCTGTTTCAAAAGGCTGCTCGTTTAGCACTCTGGCGCAAAATCCGTGAATTGTGTAAATGGCGGCTTCGTCCATGAGCTGAACTGCTGCTGACAAAATCTTAGCGTCGGTTTTTAGGTCTGTGCTGACGGTTCGCAGATGATCTAAAAAAGGATCTGAACTTTCCAGTTCGGGATCACGAAATAGGGCGCGGGCTTCGATAATACGCTGACGGATTCGGTGTCTGAGCTCATCGGTGGCCGCATTGGTAAAAGTCAGCACCAGTATTTCGTTGACTCGGAGCAGACGCTTTTTAGTTGCACTTTCGCCGAGTAGTAGGCGCAAATATAGGTTCGTGATGGTGTAAGTTTTGCCTGTGCCTGCACTGGCTTCAATCACCTTGTGCCCAGCCAACGGAAATGTCGATACATCCAACTCGTTCATTTGATTTTTTCCCAATTGCTGATCAGCGGTTGGTAAATTTTTTGAGCGAGTTGGTCAAACTCCGCGTTGATGTCTTGGGGGAAATTAAATAATCGCGTGTAATAGGGGTTCATGCTCTCACTGCCCGTCATGTCTTGGTTCCAGGCGGAGACAATTTTTTTATTTCGCACTGTGTCGGTTTCATCTTTATTGATTGACTCAACCCACTGACCACTCAGCTCGGGCAGAAATGGGAGAGGGCGATTGAGTGCTTTTTGATGCAAGTTCATAAATTCAGACAGCAAAGTCGTAGCTTCACCGCGACTTACCGGTTTGAAAATAGAGTTTTCAATTTTGACAATGCCGCTTTGAGTCTTTGTCGCAACAAGGCGAGTACTTAAGTTGTGCCCTAATGCGTTAACAAAAAGTTGTTCAATCCATGCCTTAAGCAATTGTCTCTTTCGCATTTGGCCGGTTCGATAGTTCCAGATTGTATCTTGATATCCATTTTCGACTTGGCCACCGAGTTCAGCTCCATCACAGTCAATATAGCCGCTGTAGGTCGTGGCCTCTCCATTTAGAGACAGGTTGTTGTAAACGGTCTTCGCTTTGTTGATTGCTGCTTTCAGCTGAGATTGTCCTAGGTGGCCTTTTATTAGTTGCCCTGAGGCATATATTTCTTGCTCCCATACCTGAAGCGGTTTACCTGTGATCATCAATTCCAGTGCTTGCTCTGCTAGCTGATATTTCTCGAGGTTATCTTGGATAAAGGACTCGGTTTCCCTGAGCTGATGAGTCTCATGATTAAAACGAACACCCAGACGTTGCTCAAAAAAGTATTGAGCAGGATTGGTAAGGAAACTGATGAGTTGGCTGATGTTCCCGGGTAATTGATCTTCCGCCTCTTCAAGCGGTTGTTTGACAAAACTTGTATCATGCGGTTCGAACGATTTGGTATGGGACCATTGTTGACTGAAGCTGATCAACTCGGGATGTTGTGGCGCGTTATATTTTTCGCTGTAAGGTTGTAATGGATGCTCGGTGAGGAAACGTTGATCCGAGATGAGCGTCAGATATTCGAGCAGTTCACCCACAAGCACTGAAGCTGGTCTCACTGAATTATCTTTGATGCTCCTGCCCTCATAACTGAGGTGCAGATGCTCTTGTGCGGATAGAACCGCTTCTAAGAAAAGGTATCTGTCATCGTTACGCAGAGATCGGTCACCTTTTTTGAGGCCATCGATTGCCATCAGGTCAAAACTGATTGCTCTATCTTCCCGAGGATAGCTTCTATCGTTCATGCCCAGTAAACAAACAACTTTAAAGGGAATACTGCGCATGGGTACCATGGTGGCGAAGGTAATACCGCCGTTGATAAAGCTGTTGCCCTGTACAGAAAGGTCGAGTCTGGTTGTTAGCCAGTGATGTAACAAGCGCGGAGAAACAAGTTGCTGATAGCCGGCAGTTTCACTTTGGTCTGCTAATTCCTGTGCCGCGATGATGATTTCTGTTGTATGAACCTGCTCCGGACCGGTGGCATCAAAAAATACATTATTCATTTCGTTAAGCAGGGACAACCAATCCGCGACTAACCATGATTTTGAGCATTGTTTGCGGAAATGCTCAATTTGCGCCACGAAATGAGCGAGTATGCCCAGACATCTGGTTTCCTCTGCATCGATATCTACGGCAAGCTTATCAAGCCAAAGTCCTGAGGCGCGTTCCATTGCAATGCCCTGCAATAGTTTGCCGATACCCGATTTCCACGTGTTGGTATCATCGACGGGTACC
>ERZ1048686.2982-NODE-2982-length-11239-cov-5.983101_pt1 | contig 11239 bp, 9 predicted proteins | sample MGYA00383099_ERZ1048686 | MGnify/ENA primary metagenome ERZ1048686 (study PRJEB29581, sample SAMEA5548369) | metagenome | biome: marine; feature: coastal; material: water | depth 25 m | study: Short-term variability in the microbial, nano- and picoplankton...
AATTGGTGAAAGTATATGAAACTTGGACTGTTGCGGGTTGTTTAAGAAGAATAAGGGGCCAAGCAAAAGAGGTTACCAGGGTTCATTCTATTTATGTGGTTGACAAAGAAGAAAAACTCATTGGTAGGCTTTCCTTAAAAGATTTAATCGTTGCAAAAAATGAACAAAAAATTGCCGAAATTTATATAGACAAAGTAGATGTTGTAAATGTAAATGAGGAAGAAGAAGAGGTTGCTAAAATTATGGCAAAATACGATTTAGAAGCTATTCCTGTCGTTGACAATAACAATGTTTTATTAGGTAGAATTACCATTGATGACATCGTCGATGTTTTAAAAGAAGAAGCTGATAAGGATTACCAATTGGCAGCAGGTTTAACCCAAGATGTAGATTCAGATGACAGCATTATAGAGTTAACAAGAGCTAGATTGCCTTGGTTGTTTTTAGGATTAATTGGGGGAATTGGTGCTTTTTTAATCATGGAAGGTTTTGAAGATGCATTCAAAGGAAGTGCTTTCGTATTGTTTTTCTTCACTCCACTAATTGCGGCTATGGCAGGGAATGTTGGTGTACAGTCCTCGGCAATTATTGTTCAAGGTTTGGCAAATGACGATGTAAAAGGAAGTATTAACAGCCGGCTTCTTAAAGAAATGCTGCTCGCCGCATTGAATGGCGTTATTTTAGCTTTATTTCTTTTTGTTTTTGTTTGGATCACAAAAGGAGAAATGCAAACCGCTTTGGCGATTTCGGTGTCTTTGGTGGCTGTGATTATCGTTGCGGGCTTAATCGGAACTTTTGTGCCCTTGTTTTTGAACAAAAGAGGGATTGATCCAGCCATTGCAACAGGCCCTTTTATTACCACAAGTAATGATATTTTTGGAATTTTAATTTACTTTATGATTGCCAAGTTCATTTTAGGAATTTAGCTTTTGAAACAAGTCCCATAAAACAATCCCAGTCGTCACAGAAATATTTAGCGAGTGTTTGGTTCCTAATTGAGGAATTTCTATGCACAGGTCGGCCGCATCTACTACTGCTTCTTGCACTCCTTTTACTTCATTTCCCATTACAATTGCATATTTCTGATTTTTGTCTGGAGAAAAAGAATTAAGTTTTGTGCTGTTTTCCACCTGCTCGATAGCCAAGACGTTTATATTTTCTTTTTTTAATTTTTCAACCAATGTAAGCGTGTCCTCTACATATTCCCATGCTACAGATTCTGTTGCTCCTAAAGCCGTTTTATGAATGTCTTTATTTGGTGGAACAGCACAAATGCCACACAGGTAAATTTTTTCAATTAAGAAGGCATCTGAAGTTCTAAAAACAGATCCAATATTATTTAAGCTCCTAATATTATCTAAAACGACAATTAAAGGTGTTTTTGGAACCGCTTTAAAAGCCTCAACAGTAATTCTGCCTAACTCGTTATTTTTAAGTTTTCTCATAATTTGTGGATAATTCCCTAATAATTATAAATGACCACCTAATCACTTTTTTCTATCTTAGCAAAACTAATTGAAAAATTCGAAAAAGTTGGCAAAATCGAACCCTAAAAAGGTAACCCCTCTTATGAAACAATACAATGCCATCAAGATAAAGTATCCTGATGCAATGTTGCTTTTTCGAGTAGGTGATTTTTATGAAACTTTTGGAGATGATGCAAAAAAAGCAGCGGCTGTTCTTGGAATAACATTGACAAAACGAGGAGCAGGAAGCGAAAGTGAAACAGCCCTAGCGGGTTTTCCTCACCATGCCTTAAATACCTATTTGCCAAAGTTGGTGAAAGCAGGAATGCGCGTGGCTATTTGCGATCAATTAGAAGACCCGAAAATGACTAAAACCATTGTAAAAAGAGGTGTTACAGAACTGATTACTCCTGGAGTTTCTTTAAATGATGAGGTCTTACAAAGCAACAAAAACAATTTTTTAGCCGCTGTCCACTTTGACAAAAAACAGCTTGGTATTTCTTTTCTTGATGTTTCTACTGGAGAATATTTAGTTGCTCAAGGAGATGCAGCATACATTGATAAATTATTACAAAACTTTGCTCCAAGTGAAGTATTGGTTCAAAAACAACACAAACAAGAATTTATCTCTCTTTTTGAAAATAGGTATTATACTTTTTATTTAGATGATTGGGTTTTTCAGCCAGAATATGCCAAAGAAACGCTACAAAATCATTTCGAAGTTAAAAGCTTGAAAGGTTTTGGAATACAAGACCTTAAAAATGGTGTTATTGCTGCTGGTGCGGTTATGTATTATTTATCAGAAACACAGCACAACCAACTAAAACACATTCAATCTATTCGCCGAATAGCCGCAGACAATTATATTTGGATGGATCGTTTTACTGTTCGTAATTTAGAACTATACAATCCAAACTCAATCAACGCAGTGACCCTTTTACAAGTCATCGATAAAACCATTTCACCAATGGGAGGGAGGCTGCTAAAACGTTGGCTGGCTCTCCCTTTAAAAAATATTGATGCAATTAAAAAGCGTCATGAATTGGTCAAGTTTTTTATCGATTCTGATGATTTTTCGCAGACCGTAACCTATCAATTAAAACAAATATCAGACTTAGAAAGACTCATTTCTAAAGTTGCTACCGGTAAAGCTTCACCAAGAGAAATTGTCTTGTTAAAAGATTCTCTTAAAGCAATTTTACCCATAAAAACAGCGACAGAGAGAAGCACCAATAAAACGGTAAAAGAACTTGGAAATCAGCTACATACTTGCGCTAAATTGATTGCTAAAATTTCTGAAACTTTATTTGATACTGCTCCTGTAAATATCCATAAGGGTAATGCAATTGCAGCAAATGTTCATCAAGAATTGGACGATTTAAGAGCTATTTCATCTAGTGGAAAACAATATTTGGATGATATGTTGACCCGCGAAACAAACAGAACGGGAATCTCAAGTTTAAAAATTTCATTCAACAATGTCTTTGGTTATTATATAGAAGTTCGTAATACTCACAAAGACAAAGTTCCGGAAGAGTGGATTCGCAAACAAACCCTGGTAAATGCAGAACGATATATAACGGAAGAATTAAAAGAATATGAAACTAAAATTTTAGGCGCTGAAGAGAAAATTCAAAAATTAGAACAAGAAATTTTTTCTAAATTATTGGAATATATCATTCAATTTGTGCCAATTGTGCAAGAAAATGCACAAATTATCGCCAAAATTGACTGTTTATTGTCTTTTTCTGTTTTAGCAATTGACAACAATTATGTGCGTCCAAAAATAGACAAAAGCACCGATTTAGAAATTAAAAATGGCCGTCATCCAGTTATAGAAAAACAATTGCCTATAGACCAACACTATATTGCAAACGATGTTGTCTTAAATAGAACTCAGCAACAAATCATTATGATTACAGGGCCAAATATGTCTGGTAAGTCCGCTATTTTAAGACAAACAGCGCTCATTGTTTTATTGGCTCAAATGGGAAGCTATGTCCCAGCTCAAAACGCAAAAATTGGTATTGTAGACAAAATTTTTACGAGAGTAGGTGCAAGTGACAATATCTCTATGGGAGAATCGACGTTTATGGTAGAAATGAACGAAACGGCATCGATTTTAAACAATCTTTCTGAGCGTAGTTTGGTTTTACTTGATGAAATTGGTCGTGGTACCTCAACTTATGATGGAATTTCTATTGCTTGGGCAATTTCAGAATTTTTACATGAACATCCGTCAAAAGCAAAAACGTTGTTTGCTACACATTACCATGAGTTAAATGAAATGACGGCTTCTTTTAAACGCATTAAAAACTTTAATGTGTCTGTAAAAGAACTCGACAATACCATTATTTTTTTACGAAAACTTGTTTCTGGAGGATCCAACCACAGTTTTGGAATACATGTTGCCAAGCTTGCAGGAATGCCCTCCAGGGTTGTTCGTCAAGCCAATAAAATATTGGCTAAATTAGAAAAAAACAAAAAAAACAAAGACGAAAAAGAGGTTTTAAAACAAGCACAAGAAGAAAAAATGCAGCTTAGCTTTTTTCAGCTAGATGATCCTTTACTGGAAGACATTAAGGACGAAATTTTAGCGACCAATATTGATGCTTTGACTCCTATCGAAGCGCTCATGAAGTTGAATGAGATTAAAAGAATGCTGACCAAGAAATAATATTTTATGCCTAACGTATTTTTTGAGTTAGGGGTAAAATTTGGTAAAAAACAACATTAAAATAATGACAATATTGTATCAAGGACAATAATCATTAAGATCTTTTAAAATTACTTCAGGAGCAACAAATCGCATGTATTCTCCTCTCATTTGACTAGCCCCAATAAAACGCTGCTAATAATTCTAATTTAAAGCACGTTTGTAAGTAATTACAAGCATGTCACGATGTCCTGACAACTCTGAATCTGCTTTCAATATGGGAGTTACCCCGTGGGCAACTCGTAAGTCATTGATTATAATCGACTCCATAGGATTGGTAAGTGTAAATTTAGCAACTTCATTACCCTCCAAATTCTGCACCGTGGTCTCTCCTCCAACAACATTAGATCTTTGAATTAAAGTCATCAAAACATAATCTACGCCATCTTGATGCATGCCCTCTGGTGTTGGTTTTCCTTCATCATCACCAGCAAGTATCCGAAATTGATGCACCTCAATATGCCATTCATTGAAAGGGGATAATGCACCAAAAGTACGTGCTCCAAAATTAATTATACTGCGCATAATTTTACAGTCACAAATCGCCTCTTTTATTGGTTCAAAATATCGCTGAAGCCCACCATTCAAAGTGTTGAAGTGCATTGTTTGGTAATGAGGTTGGTACGATTTTGGTCTAACTTCTGCTCCATACTTGTTCGCTGAAAAAACCGCATGCCTTCGGAGTCGGTATCGACCGCCATCAGACATATAAGTATCTTCGGATAAATCATTCCAACTTGCACAAAATTGTTCTAAACTAGCTTTGTCTGGAGTGTCTAACATCTCTAAAAATTGGTCTCCCTCAAATTTGACAAAGTCATTTTTCGCAAGTTGTATGCAATGAATTTCCGGCTCAATAAATTGAGAGGAACATTTACTCTCAGATGAGGAAGTTTCTTTTAGGGAATCTAGTAATAATTTACTCATATGATAAAATAATTTTACGGTTTCTCATTGGATTTTCAATAAAGATATAAGAAACACTTTTACAAAAAAGCATAATTGTGTGAATGGTTTTTAATAATGTATGAATGGTTTAAAAAGGCTGTTTTTTTGCTTAATTATCTCCTGGTGGTTCGTTGGTTTCTCTCAAAGTTTACTGAATTTACGATAAGACAAAACTCATTCGCTGTTTTGTGGAGTTCAACTGCTTTTTTACTCATTAGGCTCTCCAAAGAAACATGACGCTGGTAAAATAATTTCAATCAATCAGTTTTCTTATATTAATTCAAATATCTCCTTATATTTGCAGCATGAATCCAATTCTCTTATTTATCAGTGGGCCTGAAATTATGGTTGTCATGTTAATCGTAGTGATGGTTTTTGGTGCAGACAAAATTCCCGAAATTGCAAGGGGCCTAGGAAAAGGAATGCGTCAAATAAAAGACGCCACAAACGATATTAAAAAAGAAATTAAAGACAGTTCTGAAAAAAATAGTATTGATCTCAATATTGCAAAAGACCTCCAAAAAGAGGCTAGCTCTGTCAAAGACAGTATTGAAGAACTTACAGGCCCTATAAAACGAAATCTTTAAACCCTATCTCTTTACACGACTTAGCGTTAAACCGTCTCTAATTGGCAACAACACGCTTTCTATTCTGGAGTCTTCATTTAAAAGCTTATTGTAAGCTAAAAGTACTTTTGTATCTGTGTCTTTCGGATCTAGTTTCTCAACAACCTTTCCGCTCCAAAGAACATTATCAGATAAAATAATTCCTCCTGGATTCATTTTTCCAATGATTAAATGAAAATAATTGATATAATTAGATTTGTCTGCATCCATAAAAACCAGGTCAAAGGTCTCATCAATTTTAGGGATAATTTCCAATGCATTGCCAACAAATTGTGTTATTTGGTCTCGATATCCAGATTTTTCAAAGTATGTGTTTTGAAGAGTTTCTAACTCTTCATTTTTATCAATGGTAAAGATTTTTCCTTCCGGTCCTAATCCTTCTGCAAAACACAGTGCAGAGTACCCTGTATACGTTCCTATTTCTAAAATTTTTTTGGGTTGTACTATTTTTGAAATCATAGACAAAACCCTTCCTTGAAAAGCACCGCTCAACATCCTTGGATTTAATACTTTTTGCCAAGTTTCTTTGCTTAATTTTTTTAGAATTTCAGGTTCTTGTTGAGTGTGTTCAACAATATAGTCATCAATATTTTCGGGTAAAAAGTGCATTTCAAAGGTTTCTTATAGAGTGCTATCTCAATCTGTTTTTATTTTAAGAAACAAATGTACTGTTAAAAAACCTCCTCAACAAAGGCCTTGCTTATAATTTAAAAAGTCAAACGATTAAAACAATTCGTGGAAGAAGCTTGAATCTTGGTCTAATGTTACTAACTTGTTTTATATCTGTTGATATTTCTTACATTTACACCATCATAAAAACAAATTAGGATGTCTGCAGCAAATAAGGAATACAAACGGGTAACCGTTAAATCTTTGATAGAAATGAAAGCAAACGAAGAGAAAATCTCTATGTTAACTGCTTACGATTATACCATGGCAAAAATTGTTGATGGTGCGGGAATTGATGTTATTTTAGTCGGTGATTCTGCTTCCAATGTAATGGCCGGTCATGAAACAACACTCCCTATTACCCTAGATCAAATGATTTACCACGCAAGTTCTGTTGTTCGAGCAATTGACAGGTGTTTGGTGGTCGTAGATTTGCCTTTTGGTAGTTATCAATCTGATCCTAAAGAAGCACTGCGATCTGCCATTCGAATCATGAAAGAAAGCGGAGGTCATTCTATTAAATTAGAAGGAGGAAAGGAAGTCAAAGAGTCTATCAAACGTATTTTAAATGCGGGCATTCCTGTAATGGGACATTTGGGATTAACCCCCCAATCTATCTACAAATTTGGGACTTATACCGTAAGAGCAAAAGAGGAAGAAGAAGCCGAAAAACTAATGGAAGAAGCCTTGATGTTAGAACGAATTGGTTGTTTTGCCTTGGTGCTTGAAAAAGTACCTGCAAAATTAGCCAAAAAAGTAGCAGATGCATTAAAAATTCCTGTTATCGGTATTGGAGCAGGAAATGGTGTTGACGGTCAAGTACTTGTAACTCATGATATGATTGGAATGACACATGAATTTCACCCTCGTTTTTTACGAAGATATTTAGACCTATACAAAGAAATGACAGATGCTTTTCAAACCTATAGTAAGGATGTAAAAAGCGGAGATTTTCCTAATGAAAAAGAACAGTATTAAAAAACTGTTTATGAAAATTCTTCACATAGATTCTAACCATCCCCTGTTAATCAATCAGCTTCAAAAACTAGGTTTCCAGAACGATGAAGATTATGTCTCTACAAAAGCCGAAATAGAAAAAAAAATACATTTGTATGATGGATGTATTATTAGAAGTAGGTTTTCTATTGATAAATCGTTTTTAAACAAAGCTAAAAGGCTGAAATTTATTGGAAGAGTAGGGGCTGGTCTAGAAAATATTGACTGTGAATTTGCCGCCAATAAAAACATTGAACTAATTGCAGCTCCGGAGGGAAACAGCAATGCTGTTGGAGAGCACTCTTTAGGTATGTTGTTATCACTTTTCAATAAACTAAATAAGGCAGATCAGGAAGTTAGAGCAGGGCTGTGGTTGAGAGAAGCAAATCGCGGAGTAGAACTCGATGGAAAAACAATCGGTCTTATTGGATATGGAAATATGGGAAAATCTTTTGCAAAAAAACTCAGGGGCTTCGATGTTGATGTGTTATGTTACGATATAAAGCCAGCTGTAGGCGATGAAAACTGCACACAGGTTTCACTGAAGGAGCTCCAAGAAAGGGCAGACGTGTTAAGCCTTCACACTCCTCAAACTCCACTTACTGAAAAAATGATAAACACCAATTTTATCCAAAAATTTAGGAAGAATTTTTGGTTGATTAACACCGCTCGAGGAAAATCTGTGGTAACAAAAGAATTGGTTTCTGCATTAAAATCTGGAAAAATACTGGGCGCTGGATTGGATGTGTTAGAGTATGAAAAATCTTCCTTCGAAACTCTATTTTCTGAAAAACAGTTACCAGAGGCTTTTCAGTATTTAATTACTGCTAAAAATGTTTTATTGTCACCACATGTAGGAGGTTGGACTCAGGAAAGTAAAAAAAAATTGGCAGAAACCATTGTTGATAAGATTAGAATACTGTTTTGCCCTTTAACCGATCTTGAAAAAAAAGACACAATCTAAAGAATCTTTTTATTAGTATAAATTCTTAAAAATCAGTGTTTTATTTTATTTTTTTGCCTAGTGGCTTTCATAAAACAGATCAAAATAACATCTGAATCAGGGCTTTCTTTTATCGTTAATTAGAAAAAAGAGATTACATTAGCCTTTAATAATTGGAGATTATTTCATTACTTTTTGAAATTAATTGAAAAGATCCCTAAAAAACAAACACCTCAAAGCATGAAAATTCTATCAGACCACCCAACAGAAATATTAATCTTACTTTTTTTAATTGTCACTTTTATGCAGTCTGGAGTTGATAAAATAATTGACTGGAAAGGAAATGTTGGATTTATAAAGACTCATTTTAAAGATTCTCCTCTAAGAAATAATGTTCCTTTGTTACTCGCTATTATTTTGGTCATTGAAATAGTTGCAGGAATTTTTATGATCATAGGAACTTATCAAATTTACACTTCGGGTCTCAAAGAAATTGCATTGATTGGCGTAGAACTCTCTGCTGTTGCTTTAATTTTCTTACTTATTGGTCAGCGATTGGCAAAAGATTATGCAGGAGCGATGTCGTTGGCCGTTTATTTTATGATTACCATTTTCGGCGCTTACTTACTTCATAGTTAAAATTGATGAAGAACTAATAAGCAATAATAAATAATGATAATAAATCTCTTTAAAATAGTTGTTTTAAGGGGGTTTGTTGTTTTGTAGATGTAATGGCGTGGCGCATGTGTTAAAAGCGGCTTAAAAAGCTTCTATGTACCTATTATTGCTTTTTTAAAACATATGTCAAAGAAGAATACTCAGAAGAAGCCCTTGCCTTCCAATTTGAAATAAAACCTCTGTAAAAAGCGCTCATAACATTGGTCTTTCCATTTTTGTATTTTTCACTCAAAAGAGAAACATAATAGGAATCAAACTTCATAGGAATTGTTTTTTCGACCAACATGTTCTCTGACAAAAATAGTTGATGGATTGCGTTCTGAGAAAAATGCCACAAGTGTCTAGGAACATCAAAAGCTGCCCAAAATTCTTTATAATACTTTGCGTCTTCACTCTTAAAATTTGGCACTGCTATAATTAATCTTCCAGAATCAGAAAGCATATTGTTTAACGTTGAGATATACTCTGATAAATTTTCTACATGTTCTAGAACATGCCAAAGCGTTATGATTTCAAATTTTTGATTTGTGAATTTTGATAAATCCTCCTGCAGTAAAATTCCTTTTTTTGCGGCAGTACTTCTAGCATCATTATCTGGTTCCGTTCCAAAAACGTTCCAAGAATTATTTTTACAAACTTTTAAAAATTCCCCTGTTCCAGCACCAACATCTAAAATATTCTTTTCTGATCTAGACCAACTATTTTGAACACGCAAGCATTCATTAATTAATCGCAACTTCCTTTTAAGAGTGATGTTTTTTACCGCTTGATATACTTTGTCAAAAATTGTTTTTTTGGAATCTGTATGAGAAATATAGCCCTCGCTCTTATAGTAATCAGATAGGTTTTTTGGAACGGGTTGTGTTACCAACATTTTGAACTCTTCGTTAAACATAACTTTATAATCCTCCCCTGAAACAGAATGATCTTTGCAATTTAAATACGGTTTTAAATTTTTAAAAAAGTCTGTTTTCTGTGACATATAAATTATATTGTTCCACGAGGAACATCTGAATTTTTTAACAAAATCATCGCCCCATATACACCAGCAATACAGAGATATCGCTTGGAGATACTCCACTAATTCTACTGGCTTGTGAAATAGAGGTTGGTTGTATTTTACTTAATTTTTCTCTAGCCTCATAAGAGAGAGAAACCACTTTTTGATAATTGAACTTTGAGGGAATTGCCACATTCTCTAACCTATTCAATTTATCAGCATTGTTCTTTTCTTTTTCAATATAACCGGAATATTTTAAATGAATAACCGCTTGCTCTATAACCTCTTTTTTGATATCGTTTTGTTGTAGAAAAGCGCTTAGCTTATCAATATTTTTAAAATCTGAAAAAGATAATTGTGGTCTTGCAGCAATTTTATAAAGCTTCACTGATTGGTTAATCAATGCTAAATTTTTAGCCTCTAGAATAGGGTTTATTTCCTCTTGCGTTACACTTGTTTCTTGTAAAAATTTAATCAATAGCGCTGCCTTTTCTTTCTTTTGTTTTACCCGGTCCAACCGCTCTTTAGATGCTAAGCCTATTTTATAACCCAAGGGGGTAAGTCTTAAATCCGCATTATCTTGTCTTAGCAACGTTCTGTACTCGGCTCTAGAGGTAAACATTCTGTAGGGTTCTTCGGTCCCTTTTGTGATTAAATCATCTATTAGAACCCCAATATAGGCTTCATTCCTTTTTAACACAAAAGAAGGCTTCCCTTGAGTCTTTAAAGCCGCATTGACCCCAGCCATTAAACCTTGTGCTGCCGCTTCTTCATATCCTGTTGTCCCATTAATTTGACCTGCAAAAAATAAATTTTCGACAAGTTTGGTCTCTAAAGAATGTGTTAGTTGTGTTGGTGGAAAATAATCATATTCAATGGCATAACCATACCTTAAAAATTTAACATTTTCAAAACCTGCTATAGAACGAATTGCTTTGTCTTGCACATCCTCTGGCAGTGAAGTAGAAAAACCATTGACATACATCTCAACTGTTTTCCATCCTTCGGGTTCAACAAATATTTGGTGTCTTTCTTTGCTTGCAAATCGGTCGATTTTATCTTCTATGGAAGGGCAATATCTTGGTCCTGTAGACTGAATACGTCCATTGAACATTGGTGAGCGATCAAAACCTTCACGGAGCATATCATGAACTTCTTGATTCGTATAAGTAAGATAGCAGGAGCGTTGTTTCGTAA
>ERZ1048686.2983-NODE-2983-length-11232-cov-3.081238_pt1 | contig 11232 bp, 10 predicted proteins | sample MGYA00383099_ERZ1048686 | MGnify/ENA primary metagenome ERZ1048686 (study PRJEB29581, sample SAMEA5548369) | metagenome | biome: marine; feature: coastal; material: water | depth 25 m | study: Short-term variability in the microbial, nano- and picoplankton...
TGCCTGTCGACAGCAGGAAATTATTCAAAACCCCATCCTGTCGCAAAATCCCGACCCATGCATAGACGCGGATCAAAAGGCTGGTCCAAAACGGCAGCATGACAGCGACCAGCAACAAAGGTTGGTTGCGTCGTGGGCTGCGCGCGATCGCCAATGCAAACGGATACCCAATCAGCAAACACAAGATTGTCGACACAAACGCGATCTTGATCGAATTCAGATATGCTTTGATATAAAGGCTATCCTCGATCAGATACTGATAATTGAACAGCCGAAAGACGGCGTTCAGGATGCCTTCGTCGGGATCATATTCGAACAGTGGTGCAAACGGCGGGCTTGCAATTATGCTTTCGGAAAAGCTGATTTTCAGGACAATGGCGAATGGCAGCAGAAAGAAGAGCAGCATCCACACGAAGGGCGGCGCAATGACTGCAACACGCCCGATGTAGGACCGAAATTTGGTTATTCGGGAATGAACTGACATCACAACCCCTATGCTGAAAAGAGGTTGGAGTTGCGTGCAGGCCAATCAATCCGCACCTCGTCACCCTCAGTTAAGGGGGCAACTGTCGAAATATGTGCGTTTGGCGATGTGACTTGTATCTTGCCAGCGCCAGCCAGTTCGACCGTGTAACTGGTAAGATCGCCCATATACCCCACAAATGAGACGGTTCCATTGACGGCATTCTGGGTTTTGGACTTGGAGCTGTCGCTTGCTGGATAAATCTCTAACTTTTCGGGCCTTGTCGTCACAACAACATCATCGCCCTCTTGGTGCTCGATCGCGGATTCTATCTTTAGAACAGTATTTTCCGAGATGCGGACCAATGTGTTCTTGCCCTCTTTCCCGACGACCTGACCCTTGTTTTTGTTCAGCGACCCGACGAAATCAGCAATATGAAGGCTGTTAGGTTGTTCATAGAGTTCGCGCGGTGCGCCGACCTGCACGATCTGACCCAAATGCATGACCCCGATCCGCGACGCCATTGTCATAGCCTCTTCTTGGTCGTGGGTTACAACGATATACGTCAGATCAAGATCGCGTTGGATTTTCAGCAGTTCCTGCTGGGTTTCTTCGCGCAATTTTTTATCCAAAGCGCCCAAAGGTTCATCTAGGAGCAACACTTTGGGTCGTTTCACGATGCAGCGGGCAAGGGCCACACGTTGACGTTGGCCCCCTGACAGCTGCGACGGTTTGCGCTTGGCAAATGGTGCCAGCTTGACCAGTTCGATTATTTCTTCGACGCGCTGTTTGATTTCTGCTTTTGGCAGTCCGTCGCGGCGCAGCCCGTAGCCTATGTTGCGTTCAACTGTCATGTGCGGGAATAGCGCATAAGACTGAAACATCATATTTAACGGGAGCTTTTCAGGTGACTTTCCGGAAATGTCTTCTCCATCAACGATGATCCGACCCTCAGTTGGTTGATCAAATCCTGCAAGCATACGCAGCAATGTCGATTTACCGCTGCCCGAACCCCCAAGAAGGCAAAATACTTCGCCTTTTTTGATGTCCAGCGACACTCCTTGAACGGCGGTCACGGTTCCAAATTTTTTCGTGACATTGTCGATCCGGATAAACTCAGATTGGTTGCTGGACTGCGTCATGGTGTTCCCCCGTTGCGTGACTGCGGCGCAATGGTCTGCGCCGCAAATCTTTCGTCAATTGGCGTTAGTTTCCGGTCTTAATCCGGGTCCAAGTACGTGTGCGCAGACGCTGAGCCCTGTTCGCAAGCGTTTGCTCAGCAAACAGAAGTTCTTGAACCTCTACCGTTGGGTAGATGTTCGGATCACCAGTGATGAACGGATCAACCAGTTCTGTCGCCGCAGCATTGGCGTTTGCGTAGAACAGGTAGTTCGACGCCTCGGCACCCACCTCTGGACGCAGCATATAGTTGATAAACGTATGCGCGGCTTCGGTGTTGTTGGCCCCAGCCAGAACAGCCATTGAGTCAACCCAGACCAATGTCCCTTGCTGAGGGATCGAGTAGAAAACCTCGACACCATTTTCGGCCTCGGCTGCTGCCAATGCGGCAATACCCGCATCACCACTGTAGATCAGGCCAATACAAACTTCGCCAGTTGCAAGGTCATCAATTGGCTTGATGCTGTCAAAATAACGAATGTGCGGACGAATTGCGGTGATCAGCTCTTCGGCCTTTGCCATGACTTCCGTGTCAGTGGTATAAGGATCTTCGCCCAGATAATTCAGCGCAATACCAAGCACTTCGTTCGGGGAATCGATCATGGCAACGCCACATTCCGCCAGCTTTTCTGCGTTTTCTGGGTCGAACAGTGTTGCAAGGTCAGAAGGATCAGCGCCCGGCAGGTACTCATCCAATTTGGCTGGATTGTACCCGATGCCAATTGTGCCCCAAAGATAAGGCACGATATGCGCAGCACCTGGATCAAAGCCTTCAATCCGGCTCAGAACTTCGGGGTTCAGGTTGCTGTGATTTGACAACATATCGAGATTCAAAGGCTGAAGAAGCTCTGCAGTGATGAACCGCTGGGATGTTGGCCCAGCCGCGAAAACCACATCAAATCCAGAGCCACCTGCAAGTATGCGGGTCTCAAGTGTTTCGATCGACTCGTAAGTGTCATAGATCACGTCGATGCCGGTCTCGGCTTCGAAGTTCGCAATCGTGTCCGGGCCGATATACTCAGCCCAGTTGAAAACCTTCACTTCCTCAGCAGTTGCGACAGACGCAGCGATCGAGCTGACCCCAATTATTTGTGCTAGTAATTTCATAGTCTTCCCTCTGGTATTTTTGACGGTCGTTTAAGCTGTCATTACGTAGTATTTGCGAAACTCTTCGGTCACGCGGAACTCGCCATTCCACCCTTTTTTGACAATGTAGGAATCACCGGCTGAATAGACGTGCGCGGTGCCATCCTCAGAGGTAAGCGTAACGCTGCCCTCAAGAACCTGACAAAACTCATCTGCGGGATAACCTTCGCCCGAAAATACCTCTGCGTAGGGTGTGCAATTCCAGATTCCAACCAACAGGCTGTCACCTTCATCGCCCATGTAGCTTGCGCCAGTTTCCACCGCTTTGCCCGACGTAACTGTGGCCGGATCGACGACGGTGATGCTTTCCAAAGTTCCAGATAATCCATTTGGGGCAAGCTTTACGGGATGCGACATTCAGTGGTCCTCACAATTTTGATGTTTGTTGGCATTTCATGGGAGTTAATCGAACCGGCAACGTGTGTTGAACATTGAAGTCACAATGTTCAACGTTGAGTTTTGTCGATGTAAGCGTCGATCGGTTTCAAACTATTGATTGGGAGTGGCCATCAACGAGGCCCAGACGAACGCGTTCGGCTCGAGCGCAGAAGTGAAACAATGGCGTGGTCAATATTTGGTCGATTACGTGTTCTCGGTTTTATCTTGTTGGAACAGGTTTTTCGCCACGATAGTCATAAAAGCCTCGTCCAGACTTTCGCCCGAGCCATCCTGCTTCGACATATTTTACCAGCAACGGACAAGGTCTATATTTGGTATCCGCCAAACCATCATGAAGGACGTTCATGATAGCCAGACAAGTATCCAAGCCTATGAAGTCACCCAACTCTAATGGACCCATCGGGTGGTTGGCGCCTAGCTTCATTGCAGTGTCAATTGAGGCGACATTTCCGACACCTTCATATAGCGTATAGACCGCCTCGTTTATGAGCGGGATCAACATCCGGTTTACTATAAACGCTGGATAGTCTTCAGAGACAGAGGCAGTTTTCCCCAATCTACCCACAACCGCCAAGAGGGTCTGATAGGTCTGATCTGATGTCGCAATCCCCCGTATCAGCTCGACCAGCTGCATAACCGGAACAGGGTTCATAAAGTGGAACCCCATGAACCGTTCAGGGCGATCCGTTTTGGCTGCCAAGCGCGTAATCGAAAGAGAAGACGTATTGGAGGTGAGAAGCGTTTCGGGACCCAATGACGCGGCCAACCCTGAAAAGATTTGATCTTTCACGGATTCGCGTTCTGTCGCAGCCTCGATTACGAGGTCAGCACCGCCGATGTCTCCTAATTGCGTGGTGGTTCGTATCCGCGCTAACCCCGCGCCTCGCTCCTCCTCAGTTATTTGCCCCTTGGCAACCTGTCGCGATGTATTCACTTCGATACGCGTGACAGCAGCAGCCAAGGCGTCAGGGGCGATGTCGTTTAGCAAGACATCAAAACCAGACATCGCAAATACATGGGCGATCCCGTTGCCCATCTGGCCTGCACCGATAATACCAACAGATTGCACTGTCATAATTCTTCACCACTTCTGACCGCAAGTGCGAGCAAGAGCGCATTAATCCGGCGTTCGACACTATCTGATCTTGAATTGAGGAGGACCGGAACCTGCGCCCCTAGAACGATAGATCCTGTCTGAGCCTGCCCATGAAACTTCCATGATTTAGCAACCGCGTTGGCCGCATCAATTGTGGGAAACGTCAAAAGATCTGCATCACCAGCTACCCGAAAGGTCCCGAGTTTCTTGGTCTCCGCCGCAGCTTTGCTAACGGCAACATCATAGCCGAACGGCCCCTCGACAACAAACCCGGGAAACCCTCCCAAACGGCTCTCATTGGTAAGACTGGCAGCATCTTCTGTTGACGCGTTACCTTCGGTGACCTTTTCAGTCGCAGCCAATACAGCAACCTTAACACAGTCGACCCCTAGCCCGCGAAACAGGGGTGCAGTGTTCAGAATGATCTGCCGTTTCTGTTCCAGTGTCGGCAATGGAATAATGCCGTTGTCGGTTGCGGCCAAAAACTTCGGATAAGAGGGCATCTCAGCCACTGTAATGTTTGAAAGAACGTCACCTGCGCGAATACCTGTCTCGCGATTAACAATTGCGCGCAAGTATGACCTGCTGTCGACATGCCCCTTCATCAAGATGCCCGCACTGCCTTCGCGCACAGCTTTGACCGCGCGGATCGCACATTCGGTAGCGTCTGTGGCGTCGATGATTTCGACCTTGTCCAACAGATTCGCCGGAAGGCCCGCCTTAATTCCGTCCGCCCGTCCCGTTACAATGACTCGGGCAACCAGCCCATTACTTAGAGCGGTGACGATGGCCTTCAACACTTCGGGGTCGTTGCCCCCAGCAACGCTTAGGCAGTGCGTGCCATGATTAATCGCCAAAGCATTTAAATCGGCAAAATCGCGCACCAGAGTCATTCCGCCACCGCGTGTACAGGCCAGGTCATTGGCATTTCGCTGCCGTCCAAGACACGTGCTGCGCCCTCGGCGATGCGGTGCAGGCGACGGCTCAGATGTTCAACGACACCTTTGCTATTGGCCAACCCACCGGTCAGAACGATCGCATCAATATCAAAGTCTGCCACCGCAGCCATCGCGCCAATTGCCTTGGCGATCTGATACAGCATCGCATCATATATCAACCGCGCTTTGTCGTCTCCAGCCTCGATCATGGCCTCGACTTTGCGAATGTCCTTGGTTCCTAGATGCGCAAAAACGCCGCCTTTTCCGTATAACTTCGAAAGCAGTTCAGCTTTGCTATGCTGCCCCGAATAACACATCTCAATCAACGGCAATGGCGGAAGCCCTCCTGCCCGTTCAGGTGTGAAAGGCGAGATTTCCATCCGGTTAGAACTATCGACAAGTTGCCCGTCAATGAGAGAAACGATGGAGAAACCCGCCCCAAGATGGGCAATAACCGTGCGCACCTCATCGAAGCTTTTCCCAACTTCTGCCGCAAGCTTGCGACCACAAGCCCGAATGTTCAAAGCATGAACAAAGCTGAAACGTGGCAATTCGGGGCACCCCGTCACCCGCGCGATGGGCGCAAGCTCGTCCACGCTCACAGGATCGACGACAAATGCACCAATGCCGTGTTGTTGCGCAATAAAATGAGAGAGCGGCGCACCGAGATTGCTGGCGTGATGATAAACGGGCGTGTGTAGAGCAAAATCTACCAAAGCATCATTGACCGCAATCACCCCTGCGGGAACAGGTGTCAGCATTCCGCCTCGGCCAGCACATGCAACCAAGCGGTCATTTTCCTTCATCTCAGCGCTCAGAAATCGCTCAACGCATTCGGCCCGATAATCCAGTTGGGATGCGATGTTGGCGAACTTCGCCATCATCACTTCATCATGATCAAGGTTTTGCTCGGCCACAGCCAAAAGCTGCTCGGGCGACACGGCATATAGGGCGCATCGCGTGGTCGTGGTGCCCGGGTTGATCGCAAGAATTAGATTACGTGACATCCCGTTCACCCCGCAAAACTATAAGACGTTTTAACGGTCGTGTAGAATTCAGCTGCGTAGCGGCCTTGCTCACGTGAGCCGTAAGACGACCCTTTGCTGCCGCCAAATGGAACGTGATAATCAACGCCAGCGGTCGGAAGATTAACCATGACCATGCCCGCCTGAGATTTCTTGCGGAACGCGCGTGCGTATTTCAGACTTCCGGTGCAAATTCCCGATGCCAGCCCAAAATCTGTATCATTCGCGAGGGCCAAAGCTTCGTCAAAATCGCCTGCCTTAATCACACTGGCACAGGGGCCAAAAATTTCTTCGCGGCTTGAGCGCATGTCGTTTGTCGCATCAACGAACAACGCTGGTTTTTGGTAAAACCCTTTTGTCGCGCCGCTCACGACTTCGCCACCCAAAACGCTGGCGCCTTCGGCCTGTGCGATATCAATATAAGACAAGTTGTTTTTCAACTGGTTGGCAGAGGCTACGGGGCCGATCTGTGTGGCGGGATCAAGTGCATCCCCCACCGTGAGGGCCGCTGCCGCTTTGCCCAGCTTCTCCACAAACTCGTCATAAATTCCAGCTTCGACAATCAAACGCGACGATGCAGTGCAGCGCTGACCGGTCGAGAAGAACGCACCGTTCAGGCAGGCAGGAATAGCAACACCAAGATCGGCATCATTCATCACCACCATCGGGTTCTTACCGCCCATCTCAAGCTGTACCTTTTTCATCCCCTTGGCCGCATCAACCAACAGCTGTCGACCAACGGGAACCGAGCCCGTAAAAGAAATGGCCTTTACATCCGGATGCGCGACCAAGGCATTGCCAACTACCGATCCACGGCCCATTACAAGGTTAAACACTCCCGCAGGTGCACCGGCCTCGTGGATGATTTTCGCTAACATATGCGCGCTACCGGGGGTCAGATCAGCGGGTTTGAACACCACCGTGTTGCCATAAGCCAAGGCTGGCGCAATTTTCCACGCGGGAATTGCGATCGGGAAATTCCACGGCGTGATCAGCCCCACAACTCCCACAGGTTCGCGGGTGACATCCACGTCTACATCCGGACGCACAGATGCGATAACATCGCCAGCCATACGTATCGCCTCTCCGGCAAAGAACCTAAAAATTTGTGCCGCGCGGACAGTTTCACCCACCGCTTCGGCCAAGGTTTTGCCCTCCTCGCGGGCCAACATCCGGCCAATTTCATCTTTTTGCGCAAGGATCGCCATGCCAACGGCATCCAGCAAATCGGCTCGTATCTGTGGGCTGGCATGTGCCCATTTCGGCAAAGCGTCTCGTGCGGCAATAACTGCGTCATCGACGTGTGCCACATCAGCGCGGGCATAGTGCCCAATGCTGTCCGACAGATCAGACGGATTGATGTTTTCCGAAAGTTCTGTTCCAGAAACCCAAGTTCCGGCAATGAGGTTTTCATGATGTGTCATGCGTTTCTCCTGATGTGTGTTTGCGGGTCTAGAAAAACGCTTGTAGGCCGGTTTGCGCGCGACCAAGGATCAAAGCGTGCACATCATGCGCGCCCTCATAGGTGTTCACTGTCTCCAGGTTCACCATGTGACGCATGATCTGGAATTCCTCAGAAATCCCGTTGCCGCCGTGCATGTCCCGCGACATCCGCGCAATATCGAGGCACTTTCCGCAGTTATTGCGCTTGATCATGGAAATCATCTCTGGTGCCGCATTTGCTTCATCCATCAGACGCCCGACACGCAGGCTTGCTTGCAGGCCAAGTGTGATCTCGGTTTGCATATCGGCCAGCTTTTTTTGGAACAATTGAGTTTGCGCCAACGGGCGGTTGAACTGCTTACGGTCAAGGCCGTATTGACGCGAGGCGTGCCAGCAGAATTCGGCAGCGCCCAAAACACCCCAGCTGATGCCGTAACGTGCGCGGTTGAGGCAGCCAAACGGGCCTTTCAGACCTTCAACATTTGGCAGCAACGCATCTTCGCCAACTTCGACGTTCTGCATGACAATTTCGCCAGTGATTGATGCACGGAGCGATAGCTTTCCTTCAATTTTGGGGGCCGACAGACCAGTCATGCCCTTTTCCAGAACGAACCCACGGATTTTGCCACCGTGTGCATCGGACTTGGCCCAGATCACAAAAACATCCGCAATCGGGCTATTGGAAATCCACATTTTCGCACCGTTGATGACATACCCACCATCAGTCTTCTTGGCCGTCGTTTTCATGCCTGATGGATCAGATCCCGCATCAGGTTCGGTCAGGCCAAAGCACCCAATAAATTCGCCAGAGGCCAGTTTTGGCAGGAACTTCATGCGCTGCTCTTCCGAGCCATATGCATAGATCGGATACATCACGAGGCTGGATTGCACAGACATCATGGAGCGATACCCGCTGTCTACGCGTTCGACCTCACGCGCGATCAAACCGTAGGACACATAGCTGGCACCGATCCCACCATATTCTTCCGGTAAAGTTGTGCCCAAAAGGCCCATTTCGCCCATTTCGCGGAAAATCTCTGGATCAGTTTCCTCGTTTCGGTAGGCCTCGATTATGCGCGGCTGAAGTTTTTCCTGCGCATATGAAGCAGAAGCATCGCGCAGCATGCGCTCTTCTTCACTAAGTTGATTATCCAGCAGAAATGGATCTTCCCAGTTAAAGCTAGAGAGATCGGGCTTGCTTTGCGGGCTGAGTTCGTTGGCCATATCGATCTTCCTTAAATTTGTGATTGGGTGATTGCGGCTTCGATGGATGCTTCAAGCACATCAAGTGCTTCATCCACGACAACATCGGAGGTGTTCAAAGGGGGCAATAAACGTACTACATTAGACCGCGTGCCACAGGGCAGGATGATCAACCCGCGCTGTTCCGACTGCGCAACAATCGCAGCTGTCAGTGCAGCATCCGGTTCACCCGTTTCACGGCTCTTGACCATTTCAAACGCAATCATCGCACCCAGGCCACGCACATCACCGATGGCCTCCATGCCTTGACGTTTGGAAATTGCGACAAGGCGTCCTTTGATTTTTTCGCCAATTTTGGCAGCTTTCTGGCATAGGCCTTCGTCTGCGATGATGTCCAGCATCGCGTTCGCGGCGGCCACGGCCAATGGGTTGCCAGCATAAGTGCCGCCGATCCCACCAACAGGCGGCGCGTCCACAACCTCGGCACGACCAGTTACTGCAGACAGCGGGAATCCACCCGCCAAACCTTTCGCCATTGTCACGAGATCTGCAGCAACACCGGCATGCTCGAAAGCAAACATCTTACCGGTCCGCGCCATGCCGGCTTGAACTTCGTCTGCAACAAGTAGAATTCCATGATCATCTGCAACTTGGCGCAATTTCCGAAGAAAGTCGAAATCAGCGATGTTGAACCCACCCTCACCTTGCACGGGTTCGATGACGATGGCTGCGACCCGCTCGGGATCAATGCTCGACTTGAACAATAGATCGAGCTGAGCAAGGCTCATCTCTGGCGAGATGCCGTGATATTCGTTCGGAAATGCCACGTGATGAATCTCCGGCGGCATTGCGCCAAATGATCTCTTGTAGGGCGCGACTTTGCCACACAACGCCATGCCCAAAAGGGTGCGCCCATGAAATCCACCAGAAAACGCAATGACGCCTGAACGACCAGTATAGGCACGCGCCATCTTTATGGCATTCTCGACAGCCTCGGCACCCGTGGTTACCAGCATTGTCTTTTTCTCGAAATCACCTGGCGTTAAGCTGTTCAGTCGCTCGGCTAAACGGATGTAACTTTCATATGGAGCGACATGAAAGCAGGTATGTGTGAAAGCTTCACACTGCTTTGCAACAGCGGCCATCAATTTTGGATGCCTGTGGCCCGCGTTGTTCACTGCAATCCCCGCAGCGAAATCGATAAATCTCTTTCCGTCTACATCCCAAAGCTCAGAATCTTGCGCGCGTTCAACGTATATGCCCCGCGTGCCAACCCCATTTGCCACAGCTTTTTCGCGTCGGATCTTCATTTCTACAGTGTTTGGCATGATTCTCTCCTTAGCTCACAAATTAGCGATAACATTGCTCAATATATCGAGCAAGATATTCTTCATACTTGAGCAACGCAGCTTGATTGGGTAACATTATATTAGGGAGATCATTATGAGTGAATTTGACGTTGGCGCGCGATTGAAGGCTATTCGCATCCAAAATAGCATGTCCCAGAGGCAACTCGCTGAGGCATCAGGTGTACCTCATGGTCAGATTTCGATGATTGAAACCAACAAGAGTAGTCCATCCGTCGCCTCTTTGCGCAAAATACTGGGCGGCTTGAGTCTAGGGATGTCGGAATTCTTCGAACCAGACGCCGTCGAAGACGAAAAGCCGTTCTTTACGCCAACGGAGCTTCGCGACTTAACATCTCGGCTTTACTCTGAAGCCAACGGATTTGAGGGAACAATAACCCTGAAGCAAGTTGGGAACGCCCGCCTTCACGGACTTCAAATTCTGCACGAAACATATGAACCCGGCGCAGATACCGGTGCAGATATGTTGGACCACACAGCCAGCGAAGGGGGAATCGTTATCTCTGGCGAGATCGAAGTAACGGTCGGAAATAATGTCACTGTTCTGAAGGCTGGTGACTCATTTCTTTTCAACTCCCGTGAACCACACCGCTTTCGCAATATCAGCGACAGATCCGCAACGGTGGTCTCCGCATGTACGCCGCCGTATCTCTAGTCGCTTCAAGCGACAGTGAAAAATTGGGATGCCGACTGCGGGCTTGGGACATAAAAGGTCGGGTTTGTCCGCAGCCTGTTAGTTCGACCCCAGATTCTTGCTGAACTTTGTACGAATGGCTGGTTTTTCCGCCGCGCAGCGGCACCAAACTTTACGCTTACGCAGCATTTTGTTCGCTGCGAGCGCACGCAGCAGAAAAATCGAATTCACATCTGTGGATGCCCCCTTTAATGCAAGTTGTTTTTGAGCGTTTGAGAATGTGAACGGATGCGGTCATCTGTCAGGCCTGTTGATGCGGCGTTTCAGATGCCGCTGGCC
>ERZ1048686.2989-NODE-2989-length-11223-cov-6.238628_pt1 | contig 11223 bp, 8 predicted proteins | sample MGYA00383099_ERZ1048686 | MGnify/ENA primary metagenome ERZ1048686 (study PRJEB29581, sample SAMEA5548369) | metagenome | biome: marine; feature: coastal; material: water | depth 25 m | study: Short-term variability in the microbial, nano- and picoplankton...
TGCCACCAGTGTTGTTGCCACCAGTGTTGTTGCCACCAGTGTTGTTGCCACCAGTATTACTACAATCCATACCGACATCTAGATCGGATATATCATTATCAAAGTACATGCCATCATCATTGTCATACAAATTAATAGATACATAGTAGCAACCTGTTGGAAGTGTTCCATTAGGAATTAGCCAATGCGAATCAAAAGATGGGCCGCTACCGTTCCACGCTGCGTTCCAATTTGTGGAATTAGAATCAAATATAGTATAATCATCCCAGATTACATAAGTATTATTGGTAGTTACATTGTATGCATAAACATCGAATGTAGCATTGTACGATATGTTGGTCACCAAATCTTCAGCATGCCAATAGAAATAGAGAGTATCATTTGTTGTATAATTCATGCCCCAAGGAGCGATATAAAGAAGATTTATCTGTTCCATCGAACTGCTATTGTTACCACCAGTGTTGTTACCGCCGTCATCATCTTCGGTGGTGTCTTGACATCCGTCTCCATCCGCATCTGTCGCATTAGTGGAGATCCAATTGAGGTCGCCTTGAGGACAGGTGTCCAAAGCGTCAACGACTCCATCATTGTCATCGTCCACATCTTCATTTGCATCTTGGCACCCGTCTGAATCGTAATCCGTAGCCGAAGAGGAGGTCCAGTTGCTGGTACCGTTCGGGCAATCATCATCTGCATCTGCGAGGCCGTCTCCGTCTGTGTCGGTTGTGTTGTTCGAGGACATCACGACAGGGCTGGAATTGAGTTCATGGCCTTGGTCTTGACCAGGTACTTGGTTGAGGTGGCCGGTCATTGATTGTCCAATTAGCAGAAGCATAAGCAGCATCGCAACGGAGGTCATGGTGGTCGAGCGCATGTTCTATGGTGAGGCAAGTCCGTATAAAGTATCAACGGCGCAAAATTTGTTTTGAATTGGTCTTTTAAGGGGTATTTTGATTCGTAATTTTACATCGTCACGTGCTCTTGAACGCTGTCAGGGGTGTTGATCTGGCTCGTCATTCACGGCGGGTTATAAATTATGCAATGTGAATTAACTCGAAAAATGTACACCGTATGTCTCATTCCAGTCGGCAGAGGATGCATCAAACCAAGATTCTGCTTCCTCAAACGCTTCTTTCCCTTTCGATCGGCGCCTAGCACGCTGACTAATCAACTTCCATGCCGTTTTCTCGCCAATACCGGGAATGGATTCAAGTTGTTTCTGAGTGACCGTAAGATGGTTGAAGTTTGTCTCAACGCCCGTGATCGATCGTGCTCCGTGACCAGTGACAATGATGTCGGAAGAAGTTTCCAATGGAATGTGGTATTCGACGCCAACGAGGATTGGATATGCCCCGATTTGGCGTCCAAAGGTAATGCCCGCTTTCCCTCTACATTGCTCCGCAGTGTGCGCATCTTCCATGTGTGTGGGGAGCCTTGTTCGTCCGTCATGCGTCTCCCAATGCACATCGGATAATTTACTACCCAAGGGGAATAATTCTTGCAAAAGGGGCCCATCGATGGTGTCCCGGACATTGGTTTTGAACGTGCTGAACGCTTTTTGTGGAATCTCTTGGAACCCTTCGCCTTCGACTTGCCGAATGTTGATCCTGCGCAAAAGCAGCCCCTCTCTCCGGATTTCATGCAGTAAATCGAGGTTCATTTGGTAACTCGCCTCGGTTTCTCCATTGAGTCCTGCGATGAAATTGAGTCCGGGTAACAGCTTTGGCAACCCACGCTCGCCTCGGGTTTTTCCATATTTGTTGATGAGGCGAATGGCCGTTTTCAACTGAGCAGGGTCGCAATTTAGCCAATTTGCTACGTGGACGGATGGGTCTGCGGATTCGAGGCCAAACGACAGGACGGCACCGTCTGACAGCGTTTCAACGAGGGTCTTCGTGATTGCCTCGGATGCTTCGAGGTTTTCTGCAATGATGGATGGATTGCCGTTGTCAGTGTGAAGGATACCAAGACGTTCATCGTCACGCAACCCATGGAGGAGTCGAGCAATCGGCTCCGGGTTTGGAATCGGATATTCCAGTTCTCGCACACCATCTGCCATGTAGGTGTAGGTGTCCGTCATTCCACCTAAGCGAACGTGTTGTACGCCCGCATCATGAGCCAAGCGAACTTCTTCGATGATGTCTTCAGGTGTCCGCCAGATGGGTACGCCTTTCTTCGGTTCGATGCAGAACTTACAGCCACGCTTGTATCGGACACAGCCTTGGTAGACTTCGACCTCATAGGTCAGAGGGCCTGGTTTCGCCTCATCTCCGAGGTCTGGATGGCTTGTCACGGCTTTGCTTCCAGCGCCTGCTTGGGCCCATGCGGTCCACTGTTCAGCCGATCTTCGCTGGTGCGACCATGCGCCAGTCTTGAGGTAAGCATGCAAGGTTGCATCTGTGTCCTGTAAGGCAAGAAACAGGTTTGCTTGGAGCGGTGCCCAGCCCTGCTGACGCCAGCCACGGATGGCCCAACCACCGAACAAGGCGGGTGTGGAAGAGGGAAGGCTTCGTATGATTTCCCGAGTCTCCTTGAGGGAGATTGGCGTCCCTCGAAGGTAACGGCCAGGGACAACAGCGCCAGCAACGCATGCCAATCCTGCAATGCCGCTCAGACGTGTTCGGACAGCGTCTTCTCCTGCTTCTTTGAGGAACATGCGCCATGCATCAATCGTCGTGTATTCATACGGGACCTTGGCTTGCTCAAGCACGCCACACAGGTAGCGGATATGGAACCCAACGTACGGTGGGACTCCGAATGCTGCAGGCTCATCCTCATAGCCATCGATGACAAGCCAAGCAGGCTCATGTTGCTCGACCATATTGACCGACTCATCAGAGGTGGACTTCAATCCTTCTTGGGGTGTCGGCTTCGGCGGCCCTTCTTGCCGTCCTCTTCCTCTTCCCGCATTGCTTGAAGTTCACGCGATGTTTTTCCACCGGATTGGTTAGGTTTTCCACCTTTGCCACCCTTCTTGCCGCCTTGCGACACATCGACCTTGATTTTGCGGCCTAACAATTCTGTGCCGTTGAGTTTTTCGACGATTGCGTCGCCTTGATCTGTTTCCTTGACGAAAGCGAAAGCGAATCCCTTGGGCTTGCCTGCGTTGTCGGTTGCCATCACTAATTCATTGACGGTTGCAACGCCGTCAAAGATGGCTTTGAGTTGTTCTTCAGTAGCCTTGAATGGAAGGTTGCCTACGTAGAGTTTGAGTCCTTCCGGATCCTTGCGCTTTCCTCGCTTGCTCTTCTTGTCATCGCTATCAGCATCACGAACGCCGATCTTTCGACCGTTGACCTTGTGGCCATCCAACTTGGCAATTGCTGCGTCGGCTTGGGCCTTTTCGCTGTAAGTGACGAATCCGAATCCACGGTTCACGCCGTTGTCATCGGTGAGGACGATGCAGTCGGTCATGTCGCCATGTTCTGCGAAGAGTGCTCTGAGTTCTTCAGTTCCAACTTCTCGTGGCAATCCACCAACAAACAATCGGCAGCCTGGGGCGTTTCGAGGTCGGCGACCTTTGCCACCGGCTTCGCCTTCGAATCGGAAGTAGGTGCGCTCTCGTCCATCTTCTCGGACGTCGGCTGCGATGAAGGTAGCTCGGCCTGCTGGCCCTTTGCCGAACATTGCTTCTGCTGCAGCACCCCATCGCTTTCCAGCGTTGTTGAGGGCGCTTGCGCCTTGTTCAACTTCTGCCCATCCAGCACCGTAGTTGTCTGCAAGGGCACGGTAGGATTGGAATCCACATGAAGGGCATTGAACGTTCCAGTCGCCATCGAGGTGTGGGAGCAATGTGTCGCCACACGGTGGGCAAATGGCGTGGAGCACGCCACAGTCGTCTCGATCCCTGAACGAGATGCGGAGGACGGGAGAGGTTTCCTTGACTTCAGCACGGCACACATCGCGGCGTCGCACTGCGTCTGCAGTCTGATGCATGTAGCGGTCGACAATGTTTGTCACGTGGAATTGTCCGTAGAGGTGTTCTGGAAGGACACTTCCAGGCTTCCCTTCGACGCAAATGACTTGTGCTTCACCATTTTTCTCATTGAGTTTGACAACTTCGCAAAGAACTGTGTCGCCGATTTCCGGGGTCACAATTGGCTTTGAGGCAACGACGGTACCGATTCCATCATCGATTGAAAATGCGCCAACGGCGGTTGCAACAATGCGGCCGTCGACTTCGATTGTTCCTTCTCCAGCTTCGCAATCTGCGGTGCTGGATACATTCATTCCTGGGGTGACGAGGCTCGGCGTCATGTGATTCATTCCTTGTGCAAACATGGCCCGAGGTAGGTCGCATGCTGTTTCGCTTGTTTGAACGGGCGGGTTGTCCCCTTTTCAACCCCTCATACGAGGTTTCACGCCTCTTCATTTTCATCAATGATTAATTTGGCATCGCCCGGGCGGTGAAAACGCCAACAGCGAACCGGTGTGGTCGCCTTTCCTTTGCTGTGGTGGGCGTAGGTTGGTGGCAGTCTAAACTCTGTTTCCAACATGATTTCTCCATCATAGCCGTGATCTCGTGCGATGGCATGGACGTGTTTTGCTTTGGCACTATGAAGAATATGCACCGCATCCGCGTCAAGTGAAAAGGCAAACTCAAGCAATGGGCGGTCAGCCCGTGCAGTCTGCACGCCCCATGGGGGGTTCATCACCACAAGATCGATTGGATGGTCGAGTTCAATCGAATCACGGCCGATCATAGCTTGAATGACTTTGGCCCGCCCTTCGACCTTCGCATGCGTACGCTCGATGTTGGCTTCTGTCACCTCGATGGCTTGCTCATCCGCTTCGACAAGGGTGACCTTCGAAGCGCCGAGCAGCATGGTGGCAAGACCCAAAACGCCGTTGCCGGCAGCCAAGTCAAGGACGTGCTTTCCATGAACCTCGTCCACTTGATCGACACCAAGCATCCAATATGCCGCCAAGTCGCCTTCTGTAGCGTACTGTTCGAGTTCCACGGACTGACATGGATGTGGTTTGAGTTTGGACAATTCAATGGCCAAGTGCTTGGGCCGCATGCCGTTCACCAGCGAGGTGGTTGCTGTTGATACTGATTGTTTGCAGCGTATTGTTGCTGAGCTGCTTGCATCTGAAGGCGCATGTAATGGATTTGTTCAGCCTCTTGACGAAGTCGCATCAACAACTGTTCGCCAGGTTGTTGGTTGCCACAAAATCGGCAGAACCGAATGCCGTCTTGGTGTTGTTGTCCACAGCTGATACAGAATCCCATGGTTGTGCCTCCAGTTCTTGGTTGGGTCGAGCCGTCTTGAATCTTGTCATTCCATCGTTGCGAGTTGAAGGAACACTGGCCACGTTTCAAACCCAACCGCAGTTGCTCGTTCGTTGATGTTTTCCCAACGAGGGTCGTCCATCATGTCGGAAGGATCAACGCCAGCGGCGAGTAAACCGTTGACCAATTCTCGGAACTCGATTTCAATGTCACTCATTGGTTCGCCAGCCTCTTCGACAACCTCTGGCACAGGAACATTTTGCGTCTCGATGGTCGCAGGTTGAACCTCGGGCGCAGATGGTGGGGCAGGGGCTGGTTCGGATTGTTGATCAGCGCCGGGCGGTAAAGGAACAAAGACATGCTCTGGAGCACCAACAGGTTCGCTCGGAACAGGTTCTGGCTCAACAGGACTTTCGTGCGTTGGGGCGGGGGATTCGGATTCGGTTTCAGACGCTGCGACAATGCCAGCAATCAAATCGGTTGAGAAGGCGTCCATCATTGCATCCATGCTTTCACCTTCAACTTCTTCGGCTACAACAGGAAGTTCTTCGGGCGATGCTTCGCTGACGGTCACTTTCTTTTCCAATCGCCCGACGCCGAGGACTTCTGCCTGTTGACGTGCCAACTCAGCGGCTTGCCTTCGAGGGAGGCTGACAAAGCATTTGCCAGGGATGTCGTGAGGCGGGAAGGGGAGGTAGTACTTTTCCAACGCAGCAATCGATGGGTGGCGAAAGCAAATGATTCGCTGGTTTTCAAAGCCTCGTTGCGATGGATGATCGATTGAATACGGAAGCGGCATGACTTCGATTGAGCCGCGTAGCCACCCTTCACTTGTCACGAGGTGTTGCATCCATGGTCCGAGGTCAGGACTCGCAATATCGACGAATTGGAAGGATGCACTTCGAGGGTCGAAGCCTTGGTCTTCGAGCAACTGAGCACCGGCTCTTGGTCGGTGGAACGATATGATAACGGGTTGGCCGTGTTCAATCATGTCGCCGTGCAACTCCATCAACTTGCGTTCCTTACGAGGGCACATGAGCAGAAGCGTCATTCGTGCAGCACGAGGGTCCCATATTTCCCCCCAACGAGCATCGGCCTCATTCTTGAGTTGACCAATGGTCATATCGGGAATCATTGCCGTAATACCCATGTCCGCACCGGTTCCTTCGTGGCGCTGTACGCCTTTATGCCTACTGCTGTTTCGGAAGCCTTTGTTCAGTGTAGGCTTGCTCAGCAAGCAACATGGTACCACCTGCCGCTCCACGGACGGTGTTGTGGGAATACGCTGAGAATTCAACAGTGGTTGGATTGATCATCACTACAGAGCCAACCACCACGGCCATTCCGGCTTTCAGGTCTTCACTGGGGTCGGGTTGGCTCGAAAAGAGCATGCCATCTGACCATAAGTGGGCATCCACATTGATTTTGTCGACGAGGTGCATGCTTTGTTTTGGTGCGCTTGGACAGGTCTGCAGAGATGGCGGAAGTGACCATTTCTGGAGGCATGCAAGCACTTCGTCTTGTGTGGCCTCATGCTTGAGTCGAACGGTGGCAAAGATTTGATGCCCATCGACTCGAGTCACTCGCTTACAGTTCACCTCCACCTCGACCGAGGCAGCGTTGACGTGATGTTTGGAATCGTTGAAGGCAGGGTGAATTCGCTGAACTGCTTGTTGACTGCCGCCCGTCCGTCGTCCTTCAACAGCATCGCCGAGAACATGGAGCAGTTCTGCGGCCGTTTTTTCTGCCTCGCCTTCAATCTCGCAAGGATGCTCACCGGCGAGGGCCGTTTGACTCAACACGAGTTCGTAACCAGCACCTGAAAGCGCTTGTTCGCTGTTCATGGTTACATGCGTGATCCCAAACTCTTGAGAGAGTGCTGCCGCCGGTACTGCTAGGGGGATCAAGGTACAATTGGTCGCGCATGCCAAGGTGTAACCGGCTGCATCAAATTGGTCGAGATGGGTGGGGTTGACGTCTGGGATGACAAGTGGTACGCCATCGCAGCGTCGGAACGCACTGGCGTTGGAAAAAACAGCAATGCCAGACGAGGCGAGCATGAGTTCCAAAGGGTCGGCGATGGAAGCTGGAAGGCATGAAAAGGCAACGGTGATGTTGACTTCCTTGAGACGTTTCACGAGGTGTTCATCATCGGCACTGAGTACGGTAAGGTTCGGGAGGTTTGGGCGTGCTTCTTGGAGGTTCCAATCAATTGACTCCAGCGCCTTTCCAGCCGTTCGTTCACTTCCCACAACGGCCGCAAGACGAAACCATGGGTGGTTTGCAAGCCTTTGCTGCATCCTTTGTCCAACCAATCCCGAAGCCCCGAGGACGACGGTGTTGTGATGCTGCATGGATACGCCTCAGTGCGGTGTGCTTTGAGTCTTGTCGGTCAGTCAATGTTGAGGTTTCCTTGGCCGAGTGAGGATTGCGGCGGTGCTCGAAAGATTCGCCGAACCATCAATTTGCGCAAGATGTTCCACCCATCCTTGACTGAACCAAGTTTTGCTTCTCCGAGCCGTCGTGAGTATCGAATCGGTACATGCGCCATCTCGAGTTGTTCAAGTGTGCACGCAGTGTACATTTCGGCTTCGATTTCGAACCGCATCGAATTTAATTTCAAGAGGCTGATCGATCTTCGAGAGAAGGCCCAGTACCCTGAGCATAGGTCGTGCATTGGTACGCCATACAAGGCGACTGCGCACCATGTGAGAAGATGATTTCCAAAATAGTTGGTTCTCGTCATTGCATCTGGGTCCATCGCCCCTTTGAGTCGGTCACCAACCACCACGTCAGCGGTTTGCAACCCTTTGAGGAAGGTTGGAATCTCTTCAGGATGGTAGGTTCCATCTGCATCCAACATCACAAGTGAATCGTATTCTCCCTCGAGAAAGAGAGAGAATCCATGGCGCATTGCAGCACCTTTTCCCTTTCCATGTTGGCGAACAGTGGAACAACCAAGGGATGCAGCGACTTCAATTGTCCCGTCATCACTCCCACCATCAATCACGAGTGCTTCCACTTGCCATCCTAGGTCGCTGAGTTGCTCCGTCGGAATCCGAGGGACCACTTCGGTAATTCCCTCCACCTCATCCAAGGTTGGAAGCAACACCATGACGCGCTTCATGGTGGTTGCTGGCGCCACATTGTTTTCATCACTTCCCCTGAAATCCCGCCTAAGGCTTGAATTCGAGCCAATGGAGGCGAATTCCGGTGGAATCCAGAAGTGCATCACTTCGCCCAGAGATGCCGAGGGGGTTGAGCCATCGCTTCGCAGGTTTTTTCTCTCCATCCCATAAGATATCGAGCGTGAATTCAGTTGATTCAAAGCCAGTCGATGCAAAGCATTCTGAATGCCAACCTGCTGAAACTTTTCGTTGCGTGGAGGACATGTTTTCATCGCCATTGAGCGTGAACGATACGCCTTCAAGATCGCCAACAGCTTCGAACACAACGCATGCCGTCCCGTTGGGGTTGATTTCGTTTGGCGATTTCATAACCACCGATGCCAAATTCGATTGTTCAACAAAAGGTCGTGTCTCTCCGAGGCCAAATGGATCTCTAAATCGATGGTCTCGCCAAGGGTCCACTCGGACCTCACACGCCTCTGTGCAAGTTTCGAGCGATGTTGCAGCATAGCCATGCTGGGGACTTTGACCACTGGCATCAAATGACCAAAGGGCGCTTCCGTCATGTTCGGCAATAACCGACCAGTGCGCTGAAGCACCAAGGTACCAGCCTACGGTTCCGATTGGAGAAGAGATCGCATGCGTGATGTTCAAGCCTAGAACGATGTCAATCTGGTTACCGAAAACAGCAGATGTTGCTTTGGATTGAATTGAATCTTCCAGCTGGACCAAGCCAAGTGTTGGGATGCTGGTGAATTGAACATGGGTTGGAGCATCCAATAGATAGCCCCAGTGTGCGTTTTCAGAGTAAATGATGCTTCCTTTCGGTAACCGTTCTACATCGTCTAGCAATTTTACATCGCCTTGAGCAATTGGCCGCAGTTCATCGTGCTCGCTGATTTGAAGCAGCAAGCCGTTTCCAACGAGGACACCTGCGATTAAAGCGACCATGAGGCCTGTTGCGACGTATTTGTGGACATGTGGGTCCCAACCAACGCCAACGAACCCCCGCTTTTCCTCAACCGAGGTTAAGTTCGTGCTGTCGCTCCATACGAGGGCGAACAACACTGCCAAAGGAACGTGGAAGGCATGCAAGCCCATTGAGTACAACACATAAGATAGCAAAGAGAGGATTGGAATCTGTTCGAGGCCTTCGATGAGGTGGATGCCGCTCAACAGCCACAACCCTGCAAACCACGAGCCAAGGAGCATTCCTTCGACTGATTTTCGTAGCCGCCATGCAGCATAGATTCCACCAACCAAAAGCAAGAGATTGTACGTCATTAAAGGCCGTCCTCCCTGCCATCCGTATTCTGCGAATACAGACGCTTCGAGCATGCGTGGGGCTAAGACCAGCAGAGCGATTGCAGCGGCTGATGTCAGGAGAAAGGCACTTGTCATCAATAATTTCTGAATGCTGGCACCATGCTTCTCATCAAGTCGAAGGCCAATCAAGAGATGAGCGCCCATGAGCATGCCGAGGTAAATGGCGCCGGTGGGATGAATCAACGCCACGCAAATAAATGCGAGCATGAAGCCGCGTGTGTGATGCTTGCCGCGGGTCGAGGATGGCCTCAAGAGCACCAACAAGCCAACCACCAAACCGAGTTGGCTCGCCACAGTCGGGTAGCCGGAATCAAACACCTTTGCAAAGAGTCCAGCGCCAAGCCCCATCGCCATCATGGCCTGTGCGCCTGCACCTTGTCGGTCCATGGCCCCACCAATGCCAAGCAAGAGTGCGAAGAGGCTGTAATGGCCGAGGTGGAACACTGCTTGCCCTGATGACAGACCGAGGCTGCCTTGGAGCCATGCTGCCATTGCCGGAAATGCCGGAGGATAGGTCCAAAAACCGTTATTCGTGCCGGGTAAATTCATTGTACCAGTGGCATGAATTTGGCCTGATAACATCGAAAAACCGATCCAGTCGACGCCAAATGGAAGGGATTGGAAAAAGGGGAGGCTCAAACAACTCAGCGCAATCGCGCCTGCAAGAGCAAACAGCCATGGTTTCCTGTGGTCTTGGAACCAACGTTGAGTACTGGCTTCTTCACTCAGGGTCGTTTCTTCTGTGGTGCTGATTTCACCGTGCATGGCCGCTTCAAGGGCCTGCCAAGGTGTGAGTTCTTTTTTGTCGGTATTTTTTTGTTGAATGTGGGCAAGTGCAAACGCATTGAGCAACAACACACACGCCGACATTAATCCCCATGTCCAGAGGTTTGAGTACAACAATCCACCAGCCACACCGTACATCAGAAGGAGTCCTAAGGCAGGGGTGAGCAACGCCTTTCTCATCCGGTCAGCGCTTCCGTCGAGGATCCTGCACAGGGCATAACCGGGTATGCAACTCGCCGTGAGCAAGAGCATCACAGTCAAGAGCATGCACGAGCATCATGGTTGAGGTTTTCATTGTTCGGCCAACAATCAAATGAAAGCATCCAATCCACAACCCATGGCCGGTCAACCAACTGCCTTTGCTCAGGTTGTTCACCTCCCTGAGTCGTACTGGGTGTTCAATTTTACACGGGGCCCAGCTGAATGGGATTGCCCCTACACCTACCAGATTGGCCGGTATGATGAGGTCCGCCCGGGCATGTACACGACGCCATTGTTTGGAGGCGAGCGTGACCTCCATGTCGGCATTGACATCGGAGCTCCTGCGGGGACTGAGGTGCATTCATTTGCGGATGGCGTCATCCATTCCTTTGGCATCAATGACGAGGCAGGTTCGTACGGCCCAACAATTGTCGTCGAGCACCAACTTTCGTGGCCTCCGTCGTCAAACAATGAGCACGCAGTGCGACCTGTTTGGGCTTTGTATGGGCACCTTTCCACAGAAAGCCTCGATGATTTAGAAGTTGGCCA